>Ga0105050_10000015_pt1 | contig 185110 bp, 112 predicted proteins | sample FRY01_FD_78088 | JGI IMG/M metagenome (GOLD analysis project Ga0105050, IMG submission 78088) | Freshwater microbial communities from Lake Fryxell liftoff mats and glacier meltwater in Antarctica - FRY-01 | ecosystem: Environmental > Aquatic > Freshwater > Ice > Glacier meltwater ... | reverse complement strand
TTGCTTTGGTCATTAGCTGTCTGGTTTCGATCTCTATATTCATGATCAAAGTCTCCTAGCGCAGGCCCTGCAGAAACTATAATCGCTGTTTTATTGAGAACAAGCCCTGCTCTAAAGCGCAACGATAATAGGCTCTTCAACTCAGAGGTAGACTGAATGTCCTCACTTGGACCGGTGTAAAAACCAGTATCAAAAGTTTCGTCTGGCCCGCCACCGGTGTAGTTAGCCGCAACACCCAGCAAAAGGTTATCGCTGACCCAATTGTAACCACCCTGTATGCCATACCCAAATGAATCGGCAACTTGTGTGTATGCAGAACAGTTGTACCAGCAATCGGAGTCTTCCTGTGTCATTGAGGCTCCAACCCTGCTTAGGTGTGCTCCAACATAAGGCCCGGAAAAGGGACTGTCACTGGCGTAAAGGCTTGAAGAAACAGAAAGGATTAGCGCGCCAAAAAGAACTATTTTTTTGTTCGTGTTAGTCGTCCTGTAGTCTAGCTTGAGTTATATTTCTTGGTCATAATATAGGTTGTTGCATCGCGAGTATAGACCAAGATAGAAGATATCGCTGCCCAGCGCGTGCGCTGCAGGGCTAGCCTTCCGTGCCACTCTAAAAAAACCACAAAGTGACGGGCTTTTTAGTGTGGCAGGCAGTAGGCGCTTAATCGGCGGAAGCTTCGCCGCCCTCTGCCGCCGCACGCAAAAAGTAAGGTGCACCCGCCGTGTTCATTTTGCGCTTGTACACCTTATTCACACCGGTACTGTAGAGGTAGTTAAAGTCGGGACCGCCAAAGGTGATATTGGATGTAAAGGCATCGGGCCGCGGAATAAGACCGAGAATGGAGCCATCGGGGTTGTACACGTGAATACCGGTAAAGGCGGTTACATAGACACGCCCTTCACGATCAACGGTCATACCATCGGTGCCAGGCCGGTCTGTCGCGATAGACTGACCGTTCAGATCCGTATTGGTAGAAATGCGCTCGAACACATTGCCCCTGTCTTCAAGCGTGCCGTCGGTCAAAATTGTAAATACCCAGAGTCGCGGGTTAGTGCTGTCGGTGGTGTATAGCGTGGACTCATCCGGCGAAAGAATAATGCCGTTAGGTCGGTAACCTGAGGCAACTACTTCCGGCACCTTGCCCGGTCGCAATATCAGTACCTGACGATTGGCGCGGTCGGTGTAATAGATATCACCGCTACTGCTCACAACCAAATCGTTACAAAATTCCGGCTCAGCGTTCAGATTGCCGATAACCGGATAGGTTTGATCAACATACACATCGGTTCTTGTGCCATCTGCGGCGTAGGTAACGAATTTACCCTCGCGGTTGCTGCAGGTATAGAGCAAACCGTCAGCGCCAAACATCATGCCCTGACTACCGCCGTTGTTCGCATCGAAAACTTCAACCGAACCGTCCGGATTTTCGCGGAAGGTCTGAAAGCCCGTTACATCGGAAAAATACACCGCACCGTTTTTCTCGACGGCCGGCGCATCGGTATATACATGGCCCTCACTAATGACCTGCCACTCTTCACCAGCCAGCAACACAGAATCGGCCAAAGGGTAAGGCTGCATAACCGCCTCTTCGGGCTGACTGCACTGGGTGAGTGCCAACGCGGCCACCACGGCCAACAGGCGCAACGCCCGCCCTTTCTCAGAATTTGTAACCCACTGTAGCGAACCGGACACAATCACCTCGAACAAAAATCAGTAACCACGAAGGTCTTTTGAAAAAACTGCAAAACGGTTACAAGACACCGAAAAATACAGCCCGTAAGAGTAACAATCTACCATGATTCAACGCACATCGTAAGCAACCAGCGCACAGTAAAAACGCGGGTTTACCGGAAGACCCCAACTAACCGTCAGGAACAAACGCTTAAGCCTGAAGGCTCTTCTGCCCAGGCCAAATCGAGACAGATCAACTTGCGTCTCATTTGGATTGCTGCTTAGATTGTCAACAACAGCTGGCTTCTGAATTATTCAGACACATCGATACATTCAGCCTGACAGAAAGGCTAAGCAGCGCCACAGGAACCATCAGCCGTAATGCCATTGCGATGTGTGAATTAGAACTAACTATTGATTAAGGCTATTACGCCATGAGCGAATCCAACACCATTCCCATCGGAACCGCGCAACACTTCTGCTCCAAGTGCGGAGCAAAAGTGGCTATCGCACAGCCCGAGGGCGACAACAAACTCCGCTATGTCTGCAATAGTTGTAACACCGTGCATTACGAAAACCCGAAGATGGTGGTCGGTTGTGTAGTCGGCCATGAAGGCAAGGTCTTACTGTGCCGACGCGCCATTGAACCGCGCTATAACTGCTGGACAGTACCTGCCGGTTTTATGGAACTGAATGAGTCCGTGGTGGCCGCAGCCCAGCGGGAAACCTACGAAGAGGCGCTCGCTGAAGTTAAGGTAGGCGGCATGCTGGCGGTCATCGATGTGGTCCATGCTGGCCAGGCCCATATTTTTTTCTACGGCACATTACTTAACGGCGCCTATGGCATTGGCGAAGAATCGCTCGACACCCAACTGTTCTTGCCCCAGGATATTCCGTGGGAAGAAATGGCGTTCCCCAGCGGAATCATTGCCCTGCAGCGTTACCTGCACCTGCAAAAGACCGGCGACACCAGCGTTCACTATGCGCAAGCCGAACGCATGAAACGCAGCTAGACCCCGCCTCTGATGGCAAAGCGCGGTCGCCGCTGGCGTTCACTGCTTGCACCGCAGGTCTAAAGTTGGGCAAATACGGTTGGAATCTCGGGCTTATCCGTCTAAAGTACGCGGCATTCAGGGCGAAAGCAGCCCCCTTTTTATAGAAGTAAGGAGATCACCGTGACTTTTGTCGTTACCGAAAGCTGCATTCGCTGCAAGTTTCAGGATTGTATCGAAGTATGCCCGGTGGATTGTTTTCACGTTGGCCCCAACATGCTGGTGATCAACCCGGACGAATGCATTGACTGCACCCTGTGCGAACCCGAATGCCCTGCCGATGCCATTTATGCTGATGACGAAGTGCCCGATGGTCAGGAAAAGTTCATTGCACTCAATGCAGAGCTCTCCCAGATCTGGCCGGTCATTACCGAGATTAGTGATGTGCCCGAAGATGCTGACGAATGGAATGGCAAAGAAGGCAAGCTCGAATATCTTGAGCGTTAACGGAATAAAGCACCGTAGAATCAAAAAAGGCGTGACCATCTGGTCACGCCTTTTTTATTAAAGCCTAGCTTTGTGTCACCTTATCAGGGCGATCAGGGCTCCAAGGCTGCGGTTTGTGCGGCCGAGAGCTTCTCCAAACGCGCACGCAACTCACTAGCCGGCATATAACCCGAAATCATCACACCACTCTCGGTCATGATAGCGGGAGTGCCCGTCACGCCGGCTGCCAGCCCTAGCTTATAGTGACGCTCAACCGGCGTTTCACCGCATTGCTTAGCGGCCACATCCTGACCCGACTTTGCGCTGGTAAAGGCGGCGGCACGATCTTCGGCGCACCATACGTTATTCGCCTTCGCCCAGCTCGGCGTATTGGGCCCTGAACGTGGGAAAAACATGTACTGCACACGAATGCCAGCGTCATTGTAGGTCTTGATCTCCCGATGCAGTTTGCGGCAATAACCACAATCGATATCGGTAAACACAGTAACGGTGTAATCGGGATTACCATCCGGCACATCAAACACGATCATCGTTTCCGGATCAGCATTGGTGAGCGCATCTGCACGGGCAACCGACCGCCGCATTTCAGTAATGTTAAGCCTGCTCACCACATCAAAGAAGTCGCCGTTAATAAGTACGTAACGACCATCTGTAGTGGCATACACCATGGTGCCATCAACACTAAGCTCCAACAAACCCGTCACTTCAGAAGGTTTAATGTCCTCAGGGGTCATGCCTTCAAAGTTCTTCATCAATAATTGGTAGCCTGGCGACACATCAGCAGCACATACGGTGGCGGCCGACAACGGCAACAAGGCCAGCAGCAGCAAGGCTGGGCGCAGAGCTCGAACAAACATAAGAAGGTTTAACATCATGATTCTCTTTTCATAAAATATGACCTGCAGGTACGACAGCCAAAATACGATGGTGTTCCTCCGCAACCCGGCAGCGCCTAGAATAGTGCCGGAGAACTTTATCACAGTTGATCTGCAGCAATTATTGCCGTGAACAAAAAAGGACGCCTGAGCGTCCTTTTTCTCTGCAATCATCGGCGCTGCTAGCCGCGCGGATGATGCTCGCTATGCAATTCTTTCATGCGGGCACGGGCTACATGAGTGTAAATCTGCGTGGTCGACAGATCGCTGTGTCCCAGCAACATTTGCACCACACGCAAATCGGCCCCATTGTTCAAGAGGTGCGTTGCAAACGCATGACGCAGCGTGTGCGGTGACATTTTGCTCTTGATATCAGCAATCTTTGAGTAACGCTTAATGATGTGCCAAAACGCCTGACGGGTCATACGATCGCCGCGCCGGGTAGGAAATAGAAAATCTGTTTGCAGTTCCAGCAAAATTTCGGAACGCGCACCACTAATGAATTCGCGCAACCAACGTTGTGATTCTTCGCCCAGCGGAATCAGCCGCTCGCGATCGCCCTTACCCATAATGCGTGCCACGCCCTGATTCAGATTAACTTCTGACTGACGGAGATTAATCAGTTCTGATACACGCAGACCTGTGGCATACAACACTTCAAGCATAGTGCGATCACGATGGCCCAGTGGATCTTTAACATCAGGCGCATTTAGCAACGATTCAACTTCGGCCTCAGTGAGAGACTGCGGCAACGAACGGCCAATCCGGGGCATTTCAATCTTGGAAGTGGGGTCTTGCTGAATCTGACCTTCACGCAGCAAGAAACGATAAAAGCGGCGGAAGCTCGAAAGCTGACGCGCCGTTGAACGCGGCTTGGCACCCTGTTCGGTGCGCCAGGCAATAAACGCCAACAAATCGCTGCGGGTCGCAAATATAAGGCTGGCATCACGCTTGGCCAACCATTTTCGCAAGGCAACCAAATCGGCACGGTATGCGCCCAGCGTATTCGCCGAAAGCCCGCGCTCCATCCATATCGCATCGAGAAACTGGTCGATAATAGCCTCAGCCGAATTCTTTACAGGTTCTTCAGTATTTTGTGACATTAATTCACTTCTTTCTGGCCAGCAAACGTTTTAACTGGAATCTAGCGCACTGAACAAAGCACCGCATTTGCCTATACTCTGCCAATAACCTGATAATCGCCGTAGCTTTACCGGTCATGTCCGTATCACCTACCCTATGTTTGCCGGAAACATTCCGGCCTCCTGAGTAAAGTGAGTATCAGTACAACGTTGATTCCTCCTTATGATTAGGCAGTATGGGCAGACATACTGTTAAGTGCCGTGACCGGTATCACAGAAATGGAAAATACAACATAAGTGGCTGATTTAAAAAGATGTCGACGCTAACCAACGGGCTAAAAGGCCTGCTTTTCGGACTGTATGGCCTGTGGGTCTGGTCCGTATTCATCGTTGTCTGCACCATAGTAATGGTGCTCCTCGTTATTCTGCCCAGCGTTCATAGCCGAAGAAATGTGGTGCGCTATGGTGCCAAAGCGGCGCTTGCGCTATCGGGCCTAAGGCCACGCGTGGCTGGCCTGAAGCTGCTGCCCACAGAGCCCTGCGTGGTGGTTGCTAATCACGCCAGCTACTTCGACGGTATTGTTATGACCGCGCTGCTACCGCCAAGGTTTCAGTACGTGGTGAAACAGGAAATGGCCAATGTGCCGTTGGCGGGCTACCTATTGAAACGGCTCGGTACGCAGTTTGTCCGCCGGACCAGCGCAGCGACCAGTGGAGGCGATGCCCGGCGTATTATGAAGGCCGCCAAGAATCAGGAATCTATTGTGTTCTTTCCGGAAGGCACCTTTGCAATCGAACCGGGCCTTAAGAAGTTTCATAGCGGTGCATTTATCATTGCGGCCGCCGGTGCAATGCCCGTGACACCTACGGTTATTCGCGGTACACGCCAGGTCATGCCCTCCGGCCGATGGCTGGCACACCCCGGCAGCATCGATGTGGTATTGAAGTCGGCGCACCGGATTGGCGAGGACGCTAAAGATGCTCTGGAACTCAAGTCGCTTTGCCGGCAAAGCATACTGGCTGATCTAAACGAACCGGATACGCTGGAACGGTAATTGTTACAATCAAACGCTATAATCAGAGCGATTAAAAACGCCTATCATCCAACAGGATTAAAGATCGTGAGCACTATTGTTATTGTCGCCGCCCGCCGCACCCCTCTCGGTTCGTTTCAGGGTGCACTGGCATCGGTTTCAGCACCCGAACTTTCGGCAGCGGCCACCAAAGCCTGCCTCACAGACACCGGCATTGATCCGGCCGCTATCGATGAAGCGATCATCGGCTGCGTACTGCCCGCCGGCATTGGTCAGGCGCCGGCGCGCCAGGCTGCGCTCAAAGCCGGTTTGTCGCAAGCGACCGGCACTACCACTATCAATAAAGTGTGCGGCTCGGGCATGAAGAGCGTCATGCTGGCCAGCGACATCATCAAAGCCGGTTCGGCCCATGTTGTTTTAGCCGGCGGCATGGAATCGATGAGTGGCTCACCCTATCTGTTACCAAAAGCGCGCGAAGGCTACCGCATGGGTCATCAGGAAGTGCTCGATCACATGTTCTTCGACGGCCTGCAAAACCCGTACGATGGCAACATGATGGGTCACTTCGCTGAAGAGACATCAAAGAAGTATGCCTTCAGCCGCGAAGCACAAGATAGTTTCGCGATCGAATCGGTCACTCGTGCCTGTGCTGCCATCAAAAGTGGCGCCTTTGATAACGAAATCACTCCCGTCACGTTCACGCACCGGCGCAAAGAACACACGGTGTCGATCGATGAAGAACCGGCACAGCATGACCTTGAGCGCATCGCAACCATGCGCCCTGCCTTTGCCAAAGATGGCACGATAACGGCGGCAACCTCATCGTCTATTTCAGACGGTGCGGCATCACTGCTGCTAATGACCGAAGCAGAAGCGGCCAAACGCGGCTTAAAACCACTGGCAAAAATCGTGGGCTATACCAGTCATGCCCATGAGCCTGAGTGGTTCACCACAGCCCCGGTCGGCGCTGTAAAAGCGCTCCTCAAACAGGTGAACTGGTCGGTCGACGATGTCGATCTATTTGAAATTAACGAGGCTTTTGCCTGTGTCACCATGGCAGCCATGCACGATATCGGTATCGATCATGCCAAAGTCAACGTGAATGGCGGTGCCTGCGCGTTGGGCCACCCCATTGGTGCCAGCGGTGCACGCATTCTGGTTACATTAATTCACGCACTCAAGAATCGCGGCCTGTCGAAAGGCGTTGCTTCGCTGTGTATCGGTGGCGGTGAGGCTGTGGCAATGGCTATCGAAATCTAGAAACTGCACGTACGCTGCCAACTTAAACCAAGCGCCCGCTACTGCGGGCGTTTTGGTATACAGTTGAATCTCACTATCAAATGGCTGACATCATGACAAATAATAGATTATCGGGTGTGCTGGCAATAGCCGCGCTGAGCTTAGGGTTAGTCCAACCGACTCTCGCTGAAGACCCATCGAATCGTGTGAACGTTGCCATTGGTGGCACCACCTACAGCGGTGAAGTTGCAGGCTTTCTGGCTCTTGATTACACCTACAAGTTTGGCAATAACATTACCACTGCCCTTTTTGTTGAGAAGGCCAGCGGCGATTTTGATATCGAAGCCATCGGCGTTACCGTCGGCTATGCCTTCGACAGCGGCTATAAGTTTGCTGTCGGACCAGGCCTGGAACGGAAACTTAAAGACAAAACACTCGACCTTTGGCATGTCAGTGCGGGCTACGACTGGCAGGTCAACAACTGGACTGTCGGTCCGACGGTCAGCTACGATTTTATTGAAGACAATAGCAACGTCTTGTATGTGGGCTTAGCTGTCGGCTACGGGTTCTGAACAAATACAGAACACTCTAACTTCAGCCTATAAAAAAGCCCTCTCGAAGAGGGCTTTTTTATCTCTTTAAAAGACTACCTACATACCCGAGTAGTTCGGACCGCCACCACCTTCGGGGCAGACCCAGTTAATATTCTGAGCCGGGTCCTTAATATCGCAGGTTTTGCAATGTACGCAGTTCTGGGCATTGATCTTGAACTTTTGCTTGCCCCCCTCTTCCACAATTTCGTACACACCCGCCGGGCAATAACGCGTGGCCGGCTCGCCGAACTTAGGCAGATTCTGTTCCAGCGGAATTGACGCATCAGCCAACTTCAAATGCACCGGCTGATCTTCTTCGTGATTGGTGCTCGACAAATACACCGACGACAACAAATCAAAACTCAGCTTGCCGTCAGGGGCCGGATAGTCGATCGGCTTTGCCTGACTGATATCTGTCAGCATGGCGTGATCAGGCGTCTTGTTACGCAACGTAAACGGCAGCTTCCCGCGAAAAATAGTTTGATCTATCCAGATGAGCGGTGAAGCCACAATAGTGCCGAAGGTATGCAGCAATGGGCCGTAGTTTCTGGCGCGCCACAGCTCGTCGTACACCCAGGACGCCTTAATGCGCTTCAGGTAATCCATGCCCGTATTGAACGGGCCGTCTTTTTGCAGCGTTTCAAACACGCTTTCGGCGGCCAACATGCCGGTCTTCATCGCCGTGTGTGAGCCCTTAATCTTGGCACCATTCAGGAAGCCGGCCTCGCAACCAGCCAGCAAACCACCGGGAAATGCCAACTGGGGCAACGACTGCAAGCCACCCTTATTGACCGCGCGCGCACCATAAGAAATGCGCTTGCCGCCTTCCAGGTATTGGCTAATCTTAGGGTTGTGCTTCCAACGCTGGAACTCTTTGTACGGGTTCAGGTTGGGGTTGGAATAACTCAGCGACACAATAAATCCGCAATACACAAGATTATCTTTTGCGTGGTACAAAAAGCCACCGCCCTCGGTCTTGCTGTCGAGCGGCCAGCCAAAGCTGTGCACGACCTTGCCGGCATCGTGTTTAGCCGGGTCAATTTCCCAAATTTCTTTAAGGCCAATGCCGTAGTGCTGCGGATCACCTTCGGCACGCAGATTAAATTCTTTTTCCAACTGCTTGCCAAGACTGCCGCGGCAACCCTCTGCAAAAATGGTTAGCGGTGCGCGTAACTCGTAACCGGCTTCAAAGCCCGGTTTGTGCGAACCGTCTTCGGCTACGCCCATATCACCAGTAATGACACCGACGACCTTACCCTCTTCGATGATGACGTCAGAAGCAGGGAAACCGGGAAAGATATTGACGCCCATATTCTCGGCTTGCTCACCTAGCCACTTGCAGAGTTCGCCCAACGAAACGATGTAGTTGCCGTCGTTGTGCATGGGGCCGGGAATGAACAGGTTAGGCACTTTAATGCCTCCGTTTGCACCCGACAGAAAATAGAAGTCATCGCCTTTCACCGGCGTTGCTGCCGGTGCGCCCAGCTCTTGCCAATTGGGCAGCAGCTCATTCAGCGCTGTGGGTTCAAGTACGGCACCCGAGAGAATATGTCCGCCCACTTCAGCCGCTTTCTCGACCACGCAGATGTTCATCTCGCGACCGGCGGCTTCGCCCAACTGCATAAGCCGGATAGCTGCGGATAAACCACAAGGGCCTGCGCCCACAATCACGGCATCAAATTCCATTTGTTCACGTTCAGACACGTCATATTCCTGTGCGGGGGACAACTGCCAAAAGGGCTGTATCCGTTGAGATAAAAGGCTAAGCCCGCATCAAAAGGGGCTCAACAAAATGCGGCGCTATTGTAGCATCGCTGCAGGCGGCGTGAGGCAGGCGTAGCAGTTGACACCACTTGTGCATAGAATCGACCCACTCCCACCAGATTGATACCGCCGTTATTCATGCCCGAACTCAAAAAACACAAAGCGCTGTACCTCGCGCGCATGGCCGAGATGGGGCTGACCCCCGATGCTGCTCAGCAGAAAGCGCTCAAAAGTCTAGCGAGAGTTCACGCGGGACTGATGGCGGGCAAACCCAGCAAAAGTGCCCTGCAGACGTTGATTGGTTTTGTGTCCGGCCGCCAACAACCGCTAGCTCCGGTGCGCGGTCTGTACCTCTGGGGCGGTGTGGGTCGTGGCAAAACCACACTCATGGATATCTTCTTTGAATCGTTGCCGTTTGACGACAAGATCCGCTACCACTTTCATCGGGTAATGTACCGGGTGCACAACCGGCTGACAGAACTCAAGAACGTTGAAGACCCGATACAAATTGTGGCAGACGAACTTGCCGACCAGACCAGAGTGATCTGCTTCGATGAGTTTTTTGTTTCGGACATTGGCGACGCGATGATTCTGGGGCGCTTAATGGAAGCCCTGTTCGCCCGACAAGTCACGCTAGTGGCGACGTCGAATATTCCACCGGATCAACTGTATGCCGGTGGCCTGCAACGCCAGCGTTTTCTGCCAGTGATCGATCTTATTACTCAGCACACCGAAATCATGCAGGTAGATGCCGACACCGACTACCGCCTGCGCGTGCTGGAACAAGCCGAGATTTATCACTCCCCACTCGATGCCACCGCTAACGAAAATCTACAAAACTACTTTAATCAGATCGCACCGGATCAAGGCAGCAAGGGTCAGGCCATCGAGATTCTCGGCAGAAACCTCACCACCATCCGCCGCGCCGACGGCATCGCCTGGTTTAGTTTTCACACACTGTGCGACGGCCCACGCAGCAAAGACGATTACATCGAACTGGCCCGCACCTTTTCCACCGTACTGCTCTCTAGCGTGCCGCAAATGGGCATCGAGCAGGAAGATCAGGCACGCCGCTTTATTGCGCTGGTGGACGAGTTCTATGATCGCCGCGTAAAACTCATCGCTTCAGCTGAAGTGCCCATAGAAGCGCTGTATCAGGGCAAACGATTCACCATGGAGTTTGAACGCACCCGCAGCCGCCTGCTGGAAATGCAATCCACGGCGTATCTGGGTGAGGCACACCTCCCATAGCCAGCCCCACGGCTATTTAACCTAATTCGGCAGCAGCTACCGCCCCCCCCATAACCTGTTGTGTATTTTTAGGCAGTAATAGGGGCTAGGGGAACACTATGAAATCACAAATTATTGCAGCACTGCTTTTGTCTACTGCATGCAGCAGTGATCGATTTTGAAAACGAAGACGACTTCACAATCTCGCGGCAACTGGTCGACAACTCACGCTATAGGCTAATAACCACCTCACCCGAAGGATTTTCGTTCAGCACCTTTTCGATTACGAACGGATACCTGAATGCTACTTTTAACCCCGAACCCCCTTCGCCAGTGCCTTTCGCAGGTGGCCCAATTGAAATATTCAGGCTTGATGGCATGGCGTTTTCTCTGGAATCCATAGATGTTCTAGTGGTGAATTCGTCTGTCCTAGCAGACTTCGGCGTATTTATAGGGGATGAACCTTATATAACAGGCACTAGAGCTGATGGCACTATTCTGCGTTTAGACGTAACTGCCCAGACTGATGACCCGTTTCAAACGGTTCAACTCGGAGCAGAATGGAGCAATCTTACAGAAGTTGCAGTAAGGCCAGCCCTCTTACTCCATGGTAATTCCGGCGCCGGGTTTTCAGCTAATGACATAGACAATTTGTTGATCTCCGCCGTGCCGGTCCCTGCCGCCGCCTGGCTGTTCCTCAGTGGCTTATCCGTATTGGGGTTACGCCGCTGCCTCAGGTAGAATTGCCCCCACTTTACGATTCTAACCAAGGGCAACACTATGACCGGCAAACTGGTTCTCTGCCGCCACGGCCAGAGCGAATGGAACAAACAAAACCTTTTTACAGGCTGGTACGACATTGGCCTTACCGAGCAAGGGCGCGCTGAAGCCATCGCCGCGGGCCAGGAACTGGCCAAGCTGGGCATCAAGTTTGATGTGGCTTATACGTCAGTTTTAAAACGTGCCATCCGCACGCTCTGGTACATCATGGAAGAGATGGACCAACTGTGGATTCCGGTGTATCGCGATTACCGGCTGAACGAGCGTTCTTATGGTGCCCTGCAAGGTTTGAACAAAGCCGAGACCGCCGCTAAATATGGCGCTGACCAGGTGCACATCTGGCGCCGCAGCTACGACATCCATCCTCCGGAACTTGAAGAAAGCGATGAACGCCACCCTTGTCACGATCCGCGTTACGCCGGCATTACCGATCTGCCTGCCAGCGAATCACTAAAGACTACGTTGGAACGCGTAAAACCGTATTGGGATGAAGTGATTGTTCCTGATCTGAAAGCGGGCAAGAATGTGATTATTGCCGCGCATGGCAACAGCCTGCGTGCTTTAGTCAAAATGCTGGATGGTATTTCTGATGAAGACATCACGAGTCTTAATATTCCAACCGGCATTCCGTTGCTCTATGAGCTTGACGACAACCTCAAGCCCATTAGCAGTGGTTACGTGGGTGACCCGGAAGCCGCCAAAGCCGCTGCCGAAGCTGTAGCGAACCAGGCCGAAGGCTGAACCATGCCCATTTACGATTTAGGCCAACAAAAACCCCGTATCGCTGACGGGGTTTTTGTTGCGGCAGATGCCAACGTGATTGGCGATGTTGTGCTTAAAGAAGGTGCCAACATTTGGTTTGGAGCCACCCTGCGCGGCGATATCGAAACCATTAGCGTGGGACGCAACAGCAATATTCAGGACGGCTCGGTCATGCACACCGATGCCCACAACCCTTGCACGGTGCACGACAACGTGACGGTCGGACACATGGTCACATTGCACGGCTGTGAGATTGGCGAAAACTCGCTCATTGGTATTGGCAGCGTCATTCTTAACGGTGCGAAAATCGGTAAGAACAGCATCGTCGGTGCCAAAGCACTCATCACCGAAGGCAAAGAGTTCCCGGATGGCAAATTGATTCTGGGATCGCCCGCCAAAGTCGTGAGAGACGTTACCCCCGAAGAGATTAAAATGATGGCCGCCAGCGCCGAACGCTACGCCAACCGCGGCCAACGCTATCTCAAAGAACTAACTCAGCAATAGTCCACACAGCACAAGAAGATATCCGCACCCATCAGCCGGGTGACAAGACGGAAGTCTTGACGAAGCTTGGCGCAGACTGCGCAGGAAAGGCTTTTGACTTGGCGCACGGCGGAGACATCAATCTCAAATCAACAAGCACCCAAAGAACAAAAATACCGGCACCCCATCAGCCGGGTGACAAGGCGGAAGCCTTGACGAAGCTTGGCGCAGACCGCGCAGGAAAGGCTTTTGACTTGGCGCACGGCGGAGATATCAGGCACCACAGCAACCAACGCCCACAGAAAAAACCAGCCTAGTCAGTCAACCGGATCAACCCTTCCTGCACCACAGAAGCCACCAGCAAACCTTCCTGCGTATACACCTGAGCCCGCGACAAACCACGGGACCCGGAAGCACTGGGGCTGTCGTAGCTAAACAGCAGCCACTCGTCTACGCGGCACGGGTGATGAAACCACAAGGCATGATCGAGACTGGCCATAATCACGTTGTCGTGCATGTACGCAATGCCATGCGGCAGCGTTGAGGTGCCCATCAGACCGTAATCAGAAATGTAGCTTAGCAACTGCCGATGCAGCGCCGGGTTATCCGGCAACGGATCCACTGCCTTCATCCAAACCTGTTTGGTCGGCGCCTGTTTCTCCGGATTGGCAAAATTCGGCACCTGCACCGGCCGTACATGAAAGGGTCTTTCGGTGGTCACAAAACGCCGCATGCGCTCCGGTGCTTTGCTGAGTGCCTCACGGCCAATTTCTTTAAGATCGGCAAGCTCCTCCGGACCAGGCACTATGGGTGGATCCAGCTGATGTTCAACACCAGGCTCCGGATCCTGAAACGACACGGTCATGTTAAAGATGGGGTGACCGTGCTGAATCGCCACAACCCGACGGTTGGAAAAACTGCCGCCATCACGGGCACGATCCACCTCGTAGACAATGGGTACATCAGCATCGCCCCGCCGCAAAAAGTACGCGTGCAACGAATGCGGAATACGACCGGTGAGTGTCTGCGATGCCGCGCCTAACGCCTGCCCCAATACCTGGCCGCCAAACACCTGGGGTGTGCCGATATCGCGTGATTGTCCGCGAAAAATATTGTCCTCAATTCTTTCGAGATCAAGTAGTTGCACTAAGTCCTTAAGGACGGGATCCATGCTTTTTCCTTATCAAAAATGCGTAAGCCATTATAACGCTTTGGGCAACAAACAGCGGCAAAGAGTTCCTGATTTGGGCAACAGCGCCGCTAGTGTCATACTCAAAGCCCCGACAAAAGACTGATGCACAACCCAACAGGAGCATGGCATGACCGACCTAGGCAACACTGCAGGAACGCCTCCAAAACCAATACGCCAAAGCAAGCGTGCACACATGTTGGCTATTGTGGGGCTGCTGTTTATTGCCCTGAGCGGGCCACTCGCCAAGGCCGGCGTGTTTTCACCGATGGTGGGTATGCTCGGCTACACGATTGCCTCGTTGCTGCTGTTTATTGCACTCATCATTGGTCTTCGCGCCCTGTTCGGCAACCGCAACACCAATGTCCTGGAGAACACGATAACCACCTGGGTGGTCGTGGCACTTGGCGTCGGTATTACCGGTCTTAACGCCTATACCATCAGCAGCACGTTAGGCGCGCCACCCATTCATGACATTACGACAGACGTAGCCAATCCGCCGGAGTTTGTCGATATTGTGGCGCTGCGCGAAGCCGCTGATGCACCCAACCCACCGCAGTATTTAGATGATGGCGGCGCCGAATTACAAATGGCCGCGTTTCCTCAAATCAAGACGCTGCTCTTGCAAGAAAGCTATCAAGATGTCTTTGCTGAAGCCCTGGATGCCACTGAAGATATGGGCTGGCAGATCGTCACGGCCAATTTGGCAGAAGGCCGGATTGAAGCCGTCGCAACCACCGGTTACGTAGGCTTCAAAGATGACGTCGTGATTCGAATCCGTGACGATGGCAACGCGGTTGCGGTGGATATTCGCTCGAAATCGAGAATGGGCAAAGGCGATATGGGTGCCAATGCCGCACGCATTCTGGCCTGGCAAGACGAACTGGATAACTGAGTTGGACCGTCGGGCTCTAGTAAGCGACTCAGTCAGTTGAACGAATAGTTAGGATCGGGCAACAATCAATTTGACCTTGTTGGTTTGATTTTGTAGCTCAACGATTTAGAGATATTGGCCCTAAGAGAGTCGCCGGGCGCCAAGATAAAACCTTTCCTGCACGGTCTGCACCAGGCTGCGTCAAGGCTTTACCTTGTCACCCGGCTCGCTATTGGCTGCCGCAAGTTTAGGCAGCAACAGTGTGCCGCTTAAACGCCTGCCATGAAGTACAGGCCAATAGTCTCGGCCTCGCAGGCGGGCCGCTTCTGCCCTTCCACTTCCACGGTAATATTCAGAATAAATTGCAATGCGCCGGCACGCTTACGCGCCGACTTGAGCGTGGCGCGAACCCGCACTTTACTATCGACCGGCACCATCGCCTTGAAGCGGACTTTGTTCATGCCGTAGTTAATGACCCGCTCGAGGTCAACAAACTCAACGAAATCCTGGATTAAGCTGGGAATAAGGGAAATGGTGAGATAACCGTGCGCAATGGTCGAACCAATCGGCAACTCGGCAGCAGCGCGCTCAGGATCCACATGAATCCACTGAAAATCGTCGGTGGCTTCGGCAAATTTATTGATGCGTGCCTGATCCACCAGCACCCAATCTGAAACACCAACCTCGGTGCCCTCAAGTGCCCGCGCGTCCTCGATGGTCGCTACTACGTGTGCCATGCAATGTTTTCCTGTTGTAAGACCCGTCGCGAAGACGCGGTCTGCTCACCCTATAAAACAGGAGTATATCTCAGGATGCTCAGGTTTTGTTGCCGTAGACCAGCCCCATGAGCTCAGCCCGGATAACCGGATCATCGGCAAAGGCACCGTGCATTGCATTGGTCACCATCTTGATGTCTTTCTTATAGACTCCGCGGGTGGTCATGCACTCGTGCTGGGCCTCAAGAATGACAGCAACACCACGAGGTTTAAGTACATCGTTCACGCAATCGGCGATCTGCTGGGTAAGTTTTTCCTGCACCTGCAGACGCTTTGACAAAGCCTGAACCACCTTCACCAGCTTGCTCACTCCCACAACCCGGTCGGAAGGCAGGTACGCAATATGCGCCTTGCCAATAAACGGGGCGATGTGATGTTCGCAATGCGATTCGAAATCGATGTCTTTCAGCACGACAATATCGTTATAACCTTCGGCTTCAGGAAACGAGGTGCCCAGAATTTCCCGCGGATCCAGCTTATAACCACCAAACCATTCGTCATAGCAACTTAGCACCCGGGTTGGCGTACGCAACAAACCTTTGCGCTGGTCATCTTCACCCATCCAACGCAACAAGGTGCGGACGGCTTCTTCAGCCTCATCCCGGGAGGGTCGTTTTACATCAGTCATAAGCTACTCTCGTTTGGGGGCGCATCGGTAAGATCAATCGTGTGAGATTGAGAGAAGGCCCGTTCAATCATTAGGTCGTACTGCACCGGAAAGTGCGCTAAGCCGCGCCAACTCATCCGGAGTATTAAAGCTGTCGATACGGCCGGCAGGATGGTCAAGCAAGGCAATATCGGCATTCATTAACAGGCTGCGTGGCCCCGCTATCTTCTGGCCATCAGCAAGCGCGGTCTGCAACGCAGCAAGCGTAGCGGGTTCGTAGATAGCACACAATGGCTCAGGCAGCTCATCGTTACCCGCAAAAGCCGTTGCACCACGCTGCGGATTGCGACCGTCAATGAGCGTCTGCAATGTCGCTCTGTTTAACAACGGCATATCGCAGGCAACAATCAGCCAGGCGGCCTGCGGATCGAATGCATGGGCGGCAAGCATTCCGCCTGTTGGCCCTAGCCCGGGCTGAATATCGACCACTTGCGGATACGGCGCGCGTAACGCATCGGCAGCATGGCCCGGCCGAACACTCACAAACACCGCGGGCAAGACCTCAGCAAGCATATCGAAAAGGGTATTGAGCTGCGACCGCTGCTGCACGACCACTGCGGCCTTATCACTGCCAAAGCGGCGGCTCTGGCCACCGGCTAGAACAAGACCTTTGAGCACTGGCGTCACGAATTTAACCCGGTTGCCCGAAATCGCTTTTGCCGCCCGTCTTGCTGAGCAAGCGAGTGTCGCGAATCACAATGTCATGCGACAATGCTTTGCACATATCGTAGATAGTGAGCGCGGCAATACTGGCGCCGGTGAGCGCTTCCATTTCTACGCCGGTTTTATGATTCAAACCCACCTCACAATCGATAATCACTTCGCCATTGGCCTGCAGTTCAATCGAGAACTTGCAGCGCTCAAGGCCAATGGGATGGCAAAACGGAATCAGCTCATGAGTTTTCTTGGCGGCCATAGTGCCGGCAATAATCGCCGTCTGAAACACGGGGCCCTTCTTAGTGACAATCTCATCGCCAGCCACCGCCGCCAGCACTTCAGGCGGCAGCACCACAATCGAACGCGCCACCGCGGTACGAGCGGTTACGGCCTTGCCGCCCACATCGACCATGGTCGGCTGGTTATTGGCATCCACGTGACTCAATGACTTACTCAAGACAATCTCCGCTATTTAAGCTCTGCCGACGCCACCCGCGCCAGCACCGGCACGCGACCGGAAAATAAAGCCTGCAGGCTAATAATACAGGTGGCCGCAAAACCCCAACTGAGCCCGACCACCACGCCGGCATCCATGATACCCCGCCATGGCTGCGGCACCTGCCGGATCAGCACAACGGCCAACACAATTAACAGGGTGCCAATCCACATCACCTTAGCGGTGCGCTTGCCGGCACCGAAGTAACCGACACAATACAGCGGCGCCAACAGGCCATTCACCCAAGTAGGGTTAGCGGCCAGGTAAAAAGCGCGCGCTACGGTGCGCGGCACAAAGCTATTCTGAAAACCCCGGTAACCCTCGGCGTAGGCCATAAAGCCGATGTTCACAATAAACAGCGCCCAATGCAGCACAGTCCACTCGTAAGTGAAGGCCTCAAACATATAATTGCTAAGGCGGGTGGCCGCATCAACCAGCACCAGCGCCATACCGGCTACGCCCCACACACCTGCAAGGATACCTGGAGCACTGTAATGCGCCTGTGAAGACGAATCGGACATCGATGACATGGGTGATGTGACCTGCCGCGGGCGATAAAATTCAAATAATTAGACGCAAGCTTGCCCGGCGAGACTGCGTTTCAGAGGTTCAAGCTGGTATTATTCCTGCCTGAACCAATAAAAGAAACCGCCGGCTCACGACAGCAGATCAAATCCTATGGCTAGCACAATTATCGAGAAGCTCTGGAACGAGCATTTAATCGCCGATCTGGGCGATGGCACGTCCCTTATCTATATAGACCGTGTGTTTCTGCACGAGCGCACCGGCAGCGTGGCCCTGAAAAGCCTCGAGGCAGCGGGCCGCAGCGTCCGCAACCCTGAGCAGGCTTTCTGCACTATGGACCACATTGTAGACACCTTTCCCGGGCGCACCGACAAAACCATCATGCCCAGCGGCACCGAGTTTATTGTTGCCACGCGCGAAGCCGCGCTTGCTGCAGGTATTCATTTGTTTGATCTGGGCGACCAGAGTCAGGGCATTGTGCACGTCGTTTCGCCGGAGCAAGGTATTGCTTTGCCGGGTGTCACATTGGTTTGCCCCGACAGCCATACCGGCACACTGGGTGGTCTGGGTGCGCTGGCCTGGGGCATTGGCTCAACCGAAGCCGAGCATGCTCTAGCCACTAAAACACTGGTCATCAAAAAACCGAAAACCATGCGGGTGGCATTCACGGGCATGTTGCAGCCCGGTATCACCGCCAAAGACATGATCTTAAAACTCATCGGTGAACACACCGCGTCGGGCGGCATTGGTTACGCCATCGAGTTTACCGGTGAGGCCGTGCGCAATCTTGAGATTGAAGCGCGCCTTACCCTGTGCAACATGACCGTTGAGTTTGGTGCCTGGAGCGGCTTAGTGGCGCCGGATCAGAAGACAATTGATTACGTGAAGGGCCGCCCCTACGCGCCCATCGGTGACCCATGGGACAAAGCAGTCAGCCATTGGCAAACGCTGCACACCGATGAAGGTGCGAGCTTCGACAAAGATATTGTGATTGATTGCGCTGAGATCGTGCCGCAAGTGTCGTGGGGCACTAGCCCGATGCATGAAGTCGGTATCGATCAGCGGGTGCCCGACCCTATGAATGAGCCCGATATCGGCAAACGCGGCGCCATGCAGAAAGCGCTGGAATACATGGCGCTGGAACCGGGCGATCCGCTCAACGGAATTCCTATTGATGCCGCCTTTATCGGCTCGTGCACCAACAGTCGGCTCAGCGACTTGCGGGCCGCGGCGGCAATCCTTAAGGGCCGCAAAGTGGCTGCTGGCGTTAAAGCCATCTGTGTACCCGGCTCCGGCTTAGTGAAACAAGCGGCCGAGGCCGAAGGTCTCGACAAAATATTTACCGATGCCGGTTTTGAGTGGCGTGAGTCGGGTTGCTCAATGTGCTTTTACGCCGGTGGTGAAAGCTTCGGTTTTGAAGAGCGCGTGGTGAGCAGCACCAACCGCAACTTTGAAAACCGTCAGGGGCCGCGTACCCGCACCCATCTGGCAAGTCCGACCACCGTTGCAGCCTGTGCCATTAAGGGTCACTTAACCGATGTGCGCCTTATTGGTAACGCGGAGTAATTGTTATGGAAAAATTCAGCCTACTCAAAGCCATCGCCGCACCTATTCTGCGTATCAATATCGACACCGATGTCATCATTCCCAGTCGCGAGATGAAGCGCGTCTCGAAACACGGCTTAAGCGATGGCATGTTCGCCAACTGGCGTTATACCGAGCCGGGCGGCCGTGAAGAACAAGCCGACTTTGTACTCAACCAAGAGCCTTACCGGCAGGCCAAAATTCTGCTATCAGGCGATAACTTCGGTTGCGGCTCTTCACGCGAACACGCGGTCTGGGCGCTGCACGAATGGGGTATTCGCGCCATCATTACTCCCGGCTTCGGCAATATCTTTTACGGCAACTGCATTCGCAATGGGATTTTACCTGTGGTGCTGGATAATGCCCTGGTGGAAGACCTCGCCACCCAAGTTGAGACAGACCCTGCCAACAATCTGATCACCGTCGATCTTAAAAATTACACGGTCACTGCGCCCGATGGCACTGCACATACTTTTGAGATTGGCCAAGGTGATCGCGACATGTTGCTAGAAGGCCTCGATGCCATTGCCGTCACGCAACGCCGTGATGATGAGATTCTAGCGTTTCAGGCGCGCGACCGTTTAAAGCGCCCGTGGATTTATCTGCCGACACATTCCTGAACACATTGCACACAAAAAAGGCCCCGCTTAAACGGGGCCTTTTTTGTGTTCTGAACCAAGCCTAAAAGTTGTACTGCAGACCGATGTTGGCAGTAAGAATATCGGCATTAAACTTGACCGATTCGGTGCGAGTAATAGGGCTTCTAGGATCCGAAGGGATGTTATCCGGATTGGGAAACTGGCGTGACGACTTGCCTTCATACAGAAAAGCATCAACACCCAGATTCACCGTGAGTGCTGGCATGAACGTCCAGCGCACACCAATGCCGTAAGTGAACACAGGCTCTTTGTCGGACAACGAGACCGCTGGCTTACCTGGCAACGCCGGAAGATCCTGATCCCACTGCACAACACCCAAACCGGCTTGGGCATAAATATCAAAGCCACTGTCCCCAAACGGCAGAATCAACTTCATATCAACAGTCAACGCACCACTATCAAGCATTGAAGACCCACCTTGAGACGTGCTAGCCGAGTATTCTCCCAGCGCCGTATAACGACCCTGCATGGCAACCCAACTGGCCAGCCGATAACCACCCCACACCTGCCAGGCGGTGTCCTTTTTATCGATAGACGTGACCGTGCCTAAGTCGCGAAATGCCTTGTCTTCAATCTCAGCCGAGCCCACGGCGCCGCCAATAAACCAACCCTCTTGGGGTACAGCCGCGCCAGCAACCCCGGACACCAACAGCAACGCTATAAGCGCTGCATGAACAACACGAATCATTCCGGTACTCCTTTCTTTAAAACCGCAGCAAAATAAACGCCCCGCCACACACCGGCAACAACGCCAAACTATAGAACAAACATTAGCACAGATGCCGCCGCCCGCTTATATCGGAATTACCCGGCAGCCAAAATAAGCAGACCCCTGAAGCAGGGTCTATTTTTGTCTCAGGGCTGAGGGTAATACTGTCTTTCAAAATGCCGGGAACTGAGCGACCTACTCCGCACCCACTACTCCGTCGGCAATCATCGCATCAATCTCTGCAGCACTGTAGCCGAGCTCAGCCAATACCACTTTCGAGTACTGACCGAGTCGTGGCACATCGATATGCGCAGCAAACCGCTGACCGTTCATTTCCAGCGGCAACGCCGGCAACCGGATAGCAGCACCCTTGAACTCGCCGTCGGGCACAGTGACATCGACCAAACCACCGCTGGCGTTCAGGTGCACATCATCAAACAAGTCTTCCGGGCGAGTGATGGGTGCAAACGGCAAACCGGTTTTCTCTAGCTTGGTCATGAGATCAGCTTTGGTGTACTGCTTAAAGGTCTCTTTAATAACCGGCAACAACGTCGCTTTGTTGGTGACACGATCGTTGTTGGTTTTATAGAGCGGGTCATGAGCTAGTGCGCCAAGGCCGAAGGCTTCACACAAGAGCAGCCACTGTTTGTCACTCACCACACCCACAAACACCATGTCATCAGAGGTTTCAAACACCTGATAAATAGCCCACGCCGAAACCCGCGCCGGCATGGGGGCTGCGGCCTTGCCGGTCACCGCTTTCTGGGCCATATGCTGGCCCACCAAAAACACCGTGCTTTCATACAGCGAGGCTGTCACCTGCTGGCCTTCACCGGTCACGGTGCGCTGAAACAGCGCCGCCAGAATACCCATCGCGCCGAACATCCCACCCTGCACATCAATAACAGATGCGCCCGCTCGCAATGGCTGCCCCGGTGGCCCCGTCATGTAGGCCAGACCGCCCATCATCTGTGCTACTTCATCAAGGGCGGTGCGGTTCTCATACGGCCCCGGCAAGAAGCCCTTCTCCGAGCAATAGATCACTGTCGGATTAAAGGCCTTGATATCGGCGTAACCAAAACCCAGCCGCTCCATAGTGCCCGGCCGGAAGTTCTCAATAACCACATCGGCTGTTTCGAGCAGCTTTAACACCGCCGTTTTGCCAACTGCCGATTTCAGGTCGATCAACAGGTTACGCTTGTTGCGGTTGTACATTGGGAAGTAGCCCGAGCCTGAACCCAGCAGTTTGCGGGTGGCATCACCCTTCACGGGCTCAACTTTAATGACGTCGGCGCCCATGTCGGCCAACATCAAGCCGGCCGCAGGGCCCATCACCATATGGGTAAATTCAACAACTTTGATGCCCTTAAGGGGCAGCTTCTGACTCATAGTTACGCCTTTTTTTATGCCTATTACAGGCCAAGTTCCTATAAAATATTCTGCCTCCGCACGCTGCAGGCAGATTGACCCTTAGCGTTATGCTAAAGCTACGGATCACAATATGAGGGGCTGTAGCGATTGAGACCCCGATCAGAGCCTACCCCTTCAGGGCTGGCCAGCACGGATGCTTAGTAGTTAGGCTGAATTATCGCCCAGCGCGGTGCATATTGGAAATAAGCGCGGCCTTTTTGACAGGCTGCCCCGTTACAACTTGGGCAACAATCAAGGAATTATCAGCATGAGCCGTATCGACACTTCACAGCTTGACGTATTGATTAGCGAAGTGGGCCCGCGCGACGGCCTGCAAAGTATCAAGGGCATCATGCCGACCGAGGCTAAAAAAGCCTGGATCAAGGCCGAAGCCGATGCGGGTGTGCCGGAGATCGAAGTGGGTTCGTTTGTGCCAGCCAAACTCCTGCCGCAACTGGCCGATACCGCCGAGATCGTGGCCTACGCGCGCACTATTCCCGGATTACAGGTTGCCGCACTGGTGCCTAACTTTCGCGGCGCGGAAAATGCCATCAAGGCCGGTGCGCATAAAATATCACTGCCTCTGTCGGTGAGCGAAACTCACAGTCAGCGTAATTTGAACCGCACCCATGAACAGGTGTTTGAGGACATTGCCAAGGTGGTGGAACTGATTCGTTCACTGCCGGAAGATCAGCGCCCCGGCTTTGAAGGCAGCCTGTCTACCGCGTTCGGCTGCAGTATCGAAGGCGTGGTGAAGCAGGACAAAGTGGTTGAGATTGCGGCACGACTAATGGAACTGGGTTGCGACGAAGTCGGCTTGTCGGACACTACCGGCTCAGCTAACCCGGCTCAGCTACGCCAGATGATCCGCGCCGTTAAAGCGGTGGTTGGCGAGGGCAAGCTCGCGGCCGTGCATTTGCACAACACCCGCGGCTTAGGCCTGGCCAATGCGCTGGTTGCGCTGGAAGAAAACATCTTCACTTTCGACTCATCGCTCGGCGGCCTCGGCGGCTGCCCCGCCGCTCCGGGCGCTTCGGGCAACATAGTGACTGAAGATCTGGTGTTTATGTTTGATGCCATGGGTGTTAAAACAGGCATCGATCTCGACAAACTCATGCAGGTTCGCGAAATCATCCGGCAGGCACTGCCGAATGAAAAGCTTTATGGCTTTACTCCCGATGCGGGCTATCCTAAAGGCTACGTGATTGGCCGGGGCTGGGGCTCATAGTTTAGCGCAGAGCCAAACTTAACATCCGGAAACAGCGCTATAAACGAACCTTAGGAGCATCTGTTGCGAGGGGTTTGTCACTCTTGAAGAGCACAATCGGTCTGTGAAGCAATTCTTGGGAAATGGTGACAATGACGAAGGCCGCCCAAAAGTCGCTGGTGAACGCCATAACAATTCTGCAATCCTTTCTTCATAAACTTGCAAACTACTAATATATATATAGTTTAATAGAATTATTACCAGTCAACTCAGGCTGCAGACACAGCTTTGCAACATTTCCCTAACCCTTCCTTGACACTTTAAATCTGTTTTAAGCGTTTCGTGAACTGCGCTAGCCGGCATTGCAGCCAATAACATTTGCGTAACATTTGCGTAACATTTGCGTAACATTTTCGTAACATTTCCGCAGTAGTCTCTACGCATTCTAAAGCTGTACAAGAACTTACAAGGAACACCTATGAGAATCGCCGCAATCAGCGTTATGGCGCTAGTAGCAATACCAATGGCAATTGCCAATGCGATAACGCTCTATGAAGACCCTGAAACCGGGCAAGTGTTTACCCGTCCTGCTGCAGGCCGCGTAGAACTGACAGATTCAGACATTGCCAAGCCAAATGACATACCGGCTAGCTCCACTGTAAAGACCACGGCTAAGCTTGATACCAGTGTCATCAACAACATTACAATCATGGATCCGAACTCACCCGACTTTCCGCTCGGTAAAGAAACCCGGATAAACATGAAGTTTGTGCCGCAGGATGCGCCCAACATGTGGTTCCAGGCAGGCGTTCGAATCCAAGGCTCGATAGAACAAACCAAACGCGAATTCGAGAATTCCAGCTTGCCCAATCAAACTCTCGAAGATGCCTACCTGAGACGCGCCCGCCTTGAAGTAGGTGCAGGCTTCGGCGAGCACACCTCTTTTATCATGGACATTCGAAACGACAGAGTGAATCAATTCTTACGTGATGAGGGCGAATTCACGATAGGTGACGCCTACGTGCAAATCAAAAAACCGTTTGATACATCGCTGGTTAACTTCAGAATGTATCGCGCCAAAATTGATGTATCCCGCAGCGAAACCATTAAGTCTGCATATTTGGTTGCTTATGACCGGCCTTTGGTAGCCGATGCTGCAGCCAACTTTATTTCTTTCAACCGACGTGCCGCCAACGTGCAAATGTTGGGTGACTGGAAGAACAAGATTCACTATCAGATAGCTACCGGTGATTCGATAAACGGAAGCGGCATCAGCGATCTGCTGGGTGAGCGTTTGTTCGAGATCACTGACCAGAGCCTGTTTTATGGCGGTAAAATCCTACTATCACCGTTTAATGGCTGGGAAGAGACCAAAAAGACAGAAACCTATATGGGCGTGGGCAAGCATTTCTCTGTCGGCGCTGCCTACTGGACTGTGCCTGAAATCAAAGGCAAGACTACGTTTTCTGGTGCTGATTTTGATCTTAACCACCAACTGATCAATATTGAGGCCTCGGCGCACTACAAAGGTCTACTCGTTCAGAGCGAGTTCTTTAAATTTAAAGATGTTGTTGAAAACTGGGCCGCCCCCGTACTAAATATTGGCGATTCCGATGGCTGGTACGTGCTTAGCGAATACGTAATCCCTGATTTTTACTACATCGCACCCTTTGTTCGCTACGAAGAATGGGATCGGTTTATTGGCATAGACAACACCGACGTAAACTCTTTTCTTACCGGCGTGAACTGGTATCTTCGTGGCAATACCACCAAGATTGGCTTTGTCTACGAAAAGACCACAGCCGGCGCCAACATCATTGATGAAGGCGTTGATGTAAATGACCAGAAGTTAAGAATTACATCGCAGTTCTTCTTCTAATCGACACTGCTTATAAGAGCCAAGATCGGCCAGCACCAGGCAGACTGATGCTGGCCGATCTTAGCTGCTTTTCTTACGATTGATTGTTTACGATGATTGGCGGCTAACAACCACTAGCACAGGAATACCTATTGAGCGGGTAACACACTTTGCTCAGCGAACGACTCGGCACAGACTGCTTCATCATCAGAAGGACTGACTGAGCCCAAGCTGAATCTGACCTTTATCAATATTCTCAGAGAACTGATACATGTAGCCCCCTTGCAGCCGCAGGTTATCGGACAAGCTGTAGCCCAGCGCCCCGTAAAGTCGATCACGATCAAACATCCCGACACTCCGTTCATTGCCTATATCGCGCTCGCCATTGATAAAAATCTCGTTGTAAAAGGCCAAATACCACGCGCCCTTCTTCAGCGTTCTCATGTTCAATGGCACATCCACAAATAGGGCGTAACGCAAGCGGGTACGGAAATCCTGATTATCAACCCAACGCTGCTCATACCGTATGCGATGGCGCAGATAGACTCTTGAGCCGATCTTCTGCGGTATCAAGGCCTCCTGGTAGATCCTGTCTTCCGAGATAGTCGACGAACCGGAACCAAATTCACCTGAGGTGATATTGGCATAACCCATTGTAAACATGGCCTTATTGGATTTGGGACGCCAGGTCAGGCCCCCACGCAGCAAAAGCTGTTCAAGATCACCACCTAAATCCCAAGTGCGATACTGAACATCACCCTGCAGCCCCCATTGAGAATCTACAAAGGGTGCATTAAAGAAATACATGTACCAGGCGCCCGTCTGACTTTCATCAACTTGGGCCTGCACCGGACCTGCCAAAGCCAACAGGCTGAAGAGACACGTCAATCTGGCAATGGCGCGATACCTGCGCGCGTACCTAAAACTTAACATTCGAAATCTATGCCCTCTGACTCATGCAGGTTTCGTGTCTGGAGCCGGCTTTGTTGGTTTGGCGGCGCGCTCAGACTCGATAATCTCTACGGCGGCGCGCAAGGCTTCGACACGCGTTTCGTAGGTCACATCTGCCGGCAACTGTCGCAGCGAGTTTAAGCTCACCAGCGTCTTGCGCACATCCGCATTCATGCCGGTCTCGTAGACCAGTTTGCCCATGTCATAGGCGTCACGAATCACCGTTTCTACCGCACGCGCCGCAGAGACGTCAATAAACGGAACTCTGGAGAAGTCTAAGATTATTGCTCTGGTTTTGCCCTTAATCCGCTGCCGAACCTTATGACCCATATCGGCTGCCGCCCCAAAACTTAAAGGACCACCGAAATCAAACATCGTCACGCTACCGCGGACCTTTGCCAGCAGCGCACGCTCTTCATCGGTAATAACGAGAGAGCTCATGTCTTCACCACTGAGCTGCTTTAACTGCTGATCAGCGAGCTGTTTAATAAAGCCGAGTGCTGCCAACACAACACCGGCTGCAACCGCTGTAATCAGATCAACAAATACGGTCATCAGCAGCACCATGGCCATCAATACCAGATCCAGACGAGGCCCATGATGCGAGCGCTTTAAATAAGCGAAGTCGATAATGTCATAGCCCACTTTAATGAGAATGCCCGCCAGTACTGCATGGGGAATTTGTGCCGCCAAGGGGGCAAGGCTGATGACCACGGCAATCAGGAGAACGGAATGAAGCATGCCCGATATCTTGGTTTGCCCGCCAGCCTGAATGTTCACAACGGTGCGCATCGTCGCACCGGCACCGGGGATAGCGCCAAACAACCCGGCGACCGTATTGCCAATACCCTGACCGATGAGCTCCTTATCCGAATCGTGCCGGGTGAGGGTCATGTTGTCCGCAACCAGCGATGTGAGCAAACTGTCGATGGCACCGAGCACCGCGAGCAGAATGGCGGCCTCAAGCACAACAGCGAAGGTATCTGCGGTGAACTCAGGCATAACGAATGAGGGAAAGCCGGTGGGTATCTCACCGAGAACGGGAGCACCGATTAAAAATAAGCTGGCAACTGTGCCAATGACTAATGCAGCCAATGGGCCCGGCACGTATCTGTTCCAAGCAGCTGGCCATAAAAAGATAGTCCCCAGCGTCAGCAAGCCTATTTCAAGGGCGGCCATATTCGGGTCAATGACCGCAGCCGGTATGGCGGTTAGTGCTGAAATAGTGCCTGCAGCAGCAGGCTCACTGCCGAATAAACGCGAGAGCTGAAGAATAATAATGATGCAGCCAATGCCACTCATGAAGCCCGAAACCACGGGGTACGGGACCAAGCTCACGTATTGCCCCATCTTAAGGACACCCATGAGTATCTGCACGATACCAGCCAGTACCACCACCGCAAATACCAGAGCCAGATTGCCGGAAAGCGCTGCAAACACGGTGGCAAACACCACCACCATGGGGCCCGTCGGGCCCGACACATTCGTCGGGGTGCCACCGAACAGCGACGCAAAAAACCCGACGAAAATCGCACCCCAGATACCTGCAATGGGCCCTGCGCCGGAAGCTTCACCAAAGGCCAATGCTAACGGTAACGCAACGATGCCCGCGGTAATGCCGCCAAACACATCACCCCGTATATTTGACAGGTCAAAGAACTTCATTGAATGCCTCCAAAGGCGCAGGGCAACCAGCGGCTAAAAACCAGTGGTTACAAATTTAGACCCCGACCAACCTAATGTGATCAGTGGCCTAATACTAACTCATTACACTATCTAACGGATTCCCGTCAGTAATGTAAAGAGCCATCTCTGCTTCATAGGAGGATAAGTATCAGCGATCAGGCTGCCTTGGGACGCAATTTGAAGTAATCGATATAGCTGGGTGGATTTTCAACTTCACCACGCTCCGAAACCACCTTAATCGTAATCTCGCGGAGCTTCGCTTTGTACGCAAAGTCATCCAGAATCTCGATAATATCGTGATCCAGATAGCGGGTCTTGGTCACATCGAGTTCAAGGTATGAGCCTTCAGGCAGGCTATCCAGCTCTTTGAGAATGGCACCTTTATTAAAGAAGGTCACCTCCTCCGCCAGAGTCATTTTTATTCTGTTGACACCATCTGCATCTTCCTCGATATGCAGAAAGTGAGAGTTCTGATAACTCTTGATGAGGATAACGACCACGCCCACGCATAACCCAAGCCCAATGCCGATTAACAGATCGGTAAACACAATGCCCAGCACGGTAATGGTAAATGGGAGAAATTGCTTCCAACCCAGGTCATACATGGTTTTGAACAGGGCTGGCTTGGCCAGCTTGTAACCCACCTGCAACAGGACAGCCGCGAGCACCGCCAGTGGAATCATATTCAGAACACCGGGAATAGAGACCACAAACACCAACAAAAACAGACCATGTAAAATAGCAGAAAGTTTGGTGCGCACGCCAGCTTGAATATTCGCAGAGCTTCTGACAATGACCTGCGTAATGGGTAAGCCTCCAATCATACCTGCGATGATATTACCGACACCTTGAGCAAGGAGTTCACGGTTCGTTGGAGTGACTCTCTTCTGATCATCCATCTTGTCGGTCGCTTCAACACACAGCAGTGTTTCCAGACTGGCGACCAAGGCAATAGTGAACGCAATGATCCAGATCTCCGTATTCGAGATGGCGGAAAAATTGGGGGTGCTGAACTGACCTAAAAAGGCTGAAAAGCTATCGGGCGTTGGCACGCTGACCAGATGCTTGGGCGATACAGCAATAGTGTCACTGCCTTTGGTGCTCAGGTAATAGACAATGCCGATCACTACAGCAACCAGAGGGCCCTGAATCAGCCGAAATATCTTTGCCTTCTTCGTGAGCACTAAGTCCCAGAGGATAACAATCGCCAGACTCACCAAGCCGATTAGGGTCGCACCAAGGCTGATCTGGCCAAAGGTTTCTATAATCGAAGAAAAGGTGTTGCCGCCATCAACCTGAAAAAAAGAGAAGTCACCTTCCGGGTCTGAGTCATAACCGAACAGGTGTGGTATCTGTTTGAGAACAATGATAAGACCGATGCCGGTTAGCATCCCTTTGATAACCGATGAGGGAAAATAATAGGCAATAACGCCAGCTTTCAAAAAGCCGAACGCCAATTGTATGAATCCAGCCAGCACCACGGCAAGCAGAAAGTCCTGATAGTTACCGAGCGTGAGAATAGCCGCCAGCACAATAGCGGAAAGACCTGCGGCGGGACCACTGACGCCAACTTGAGAACCGCTCAGCATACCGACCACAAGACCGCCGACTATCCCTGAGATTAAGCCGGCAAAAAGTGGCGCGCCACTGGCTAAGGCAATGCCAAGACACAATGGCAACGCAACAAAAAATACCACCACGCTTGAGGGTAAGTCGCTTTTTAAATGTTTGAACATGTCCATAAATGTCTACACCAACAATAAATATTTTTAAATACGGCCTTGCCGACCCCCTGATCGAAACCCAAGCAGCGACGCTGTTTAGGTTCCGGACCAGGGACATCGAATTTGTCATCCCAGCTCCTGCGATACTTAAGTAAGCCTGCGGATTTATTAAATCACAATGTCGCAAACTACTTCTGTATGGCACCGGGAATCAGGCAGCACAGCCCGATGAACCCACGATAGCTGCCACTTCCTTGGCGTAATACTCATCAACCGGTTCAAATTTATTTGTTTTTTCATTGTAAGCGTTCACACCACCGGTCTTAATGTCATACACCCAGCCATGCAATTTGAGATCGCCCTTGGCGAGTCTGGCCACTACACTCGGGTGGGTTTTCAAATGCTGTAACTGCAGCATGACATTCTGTTCGAGAAGCAATTTCATTTGCTCCTCCTTACTCGCACCAGGTGCTATTTGCTCAACGACTGAGACCGCCGCTCTAGAATACGAAAGCCACTCCTTAACATGCGGCAAACTATTCAGCGCATCCTCATTCATCGCCAGATCCATCGCACCCTTCATAGCACCGCACTCGGTATGCCCGCAAATCACAATATGCGGCACATTAAGAGCTGCGACAGCAAACTCAATGGAGGCTGTCATTCCACCTGTGTGGGTTGTATGCGGCGGCACGATGTTGCCGGCATTACGACAAATAAACAGCTCGCCCGGATCAGTCTGCGTAATCATTGCTGTTTCGATACGCGAATCTGAGCAGGTAATAAACAGTGCCTCGGGCGACTGACCTTTACTCAACTTTTCGAAAAGCTCCTTTTTCTGAGGATAGACTTCCTTCTGAAAACGAATCACACCGGCTGCAAAATGTGGCATTTTCCTGCTCCTAAATTACTACTTGAAAGATACAAATTGAACGCAACGATAGAAACCAATTATTAGGTCACTTGACTATTCTGGTGTTTTCCAGAGATCACGCGCCTTGCTGATTGCGGCTTTGCTAATACCACTAATACGACCTTCTACAAAACTAATCCCGTCGATAATCCAGTTAGCGACATCAGGCTGAATAAGGCGATAGTAGCGGTGCCGACCCTCGCGCCGTTCTGCCACAATACGATTTGCCCGCATCAACCCGAGGTGCTGCGAGACCCTGGGGCCAGGCAGATTGAGACACCCAACGAGAGTATTAACGTCTTTTTCCCCGCTACCTAACTCCTCAATAATTCGAATTCGATCGGGGTGAGCAAGAGCCTTGAACATATCGGCCAGTTCTTTGGCAACAACTTCTCGCTGCGGCATATCAATGCTCCTGAAAAAACGTCATCTCATGAAAGACAGTTAATATATTAATATGTGCGAATATCTATAGCTATGAATATAAAGAATTACCCATGAATTGCAAGTTCGTAAAAAACTATTTACAGATCAATAAGATAAAATCTGCCACGCAAAAAAAAGGCGCCTGATCTCAACCCAATACGGGCAATGCCCTAACCCATGCTAGCCGAACCTACCGGTAACATAGTCTTCGGTCAGACGATGCCGGGGGTTAGTAAAGATCTTATTGGTCTCGCCAACCTCTACCAGGTCACCCAAATGGAAATACGCGGTGCGCTGCGAAACGCGGGCCGCCTGCTGCATAGAGTGAGTCACAATCGCTATCGTGAAATTCTCTTGCAGTTGATACATCAGGTCTTCGATCTTGGCGGTAGCAATCGGGTCGAGCGCCGAGCAAGGTTCGTCCATCAGAATAACCTCAGGGTTAACGGCTATTGTGCGAGCAATGCACAAGCGCTGCTGCTGTCCACCCGAAAGACTTGTGCCGGAATCATCCATCCGGTCTTTTACTTCATTGATAAGGCCGGCACGCTCCAAACTTTGATAAACAATATCGTCCAGCTCGCCTTTGTTGCGAGCCAAGCCATGAATACGGGGCCCGTAAGCCACGTTCTCAAAAATTGATTTTGGAAACGGATTAGGCTTCTGAAACACCATGCCGACACGGGCACGCAGCAGTACCGGATCCATACTTTTCGCATAGATGTCCTGCCCTTCAAGCAGAATTTCACCTTCAACACGCGCTGACTCCACAGTGTCGTTCATGCGATTCAGGCAACGCAAGAACGTTGACTTACCGCAACCTGAAGGGCCGATAAGCGAGACAATCTCGTTACGGCGAAAATTCATGCTGATCTGCCGAAGCGCATGATTAGTGCCGTAGTAAACATTGCAATTCTTAACCGAAATCGCAATATCACCCCCGACCACCGGCTCGCCGACAGTTACTCTGTTTTTGTCTTCAGCCATCTGCTGAATATCTACTGTCGATGTCCTCACCGAAGTCTCCGCTTTATCTGCTTTTGCTTGTCTATTTTTCATGGTCAACAACTGATCCGTAGCGTCTATATTTTGGTCTGTATTCGGGACTGCTTTTAGGTTTGCATTAAACATGGCTTTCTCTACCAGCGCCGCTCGTATTTCTGCCGCACCCAGACAGCCACCCCGTTCATCACCAACAAGAATGACAGCAGCACAATAATGGCCGCTGCGGTGCGCTCTACAAAAGCCCGCTCCGGACTATCAGCCCACAAGTAAATCTGCACGGGTAGCGCGGTGGCAGGGTCAAATGGACTGCCTGGCACTTCCACAATAAAGGCCACCATACCAATCATCAGTAGCGGTGCTGTCTCGCCTAGCGCTCTAGCCATACCGATAATCGCACCGGTCATCAATCCGGGTAACGCCAATGGCAGCACGTGGTGAAACACCGACTGAACATCTGAAGCGCCCAATCCGAGCGCTGCCTCGCGAATCGATGGCGGCACAGCACGGATAGCACTGCGACCTGCAATAATAATAATGGGCAACGTCATCAGGGCCAGCACCAGACCACCCACTAAAGGGGCAGATCTAGGCAGACCCATAAAGTTAATAAAAATCGAAAGACCCAGCAAACCATAGATGATAGAAGGCACGGCTGCGAGGTTATTGATGTTCACTTCCAGAAGATCAATCCAGCGATTGCGCGGTGCGAATTCTTCCAGATAGATGGCTGCAGCCACGCCGAGAGGAAACGCAATCGAAATGGTAATAAGCAGCATGAAAAACGAGCCCTTGATGGCGCCGAGAATACCTGCCATCTCCGGATCGCGAGAATCACCAGCTGAGAACAACGTGCTATTAAATTGAGAACGGAGTTTGCCACGCTCATCCAACGTATCAATCCAGCCGATCTGATTGTCTTTAAAGCGCCGCCGGTCCTCCTCAAGATTACGGTCAACATTGCCCTTGTAGAACATGTCGACCTCATCATCTGCCGGTAACCAATACGTTTGGCGCGTACCCAGAAGCTTAGGGTTGGCAAGAAACTTATCCTGGACAATAAAGGGTGCTCCGCCACCGATAATACTGCGCAGAGCCTTCATATCCCGACGGCCTCTCACATCAGGAAACTGAACCTCCAGTGAGGTCCGCAGCAATTTTGCATAGTTCGCTTTGGCCCAGACCTGCGGATCGTTGGTGCCATCGGGATCAATAACTTCAGGATCGAAGTAGACCTCGAACTCCATGTGAGTCTGGGCAAATGCGGTATAACCATCACCGATAATAGTCGCGAAGAAATAGCTTAAGAAGAGCAGACCAGTGAGGACAGCCAGAATGCCGTATGCCTGAAAACGCAGTTCAGCCCGCCGGCGCTTACCAAGCCCCGCCAATACCAGCGCGCGGGTTTCTTCAGGTTTTCTGCTGGTGATACTCATCAGTCGTATTGCTCCTGATACTTACGCACCACCTGCAGAGCAATCACATTCAGCACCAGCGTAACGAGCAACAGCGTCAAGCCCAGACCAAACGCGGCCAGTGTCTTGGCACTATCAAATTCCTGATCACCAACAAGCAACGTAACGATCTGGACCGTGACAGTGGTGACTGCTTCCAACGGATTTACCGTCAGGTTTGCCGCCAAACCTGCCGCCATTACCACAATCATGGTTTCGCCAATAGCCCGCGACATGGCTAGCAGCACAGCGCTAACGATGCCCGGCAGTGCCGCGGGAAACACCACACGCTTAATCGTTTCAGATTGGGTGGCGCCCAGACCGTAGGAACCGTCACGCAGCGACTGTGGTACGGCATTGATCACATCGTCGGACAGCGAAGACACAAAAGGAATAATCATGACGCCCATAACAAGGCCCGCTGTGAGGGCACTCTCAGAGGCTACATCAAGCCCCACGGCCAAGCCCAGGTCGCGCATTATCGGCGCCACGGTAATCGCCGCAAAGTAACCATAGACCACCGTAGGAATGCCGGCAAGCACTTCAAGCAAGGGCTTTGCGGTTTTACGTACTTTACTGTTCGCGTACTCCGATAAGTAGATAGCAACCAGCAAGCCAATCGGCACGGCCACGCACATAGCAATAGACGAAATCAACAGCGTACCCACGAATAGCGGCACCGCACCAAATGCACCCGATGAACCCACTTGGTCAGCACGGATAGCTGTCTGCGGACTCCACGTCAAACCAAACAGAAACTCACTAATCGGCACTTGCTGAAAAAACCGAATAGCCTCAATCAAGACTGACATCAGAATACCGATGGTGGTGAGTACGGCGATACTAGAGGCCAGCACCAGAGAGAGCTTGATCACTTGCTCTACCCGGTTGCGAGCCCGCTGCTGCGGCTTTATGCGCACATACGCCAGCGCCGTACCTACCATCGCTGCCACCAGACAGAACAAAGAGACTAGCCACATCGAACTGCTGCGTAGACCGAGATAACGTTCTACAGCCGCGGAGATTGCGGGCTCCGGCTCGCTGGCTGCAATATTGCCCACTGCAAGGTTGCGGATATCGTTAACCACCAGGTTCATCTGGTCACTGCTCATTTCCTGGTATTGCAGGGGCAGTTCATTAATCACCTGCCCCACAATGAACTGATCAGCAACACTCAACCACAGAATCAACAAAGCCAATGCCGGCAAAACACTGGCAATGGCTGTTTGATATCCGTAGTAATTCGGCAATGAGTGCAGGCTGCGCATTTCACGCGCGCCGCCAACTGTTGCCAGAGCCCGCTGCCGGCCCGCTATAAAAGCGGCCACCGCGATCACTCCTAGTATCAAGATAATGGTTGAAAGACGCATAGGACTAATAAATTCTACTTATCTACTTGCTTCAGTTAACTGCACAAAATCCTCTGCGCAGACATACGACTAACAAGAAAAAAAGACGGTGACTCATCAGCGATGTCACCGTCCTGTCTAACTAACTGTCACTCTTTTCAAGCATCAACCTAGAGCTGCAAAGGAGTGAGATTCTTTACAGTATCAACAACTTCCTGATACTCATCCTCGGGCAACGGAATAAGACCTTTATCAGAGAGATAACCGTCTTCACCCATTGCACGCTCACTCACGAATTCCGCGAGGTACTCCGCAATACCGGGAATAGCACCCACGTGTGCTTTCTTCACATAGCAGTACAGCGGACGAGAAACCGGATATTCGCCGGCGGCTATAGCTTCAAAAGTGGGCTCTACACCATCAACTTTCGAGCCCTGTACAGAGTCTGTGTTTTGATCAAGGAAGCTAAAGCCAAAGATACCCAGAGCCTTATTGTTAACCTGCAACTTCTGCACGATCAGGTTGTCATTCTCGCCGGCCTCAATGAACCGGCCATCTTCACGAATGGTATGGCAAATCTCTTTAAACCGATTCGTATCAGATGTCTTAATGTCGTTGATCCATTCAAACTTCTTGCAACCACCTTCCATAGCGAGCTCAACGAAGGCATCGCGGGTACCGGAGGTCGGGGGTGGACCGAGAACTTCAATAACCATACCCGGCAATGCAGGATTGATATCGCTCCATTTCTGGTAGGGATTTTCAATCAGCGTTTTACTACCATTTGGATTAGGCACATTTGCCGCCAATGCCAGGAAGATCTCTGTGCGCGTGAGACTCATCTGCTCAGCATCAATAGCATTTGCAATAACAATGCCGTCATAGCCGATATTGACTTCAATAATCTCTGTCACACCGTTGCTTGCGCAAAGCTCTACTTCCGAACTCTTAATGCGCCGCGATGAATTGGCGATATCCGGCGTCTCAACACCCACACCATTACAAAACAACTTTAAGCCGCCACCCGAACCGGTAGATTCAACTTTAGGTGTCTTAAAGCTACTGGTGCGTCCAAACTGCTCGGCCACAACAGTGGCAAACGGATATACCGTTGAAGAACCAACAATACTGATGTAATCGCGATTTGACTGAGCCAGCGCTGATCCTGAGGCCAGAAGGCCGCTCACTGCCGAAATAATGATCAGGGATTTAAACTCTGTGATAGACATTAACTGCTCCTTAGCTAGCTATTCGATAATTCTGTGACTGGAATGAAGCTTAGAGCCCTTTTATTACAGCAATGTTGCAGCGGGATTTAATTCTCATCAACTTGAGTATTACCAATGACTTCAGCCCGAATCTTGGTCACCTCGATATGGCGAATATCCTTACCCTTGACCATGTAAATCACGTATTCGGAGATGTTCGTAGCATGATCGCCAATACGCTCGAGGGAGCGGGCCACCCAGCTAATATCCATGAATCGGTGAATATTCCGACTATCCTCCATCATCTCACCAATACATTCGCGATTGATGCGGTCGTACTCCTCGTCAACCAACTTGTCCTCCTCTACTACCGCCAGCGCATCAACAGGATCTAAGCGCGAAAATGCATCCAGCGAATCGTGCAGCATTTCCAGCACATGATTACCAAGGTTGCGAATCTCACGATAATTGCCATCGGGTTGCGCCTCGTTAGCGAGCTGTGCCGCAAGCCGGCCGATACGCTCGGCCTCATCGCCAATACGCTCAAGGTCCGTAATGGTCTTAATCACAGTAATCAGCAGGCGCAGATCGGCAGCTGCCGGCGACATAGTCGCCAGAATCCGGTTGCACTCTTCATCGATGGCCACTTCCATCGCGTTGACCTTGCGATCATTGCGCGCAACCTCCAGCCCAAGCTCGCTATCGCCGGCGACGATGGCTTCGATAGCAGCGGCTACCTGCTGCTCAACAAGCCCGCCCATCTCCATAACGCTGGTGCGTAACTCCTCAAGGTCCTTATTGAATTTGCGGTAAATGTGATTAGAAAATTTTTCGCTCATAACGCATGACTCCAGAAGCCATAGTGCGCGTGCAGTAGCACGCCAAAATCATTCGGTAATACGGTTGTTAGGAAACGCGCAGGTAAAGGTACTGCCTTTGTCTAAAGTGCTCTCGATCAGCAACTGGGCTTCATGCCGGTTTAGCGCATGTTTCACAATCGCCAGGCCCAGACCTGTTCCACCCTTATCTCGACTACGACCCCCATCGACCCGGAAAAAACGCTCGGTAATGCGAGAGATATTCTCCGGAGCAATACCAATACCGGTATCGGTCACTGACAAATAACCGCCTTCGTCATCGACATCCCAACCGATGGTGATTTTTCCGTCAGCGGGCGTATGGTTGGCCGCATTAACGACCAAATTAGAGACCACTGATTGCAATTCGGACATCATGCCGAGTATTTGCCGGTCACTGTTCGTCACAATCTCAATCGTGTTCGGGTGCACATCAAGCGCCTTGGCGGCTTGCCTTGCGGCACTCATCAACGCCGCCACACTCACAGCCTCATCATTGGGACTAGTCTCCGCCGATTCGAGTTCAGATAAACGCAACAAGTCCTCAAGCAGCGTGCGCATGCGCACGCCCTGCCGGCCCATTTCCTGCAACGGCTGCTTAAAATCTTCAGCAAGGTTCGGATCATCAGCCAACACATCCAAATAACCAGTGATAACCGTAAGCGGTGTCCGCAGCTCATGAGAGGCGTTCGCGACAAAGTCGCGACGCATAGTCTCGAGCATCTTCTTGCGGGAGATATCCTGCAGGATCAGAAGGCTTTGATCCGGCCCATAGTGAACAATCCTGCATTGCACCCAGACTTTCTTAGTGGGCGGTAGCGCAAATTCGAGTGGTTGTGAAAACTTGCCGGTATGCAGGTAATCGTGGAATGCCGGAGCACGGACCAGGTTCTCAATCCGCTGGCCGCGGTCAAAACGTTTACGCAAACCCAGTAATTTCCGCGCCGCCTTATTAAAATAGATAGTCTCATTGTCAGAGCTCAAAATTACAGCCGCATCAGGAAAAGCCGATGCCGACTGACGAAATTCCTTCAGCAATGCACGCAAGCGCTTACCGCGGCGGCGTGCACGCAACCGATAGAAGCTAACTCGGGCAAACACTTCGGGCCAGATACCCCGCCCCATGGGAAAATCATCAAAACTATTGGTGCGCAGCCACTGATCCAACAGGTACAAATGGTAAATATGCCAACCTAAAAGGCAGAGTGATGCCAGCAACATACCCCACGGCACCGAACCATAGAGACCACCGACAATAGCGCCCGCCACGAGCGCAAGCACTATACGAAAAATCGTTATTGACCAGGATCTTGGCATGCTATTAGGTCTCCGCGCAGAAGCGGTAACCCGCACCGCGGACTGTCTGTATGTAGCCTTCCGCACCACACGTAGAGATAGCCTTGCGCAGCCGCTGCACGTGAACATCTACCGTGCGCTCTTCGACATAAACATTTTGACCCCAGACAAAATCGAGAAGCTGTGCACGGCTGAATACCCGATCCGGGTGGGACATAAGATATTTCAACAAACGATATTCGGTAGGGCCTAACTGAATTTCTTCACCGCCGCAAAACACACGATGACTCTCGGGCCGTATTTCTATCTTGCCACCGATCAGGCTGTCTTCAGTCGATGCGGAACTGCGTCGCAATACCGCTTTAATTCGAGAGACCAACTCGCGACCGGAAAACGGTTTGGTCATGTAATCATCGGCCCCGCCATCCAGACCCTGCACTTTATCGCGCTCTTCGGCACGGGCAGTAAGCATAATAATGGGCAGATCGCGATACGCTTCATCGCGGCGGAGCAGGCGGGTTAGCTCGAGACCGCTTGAATCGGGGAGCATCCAGTCCACCAGCACCAGATCGGGCCGGTCATCGGCAATACTGGCACGGGCAGCATGACAATCGCCCGCCTCATTCACCTCATAGCCCGCACGCATCAGATTAAAGGCGATCATCTGTCTGATCGGCGCTTCATCTTCAACCACAAGAATTTTTTGACTAGCCATAGCGTATTGCTCAGTTATTCCTTGGCAGGAATTAGAACAAGCAAACATTACAATTTGATAACAATTACTGTAACACCGAAGCTCTCAAGGTATTTCAGTCACTTAGGCAGCCCTGCGCAGTGCCTATTGAGTCTCTTGCAACAAATAAGCAATAAGATTGGCGCGTTGCTGCGGATCACGAATACCGGCAAAGACCATGCGATTGCCAGGCACCAGAGTCGATGGCCGCTCCAGCCAGGCGTCCGTGGTCTCAAGATTCCAAACCAGCCCTGCACCCAATAGTGCTTCTGAATAATTAAACCCTTCTACCTGACCCGCCGGCTGATCAAAAACACCGTAGAGGTTAGGACCTACCTTATTAATGCCTCCGGCTTCCAGACTATGGCAGGCGCGGCACTGAATGAATGCCCGCTCACCCTGCTTAAGATCAGCCTGCGCCAGCAGCGTGGTGATATCGGCTTTGCTGACAGCCGCATCGGTCGCGGCAGCCGCTGACGCTTTTGCATCTGCAGCAGTCTGGTCTGCCGGCTGTTGTCCACAACCCACCAATGCAACTAAGGCAGCGGCAACGATAAGAGTTCTAAACTCACTCATTGTTCAATCTCTCCAGGCCATCGCCAAGCTCCGGCCTACAATTGGTAAAAAATTTAATACGGTTCAGCGCTGTGTCATACGACCCTACAGCTCCGGATTAGCGCTCATACGATCGCCATACTCAGCTTCGGCACGCGCCCGATACTCGGGCGGCAAGTCGTCCAACGAACGCAGCTTAGCGCCAGAAGCATGCCAGACCACATGGCCGGGCCGATCGCCCATATCCATCCATTTCAGCCATGGCATAAAGACCGTAGAACTGAACACTGACGGCAGGCTGCGCACCGAATCATCAAGATAATCTTTAATGGGTGCAAACATTGTTTGACGTTGCGCGCGCGGTGGCGGCATGCCCGGTGGATAAACAGTCTGGTTGTGCATCCACAAGGTATCGCGCGCAAAACTCCACTCCAACTGCAGCGGCCCCGCCGGTATCTTGTCTTTGAACATCATTGGGCGAATACCGTTAGTGGCGTAACTAAAACCGCGACCTTTGCCACCACCTTGCACGGCATCACTCACTGCAACGGTTTTACCGGTAAACGGGTTATCCCAGGAATCGAGGAACGCATGTGTATTGATATCGCGAAAAAACGTTACTGTGTTGCCGGTGAGCTCGTATTCTGACGCCGAAATCTGGCGCATCCAATAAATTTCCATGCCCTCAAATTTCATAATGGGCAGCGGCGGCTCCTCGCCGACGATGGCGTACATCGTACCGTTGTACCACCATGGCGTATCGACAGGATCCAAGCTTGCCGTCATGCGCACGAGGGAGCGTAAATTCTCTTCGGGTGTGTTGATCGCCAAAGAGGCATTGCCAGAGATCCCACTGACATCCGGCAAGGCAATAACGGTTTGCGCACAGCCGGCGGCGATCAACATGCCGCTCGCACCAAAGACCATCTCGCGACGATTTAACTCAGCCATTCAAAGTGCTCCTGCTCTCTGTGATCCGGTTTAGTGATTCGACTAATCCGTTAAGCCTTTCAAACCGCCCGGATTCATGAGGCCCTGAGGATCCAACTCATCCTTCAACTTACGAATCAAAGAGGCTGATTGGGCTTCGCGGCCGCGCATATACGGATAGGCTTTACCCAGCTGCATATGCACAGCACCAAACTCGGTAAACACATCCTGAATAGCGTCTTTCATTTCAGCGACTAGTGCTCTGCCTGCCGGGTTTGCCTTGTACTCGGGTAGCACATCGAGATACTCCTGCGGCAAATAACGCTTATGAAATGCCGTGCGATCATCCTGCCAATAAAACACCGGCTCAAACAAAAAACCAGTGGTTGAAATAGTGGTGTACATAGCGGCTTTCTCAACTTTCGCGGTTTCCATACGCTCCGCATAACTGACATAGAGCTCATCCAGTTTGCTGTTGAAGGCCACCAGTTTCGAGAACGGCATAATCCCGTGCATGGGCACCCAACGCTGACCCTGCGGACCCAGTATCGGATACAGCGGAATAAACGGCATCGCCATCAATACGGTCGGCATCGTGTTCGCTATTTCACTACCGTGCGCCGCAACGGCTTTACGAACGCTCACCAACTTGTGAGCGACCTCAGCCTGACTGTAACCCTCAATGCTGAAATGTGCGGAGTAGTCGTAACCCGCGAGAAAGCTTTTACCGGCAAGGCCCATCTTCATAAGCTGCCACACGCCATCAAAAACATTTCGTGATGCTTTAAATACGGCAATCGCAGCCTGCTTCATCGCCGCTGCATCAGTGCCGCCCAACTGACCCTGCTGCAATTTCGGATCGAGACCAAAGTTGGTATCAACCACACCCTCACGGGCTGCAGCCGCCATACCGTTGGCAAGGCCGGCAAAATCATGGAAACCGAACGAACAAGTGCCGCGATTCGTCGGACGTTTAATTAGCCGCAACGTAATTTCGGCCTTAATACCAAGCACGCCGGCATCACCACAAAAGAGACCGGTAAAGTCAGGGCCCCAATAGCGGAAAAACGGTGAACTGTTTTCGGTCGCCAACGAACCCGTGCGCAGAATTTCGCCGTTCGCAACAACCACTTCCAGGGCGAGGATTGAATCTGCGGAGATACCGAAAGTACCTGAACCGAGGCTCACGCTGTTCTGTGTGGCCGAACCACCCACGGTAGCCAACAAACCGGAAAAAGGCCCCCAGAAAGGCGTTCGCAAGCCTTTTGCAGCTAAGGCTTCATCAAGCTGCGCCCAGGTCACACCCGGTTGCACCGTAACGTACATGTCCTCTTCGTTAATCTGGAGAATACGATTAAGTCGTGAGGTATCGATGAGCAAAGAATTCGCCGTCGCACAAACGTACGCATCGGTATACGAAGCGCCGCCGCCGCGAGCCACCATCGCCACACCGGCTGTCGCCGCAATACGCACAATAGCCTGCAGATCGGCCACCGTGCCTGGCTGAACTACAGCAATCGGCACCTCGCGGGCCTTGTACACATCCATCGAATAAAACTCACGATCTTCGGCGTCGGTAAGCACATACTCGCCGCCAATTGCCGATGCTAGTTTATCGATAACCCTTTGCGATTCTGCCGCATTCACAGACATAGTTTTCTCTCACTAGCGGTACAGGCCGCCGATTTGTTTGGGGTTAGATTTCGCAACCCGCTATCAGAATCTGATAGCGGGTTGCCTCGTCTACTGGGATCTACTTAATGCTTCTCTGGCCTACCAAAGTCCATTTGGCCCTGCAAGAGCTTACTGGGGCTTACCCACAGAAGCACCGACAATAGCCTGACCGCCGGGTAAGCCGAAATCACGCCACACAGAAATTTTGCCGTCGCGGATCCGGAATATCCCGATAATGTCAAAATGCATGCTGCGATCTTCAGTGGCAGCAACAAAGTGATCTACGCGTTCGTTCATCACCATGTCGCCAATGGCATAAGAGCGAACCATTTGCCAGTCCACTTCTACCATCGCTTTTAAAAAGCCATCGAGTGTTTTAATAAATGCTTCTTTACCGACGATATCGGGCTGGCCTTCAAACATCTGATAGACAATATCGTCAGCGAGATACTCCGTTAGCAAGCGGGCATCTTTCTTTGCCCAGTCGGCACAAAAACGGTTGACCAGTTCAACATTGGCTTTTTCTTGTTCAGTTTGCACGTAGCTACACCTTATTAGTTTATGGGTTAGTGCTGTCAGATTGTGTTGCCCGGCATCAAGACTGATAACCTAGGCCAACAATCAGTAGTTTAACCGAATCGACCACGGTTTCACGCTCCGGACGAATCCTGCCGTGGGGGCGTAGGAAGAATGACCGCGCGGCGGTATCATGTCGACTTGCAAGCGAACATCACTAATTTGGAACAGTCGCATGACGATAGTCAGAGAAACCCTTCCCGTCGGCCCCCTGCAGTGCAACTGCACGATTATCGGCAATACTGAGACAGGCCGGGGCTATGTCTTTGATCCGGGTGGAAATCCTGATGAAATCATGGCTATCGTGGAGCACTTCGGGCTGCAGATTGAGGCGCTCATTCATACTCATGCTCATCTCGATCATTTTCTAGCGGCAGGCGAGATCCGCCAACGCACGGGCGCCAAAATCTGCCTGCACGCTGAGGATAAATTTCTGTGGGACGCTCTGGAGCAACAATGTTTGCGCTTTGGCGTGCCCTATACCCCGCAACCCGATCCCGATCATTGGCTGAGCCACGATGAGCCACTGCCGTGCGCCTCCGGCATCTGTATTCACACGCCCGGGCATACACCGGGATCAATGAGCTTTTATTTTGAGCAGGAAGCGTTGCTGATCGCCGGCGACACCTTGTTTCTTGGTTCTGTCGGTCGAACCGACCTGCCCGGAGGCAATACCAACCAACTCCGCGAATCCATTCAACAACGTCTGTACACGCTCAATGAAGCGGCTGTGGTCATTACCGGACACGGCCCCGCCACCACCCTCGGCGATGAAATGCGCCACAACCAGTTCGTGCGGGCCAGCTAAAGTTTTAAACGCTTAAACAGTGCTTCGGGTATAGCGCAAATAATAATCATGATCAGTCGCCAAAAACCCGGCAGGTAAATGACACTGCGCTCTCTATCTATACCCTTCACAATACCCTCGGCAATCTGTGCAGGTTCGGCCCACAGAGGACCACTGCCATTCAGATGTGCGGTCATCGGCGTATTGACGAAACCAGGCTTTACGGTGAGCACATTCACACCGGCGTGTGCCAACCGGTTGCGTAAGCCCTGCAGAAAGACACTGAGCCCGCCCTTTGCCGTGCCGTAGACATAGTTACTTTGCCGGCCACGATCACCAGCCACGGATGAGATCACCGCAATAGAACCATGCCCTTGCTGCTCGAAAAAATTAGCCATGCCGGTCAGCATTGAAACCACGCTCAGGAAATTGTCTTGTAGCACCTGCAAGGCGGCCGGATAACTCTGCTGGGCCACCTGCTGATCGGGCAACGTGCCATGTGCGATTAATACAATATCAAGACCATCGAGCCCGTCGACGGCAGCATTCAGCATTTCCTCATGCCGCTCAGTATCGCAGGCATCCATAACCATAGAACCGACCCAGCTCGCACCGCGCACCTGCAAATCAGCTGAAATCGCGGACAATTTCTCAGCATTGCGGGCCACCAGATACAGGCGATCGCCGCGCACCGCATACAATCGGGCCGTAGCCTCAGCAATGGCCGACGTAGCGCCAACAATCAAAACTTTCATGAATCAAATACTCCGAATGCACTATTCATCGCGGGTCACGCGACGCCAAAAGCCGGATGAAAACCGCGGATCAACAAACCGCGAGAACGCTTGCCACTGCGGGAAATACGTTTGAAAACTAGGCGCACTCATACGTGCATCTTTTGCGGGATAAACCCCACCATCTGCAGCTCGCGTTAACGCGTCAAGCCGGTCGAGCAGATTCAGTGCTTTATCCGACCGGGGGAAATCCAGCGCCAGCGTCACGCCGGGTTTAGGAAATGACATCAGCCCCGGCGAACGCTTATCGCCAAACACTTTGAGCACAGCCAAAAATGAACCTTGCCCGCTAGCCGAAATCTCGCCCAGTATTTCACGAAAGACGTCGCGCCCTTGTTGTTGTGGAATCACGCATTGGTATTGCAAAAAACCCTTAGGGCCGTACATGCGATTCCAGTGCCGGATCGAATCCAACGGATAAAAGAACGGCTGATAGTGAACAGTGCGACTGCGATGGCGAGGCTGGCGACGGTAATAGAGGTTATTGAAAAGCCGGAGGCTCAGATTATTGACCAGCGATACCGGCGGCACCAGCGGCAATGAGATGCTGCGCTTGGGCGGCGCCGGGCGCTTGCCGGGTGACGCCGAGGCATGATGATTCGCACGATAGAAGGCGCCACGGCCCAACGAGCTACCGCGGGCAACACAATCAATCCAGGCCACGGTGTACTCGAATGCCTCTTCCGATGCTATGTTCAGTTCGAAAAACTCATCTAAAGAATCAAACCGCAGAGTCTCTTCCTGTAGGTAAGGATTCATAACCGGCTTAAGCTGCAATTCAACCCAGGTAATGAGCCCTGTAAGGCCGAGCCCGCCGATCGTGGCAGCAAACCATTCGGCATTTTCGGTGGCGCTGCAATACCAGCGACTGCCATCACTGCGCAACAATTCAAAGCTACGCACATGACAACCAAAAGTGCCTGCACGATGATGGTTTTTGCCGTGCACGTCATTCGCGACGGCACCGGCCACTGTGACAAAGCGCGTACCGGGAGTGACTGGTAAAAACCAGCCCCGCGGCACGACCAGTTCAAGAATATCGGCCAGCAACACGCCCGCCTCAACCCGCAATACCCCGGTTTCATGATCAAACGCTATAAAATGATCAAGGCTGCGGGTGTCCAGCAACAGGCCGTCATTGTTTAAACAACTGTCGCCATAACTGCGCCCGTTACCAAATGGCAATACCAGGCCTGCTTCCGGCAAATTGAGCGGTTCGGCACGCGAACCCGGCCTGAACGGCGTGCCGTTCGATACGGGATAAACACCCCAGGACTGAAAACGACTCTGCGACATTTACATCGCAGCCCACAAACAGAGCGCACCGACTACCGCAAGCCAATGGGTACGACGGTCCTGAATAGTAAAAACGATCGGATCATCATGCATCTCTCCGCGGCGCGTCAGCAACCACAAGCGACTCATCCAATAGAGCATAATGGGACACAACAACCACAGTGCCTGTGGCGTTTTATACATCAACTGCACCACATCGCTATCGATGTAGAGCGCGAGCACCATAACGGCGAGATAACCACTGGTAATACCCATCTGACCTATCAGAATGAGATCGATATCCTGATAACCCCGGCCCGCAACGCGGTCGCGCCCCAGCGCCACCTGCGCCAACAACTCGCTGTAGCGTTTAATGAGCGCGAGGCTGAAAAACGTAAACATAGAAAAGGCCAGCAGCCAGAAACTGGCTTCAACTTCAATAGCGAAGGCACCGGCGATAAGTCGCATCGTATAGAGCGCCGCCAGCACCAGCACATCGACTAAAGCTGCACGTTTTAAAACGGTGGAATAGGCCAGGGTCATGAAGTAGTAACGCGACAGAGCAATCAAAAAGCCGAGTGGCAAAAACACCGCAACAGCACAGGCTAAGACCGTAAGGCCGGCGACGCCCAAACCGCCGGTCAACAGTGATAAATCGCCAGCGGCGAAGGGGCACTTATGCTTTCTCGGATGCTTTCTATCAGCGGATAAATCAAGCAGATCATTCAGCAGATAGACGCTGGAAGCACACACTGAAAAGGCAATAAATGCTAACACCGACTGCAGCACCAGCGGCCAGTCTGTAATGTTTTGAGAGAGCACCAGTGGCACAAACACCAGCGAATTCTTCAGCCACTGATGCGGCCGGATAGCGCGCACAAAGGCTTTAACCGTTGAGCCGCGATCATCAAAGGTGGCCGCTACGCTGCTGACACTCGCAGCAGTGGCGGCGGCACCGCCGATGGGGTTCACCACAATAGCCTGTTGCGCTTCCTGCCAAATCACCCGATCAATAGGGGCATTGCCTGCATAATCGAACGCCTGCCCGGGAAACAGCACTTGCACCGCCTGCAATTTGTCGGAACCCGACATATTGTTCTGACCATCACTGGCAATAACCTGATCAAAAATACCCAGATGGTCAGCAATGGCCTGTGCGTATTTGGCATCCGATGCCGTGGCCAGCACCAACGTGCGCCCCGCCGCTTTCTGCTCACGCAACCACGCCAGAAATTCCTGGTTCCAGGGCAAGAGCTTTACTTCAATATCGGCGCGATCTGCAATTTTGCGTTTTAATTGTGCCTTGCCGCCGATGAGCCAAAACGGCAGCAGCAAAAAATACAACAAATTACGCTTCAAGAGCGCGCAGACCGATTCAAACAACAGATCACTGCGGGTCAACGTGCCATCAAGATCAACGACTAAAGGATTCATTGGTTTACTCATTATCTGATTACCGTATTCGATTAAGCCGGTCGATTGACCCGGCTATTAACGAAGCCCGGTGATCTCTTCATCTTTGCGATCGACCATGGCATAGCGTCCCCCACTGCCCAATTCCAATTCCAAAGCGACCACTAAGCCAATGGCAACAGCAAACCATAGCGTCGCAATCCGGCAGATCAGAACCGCCGATATCGCCACGGGCTCAGTCACACCAATCAAAATCAGCAAAGCACCCATAACGACTTCCGTACCCCCTAAGCCACCAGGAACAAACGACAAGGCTCCGGCAAGAATACTAACCCCATAGATACCGACAGCCAATGGCACGGAAATATCAAAGCCCAGCATTTGCACCACCACATACAATGCCATACCTTCAGCCGCCCAGGCCAACACGCCTAGCAACAGGCCACCATACAGATTACCGGCTCGCAATAGCGTGCCCGAAGAGGCCAATAACTGCAGCAAATGAGTAGCCAATGATTGCAACCTCACGGAGGCAATGCGGTGGCTTGCCCTGGCAATCACATTCTTGAGCCAGCCACTGCGAACCGCGGGCAATAGCAAAATCAGCAACACGCCGACGAGCCCAATTAACCAGCGCCACTCATCAAAAACATAGGCTGTAAGCAATGACAGCAACACCATCGCAACCACATCCACCAAGCGCTCGACAAAGAAAGCGGCAATGCTGTGGGTGTACTTCACCGCAAAACGCTTGAGATAAAGCGAGCGGACGGCCTCGCCCACTTTGCCCGGCGTTGCAGTAAATGCAAACCCGGCAAGATAAAAACGCAAATTGGGCCACCACGGCACCCGATAGCCAAGACTGACGAGATACATCTGCCAACGCACAAAACGCAGCAAGTAGTTAAAGAGTGATAACCCCAGAATGAGACCCCAGCCTAAAAACCCGAGTTCCTGCACTTCACGCCAGACATCACCCGGGCCGGCAAGCACCACCCATACGCCGTAAAAGGCGATACTGGCGATGACAGCGACAATCAGATTACGGACCAGATTAGCGGGCAAGATGGAATCTCGACAACAGAATGTATAGCGACAAACACAGAAGATATAACCAAGATACTAACAGAAGCGCCTTGGCCACAGCCGTGTTCAACGTCACGACTTGCTGAGTTTACAAGAGGCCGGCAGCGGGTTTTGCTATGCGGTCCGGACAAGCATAGACATTGAAGCCTGTGCTGCGAAGAAAGCCGGCCAAGGTCATGCCCGACTCCCAAGCAAGGTCTACCGCCAAACTCGACGGCGCACCGATAGCCACGAGCAACGGACTGGCCGCCATACGGGTCTTTTGCACCAGCTCAAAACCAGCCCTGCCACTCAGCAACACGCCCTTATCGTGTAGCGGTAATTCTCCGGACAACAAGGCATTGCCAATCAACTTATCCAGTGCATTATGCCGACCCACATCTTCGTAGACGGCCGTCAGGTTCCCGTTGTCATCAAACAAAGCCGCGGCATGCGCGCTACCGGTGGCGCTAAAGGCACCCTGCCCCGACAATAATGCCGCTGGTAGCTGACACAATGCCGCTTCGGCAATAGCGAAGCCTGATTGGGGCAGCGAATAGGGTGCCACGGCACGCAATGCTTCCAACGACGTTTTACCGCAGACACCACACGAAGAGCTCGTGTAAAAATGGCGTTCCAGTAATTTGAGATCGGGTATGAGTTCTGCGCGCAGCGAGACCACGACACGATTCTCGGCAGCATCGATAGCAACAATATCCGCGGCCGATTCGATAACGCCTTCCGTAAAGAAAAAGCCGGCCGCCAACACCGTATCATTACCCGGCGTGCGCATCGTAATCGCAATGGTTTTTTCGACAAGCTCACCGCTATAGTCATTGCTATCGTCATTGCGGTGGCTATACCGCAGAACCAACTCCAGCGGCTCTTCCACCACCAGATAATCCTGCTGTTCCGCACGACCCGGCATTCGCCGCACCGAGACCCGTTGCCGATCCTGACTCATTGCAAGCCTGCGCCATCCGGCGCATCAAATATTTTGCCCGGATTCAACAAGCCGTGCGGATCGAGCGCGTGCTTTAGTGTTTGCATCAACGCAATCTCGGCATTGCTGCGCGACAGGCATAGCCAGAACTTCTTTTCGAGGCCAATACCATGCTCGGCAGACACCGAACCACCCACTTTCTGGAGGGGCTCATACACAGAGGCTTCCACCCGACTGCGCGCGCCAGGGGTCTGCGGAGATATCACAAAGTGTACGTTGCCATCGCCGACATGACCGAACACAAAACTGCGATGTTCGAGTACGGCACTATCTAAACGCGCCATCACCTCCGCCACGTAATCAGGCATCGCTGCCAGCGGCAAGCTCACATCAAAAATAAATGCCTGACCAAACACCAGACAGGCTTCGACATTATCGCGAATCGCCCAAAAATTGTCCCGTTCTGCACCGGACTTAGCGATGACCGCATCCGTAAGCAGGCCGGCATCTGCACCAGCAGCCAACACGCTCATAAACCGCTCGCCATCGAGATTAGGGTCGGCACCCAATGACTCAAGCAGCACATAGTGAGTACTGCCCAACGCCAGCGGCGCCTTAAGACCTTCACTGGCCTGTGCATAGAACGGCTCCCACAGGCATTCAAATGCCGACAACTGCCCGCCCAACTCACATTCTAAAAAGGCAAGCAAGTTCTGAACCTGAGAAAAACTGTCGCAAGCAACAAAGGCTGTCGACTCAGAACGAAAGGCGGGCCGCAAGCGCAACACCGCACGCGTGACGATACCGAGCGTGCCCTCGGTGCCAATAAACAGTTGCTTCAGATCGTAGCCGGCATTGTTTTTTAGCATGGTATTCAGCGAACTGATCACCGTGCCATCGGCCAGCACGGCTTCCAGGCCCAGCACCATATCGCGGGTCATCCCGTAGCGGATCACCCGGTTGCCGCCGGCATTCGTAGCAATGTTGCCGCCAATCGTGCAACTGCCCCGAGCCCCTAAATCCAAAGGCAGCATAAAACCTTCTGCCGCAGCGGCACGTTGCGCCAACTCCAGAGGCACGCCGGCCTCAACTGTCATACAGCGACCCGCGGTATCGACACTCTCAATACGATTCATTCGTTCTAAAGACACCACCAGATCTCCCGGGCCTGCGACACAACCAGCGACCAGGCCGGTGCGGCCTCCGTGAGTCACGACGGTTTGGCCGGCCGCATGACAAAGCCGCATAACGGTAGCCAACTCGGCCGTATTCTGCGGGCGGACAATGGCCAGTGCTTCTAGCGGTCGTTCATCCCAAATACCGACCTGACGGGCGCTCACATCGGCGCCGGTCAGCACCGCCGCCTCTCCCAGATCGGCGCGAAGTCTGGCGACAAACGCTTCTTGCGATGCTGTGCTCATAGGTTTTTACATCCTGCTTGGGGCAGCTAGGCATCGATACCGGCAAACTCATAACCGGAATAACGATCACGTAACTCACGCTTCTGTAATTTGCCGGTTGCCGTATGCGGTAACTCGGCAACAAACTCTACCGCCTCCGGAATCCACCACGAGGCAACCTTGCCGGCGAACCACTCTAGCATCTCAGGTTTGCTCAGTTCGGCATCAGGCTTGAGCACCACCAACAACAACGGTCGCTCGCTCCACTTCGGATGCGGCACACCAATAACGGCGGCTTCCTGTACAGCGGGATGATTCACCGCTGTATTCTCAAGTTCGATCGAGCTGATCCACTCACCCCCCGACTTAATCACATCTTTACTGCGATCGGTGATCAGCATAAATCCCTCAGCATCAATGGTGGCCACATCGCCGGTGCTGAACCAACCATCGGCATCAAGCGCAGGCTCTGCATCGGCTTCAGGCCGATAGTAGCCGCTGCAAACCCAAGGGCCGCGAACTTTAAGTGCGCCAAAGGTTGTGCCATCCCAGGGCAACTCGGCACCACGGTCGTCTGTGATTTTCATCTCCACCCCGTAGAAGCCTCGGCCCTGGCGCAACTGCTGGCGCATTTTCTCGGCAGGCGGCAATGACTCGAGGCCGGCCTTGAGTCTGTTGTAGGCACCCATCGGACTCATCTCGGTCATACCCCAGCCGTGATGCACAGAGACCCCGTGCTTATCCTGAAAACCGGCAATAATTTTTTCCGGGCAGGCCGCACCGCCAACCACAATGCGCTGCAACTTCGTCAGCCGCGCATCCTGTAACTCCAACCAATTCAACAAACCTAGCCAGATAGTCGGCACCCCTAACGATGCCGTAACACCCTCAGTTTCGATCAGTTCGTACAACACTTCAGGATTTGCCATCTGCGGGCCGGCGAGCACCAACTTGCCGCCGGTCATGGGTACCGAATACGGCGTACCCCAGGCGTTCACGTGAAACATGGGCACCAATGGCATCACACAGTCACTAATGCTCAGGTGCATCACATCCGGCAACGCGGTGGCATAAGCATGCAGCACTGTGGAACGGTGCGTGTACAACACCCCTTTAGGTCTGCCGGTGGTGCCCGAGGTGTAACACAGGGCACAGGCTTGTTGCTCAGCAAGCTCTGGCCAAACGAACTCATGCTCAGCAGCCGCCAGCAACTCTTCGTAACACAACACGCCAGGAATCGTGCTGGTGGGCATATGCGCCCGATCGGACAACACCACTATATGCCTAACACTAGCGAGCCTTGAGTGCACCGCTTCAACCAACGGCAGAAACAGCGGGTCGACAAACAGCACCCGGTCTTCGGCGTGGTTAATGATGTATTCGACTTGCTCAGCAAAGAGTCGCGGATTGATCGTGTGCAGCACCAGCCCTGAACAGGACGCACCGTAATATAGCTCAAAGTGACGGTGATCATTCCAGGCCAGAGTGCCAACGCGATCACCATCGGCCGCTTTCAGTCCCAGGCTCTGCAGCACATTGGCGACTTGCCGCGCACGGGCAAACGCTTCGGCATAGGTATAGCGAAACAACGGCTGGTCATGCGTGACGGAAACAATTTCCGTGCCCGGTGAATTCTTTTCAGCGAAACGCAATATGCCGGTAACCAGCAATTGCGTGTCCATCATTAAGCCCTGCATCTCAACTCCGGATAGTGGTGAGGGTCGAGAGCACTCAACCGCCGATATAATACATCTCGACTTTCTCGGTTCTGCCTTTACCCTCGGCACGCTCTTCGCTATAGCGATCGGTGCGCTTGCGCCAGGTTTGCGTCAGCATATCGAGCAATTCCTGGTCATTCGCTCCCGCGCGTAACGGGCCGCGCAGATCAAGGCCATTGGCGGCAAATAAACAGGTGTATAACTTGCCGTCGGATGACAAGCGCGCGCGGGTGCAGGCCCCGCAAAAGGGTTCAGAAACAGAGGTAATAAAGCCGACCTCACCGCCGCCGTCAGCAAACACATAACGGCTGGCCACCTCGCCATGGTAGTTGCTCTGGGCCGGTTCAATTTGCCAGCGTTCACTGATGCGCTGCACCAGTTCAGCTGCGGGCACTGTATCGGAGCGCTGCCAATGATTGATGGTGCCCACATCCATGTACTCAATAAAGCGCACGATAACGCCGGTGCCGCGAAACTGCTCAATCAGATCAAAGACCGCAGACTCATTAATGCCGCGTTTAATAACCGCGTTAATCTTAATCGGCGTTAGCCCCGCTTGCGCGGCCTCGTGAATACCTTCCAGCACCTTCTCTTTGCTACCGCGACCACCACTCATGGCTAAAAATGTGGCGTCATCGAGCGCATCGAGACTGACAGTGACACGATCAAGCCCCGCTGCTTTCAGCGCGGCGGCTTGTTGCGGTAACAAAATGCCATTCGTGGTTAATGCGATGTCCTCGATGCCATCAATGGCATCGAGATCAGCAATAAGGTCGGGCAAGCCGGCCCGCAGCAAGGGCTCACCCCCGGTAATCCGCAGTTTCTGCACACCCATTCCGGCAAACAGTTTTGCCAAACGGGTAATTTCTTCGAACGACAGACGTTCATCAGAACGCATAAACTGAAAATCTTTGTGGTACTTGTCTTCAGGCATGCAATACGGACAGCGGAAGTTACAACGGTCCATGACCGAAATTCGCAGATCGCGTAATGCACGGCCAAACGTATCTCGTACGCTTGGAGCACCTGAATTTTCCCGAAACTCTATGACTTTCTCTTGCATGACCACTTTCTTGGTTAATGAACTAAGGTTGGTTAGGGCGTCTCGCGGCTGGCTATGCCTGTTCTAAGGGCAGACAGCACAGCAACCTTCAGGGTTCAACTAATGCTATATAACTAATGCGATATATAGTGTCAGCATGACATCGCAACAACAGGCTGAAGCCTAATAATGCCAGCCTCGCACGCTCGTTTATACTCAAATTTCGGCATTCGACGCCCACGTGGTGCTTTGTTGCACATTAAACCCACCGGTAAAACAATGACTAGGACCATTAAGTAGACAACAACAATGACCCAAAACATCCCCAAGTTGATGACCGCTATCGCTATTACTGAGCCCGGCGGGCCCGAGGTGTTGCAACCCGTCGAGTGCGCGGTGCCGCAGCCCGCGACCGACGAGGTGCTCATTAAAGTGCATGCAGCCGGCGTGAACCGGCCCGATTGCCTGCAACGTCAGGGGCTCTATCCGCCGCCAGCGGGTGCCTCCGAGATTCCGGGACTGGAAGTTTCGGGCGAAGTTGTGCTATCCGGCAACGGCAGCAGCCGCTTTAAACCGGGCGACAAGGTCTGTGCACTGCTCACCGGCGGTGGCTACGCCGAGTATTGTGTGGCGCCGGAGGTGCAATGCCTGCCGCTACCGGAAAATATCAGCATGACCGAGGCCGCCAGCCTGCCGGAAACCTATTTCACGGTATGGAGCAACGTCTTTCAGCGCGGCGCTTTGCAATCGGGTGAAACCTTGCTGGTGCATGGGGGTGCTAGCGGTATAGGCAGCACCGCTATCCAACTGGGCAAGGCCTTCGGTGCAGAGGTATTTTGCACGGTAGGCCACGATGCAAAGAAATTATTTTGCGAGAACTTGGGTGCGACGGCGGCTATTAACTATCGCACCGAGAACTTCCTGGACATCGTGAAAACCAACAGCGCCCATCAGGGCGCCGACGTGATTCTCGATATTGTTGGCGGGCCGTATCTGGCACACAACGCAAAACTGCTGCGAGCCGATGGCCGTTTGGTTGTTATTGCGGTGCTCGGTGGTGCCAAAGCCGAACTTAATCTTGCTCAGGTACTCATGAAGCGCCTGACCCTTACGGGCTCAACCTTGCGGGCCCGACCGCCCATGGTTAAAGCCGCGATTGCCCGCGAACTCGAAGCCAGAGTATGGCCGTTGTTTGGCACCGGGGCATTGCGCGCTGTTGTGCAGAAGACGTATCCATTGCATGAGGCCGGCAAAGCGCATGCCATACTCGATGCCAATGAAGTGCAGGGCAAAATTGTTCTGACGATCAACAACGACCATTAAGATAACAACCCACAATGATCCGACACTATGATTAAGCCACCCACCGACAGACCGGCCGAAGCAGAACACTTCCGCATTAGCGTGGCTAAGGCCGAAGCACTCATAGCAAGCCATATGCCGATGGCGCCTGCCGTGCAGGTTCGCATTGAGGCCGCGGTGCAGCGGGTATTACGGCAAACAATAACGGCCGAACGCGACCAGCCGCCGTTCAATCGGGCAACGATGGACGGTATCGCCATTGCCGGCGGCGACAGCAGCGAGCGACAATTTGAGCTGGCAGGCACGCAAGCCGCGGGACAAGCCCGCGTTAAGCTGCCGGACAACAGTTGTATTGAAGTAATGACCGGTGCCGTCGTACCAGAAGGTGCTGATACAGTCATACCGGTTGAACGACTGCACGTTGAAGGAACAACGGCGGTTATTGAAGACGGCTATCACTATAAACAGGGCCAGTTTGTGCACCTGGGCGGCTCCGATCACCGGCAAGGAACGGTGCTACTTGAGCCGGGCATGACCATCGGGCCACCCGAAATGGCTGTGTTGGCCTCGGCCGGCCAACGTGATGTGCTGGTATCAGAAAACCCGGCTGTTGCCGTGGTCTCAACGGGCGATGAACTGGTGGATGTCGGTGAACCGATTACTGATTCACAAATTCGCTCCAGCAATGACCGGGCACTGGCCGCAGCACTGCAACAAGCAGGCCTGCCACGGGTCAGCCGGCACACATTCAAAGACGATGCCGCACAACTGCGCGAGGGCATAGCGAAGCTCCTGCAAGAAAACGACATGCTCATCCTCAGTGGCGGTGTCTCAATGGGTAAATACGATTATCTGCCGCAGGTATTGCATGAGCTTGGCATTGAGGTGGTGTTTCACAAAATCACACAACGTCCGGGTTTACCCATGTGGTTTGGCACCAGCAAAGCCGGACAGCCGGTGTTTGCACTACCCGGCAATCCGGTCTCGGCTCTGGTGTGCCTCACCCGCTATGTGTTGCCCGCGCTCGGGCAAAGTCTGCAGAAAGTGGCGCAGAACGAGTATGTGACATTGGCAGAACCCTTAGATTTTGCGGCAGAACTCAGCTGGTTTGTGCCGGTGACCGTGAGCTACGCCGACGACGGCCGTGGCATGGCGAAGCCCAAACTCACTAACACCTCCGGCGATTTCACCGCACTCAGCGGCACCACCGGCTTTATTGAACTGCCGCATGAGCAGAGCCATTTTCCGCTCGGTTATGTGGCGCGCCTGTTCCGTTGGTAGATTTCACTGGTGAACGACCCTCAGTAAACGATTCGCGGGTAAACGATTGGGCGGCGCTTTGTTATGCTGTGCCCCTCTATGTTTGCGGGCACGCAACGCCTTAGCAAAATAACTGTCCACAGATCACCCTCCCGAACCATTACACACGACCCTGAAGACTGCGCTTATGAGCCACGACAATAATACCGACCGAGCTTTTATCCCGCTTAACATTGCCGTTCTCACGGTCTCCGATAGTCGTACCGAGGCTACCGACAAGTCCGGCAAGATACTGGTCGAACGACTTATCGCCGCCGGCCACAACAGCGCCGACAAACGTATTGAACCGGATGATATTTATGCGCTAAGAGCTTGTGTGTCAGAGTGGATTGCCGCTGAACGTATTCAAGTGGTCATAACCACAGGCGGCACCGGCATTACCGGCCGGGACGGTACACCTGAGGCGATTATGCCCTTGCTCGATAAAATTATTGATGGCTTCGGCGAGATGTTCCGGGTGCTCTCCTACGAGAGCATCGGCACATCAACGCTGCAGTCAAGATGTCTGGCGGGCGTGGCTAACGGCACCTATATTTTCTGCCTGCCGGGTTCTACCGGTGCCTGCAAGGATGGCTGGGATAAGCTAATAGCCAGTCAACTCGATTACCGCACCCGCCCCTGCAACCTGGTTGAACTCATGCCCCGCTTACTGGAAAAATAGCCCCATGCAACGCGATCCCGAAAAACACCCCTGGTCCGGACCGGCAAAACTAAAACTGTATCGCAGCCTCGTGGTGCATCAGTTCCCCTGTCTGCAGGACAACTACGGTTACTTAGTGCATTGCAAGCTCAGCGGCCTGACAGCCTGCATCGATACGCCGGATGTAGCGGCAATTGAAAATGCACTCGAAGAGAAAGGCTGGGCACTCACACACATTCTCAACACCCACCATCACCCGGATCATGCCGGTGGTAATTTGGAGCTTAAAGAAAAAACCGGCTGCAAAGTTGTGGGGCCTAAGCACGATGCAAAACGGATTCCGGGTATCGACATTCTTGTTGATGAAGTCACTCAATTTCGTTTCGGTACCAATGAAGTCGAAGTGCTCAATACACCCGGCCATACCACCGGACACATTGCTTACCGCTTTCGCACGCACAACATCGCGTTCGTTGGTGACACCTTATTCTCGATGGGTTGCGGTCGTCTGTTTGAAGGCACGCCCGCAATAATGTGGCATTCGTTGCAAAAAATTATGCAGTGGCCTGACCACACCCTGCTGTATTGCGCCCACGAATACACCCAATCAAATGCCCGCTTCGCATTAACCGTTGAGCCCGAAAACCGCGAGCTACAAAGCCGCGCCAGACGGGTTGATGAATTGCGCAGCGCCGGCGAACCCACCGTGCCAACCAGCCTGAAGATCGAAAAGCTCACCAACCCGTTCCTGCGTCCTGACAGCCCGGGCATTCGCCGGCAACTGAACATGGAGCAAGCAGGTGATGTCGAGGTATTCGCGGAAATTCGCAGCCGCAAGGATGCATTTTGAACGACCTGCTATTGCATCAGAGTATTGAGTGCCCCTTTTGCGGGGAATCCATCGGTATCGATCTCGACCTGTCCGTAGAGGGCCAAAGCTATATTGAAGACTGCCAGGTCTGCTGCCAACCGATTCAGATCAGCTACAGCAGCAGTGAAGGCAACCTGCTGGCGCTGAATGTTGAGCAGGATAATGCCTGAGGTGTAAACCGCAGCAGCACCCTGTTTTGAGGTGATTGGGCAGAAAAGTCTGAGAAATATCGCAAAGTCATAGGAATCTCGGTCAGCTTTGGCTAAAATGCGCAGCCCGCAGCGGCACAAGCCCTGCACAGCACCCATTTAAGCGCCTGTAGCTCAGCTGGATAGAGTATCGGTCTACGAAACCGAGGGTCACAAGTTCGAATCTTGTCAGGCGCGCCAAATTAGAAAGACCCCTTCATGGGGTCTTTTTTTTGGCTGCCATCTGCGACTCATGATGCCCTTCCAGCAATAGACCATGGCTCTCGGTACAAAGCGAATAGCGTGGTGTCGGATCCCGGAAAACCTCAGGCACAAAAAAAGCCGCTTAATAGCGGCTTTTTTTCGACCCGAAGGTCGGATTAGATCAAATGCTAAGCAGACATCGCACGACGGCGCGACCAGCCGAACAAGCCGATCAAACCAGAGCCAAGCAACCAAACAGCAGCCGGCACTGGAATAACAGTAATACCAATGGCAACAAATTTATTCTCGATGAAGGCTTCTTCACCCAGAGCAAATGTCGTTGCAGTCAGGCGATTTTCCAGGGTCATCTGGACGCTGGTATCTGAAAGCCAGTCTGAGGTATCGCCCAAATTAACAGCAGCCAAAATCTCCCAGTCTGTAAACGCACCCTGAACCGTCATTGGATCAATGTTAAACGTGTCGTTATCGGTGCAAGGCATCGCGAACGGAATGGGCGACTGCAGGCAGTTGGTCGTGTTACTGCTAATACGCAACTGACCACCGCCACTGACGGAAGCGCCGGAACCATTCAGGAAATAATCGCCCTGCTCAATCAGCAAAAACTCACTCATGCTGTAGCCGACGGTAGTGGCCTCAATGGTGACCACAACAGTGTCATTAATAGATACCGCACCGGCACCGTTCAAAGACTCCGCAGAGAAACTCGTTGGCAAAAAGAAAATATTGTTACCGACAACAGTCGCATCACCGAAAAAGGTGGAGTTATCGTAGGTAAACTTTACGTCAGTGCCGAATTTAGTAACGATGGCCGCATTTGCAACAGCCGAAACTAAACCAAAACCGACAAGACTAAAAATAAGGCCAAGTCGTCTCATTGTGTTCTTCACCGTATTGCCCGTTCGGACATCTGTTCTTTAAACGGGTGGCTTTACGCCACCTCCGATTGCAGCGCAAGTGCTAATTATTCAGAACCAACAAGCACTTGGAATAATTTATTCTATGCTCGATACCTTAATAAGGCAAGAATCTTTGACGCAGTTCACACTTTTAGGCGCAACGCTGAACAGGCGCCCCAGCACGTCGTGAAATTATGTTAAATGGAATACAACGGGTTTTCGAACACTTCTGCGAAACCGCGCTGCCGCGTCGACCCACTACACCGCAAATAGCGGCAAAACTGCCGTATATGGTCTGAATGAGACAAAATCCTTACCCCAAGTTGCAATGCCGCAAAGACTCTCCGATATTGCTAAGGACTGGCAACATGCTGCTGCAGAGTAAGATATATAGCGGCACAAGAGCGCACGTTATGGACGAGACTCGGCACGGCGACAAAGAGTTTGCTCTGGCAGACCTGGTCGGCGATCTGCTGAATGTCGCCTATGACGATAAATTCCTGAACGACTGGCTCGCCCGCTGCGCACAAGAACTCAACTGCAAAAATGCCGCCCTCCTCTCCTGGGAATCCGGCAAGCCCGATTCGCAACATTCCTTTAATTACGGTGCCAAGCATCTGGCAAACCCTGAGTGGTGCGAATGGTTTAGCGAGATGATGCGGTTTTATATCCCCCCAGAACCGTGCCTGCTCGAAGATCTAATGACCGAACTGTTCAATGCCCGCGAGTGGGCCGGTGATTATGACCTCGAAGGCCTCATTGGTATGGCACCTGGCCTGCCTGCCAACCTCAAAATTGCACTCATCAGCTGGCGGCGGGACATTGTAATTCTGGTGCTCGAACACGAGACACATAATGGCTGGAGCCAGAGGGATGCGCAGCGAATCCGGTTTATCGCCAAACACCTTGCGAGCGCCAACAGAGTGCTAAGCCACGTCTATAATTGCCGTTGGGACGCCACTATTTCATCAACCATTATGGATTCAGCACCGCGGGGATTAACTGTTCTAGGCCCGGGTGGCCATGTCGGTTATGCCACGTCCAAAGCCCGCGTCATTCTGAACATGGACGACGGACTCACCCTAAAGAAAGGCAAAATCCGCTTTGATAACCCCGTTCTCGAAGCCGAGTTTTACAAAAACGTAGGCGAACTCGAGGGCAAGGGCAAGGGCGCTTACAATGTGGCCGTTGAGCGGCCCTCCGGTAAACCGGCATTCCAGTTGATGCTCATCGGCATGATGACGACCTCGGGTACTCAGCAAAGCATTATGAACCAACCGTTCTTAACCTTGTTTGTGCACAACCCTAACGATCAGGTCAAGCTGTCAAGCAAGCAGCTGCAACGGTACTTCAGCTTTACTAAGGCCGAGGCCAATGTGGCCCGGGCCGCCTTCAAATTCAGTAGCCTGCAAGAAGCTGCAGATTCTCTCAATGTCAGCATCAATACTGTCCGCACCCACTTGCGAAAAGTCTATGAAAAGGCCAATGTGAACAGTCAGTCTGAGTTAATGCGTGCACTATCCGGCGCTTTACGCAGCACGCTAATAGAAGATGATCAGATGGAGCAGCCAATGATATCTCCCAGCAAATCGACCCGTGGCTCAGTCTGGCGAATAAAAAATTAGGCCAACCAAAACCGAATGCATAGAAACAGCAAATATCATCAAAACAGACGATAGGCAGATGTTCCGATGATTGCTATGTTTACCACATACACGGCTTGGGGAAGCAGCAGAGAAACGCGGTCAACGGTGATTCAAAGACGGCGCAAGAATTAAGGGAAACTCTTGTAGAGTTAGAATCACGAAAAAAGCAGCTTTTTCAGCTGCTTTTTTTTGTCCCGAATTAAATGCATCACCCATCACGGCAATACGAAAAAAACCTTAGACCGGCGCATAGCGATCGGCCGCCGGCTGGCCTTTACCCACAATCACGGCAACCGTCCAGACCAGAATAGTGAGCGCTAAAAACGGCAAGCTCACAATGCTGCGCAGGCGCGATACCCGCCAACCACAGCGCAGCGGCCCGTTAAGCCGCGCTCTGAAAAGACCCGGCAAGTACATCCAACGCAACACCGGCGTTTCCAGATACCGATACTGGTTTGGCCCCGGCCGCAGCCACGCCTGACGACTGGGCAAGCCCCAGTACCAGCTGTGTTTTATCGTCCGCAGCAATGAACTGCGTGCACTGTGAGTGACCGGCATAGTGCGGACAAAATAAGCTGGCAACGGCTCACCACCCTCAGCCAAGCGACACTCAACAATACGGGTTTGCACATCCCAGTCTTCAAGCACCCGAATGTCGCTGCGATAGCCGCCCACTTTCTCAAACCACTTGCGCTGCACCACACAGGCAGTCGGCTGAAAATCGGAAGGCCCGTCGGGACGACGTGCGCTCCATCCTGACCAACAGGCCATGTGATCGGCAAACGCTATGGGGTTCGGCATCTGTTTTGGCGGCAACACGATCGGGCCACCGAAGAAGGCAAATTCGCCGAAGCCTTCCGCAAGTGCAATAACCCGGGCAAAGAAGTCATCACCGATCACATTGGCATCTGAATCAATAAACAAAATAAGTTCGCCGGTACCTGCAGCAACGCCGGTGTTGCGCGCAATCGACGGGCCTAAGCGCGCTTCGCGCAGCGCCTTTACCGTAGGGTATGACGCGATAACGTCGGGCGTGTGATCTGTGGAGGCGTTATCAACACAAATAATCTCGACAACCCAGCCAACCGGCAACACCTGCCTGGTGAGCGACCCCAGTAACTCGTCCAGCGTGTCGGGCTGATTACGCACCGGAATAACAGCATTAATACAGCGCTGACTCATACTTAGTCCTAAAAGGCGGGTGACCAGAAGAGCGAAGCCAGACAGCGCTTAGCTGAACTGTGGCTCACCAATACAAAGTGGCATTATTAGCAGCGCTATTAAGCAAGTGCAATAGTGAGCGGGTGCCGGCCCACAGACACACAAAGGGCTCAACCGACAATTCACCATAAGCGTGACTCACGGCGCTTTCAGACCACTATCGCTATGCTAGACTGCGTCTTTTGCAAATTCCGGAAGACTAAAAGCCGTGGCAACATTCCTATCTGATCTGGGCAAGGTGCTCAGAAAACCCTCACTATTGGGCGCTTTTGTGAAGAGCTATCGCAACAGAGCGAAGGCATCGAAGCTGCTTAAAACACACAAAGAAGACCCGGCCAAGATCGTAGAACAGGGCTACAACCAGATGGCTGCCGACTATGGTCAGTGGACACTGAATCACGCCCGCCCGGATCGTAGCAAATACACACAGCTTATTATTGAGCAGCTGAAGCCCGGTGCCGACCTGCTGGAACTCGGCTGCGGCCCCGGCGAACCCACCACCCGTACCCTTGCTGAACACTTCAAGGTAACTGCCAATGACATCTCCAGCAGTTGCCTCGAGCTCGCTGCCAAGCATGCGCCGAGCGCTACGCTAGTCCAAAGTGACATGACCTCACTGAGCTTCGAGGATAATTCGTTTGATGCGGTAGTGGCGTTTTACTCGTTTCATCATGTACCGCGCGAGCGCTACCAACCACTGCTCAATGATATTGCCCGCTGGCTGCGCCCGGGCGGTAAGTTTGTCTCGGCCATGTTCCCTTATGATGTTGATAACCTTGTTACCACCGAAGGCTGGCATGGCTCTAATATGTATTGGAGCAGCTACGGCGAAGAGAAGACATTGGAGCTTATTGCCAATGCCGGTTTGAACGTGCTGAGCACGAGTCGTGAATCAGCCATAGAGTCCGGTAAAGAGACCACATTCTTATGGGTCGTTGCAGAACGCCCTGCCCCATAAGCCCTGCAAGATCGGCTGTTAACCCATAAAAAACGCCCCTTAGCTGGGGCGTTTTTTATGGCTGCGCCTATAGTCTCGCGACAGCAGCAAGGCGACTGAATTAAGCCAATTAGGGGCGCAGCGTTTCTTCCACGCTGGCACCAGCAAGATTAACACCTATCACTTTATAGATCGGCGGTGCATTCTTCGTGGTCGGATAAGCCAACCGATAACGACCGGAGGTCTGGCCGAAAGCGGCATTGACCTCGGCATCACTCAACACCCGGTTCCAGACGCGCACCTCATCAATAGCACCATCAAACTGCGTAGTACCGCCCGCCAACAAACCGCCAAAAAAGCCACTGCTGCGGCCTACAGCAAAGCCATCAAGCGGCTCCATTAACTCATCCTCACGCTGCGCTGACACCGGTACAGGCTGACCATCGATATACAAAACGGCACTCGCAGTATTGCGGGTGAAGGTGAGCACAATGTGATGCCAGACGCCCACTCTCAGTAACGAAGACACTTCAAACAAAGCTTTCTTACCGTGCAAGTAAAAATGATTGTTCACCTGATGCTGATACAGGCCGGTAAAAATGCCCTGCCTTACACCCCGTTCCAGAGCAAACTGATTGAACCTGACCCAGGCTTCAATCGTAACTGGCTCACCTTCCTTAGTGTCAAAATCGCTGGCATACGCAAAATCGCCACTGCCATCTAACTGCAGGCCACCGCCCATATAACCAGCACCCCAACGTGTGTCACCTGACAATTCAAGCGGCGATGCATCGCCCGCGATACTGGCCGCCTCCTCGCCCTGTGTTTCAGAAAAACGCCACCAGCCCAGCAAACTGTTATTAACATCAACAAACGTGCTTGCCAATGAAGCGGAACTCAGTTCGATGTCGAGCAAATCTATTCCTGCCGTTTGTGTCAGGTCTACCTGCATGCTCAGGTTATCGGCACGAGGCAACTCAAGCACATCTGTAGCGGCACCCTCGATAACCAACTGTACGAATAAGGGTTTATCTGTTGCCATAGCCGGCAGCGCAAGCTGATGCCGGTACATCAGTGCGCTGCTCTGCACAGACCCCGCCGAAACGTCCGCCGAACTGCCATAACGCAATTCAACAGCGGTTCGCTCAGCGGTCGAAAACTCCACGTAAGTCATCTCGGCATAGCCCGGCACGAACTGCAAAGGCTCTGCCAACTGAGCCGGAACCGCGGCCTCTGACTGGACTTCAGCAATGTTGGTCGTAAGTGCAAGAATGTAACCAATGAAAGTATTACGCACAGCGTCGAAATCGATACGGGCAAGGGGCTGCTCTTTCAGCCGGGCCAACCACGCTGAAATTTCTTCGACCAGCGCCGCGTTATCACTCTGTTCCATGGCTTCCATTAGTGTCGACAGATAACGGACATCGTTAATGCCCTCACGCAGACCTTCCCATTGCAAAGTATCGATAACGCCATCTATCGTCGGGTACACGAAGTTATGGTCACGATATTTGGCGTGATCAAAATCATTCCAACCATTGCCAAAGGAATCGGCATAGGCATAAGGCATTGCGCCGTCATAATTCATCTGCCACAAAAACAGACCGTGGGTTTGCCGGAACGTGAGCGGTCGCTCCATGCCACCGGTAGGGTTTTGGTACGAAAGAATACGCTTGCCAATGCTATGCCAGCGTTCTGCCTCACCGCGGGTTGCCGGGTTAATGGCAACAAACGTGTCGTGCAACGGACCCATCAAATCGAAGTTGCCGGGCCCGGTTGCCGCAGTGGTGTGATAGCCAGCCACAAAAAGCTTAGCGCCCAGTTCTCGGGAAAACGCCCAGACAGGCTTCTGTTCGAGCAGACGATCGGCTTTAGCCTCATCACGGCCCCAGACATACAATTGTTCGACGCCATACTTGGCCACTTTTTTACGCGTATCGCGCACATGGTTTTCAAACCCAAAAGGCACCGGACCATTGCTGCCGGGCACAGCCGGCAAACCAATTAAAAACAGTTCTTGCTGCTCGACACCGGCCGCCTGACGCAGCTCGAGGGCGCGTTCAAACTCCGGGGAGTTGTAACGTTGGTAAAGATTTGGCTGCGTAACGCCATGCGCCACCATGTTGTCGAGCTCGGCACGGTATTGCTCATTGCTGCGCAACTCCGATGACACCGACCCTTCCGGTTGCTTGTCATCGAGTTTGGCTTTGTGGAATATGCTATACACCAGCATCGATGGCGCCAGCTCAAAGGGCAACACCTCAAGCTCAATAGCCAGCTCGGCGAACGCTTCCTTACCGGCATTCACCTGAATGCTGCCCCTGTAGTTACCTGCCGGAGTATCTTCAGGCACGCTGAACGTTACCCAGTACTGCCGGTTGTGGCCCTCAGCAATCGCGACCGGCTGCAACTCGGCAGCATCGCGGACCGGCATCAGCTCGACAGGAATCACACCACGCTCACGCGAGGCACCACGCTGACTAATATCCATAAGCTCACCGTTAGTCAGCTGCAGGTAATTTTTCTTACCTTCAACGATAACCAGCGCATCGTCTTTCAGCAGCAACTCCGGAATAAGCCGCGGCGTTAGGTTCTCGGTCCGCGCGCCGCGCGCCGCCTGATACCAGTGTTTTACAATTCGGATGTCAGTCTGCGTTGCTACTATCTGCTCATCCTCCGGGCCAACCAACGGCAGAGGCTCGGGCAGCACGTCGCTCAGGGCAGGCCCGGCAACAATTAGAAAGCTGGCTCCACGATGCTCGCCAGGTGTCATGCTCAGGTGCAAAGCCGAGCCTGCAGCACCCTGCCAATCTGGCGGCAGCACGTCAGGAATTGCACGATCGCTCACCGGATCTGATAACCAGCGGGCCGTTGGTGCTGCGACTACAGCAACGGCTACTGAATACAGCACGACAAAGATGGATAAGCGCAGCACAAGAATCTCCATTTTTTGGCGATTACTGCTGGCAGTAATCGCCGGTGTATTTGAGGCCATCCGGTCAGCAATGAACCGGGTCTAACCCACTAAATTAAGCGCTTTGAGTTAACCCGCAGCCGTATCGTCGCCACCCGGAATCGAATAGGCATTTTCGTAGTTCAGCGCACCGGAATGCCGGACACCTTCAGGCAATAAATCAGTGTCGCTAAGCGGCTGCCCTTGTATCCCGGCGAGCGGCTGCGGCAGGGGCGTATTGCTGTTAACGGGATAGCCACGAAACCACAACTGCACCACCCATTTCTCAACATCGGCGCCTACCGGCGGCAACGCGGCATGATGCGTTTCCGGATGACGCTTGCCGTCAGGATCAGTATTAACCCAACAAATAGCACGCCCTAACTTGGGCCGCGCCAAGAGATTTAGTCTGGTAAACCAGGTACCACCACCCTGACTATCATCGAGTTCAGAAAGATAAATGAGACAGGTGTACATGCGGTCTGCAAAGTAGCTGTCGTCATAATCAAGATGCGCTTTGTAATACTCGCCCTCGGCGTAGCGAGTAATTGACACCATATCGCAGTGGGTCACAGGCAAGCCAAACACCGAGGCTGCACGAAACACCACATCGCGAAATACCTGATCACTGTTACTAAGATGCATGAGCGCATCCTGGGATGTGCGACCAGCGGACAGGACAAGTTTCTTCTCGCCCTCAACCACAACACTCGGCCTGACATTGTGGCCGGCAGTTCCTATAAAATGGCGTGCTTCTTCGGGCGTGCAGAAATTATCGATAGCGGTAATACCGGTATTAGCAATGCGGGTAATGCACATTCCATCCGGAAAATTAGCCAGCGGTTGACGCGGCGGATTATAAAAGCCGAGCTTGGCTAAATAGTAATGCCGCTGGCGAACCCAGCGCTTCAACCTACCTAGCATTAGGATAGCTCCGCCGACCCACCAACGTATTTTCGCTGCTCACGGTCATTATCAATTCACCGGATCGTTAGGGCGCATATAAGACGTACCTAGCGGCAAGTCTTCGCTGCCATCAAGCGCAACCCCCTTCTGAGTCTGCGGAATCAGTTCCGCGATGGTATCGGGCTCAAATACTTTGGTCGAATACAGCAACATTCGGCCCACCCAATACTGAGCGCTGCCTTGATTGTTATAGCGAACAACAGGCCCCCGATACTGACCGCTAGCATCACGCGTTAGTGGCCATAAAACCGCACGACCGATGGCCGCGGCAACGCCGACACCCAGCTCCGGAAACTCCAGTTCGCCGGACTGATCAAGAAAAATATGCAATGCATACGAAGGTTTAGCAGATTGCCGTGGTGGTGGCTGTTCGAGCGGGCAGGCCTTAAGATCCTCGGAGACTAGCCCCACTTCAATAGGCCCGATATGGTCGATGTCAGTGCCCGTTAACATACTGAGGCGATACAACAGCGGCATCAATACAGGGTCCTGGTGAGTGGCACTGAAGACCACAGCAGACAAGGTATCTTCGCCACCAATCTCGGTGGCACGCGATGTCAGATAGGAGGCGCCGGCGACGCTGCAGAAGTGCTCAACAACCCGCACCCCACTGTCACCGATCGAATGCACCGCAAAAGCATCGTGCAAAAATGACAAGGGTCGCCGGGGGACTTCAGGTGGCAGCAGCTTGGCGAGGTAATAGTTCCGCTGAAAATACCAACGCTTCAGTTTACGCTTGAGTTCGCGTAGCCAATTCAGCATGGCCCTGGTCGTCATGGCCCAAGTCGTCATGGCCCAAGTCGTAATGGCCCAGGTCCTCATGGCTTTGGCTCCGCGTGCAACCGGTGCACACCCGGTGGCAACTGAAGTTCCGGGGCAATAGCCGCGGCATTCTGAAATGGGGGTGCAGCTGGCAAATCGTCCGCAGGAGAAATCAGCTCATACCGCCGGAACCACAATTGAATCACCCATTTCTCGGCACCCTCTGCTACCGGCAGCGCCTCATGGGTGGTCTCCGGATGAGTTGATCCGTCAGGATTTCTGTTCGTCCAGGATACGGCTCTGCCACACTTGGGCATAACGGCTAAACGCAGCTTCTCAAAAGTGGTACTGCCGCCCTGTTCAGGCTCGAGATCATTCAGGTAAATCAGCACCGTGTACAAACGATCGCCCTGAAAGCCGGGAAAAAAATCTTCATGCTTCTTATAGAATTCCCCGCTTAAATAACGGGTTACAAATACTGTCTCGACATGAGTGTAGGGAACACCAAGCAACATGGCACCCCGGTACAGCAGTGGCAGCAACGCCTTATCCTTCCGCAACACGCCATAGACCGAGGCGGTGCTGGAGGTACGGTAGCGATTATCAACCGACTGATTATCAACAACAATTGTGCTGCGCTTAAGCAGGGGCCGGGCCACCTCAATCAGGTATTCCGCTTCTTCGGGTGTACAAAAGTTATCAACCACAGAGACGCCGGTCTCAGTAATCTGGCGCACGGTAAAGCCTTCGGGAAGGAAGTCTACGGGCCTATGTTCAGTCCGGAATCCACCCTGCAAATAACGCCGTAAGTCGCTGAAAATATTAACCTTTAAATCTCCATATAACCTGTGCTAAGGATCAAAATTGCACCCCGTCGCGGTCAGGACCTTCAATAGCTCGTGTTATACCAGATTGTACAATCCAAAGGGCTTGCACTTCCTCACATTTCAGCGATTTGCCGTAAATCTTTTCGGCGCTCTCTATCCCCGCTGCGGGAAGCGGGTCTGACACTTTCAGCGCTCGGTCAGGCCCGACTAAAGAGCGCGGTCTGCCGACCGCAGAGCCGTCCGCCGTTTACGCTCATGGAAAAACTATTAACTTATTGTTTTAATAGATATTAAATACATTGCTGCCGGCAAGCACCTGCCACGCCTTCACGGGATCTGCTACAAACCGCCTAAACGCTGGATTTTTTTGCCCTGAAACCTAGCAAATACGCCCAATACCATTAGAATCGAAGCCGTTCTTCGTAGTTGGCTGCAGCGGGCAATTTAAGTACTGGTTCCTTTTTTACACGGGCCCGGGCGACTAGACTCGTTTGCCTGAACACATTGATGAAGCTGTCCTGAAAAAAATCAACTGTTTGCGCCGCAAACGGCGCAAACAACTCGACACCACTTCTGTTGTTCTGAAGCTGCCAGGGTTACCGGTAGACCCGACTGCGTTGTTGAGAACACCCTGACGGGGAGTCAGGCGATACAAAATTTGCCGCAAGGCTTGAGAATCCGGAGACAAGGCAGGAATGGAAATCTACAAAGAGTTTATCTTTGAGGCCGCCCACCAATTACCCCATGTGCCAGAGGGGCACCAATGCGGTCGCCTGCACGGGCATTCCTTCAGAGGTCGGCTGTACGTCTCCGGCCCGGTGGGCAAAGACACCGGCTGGGTAATGGATTTCGCGGAGATCAAACGCGTCTTTAAGCCAATCTACGAACAACTCGATCACCATTACCTGAATGACATTCCGGGTTTGGAAAACCCAACCAGTGAGGTGCTCGCCAAATGGCTATGGGATCAACTAAAACCAAACCTGCCTCTGCTCAGTCGCGTGGTGATTAATGAAACCTGCACCAGCGGGACTATCTATCGTGGCAAGGAAGACTAAATGACTGAGGCAAGGTCGGATCAGCCGGTGAACGCCATCGGAACATCCTCCCTGCCCACCGCGCCGGCGGAGCTCACCCCTGCACGCTGCGTACACCATTGGTTTGAATGGCAGGCGGCAACCCGGCCGGACGCCATTGCCGTTAATGACACCCGCGAGCAATTGAGCTATGCCGAGCTCAATGCCAAAGCTAATAGTATTGCTCATGAACTTATTAGCACCGGCGTCCAACCCGATGACCTCGTAGGCCTTTGCCTGGAGCGCCGCTGCAATCTGCTGGTCGGACTACTGGGCATTCTGAAAGCCGGTGCCGCCTATGTGCCGCTTGACCCGGATTATCCGGCTGCACGACTCGCCCACATGCTCGGCCAAGCTCAACTGACGCGCGTCATTAGTCACAGCGCGTTGCAACAGCGTCTGCCGGAGCACTCAGCGCAGGTGCTGCTTGTCGATACATTGATCAACAGCGATACCGGCAATCCAGCCGTCAACGTCGGCCCCGAAAACCTCTGCTACGTGATCTTTACCTCCGGCTCAACAGGCTTACCGAAGGGTGTCATGGTGACCCATGAAAACGTCGTCCGCTTGTTTGAAACCATTCGCGAAACGCTCGATTTTCAAAGCAATGACATCTGGACCCTGTTTCATTCCTGCGCCTTTGGATTTTCTGCCTGGGAGATTTTTGGAGCACTGCTGCACGGCGCCCAGCTGGTTATTGTTCCGGAGCAAACCCGCAAAGATCCACGGGCACTCTATGAGTTGCTGCGTGACACCGGCACCACAGTGCTCAGTCAAACGCCATCGGCATTCAGGCAACTGCTGCTCGATCCGGTCTTCGCCGCAGCGAACCACACACTCAAATTACGTCGCATTGTGTTTAGCGGTGAAGCCGTCGTAGCTGAAGATCTTGCTATTTGGAATAAGCGGCATGGTGAAAGCGGACCACAGCTGGTCAACACCTATGCCATAACCGAGACCGGCGGTCAGGTGGCGGTGCGGATTTACCCGCGTGGCAATAATGACGAGCGGAGCAATGGCAATGTCGGTCTGCCACTCAGCGACACCCGGCTTATTATTCTGGACGAAGCACAACATCCTTTGCCTACCGGTGAGGCCGGCGAATTGTGTGTCGGTGGCCCCGGTGTTGCCCGCGGTTATCTGCATGAACCTGAACTCACCGCGGCACGCTTTGTTGAGCTAGCGGATGCAGGTCGTGTGTACCGTACCGGTGATCAGGCACGACTGCTGGCAAACGGAGAACTCGAATTTCTAGGCCGCAAAGACGGTCAGGTGAAACTGCGCGGCTATCGCATTGAACTGGGCGAAATCGAAACGGCATTGCGGCAACTGAGCAGCGTACATGAGGTCGCCGTGATACGGCGTCACGACAGTGGCAGCGAACCTCGCTTAGTGGCCTATCTGGTCGTCTCTCTGGTGGCCCCAGAAACGCTACCTACCGTCAGCGAACTGCGGCAGCATCTGGCGACTGTGCTCCCCGAATACATGGTGCCGGCCGCTTTTGTCACGCTCAATGAACTGCCTCTCAACCCGAACGGTAAACTCGACCGTGCTGCTTTACCCGCACCCGGTCAGGACCGGCCCGACATTGGCACCGACTACGTCAAACCTGCCAATCCGTTGGAACGCGAGTTTGCCGAAATCTGGGCCAATGCGTTGGGAGTGAGGCCAGTCGGCTGTTCAGATAATTTTTTTGAACTGGGTGGCGATTCGATTCTCGCGCTAAAACTTACCAGTAAACTTCGCGAACTGCTCAACGAGTATATTTACATCAGTGCGTTGATCGAAGCACCCAGCATTCGCCAACTCATTCGTTATCTGAACCAACATCATACAGCGGCGCTTAATGCGTATCGCAAAGGTGAGCGCATGGCCTCGGGCTTTAGCGAATCACTGCCGGTGGCACTGCCGGATGCTGCACATCTGCACGAGGTGTTTCCGCTGACCGATATCCAGCAAGCCTATCTGGTTGGGCGTGGCAACGACTTTGCACTCGGTGGTGTCGCTACGCATTTGTACATTGAGGTTGATGCGACTCATTTAGACCTGCCGCGCTTCGAGGCGGCCTGGCAGAAAGTGATCGATCGTCATTCGATGCTGCGCGCCATTGTGCTGCCGGACGGCACCCAACAAATTCTGGCTGATGTGCCTGCCTATAGAGTGCCGACACAAGACCTAAGCCTGCAAACCCATGACATGATTGAGCAAGGGCTTAAAAATACCCGCGACCGACTCTCGCATCAGGTATTGCCGAGCGATGTCTGGCCGCTGTTCGAAATTGCCGCCACCGTCATCGATGCGCACAAAACCCGGCTGCACATCAGCCTCGACTGCCTGATAACCGACGCCCGCAGCTTCCAGATCATGTCGGCCGAACTGCTGTTGTTCTACAATGACCCCGGCAGCAATCCACCGGTGCCTGCCATTAGCTTCCGCGACTACGTACTAGCCGAGCAACAACTGAACACATCGGCTTTTTACGAGCGAGCCATGGACTACTGGAAAGGCCAGCTCAATACGCTGCCGAAGATGCCGCGATTACCGCTCGCCGTTGCTCCTGAAACCCTAAAAGATCACCGCTTTGTGCAACGGGGTTTTCAACTGCCGAAAGCTGACTGGGAACGATTCCAGCATCGTGCAGCGCTCGCCGGAATCACGCCAACGGTGGCCCTGCTGCAGTGTTTTGGTGAAACACTGGCCACCTGGTCACGCCAGCCGCGCTTAACACTGAACCTCACGCTGTTTAATCGTATGCCGCTGCATGCCGATGTCGACAACATTGTGGGCGATTTCACCTCGCTGGTTCTGCTCGGTATCGACAACCTCGAGCAGGATGATTTCGAGACCCGCGCCCAGCGCTTACAAAAAGAACTTTGGCAAGGGGTGGACAACCGATTCGTGAGCGGCGTGCGCGTCTTGCGCGAAATGGCGCAGGCCGGCGATGGCGCACAGATCATGATGCCGATCGTCTTTACCAGCACACTGGGCATTGGCTCGAATGGCGAAGACAGTTCCTCATGGCATCATTTTGGCGAGCAGGTATTTGCTGTGAGTCAGACGCCGCAGGTCTGGCTCGACCACGTTGCCTCGGAACGCGACGGCGGACTCTGGGCCACTTGGGATGCCGTCGAAGCTCTATTCCCCGCGGGCCTGCTCGACGATATGTTTGCGGCCTACTCCGATAGCATTACGCGCTTAGCCATCGACGATTTGGCCTGGCAGCAGAGCTGGCCGACAACATTAGCCAAGTTACTGCCACCGGCGCATCGCGCGCTAGTTACCGATGCGAACAACACCAGCGCGGCCATACCTGCAGGTCTTCTGCACAGCGGCTTTGGCGCACAAGCCGAACGCCGGCCCGATGCGCCGGCCATTATTTCCGCTGACCGCTGCCTAACCTACGGCGAACTTGATGCATTGAGTAATCAGCTAGCCCACCGCTTAACTGAGGCCGCTGTTAAGCCGGACGAACTCGTTGCTGTAGTCATGCAGAAGGGCTGGGAGCAAGTGGTTGCTGTGCTCGGCATTTTAAAAGCCGGCGCGGCCTATCTTCCGGTTGATGCCACCATGCCCACTGAACGCCTGCACTATCTGCTCGAATACGGCCAGGCGCGCATTGCCGTGACACAGGGTTGTCAGGATGCGGCCATTGAATGGCCCGCAGACACTCAGCGGATCAGAATTAACGCGGCTGATCTCGGTAATGCCGCCGCTACTGCCCTGCCATGTCCCGCAGAATCTACAAATCTGGCCTACGTTATTTTCACATCGGGTTCGACCGGCCAGCCAAAAGGCGTGGTTATCGATCACCGCGGCGCACTCAATACCTGCGCTGACATCAACGAACGCTTTAATGTTACTGCCAACGACAGCGTGCTGGCACTGTCTTCGCTGAGCTTCGATTTGTCGGTCTATGACATTTTCGGCTTACTGGCAGCCGGCGGCCAACTGGTATTTCCGGACGCCACCGGCATGCGTGATCCGGCACATTGGGCAACGCTGATCAAAGCGCATCAGATCACGCTGTGGAATACCGTACCGGCACTGATGGATCTGGTCACTGACTACGCTGAACAACAGAGCGAGTCGCCGATACGCTCATTGCGCGTGGTCATGATGAGCGGCGATTGGATTCCGGTAAAACTACCGAAGCGGATCGACACCCAATGTGCACCGGTGAGCGTGATCTCCATGGGTGGTGCGACTGAAGCCTCGATCTGGTCCATCATTTATCACGTCGATAATGTGCCGGATGATTGGATCAGTATTCCTTATGGCAAGGCGCTCCGTAATCAGAGCTTCTATGTACTAAATAGTGAACTCGAGCTCTGCCCCGTCTGGGTAGCGGGCGAGCTGTATATTGGCGGCATCGGTGTGGCCAAAGGTTACTGGCGTGATAAGAAGAAAACAGCCGCTAGTTTTATTACCCACCCGCGGACCGCTGAAGTGCTCTACAAAACAGGTGATCTTGGCCGGCTTCTGCCCGATGGCAATATCGAGTTTATGGGGCGCGAAGATTTTCAGGTGAAGGTGCAGGGCTTCCGCGTTGAACTTGGTGATATTGAAGCCGCGCTCGAAAGCCATAAAGCGGTTCGCAGTTGTATCGTTACCGCTACTGGCCCCGCCCAAGGCAACAAGCGTCTGGTGGCGTATCTGGTTGCCGAAGGCGCCGCACCTAATACCCAAACCGTACGTGAGCATTTGCACGACAAGTTACCGGAGTACATGATTCCGTCAGCTTACGTTTTCCTCGATGCTCTGCCACTCACCGACAACGGTAAAGTTGATCGGCGCGCGTTACCCGAACCCGATTTCGGCGACGTCAAGCATATTGCGACGGCACAAGCAGCCAGTGGCAATGCCGACATTGCCAAACATGTCAGCGAAGTTCTCGGTGCTGCCGATATCGACCCTTCAGAAAACCTGCTGCAGATGGGTGCAACCTCCATCGAAATGATTCGTATTGCCAATGCGCTCGATCAGAACCTCGGCTTCCGGCCACGCATGGACGAGTTTTATCGCAACCCCAGCATCAATGGTCTTAGTGCGCTTTACACGCAGCAAAAACCGGCAGGGCGTGCGGCCCCCATCGAAAATATCGATGACCCGCTGCTGACGCATCCGTCGGTACTGCAACACGTCACCCCAATTACCGACCCGGTGGATCGTGCCAACTTCAAAGCCACATTGCCCGGCATCCGCAAATTTGCTTCAACAGAAACGCTAGTTGAGTTACCGGATGTGTTCGCCGCGGATGCAGAGCAGTATCTGGCACAACTCAGTTACCGGCAGTTTGTCGATACGCCCTTAGCACTAACTACTCTGGCGGAATTGCTCAGCAACCTGCGGGCGCGGGAACTCAACAACAAACCTAAGTATTTGTACGGTTCTGCAGGCGGGCTGTATCCCATTCAAACCTACCTCTACGTCAAGCCCGACCGGGTGGCCGGACTTGAGGCCGGCATTTACTATTTTGAGCCGCACAACAATCAACTGCTGCTGCTCACTGCCGACCCGGGCAACATGCGGGAACTCTACGACCCGATCATTAATCGTCCAGTATTCGATACCGCGGCATTTGCCATTTACTTTGTGGCCGAGATGCAGGCCATTGGTTCTATGTACAGCGAACGCAGTTTGCACTACTCGGTGATTGAGGCCGGCAGCATGACGCAGCTGCTCGAGTCGGCGGCCCCGGGCATGCAGATTGGTCTGTGTCAGATAGGTGGCCTCGAAACCCAATATTTTGCAGATATTTTAAGGCTCAGTAAAACCCATATCCTGCTGCACGCACTCGTCGGTGGTGGCATTGATACAGCGAAAGAACAAGCCGCACAACATCGGGTGGTCAGTGACACCGACGACCGTGATGAAGGCGAAATATGAGCAGCACCTTCTCTACTAAAGCCCTGTTGGATCAACTTGCCCTTGCGGGCACAGAGCTCTATATCGAAGACGGAAAACTGCGTTACAACGCGCCCAAGGGCGTGATGAACCCGGATGTACTGCAAGAGCTTAAGGCACGCAAAACGGAAATTATTGAGCTGCTATCGGCAGCTGCCGTCGAGCCTGAACTGCGTGCACTACCGCGCAACAAGACGTCGGGCGAGCTGTCGCTATCCTATGCACAACAACGCATCTGGTTCCTTGATGAGCTTGAACCGGAGAACCCGTTTTATAACGTCACATTGGCCAAACGGATTCGCGGCCGCATTGCTGTAGAGACGCTCCAACAGAGTGCGCTTAATCTGGTTAATCGCCATGAAGTCATGCGCAGTTATTGCCAGACCATTAACGATCAGGCGGTGCTTGCCGTGGACAATGCCATCAGCAGCACCGACGGCTGGTTCAGTGTTGAAGATCTTCCGGCGGGCACTACTGCAGCCGAACTCACTGAACGCGTGAATGCCGAAGGCGGACGGCCGGTGCGTTTATCTGAAGCGCCGTTATTGCGACTGCGCTTGTTCCGTATGGCGTCTAAAAATAACGATAGTGATAATGACAATGTACTGGTCATTACCACGCATCACTTTGTTGTGGATGGCTGGTCCTGTGGTCTGGTGATGCGGGAACTCTCCATCGCCTATAACGCATTGCTGCAAGGCTTGGCCATCGAACTGCCGGCACTGCCGGTGCAGTACGCCGACTTTGCAGCCTGGCAAAATAAATTTCTGAAAGGCCCGGAACTCAAACGCCAAAGCGATTATTGGCGCGAACAACTCCGCGGACTGACAACGCTAAACCTGCCTACCGACCTGCCCCGCTTACCGGTGCAAAATTATCGCGGCGACATCTACAATTTTTCACTGCCGCCCGAACTGCTGGTTGCACTGAAGAAGCTGAGCCAGAAATTGGGCGTTACCCTCTACATGACCTTACTGGCCGGTTTCCAGTCACTGCTGTTTCGCTACACCCAACAGGATGACATTGTAGTCGGTGCGGCGGTCTCTAACCGCCACTTCAGCTCGCTCGAAGACCTTATAGGCCCATTCGTCAATGCCCTGGTGTTGCGCGGAAGTATGCAAGGCAGCCTGAGCTTTCGTGATGTCGTCACCCGCGCCCGCGACACTGCTGCTGATGCTTTTGCCCATCAGGACCTGCCGTTTGAAGTATTGGTTGAACAACTCCGGCCGGAACGTGACCGCAGTCGCAGTCCGCTGTTTCAAACATTGTTTGTAGTGCATCAGTACGATGCGGATGAGGAGCTGAATTTTGACGGTTGCGAGTGCAGCGACTATCCGGTGGCACCCGGCACCACCATGTATGACATCTTCCTGCAACTGATCGAGATTGATGGTCACCTCTCAGGCTCCATAGAGTACAGCACTAACCTGTTCAATCGGCGCACCATCGAACGCATGGCCCGGCACTTTGAAGTGTTGCTCAGCGGTGCTGTTGCCAACCCTGAAAACGCCATTCTTGATCTGCCACTCATGCAGCAGGCTGAGCGGCAGGCCGTGCTGACCCAATGGAATGACACAGCCACCGAATACCCGCGGGATGCCGGCGTACATCAGCTGGTGGAGCGGGCAGCAGAGCAATATCCGGATAACATCGCGGTGGTCTTTGCCGATAACGCGCTGAGTTATCGTGAACTCAACAACCGTGCAAACCAACTTGCCCATTGTCTCGACGAGCAAGGCATTGGCCGTGGCGACAGAGTGGGCATTTACCTAGAACGCTGCACCGACATGCTGGTCGCCATGCTCGGCATTCTGAAGACCGGGGCAGCCTATGTGCCGTTAGACCCGGCCTTTCCGGATGATCGCATCAGCTACATGATGAGCGATGCCGGCATGGCGTTGGTGGTGATCGACAGTCGCCAGCCGGTGGACCTGCCAGAAACTTCGGCCGGCATTGTCGATCTTGCGACGACCGCACTCAATGAATTGTCGACCAAGGCGCTGGCGGGGGCAGGCTTCGCCGACTCGCAGGAACTGGCATACATGATCTACACGTCAGGCTCGACCGGCCTGCCGAAAGGTGTGCAACTGCCGCACCAGTCGGTCGTCAACTTTTTGTGTAGCATGCAAAAAATGCCCGGCATGACGTCCGACGATGTGTTGGTTGCGGTTACCACGCTGTCGTTCGATATCGCGGTGCTGGAATTACTGCTACCACTCATTACCGGCGCCACCGTCGTGATCGCCAGTCGCGAGGTCAGCAGTGATGGCCAGCAACTGGCCAAACTCATCAGCGAGTCGAACACCACCGTGATGCAGGCAACGCCTGCCACATGGGGTTTACTGCTGAACGAGAACTGGGCCGGTTATCCCGGCTTAAAAATTCTCTGTGGCGGCGAAGGGCTGCCGCGCAGTCTGGCCGACCGCATTCTGGCCACCGGCTCTGAACTCTGGAACATGTACGGCCCCACCGAGACAACCATCTGGTCATCGGTGAGCAAAGTTGCAGCAACCGGGGCGATCACCATCGGCAAGCCAATTGCCAACACCACGCTCTATATCCTCGATGACAATCTTGAGCCAGTGCCTGAGGGTATTCCAGGCGAACTGTGCATTGGTGGCGAAGGTCTGGCAGTGGGCTACTTCAAGCGCGATGAGTTAACCAGCGAGAAGTTTATTGCAGACCCCTTTGCCAGCAACAGGCCACATGCCCGCATCTACCGCACTGGCGATCTGGCGCGCTATTTGCCCAATGGCGATATTGAATGCCTCGGTCGCAATGATCATCAAATCAAGATTCGCGGTTTCCGTATGGAACTGGGCGAAATCGAAACCGCACTCAGCGCGCACAATGCGGTAAAAGAATCAGTCGTTACCGCGCACGAATACCGCGAGGGCGATACGCGCCTGGTGGCCTACCTCGTCACTGATGACGTCGGTATCAGCAATGCAAAGATTGAACAATGGAAAGGCGAACATCTCGAACAGTGGAAAGACCTGTGGGAAGGTGCCTATGTCGATGGCGGTAACGTTGCCGATCCGCGTTTTAATATCTCTGGCTGGAAAAGCAGTTATAACGGCATACCGATTCCTGCCACAGAAATGCGGCAGTGGGTCGATACCACCGCCGCCCGTATCAATGCGCTTAACGTCCGGCGGGTACTGGAAGTGGGCGCCGGCACCGGGCTGTTTGTCTCGACGGTGGCGCCTCAGGCGACAAGCTATCTCGCCACCGATTTCTCACCCGCTTCGATGCGCGGCATTGCTCAATTAGCGACTAGCTACCCCGATCTCGCCAATGTCAGCACCTTGCAAACCCCGGCCGATCAGCTCACACAGCTTGAACCACAGAGCTTTGATACCGGCATTCTTAACTCTGTGGCGCAATACTTTCCCGATGCCAACTATCTGACCGACGTTATTCATACCATGATTGATCTTGTGGCTGACGGTGGTCATCTGTTTCTTGGCGATATTCGCAATGCGTTATTGCTGCAGGAAGTTCACAGCTCCATTCAGTTTGCCCAGGCTGATGACAACAGTACGCTCGAACAATTAGCACAACGCATCCGCCAACGCATGGAGCAGGAAGAAGAACTCCTTCTCGCACCAGCCTACTTCGCCAAACTGGTTGCGGCGCACCCGCGCTTGGAAAGCGCCAGCTTCCGCTTGAAGCAAGGTCATGCCCGCAACGAACTCACGCGCTTCCGCTACGATGTTGTCTTGCAGGTCGGCCCGGAAGTCCGGATCAGCGCCCAACCCGCAACGCTGGATTGGCAAAGTAGCAAACTTGATCTTAATACCCTGCAACAGCAGTTAGCGGCGGGCATCGCCAATGACGGTGTCATTGTCAGTAGCATTCCCGATGCCAGACTCAGCGAAGAAACCAAACTCACGGCCCTGCTTGCGCAACAGCCACAACTTACCGTAGCCGTGGCACGTGCCGTGGTGAACAGCGCGCAAGGCGGCATCGAAGCAGATGATTTGTTTGCGTTGGCCGCAACGACGGGTTTAAACCTGCAACTGATTGCCACTACCGCCGGCTTTATGACCGCATGGTTTAAGCCTGCCGGCAGCGCTGCAATGAATGCACCGATCAGCGGCAATGCTGAGGTGCTGGCCAATGATCCGATGGCGGGTCGCCTGCAGCGCAGTCTGATTCCTGAGTTGCGCGAAAGCCTACGGCAGCGACTTCCCGAATATATGGTGCCGGGTATTTACTCAATACTGGAGTCATTCCCGCTAACACCTAATGGCAAAATCGATCGCAAAGCGCTACCGGTGCCGGAAGCACAGATTACCCAAACCTATGTACCGCCTGAGACTGACACTGAGAAAACCCTGGTCGGTGTCTGGGAAGAAATACTGAGCGTCGGTCAGGTGGGTATCGACGATGACTTTTTTGATCTGGGCGGTCACTCACTGCTCGCCACGCAACTCATCTCCAGAGTCCGCGAAACCTTCAAGATCAACCTGCCGCTCAACACACTATTTGAGTCGCCTACCGTGCGTGGCATTGCCATTGCTGTAGAGGCTCTGAATTGGGCCCTCAACGCCGAGCCGCAATTTGCTGCCGATGCCGATATCGAGGAGTTTGAGCTGTGAGTGCGCTGGAGATTCTCAGCCGCTTGAAACAGGCAGGTATCGCACTGCATGTTGCAGACGGCAAACTAAAAGTGAAGGCGGAAAAAGGCGCGCTCACTGATGCATTAAAGAATGAGATTCTTACTCACCGTGCAGAGCTCATTGCATTACTGGGTTCGGCAGGCCGGGCCGCGACACCCGCTGCCGCGATTGCGCATGCGGACCGCAGCCAAACGCTACCGTTGTCGTTTGCCCAGCAGCGCCTGTGGTTTCTGGATGCACTGGAACCCGGCACACCGCTGTACAACATGCCGTTTGCAAGCCGCATTATCGGCAATCCAGACACTCAGATTCTGCAACTGGCTTTAAACCAACTCGTCGTGCGACATGAGTCACTGCGCACCTCTTATGCCGCTGTTAATGGCGAGCCGTTACAGCGCATTGCAGAGCACAGCACGCTGCAACTCGAGTGTGTCGACGCTACCGCTGACACGGCGGAGGCCTTGCAACAGCGTCTCACCGGCATGGCCCAAACGGCTTTCGATTTAAGTCATACACCCTTGCTGCGCACCGTGCTCATTCATACGGGTGCGGACACGCACACCTTTATGCTGGTGTTTCATCACATCATTGCCGATCTCTGGTCGGTCGATGTGTTTCTGCGCGAACTCTCGGAGCTGTACCGCGCGCTTAGCAGTCAACAACTGCCAGCGTTGCCGGAACTGAGCATTCAATATGCCGACTATGCGGCGTGGCAACGGCAGAGCCTCAGTGGCGAAAGGCTAGAAGAACAACTTAAGTTCTGGACCGGGCAACTGGCTGGCGCACCTGAGATGCTTAACCTACCCGGCGATTACCCGCGACCGGCCGAACCGAGTTATCGGGGCAACTGGATTGAACGGCCGCTGCCGGCTGAACTCAGTAGCCGTTTGAAAGCATTGGCGCGTGAGCACAACAGCACACCGTTCATGCTGTTTCTCGCGGCCTTCAATGTTCTGTTGTCGCGCTACAGTGGCGAACAGGACATTGTTGTGGGCACACCCGTTGCAGGGCGTGATCGGCGCGAACTGGAAAACCTGATTGGCTTCTTTCTAAACACGCTGATCGTGCGCACTGAACTTGATCCGGATGAATCGTTTGTAACGCTGTTAAAGCGCACGCGGGTCACTAATCTTAAATTACGCGAGCATCAGGAACTGCCGTTTGAGCGCCTGGTTGAAGAATTGCAGCCGGAACGTGACATGAGTGTGTCGCCGGTCTTTCAGGTAATGTTTATCTGGCAGGAACAGGCCGATCGCAGCATTAAGATTCCGGGGCTCGACATTGGTGCTGCGGAACTGGTCGGTCATGGCACGGCTAAATTTGATGTCAGCCTGTCGGTAGCGGAACATGACGGACAGATCACCACGGGCATCGAATATGCCACCGACTTGTTCAGCAGTAAGACCATCGAACGCATGCTGCAGCATTTCGAAACACTGCTAGTGGCCATAGCAGCCCAACCGCAACAAGCGCTTAAGCAGATTCGTCTGCTCGATGCAAATGAGCGCAACGCCCAATTGGGCGAGCTTTGCGGTCGCACTCAGGCGTATTCCGGGCTGGCTGTCCACCAGCTCTTCGAACAGCAAGTGGCGAAGACACCGGCGAACAGTGCGCTGGAATCGGCAGGCGTAACTCTCAGTTATGCCGAACTGAATACGCGGGCAAATCAACTGGCCATCGAACTCATTCGTCAGGGTGTAACGCCGGGCAGCGCCGTTGTGGTGTGCGCAGGTCGCCAATTGAATACCGCCGTGGCAGCACTTGCAGTCATTAAAGCCGGTGCTAATTACACGCCGCTTGATCCCGAGTATCCACGTGAACGTCTGGCCCACATGCTGAGCGACTGCCAGCCTGTCTGCGTGCTCACTAGTCGCTCAGTGGCGACCACGCTGCCGCAACATACGGCCAAGGTTATTCTGCTGGATGAATTCAACTTCGGTGGCAGCGCCGGCAATCCGGGCATTGCTCTGGACAACAACGCACCGCTGTACACCATCTACACCTCAGGCTCGACGGGCACACCGAAAGGTGTCGTGCTACCGCAACGCACGATCAGCAATCTGAGCGACTGGCAGGCTGCCGACAGCAGACTTGGCCGCCCGGCGCGCACGTTGCAGTTTGCCCCCTTAAGCTTTGATGTGAATGTGCAGGAACTGTTCACCACCTGGGCGAGCGGCGGCACGCTGGTGATGATCGATGGGGATACGCGGCGCGACATGCCGCTGTTGGCACAATTTATCGCGACACAAAATATAGAGCGGCTGTATCTGCCATACGCCGCATTACGGCCACTGGCCGAAGCCGTTGTTGCGGCACCGGATCTGCAATTAGGACTCACGGATGTCATTACCGCCGGTGAACAACTGCTGGTCACGCCGGCGTTACGGCAAATGTTTGCAGGCCTTCCCGATTGCCGATTGCACAATCAGTACGGCCCTTCCGAAACGCACGTTGTAACCGCACTCACACTGCCGGCCGATACTGCAAGCTGGCCGGTGCTGCCGTCTATCGGTACACCGGTAACAAATTGCAAAGCCTATATTCTGGATGCAGCATTCGAGCCGGTACCGCAGGGTGCCGCCGGCCAATTGTGTCTGGGCGGCGAACAAGTCGCACTCGGCTACCTGGGACTACCGGAAATTACCGCTGAAAAGTTCATACCCAATCCATTTGTACCCGGTAGTACGCTCTACTACACCGGCGACCAGGCCCGCTTTAATGCAACCGGCAGCATCGAGTTTCTGGGCCGCATTGATGATCAGGTGAAATTTCGCGGCTTTCGAATTGAACCCGGCGAGATTGCTGCCAAACTCAGTGAATATAAAGCCGTGCACGAAGCCGCTGTCGTGTTGCGCCAGGACATTCCCGGCAACCCGCAACTCATCGGCTATATCATCACTGACCCGGCGAATGCCGATGCACCGGATTTCGATACGCTGAGTGCAGAGCTCAAACAGCACCTCAAGCAAGCGCTGCCCGATTACATGATTCCGGCGGCTTTTGTCAGCCTGGATGCCTTTCCACTCACACCCAGTGGCAAACTGAACACCCGTGCACTACCTGCACCCGATCTTTCGGCGGCACTCGGCGACAATTATGTGGCGCCGACCAATGCCGTTGAAACTGAACTGACCCGCATCTGGGCCGGGCTACTGGGTCTTGAGCGCAGCGGCATCAATGATGACTTTTTTGCGCTTGGCGGCCATTCGCTGCTGGCAACTCAATTACTCTCACGCGTCAGGGATGCTCTGCAGATCAGTCTGCCTTTGAAGTATCTGTTCCGTTACCCGACCCCGGCCGAACTCGCACGCATGATCAATGCTTTGCAACTCACCACCGTTACGGCAGTTGCCGGCGATGATGCGGAAGAGCGCGAGGATTTCGACCTGTGAGCCGGCTTGCGAACAGCAGTGAAGCGTTTGCAACGCCCGCTATCACATGCAGTGAGACGGCGGTGGCCATGCTATATTTGAGGGCTGTCCAACGCCACCGAACCGGCTGCCGGCTTCGCCGCCCAATGAGACATTATTCATGACCGCCGTTGAGCTACTTTCCCTGCTCGCCGATAAAGACGTAAGGCTGTCCGTCATCGACGGGCAGTTGAAAGTGAGTGCGCCCAAAGGTGTGCTCACCGCCGAACTGCAGCAATTGCTGATCGCCAACAAACCCGAAGTTATCGCCCTGCTCAGCACCACGGCAATGACAGGGCAAAGTCGCCAGATTAAACCTGCCGACCGCCGCCAAGCGCTGCCACTGTCATTTGCTCAGCAGCGCCTGTGGTTTCTGAACGAATTCGAGCCGGGCAGTTCGCTCTACAACATTCCGAGTGCACTGCGGGTTCGCGGCGCACTCAATACCACAGCACTGCAACAGGCCTTCGATGCGCTCATCGCCCGGCATGAGTCATTACGTACCACCTTTGTCAGCGAAGCGCAGGAAACGGTTCAGAAGATTGCACCACAACTCAGCGTGGCGCTGCAGCACATTGCGGCCGGAGGCATCAGCGATGTCGACCTGAACGCACGACTCACCGGCTTGTGTCTGCAACCGTTTGATCTGCAAACGGGGCCACTGTTGCGGCTTTACGTGATAAAAATTTCGCCGACCGAGCATGCAGTATTGCTGGTCATCCACCACATCATCGCCGACGGCTGGTCGATGGGCCTGTTAATGACAGAGCTCGCCGAATTTTATAACAGCACAGTCGGCCATCGCGATCCGCAGTTGGCTGCATTGCCCATTCAGTCTGCCGACTACGCGGTCTGGCAACAGAACACCATGCAGGGCGAACATCTGGCCCGCGAACTGAACTACTGGCAACAGCAGTTGGCCGGCGCGCCGCTGGTGCTGGACCTACCGACCGACCACCCCCGCCCCGCCGCACCCGGTTATGCCGGTGCGTGGTTGCGGCACGAAATACCACTCACCACGCGACAACGGCTTGAAGCCATCGCCCAACAGCACAATGCCACACTATATATGGTGTTGCTAAGTGCGTTTAATGTGTTGCTGGCGCGCTACTCCGGCAGCAATGACCTGCTCGTCGGGAGTCCGGTGGCCGGCCGCAATCGCTCCGAACTCGAAGGCGTGATTGGTGCGCTGATCAACACCGTGGTACTGCGCAGCGACTTAAGCGACAACCCCAGCTTTACCGAACTGCTCACCCGCACCCGCAATGTCACCCTCGATGCCTTTGAGCATCAGGAGCTCCCGTTCGAAAAACTGGTTGAACAACTGCAGCCGGATCGCAACCTGAGTCATTCGCCCCTTTATCAGGTGCTGTTTAATCTGCAGAATCGCAGTCAGGAAGTGGTGAGCTTTAGCGGGTTGGAATCCTCGGCGCTGATTACCGAAACCGGCACAGCAAAGCTCGACTTGCATCTGTTGATGGAAGAAACGGAGTCAGGCCTCACCGCCTGGTTTGAATACGCCACCGAACTATTCGATGCCGAAACCATTGAGCGCATGGCAGAGCACCTGGATACGGTGCTCAACGCGATTATCGAAGATCCCGCGCGCCCGATTAACGATATTTCCCTGCTCACGAGCGCCGAACGGCGACGTATTCTGGGCGAATGGAACAATACGGCGGTCGATTATCCGCAACACGCCACGCTCATTAGTCTATTCCATGAACAGGTTGATAAAACCCCGGACGCCATCGCACTGGAGTTTGAAGCACAGCAACTCAGCTACCGGCAGCTTGATCAGCGAGCCAACCAGCTCGCCCATGAACTGCTTGCTGCTGGCGCTGCAAAAGATGCGGTCATCGGCGTCTACATGGAACGCTCCATCGAAATGGTGGTAGCGTTGTACGGCATTCAGAAGGCTGGCGCCGCTTACACACCGCTCGATCCTGAATACCCGGCACAACGGCTGAGTCATATGCTGGAAGACTGTGGCGCACAGATTGTGCTGTGCCAGACCGGCCGCAAGCCTGAGGGTTTTACAGGCATGGTTGTCGAACTTAACAGCGATGGCCTTAGCGATAGACGAGCCGAAAACCCCCAATCAGACTCCAGACCTGCCCAACAGCCAACCGCCGAGAGTCTCGCCTACGTCATCTTCACATCAGGCTCTACCGGGCGACCAAAAGGTGTAATGAATGAGCACCGCGGCATCGTCAACCGACTGCTGTGGATGCAGGACGAATATCCACTGAGCGCCGCTGACCGCGTCTTGCAGAAGACGGCGTTTAGCTTTGACGTATCGGTGTGGGAATTCTTCTGGCCGCTATTAACCGGCGCACGACTGGTCATGGCGAAACCGGGCGGCCACAAAGATCCGCTGTATCTAGCAGAACTTATTCAGAATACAGGCATTACAACACTGCACTTTGTGCCGTCGATGTTGCAGGCCTTCCTGCTGAGCACCGGGGCCGGTGCCTGCACGGGTTTACGCCAGGTATTCTGCAGCGGCGAAGCCCTGCCCTGGGATCTCACGCAGGACTTCTACAGCAAGAGTGATGCGGCACTCCACAATCTCTACGGTCCGACCGAAGCGGCCGTTGACGTGACCTATTGGCCGGTCCCCAAACACAATCTGCTGCGGCGCGTGCCCATTGGCAAGCCGGTTGCCAACACTCAGATTTATATTGTCGATAACGCGGGGCAACTCGCACCTGCCGGCATTCCCGGCGAACTTTTGATTGCCGGCAGGCAGGTCGCACGCGGCTATATCGCCCGTGATGAACTCACGGCCGAACGCTTTATTCAGGATCCTTACAACGACACACCCGGCGCACGCGCCTACCGCAGTGGTGACCTCGCCCGCTTCTTAAAAGATGGCACCATAGAGTATCTCGGTCGTATCGACGGGCAGATCAAGCTCCGCGGTTTCCGCATTGAGCTGGGCGAAATCGACGCCGCGCTCAATGCGATTGATGGGGTTAGCTTCTGCACCACACTAATTCGCAACACAGCAACCGGCGACCCGCGGCTCGTGAGTTATGTGGGCAGTAGCACAGCGCATGATGAGACCAATAGCGAGCGTCTCCGCACGGCGTTAGCCCGCACGCTGCCCGACTACATGGTGCCTGCTGCCATTGTCTTTATCGATGAACTACCGCTCACCCCAAACGGCAAACTCGATCGCAATGCATTGCCCGAACCGGTGTTCGCCACTGCAGAATATGTCGCCGCCACGACCCCCACCGAGATCGCACTAGCCGGGCTGTATGCCGAACTGTTGGGCACAAAGAACGTCGGCATTAATGACGATTTCTTTGCCTTGGGTGGCCACTCGTTGTTGGCAACCCGGTTGGTTACCCGGATTCGCGATCAGTTAGCCACCGGCATTGAGCTTAAACAGCTATTCCAATCGCCGACTATTGCCGGCTTGGCAAAAGTGATCGACAGCGGCGACAGCACCGCCTCTTTCACACCTATAGCACGCGTGTCACGGGATGCTGATCTGCCATTGTCGTTTGCACAGCAGCGCTTGTGGTTCCTCTACAAACTCATGCCCGACAGTTCGTTGTATAACGTGCCATGGGCCATGCGTTTGCGCGGCACGTTAAACCCGATAGCGTTACAAGCTGCACTAAATACGTTGCTGGCCCGGCATGAAACGCTGCATACGCGTTTTACCGAAATTGCCGGCGAGCCTATGCAATATCTGGCCAATGACGCCGCTCTCAATCTCGATATCATTGATGTGCGACGTGCTCCGGCAACCACTGTGGAAGAAACACTGACTTCACTTTCGCAACAAGTCTTCAAGCTCAGCGAAGCGCCGTTGCTGCGGGTTCATCTGCTGCAGGAAAGTGATGACAGCCAGGTGTTGTTATTTGTCATTCATCACATTATTGCCGATGCCTGGTCATTGGGCCTGCTGTTTGATGAGCTGATGATCTGCTATGGAGCAGAGTGCGAAGGTCAGACTGCGGCGCTGCTGCCGTTACCCATTCAGTACACCGACTTTGCAGCATGGCAACAGGAGCAACTCGACGGTGCCAAGCTGCAGCAGCACATTGATTTCTGGAAGCAGGCTCTTGGCGGTGCACCCGCGTTGTTGGAATTGCCGACTGACCGGCCCCGACCGGGCATTCAGAGTTATCGCGGTGCCATCACGCACCGGGTGTTGCCGGCAGCGTTGATTGGCGACATCAACCGGCTGGGCAGTCAGCAGGGTGCAACTCTGTTCCAGACTCTGTTTGCGGCATTCAACATTATGCTGAGCCGCTATGCGCATCAGGATGACATTGTGGTGGGCACCCCGGTGGCGGGTCGCCCTCGGCGCGAACTGGAAGGCCTGATCGGCTTCTTCCTGAATACGCTGCCGATCCGCACGCAACTGACAGCTAGCACCGATTTCCGCAGTCTGTTAAGCCAGCTCAAACAACAGACACTTGAGGCCTACACGCATCAGGATCTGCCGTTTGAACAATTAGTTGAACAGTTACAACCGAATCGCGACATGAGTCATGCACCAGTGTTTCAGGTGATGTTCACGTTGCAAACGGTCGCCGCAGAAAAACCGCTACACGGCGGAGTAACAGCCGAAGCTGTCGACATCAATTACGGTACCGCCAAGTACGACATCACCTGGTCAGTGCTGGAGCAAGACGGCAAGGTCAAGGTGAGTTGCGAGTACGCCAGTGACTTATTTGATGCCTCAACCATTGGCCGTATGCTGGAGCATTATCAGGTGCTGCTGCAGGACATCGCACGGCGCCCTGCCGCCCCCGTGCAGCAATTGGGTATGCTTACCGCCGGTGAGCATGCCCAATTGCGGGCCTGGAACAGCACGCAGACCAGCTATCAGCAGTCTGGCCGCTTGCACACGCTATTTGAACAGCACGCCAGCAACTCACCGGATGCGACGGCTGTCGAATTTGCAGGCACTAGACTCAGTTACCGCGAACTCAACGAACGCGCCAACGGCATTGCCGCACAGCTCATAGCATTGGGAGCAGGTCCGGACAAGCGGATCGCCATTTGCGTTAATCGTTCGCTCGATACACTGGTGGGTCTGCTGGGCATTCTTAAATCGGGCAGCGCTTATGTACCGCTCGATCCGATCTACCCGCCGGAACGTATTGCTTACATGCTGGAAGATTCCGGCAGCCGTATTCTGGTGAGTGAACCCGCCTTAGCGGCAGCACTCCCGATCGATAACGTGCAAGTCGTTGACGTGGGCACCGCCACGCCATTGGCGACGAACCCAGACGTCGGAATCGGGCCGCAGAATCTGGCCTACCTGATCTACACCTCCGGCTCGACCGGCTTGCCCAAGGGTGTGCAGATTGAGCATCAGGCTGCGGTTAACTTTCTCACCAGCATGGCGAGTGAGCCCGGCATTAGTGCCGCCGACCGACTGCTCGCGGTAACGACACTGTGCTTTGATATTTCGATACTCGAGCTGTTTCTGCCGCTGCACAATGGCGCGACGGTGGTCATTGCGTCACAGGAACAGGCCGCCGATGGCTTTGCACTGAAGCAACTGCTGGAGAATTCCGGCATTACGCTCATGCAGGCCACCCCGGCAACCTGGCGGATGTTGCATGACGCGCACTGGCAGGGTGACAAGTCACTCACCGTGCTTGCCGGCGGTGAAGCCTTAGAGCGCGAACTCGCCGTTAAACTGCACGCGGGTAACAAGGCCGTGTGGAACATGTACGGCCCGACCGAGACCACAATTTGGTCGGCTTGCCATCGGTTTGCTCCGGAGGATAGCTGCATCTCTGTCGGCCAGCCGATTGCAAACACGCAATTCTATGTGCTGGATGATGGACATCAGCTGTTGCCCGTCGGCATTCCCGGCGCGTTATGGATTGGCGGCCACGGCGTTGCCCGCGGCTACTGGCAACGCGACGAACTCAATGCCACCAGCTTTATTGAGAACCCCTTCGGTGACGGCCGCATCTACTGCACCGGCGATCGTGTGCGTTGGCTGCCCAACGGCTCGGTGGAAGTGCTGGGTCGCACCGACTATCAGGTCAAGCTCCGTGGTTTCCGTATTGAATTGGGTGAAATCGAAGCGCGCCTCAACGAACATCCCGATGTCACCCAGGCGATTGTTATTTTGCGTGAAGACAACCCCGGCGATCCGCGCCTCGTGGCCTACAGCATTACGCCCGAAGGTGTCACGGTGGCCGGCGAACAACTCCGGCAGTTGCTAAAAGGCAGCCTACCCGACTACATGGTGCCGTCAGCTTACGTGCATCTCGAGCGCTTCCCGCTCACGCCGAACGGCAAGATCGATCGTAAAGCATTGCCGGCGCCTGAGTGGGAAGACCTCGCGACCGCTGAATATGTCGCCCCGCGCACACCGGTGGAAGAAACATTGGCAACATTGTGGGCCGCCGTTCTCGGAGTGCCGCAAGTGGGCATTCACGATGATTTCTTTGCTCTCGGTGGTCACTCGCTGCTGGCCATGGCGTTATTGTCGCGCATCCAGACTGAACTGGGAGCCAGTGCCTCACTGCTCGAGTTCTTTACGACCCCGAACATTGAGGCGCAAGCCACGTTTATTGAAAACGCCGGTGAGCAGGCTGAATTTACGCCTATCCCGGTAGTGAACCGCGAGCAGAAACTGCCACTAACCTCGGCACAAAAACGGCTCTGGTTCCTCGATCAGTTTGAACCCGGCACACCGGTATACAACATGCCGTGGTCCATGCAAATGGACGGTCCGTTCAACCCGGAAGCCATGCAATACGCGGTCGATCAGGTGGTGGCGCGGCATGAGTCATTCCGCACCTCATTCCCTGAGGGCAGCGGCGAGCCTTACCAGCAGATTGCTCCGCAGGTCGCCGCACCGCTGCAGTTTTTCGATATGCCGAACGCCAGCGATGCCGAGGTAGCGGCGAAGCTAACCGAACTGGGTCGCCAGTCGATGAGCCTGCAGCAAGCGCCGCTCGCTTACTTCTCAGTCATCAGGCTCAGTGATTCACGTCACGTGATGTCGTTGGTCATTCATCACATTATTTTTGATGCCTGGTCACACGGCATTTTGCTGGGCGAGCTCGCCGAGTTTTATACTGCCAGCTGCAAACACACAGCAGTCGAGCCGCCGCCATTACGCATCCAATACGCCGACTATGCCGTCTGGCAAAACGAGTGGCTCGCCAGCGAGGACTACGACCAACAACTCGGCTACTGGAAAAAACAATTGCAGAACGCACCCGCGTTGCTTGAGTTACCCACTGACCGGCCACGGCCACCGGTATTAACCAACAATGGTGCGAATGCATTCCGACCGCTACCGGCTGAACTGCAGCAAAACCTCAAGCACTTAAGTCAGCAACAAGGGTGCACATTATTCATGGTGCTGCTCACCGCATTTAATGTGCTGCTGTCGAAGTATTCAAACCAGACTGACATCGTGGTGGGTTCATCGATTGCCGGCCGCCGGCAAACCGAGCTCGAGAAGATCATCGGCTTCTTCCTGCACAACCTCGCTATTCGCACCGACCTCTCAGAGAACCCGCGATTTACCGAACTACTGCAGCAGGTGACACAGACCGCTTTAGAAGCCTTTGCGCATCAGGAAATTCCGTTTGAGAATCTGGTTGAAGAACTGGCACCACAACGTGACCCGAGTTATCCGCCGATTGTGCAGGTGCACTTTGTGTTGCAGCACTTCGATAACGACTGGGGCACTTTCGATCAACTGTCGACCACGCCGCTCGCTTATGAATTCGGTACGGCGAAATTCGACATCATTCTCTTTATGTTTGATACGCCCGATGGCTTGTCAATCCGGATTGAATACAACACCGACTTGTTTGATGCCGCCACCATGGACAGCATGGCAGAGCGGTTTGAAACACTGCTGAGTAATGTGGCAGCGCAGCCTGCGAAAACTATTAATGAACTGTCGCTGGTTAATGACGCCGAACAACGCGAACTGATCGAGTGCGCGTTGCTGCAGAAATCCGATTACTCACAAACACTGTGCATTCATCAGCAGTTTGAACAATGGGCGGCACAAACGCCGGACAAACTGGCCCTGCGCTTCGAAGACCAGCAATTAACCTACGCCGAACTGAATACTGCCGCCAACAAAGTGGCCCATCAGCTCATCGCGGCCGGAGTGAAGACCGATGAGCTGGTAGGTCTCTCCGTGGAGCGCTCGCTCGATACAGTAGTCGGCGTGCTCGGCATTCTGAAAGCCGGCGCTGGTTATCTGCCGCTGGATCCGCATTATCCGAAAGACCGTCTGGCCTATATGCTGGACGACAGTCGGGCAAAGGTAGTGCTCACGCAGCGCGAAACCGCCGAAACACTGCAACCTACCGATGTGCAACTGCTGCATTTTGAAGACCTGAGCGCCGACCTGCCCGGGCACAATCCGAACGTAGCCATGGCACCGCATAACCTGGCCTACGTAATCTACACCTCGGGCTCTACCGGTAAGCCGAAGGGCGTGCTCATTGAGCACCAGAATGTTACCCGCCTCATGGCCGCCACTGAAGACTGGTATCACTTCAATGCGTCAGACGTGTGGAGCCTGTTCCATTCCTACGCGTTCGATTTTACCGTGTGGGAACTCTGGGGCGCACTCACCTATGGCGGCACGCTGGTTGTCGTGCCGTATTGGGTCAGCCGTTCTACCGAAGACTTCTACAAGTTACTGCTCGACGAGAAAGTGACTGTGCTCAATCAGACGCCGTCCGCGTTTGCCGAACTCATGCGGGTGGATGGTTTGCGGAAGGGCACGCTCGACTTACGCTATGTGATCTTTGGTGGTGAAGCGCTGGATATCCCCTCATTGCAGCCGTGGTTTGAACGCCATGGCGACACCAAACCGCAGCTGGTCAACATGTACGGCATTACCGAAACAACAGTGCACGTCACCTATCGTCCGGTCGCGCTTGCCGACTGCGCTAACCGCAGCAGCAACATCGGTGTCCCTATCCCCGATTTGCAGGTCTATGTGCTCGATGCCGATTTGCAGCCACTGCCCACGGGTATTGCGGGTGAAATGTACGTGGGTGGTGCCGGTCTCGCCCGCGGTTACTTACACCGGGCCGACCTGACCGCCGAACGTTTTATCACGCATCCCTTTAGCCAACGCGCCGGCGAAAAACTCTACAAAACCGGCGACGTGGCGCGCTATCTGAACAACGGCGATCTCGAATACCTCGGGCGCGCCGATCATCAGGTCAAACTGCGCGGCTTCCGCATAGAGCTGGGTGAAATCGAGACCGAACTCAACCGGCATCCGGCGGTAGAACAAAGTGTGGTCATGCTGCGCGAGGATGTAGAAGGTGACAAGCGCCTCACCGCGTACGTGGTGGCAGATGCCGGCAAACTCGATCAGCAACAAGTAGCTACCTGGCAGCAGGAACAGGTGAATCAGTGGCAAGGTATCTTCCAGGAAACGTACGGGCAACGTGCGGATGACATTGATCCCACCTTCAACATTACCGGCTGGAACAGCAGCTATACCGAAACGCCTATTGAGCCCGCCGAGATGCGGGTCTGGGTAGAAACGACGGTAGAACGCATTAAAGCGCTGCAACCGAAACGTGTGCTGGAAGTGGGTAGCGGTACAGGTCTGCTCATGAGTAGGCTGGCAGCCGATTGCGAACGCTATGTCTGCACCGACTTTTCGGGTGAAGCCTATGCGGCCGGTTGCATCCTGCGTGACACCATACCCGGCCTGAGTCATGTTGAGATGTTTCAGCGCGGCGGTGATGAACTGGATGATTTTGCCGATAGCAGTTTCGATGTTGTCGTCATTAACTCGGTCGCCCAGTACTTCCCGAATCTGGAATACTTAGTCAGTGTGATTGACGGCGCAACGAGGGTCATTGCCGATGACGGCTATCTGTTCCTCGGCGATCTGCGCAGTGTCGAGATGCTGCGTGCGCATCACACCTCGGTGCAACTGTTCCAGGCCGAAGATAAACTCAGCATTCGTGATCTGCAGCAACGGATTGATCAGGATGTCGCACAGGATGAAGAACTGCTCTGCGACCCGGGGTTGTTCCCTGCTCTGATGCGCAGCAATGCCAGAATTAGCCGCATTCGCTACGACTTGAAACGGGGTGACTTCCGTAACGAACTCACCCGCTTCCGCTATGACGTGACGCTGCGGATCGGTGCTTCTGAAGCCGCTGCTCCAGAACCGGAGATCATTGGCTGGAGTCTTGACTACAGAACCGACACCATCGCCGGGCGCATACAGCAGTGCCCCGCAAATGGTGTTTGGTTCAAAAATGTGCCGGATGCACGGCTTGCCCCGGAAGCATTGGCGCTCGATCGTCTGGCCATGAATGACGAAACACTGGTCACCGCGGGCGATCTGGCCAAACGCATTAAGGACGCCGCCGGCATTGAACCGGAAACACTGTTTACGCTAGCAATAGCCAACGCTGTCGATATACAAACAGTGGCGAGTAAGCCTGGCTTCATGCACGTGCTGATCCGCCGTGCCGGCAACCGGCCGGCAACCGATGGCACACGCCTGGTGGAAGCGCGTCGCAGCGCTATCGGCAGTTACGCCAACAACCCGCTGCACGGCCGACTGCAACGCAGTCTTGCACCCTTGTTAAAGCAACACTTGAAAGCATCGTTGCCCGATTACATGGTGCCGAGTGCCTTTGTCACCCTCAGTAGCTTGCCGCTAACACCCAGTGGCAAGGTAGCGCGTAACGCCTTGCCGCCACCGGACCGCATTCGTTTAACCGCCGGCGAGTACATGGCCCCGACCAACGCAACAGAGATTGCAATCGCGGCTATCTGGGAAGCGGTTCTGGGTCTCGAGAAAGTCAGTATTAACGATGACTTCTTCGCGCTGGGTGGGCACTCGCTGCTCGCTACACAGGTCATCTCAAGAGTCCGTGACGCGATGGCCGTCAAACTGCCATTGGTTGCATTATTTAACCATCCGACCATCGCCAGCCTTGCGGCCACCATTGCCGATGCCGCTGTCGTGCTGGATGCCGATGTTATTAAACCGGCAGACCGCCAGGGCGTTTTGCCACTTTCATTCTCGCAGCAACGGCTCTGGTTCATCCATCAGATGATGCCGGAGAATACGGCCTACAACAGCCCGTGGCCGATGCGCCTTGAGGGCAAACTGGATACCGGAGCGTTGCAGCAGGCGCTGGACATTATCGTGGCCCGCCATGAAGTGTTGCGTACCACCTATCAATCGAACAAGGGCAAACCCTGCCAGGTGATTGAGGCAGATGCGCGGATCACGCTACAACTGGAAGAACTGCCAGGCGCCGACGATGCTGAACTTGCAGAACGCGTGAGCACGATTGCCCACCAAACGTTCGACCTGAAGAACGGGCCTATGCTCTATGCGCATGTGCTGCGCTATCGTGAGGATGCCCAGCTATTTGTCATGGTCTTCCATCACATCAGCATGGACGCATGGTCGAGTGGCGTGCTTATCAATGAGGTGAGTGAAGCCTATAACGCCCTGTTGAATAAACGTGCTCCGGTACTCCCGGAACTCACGGTGCAATATGCCGACTATGCGGCGTGGCAACGCGAGTGGATTCACGGTGCCGAACAAACCCAACAGCTCGACTACTGGAAACAACGCTTAGCCGGCGCGCCGGATCAACTCGGCATACCCACCGATAAGCCAAGGCCTGCGGTACAGACCTATGCGGGCGCCTACAGCACCCGTATGTTGGCGCCACAACTGCTTGGCAAGCTGCAGGAACTGGCACAAGAGAACGACAGTACCTTATTCATGACGCTGCTGGCGGCGTTCAACGTGCTGCTATCGGTGCAAGCACGGCAGGATGACATTGTGATCGGCACGCCTATTGCCGGTCGACGCCACGCCGGCTTGCAGAACCTGATTGGTGTGTTCATCAACATGCTGCCGATGCGCATCGATCTATCGGCCAAACCTAAATTTACCGAACTGCTGAAGCAAGTGCGCAGCGTGGCACTCGACGCCTACAGCAATGAAGACCTGCCGTTTGAGATGTTGGTTGAGGAACTGCAACCCACTCGCGACATGAGCCATTCGCCGATCTTCCAGGTGATTTTCGACATTCAGATACCGCCGAAGAATCGTGAGCTCTTTGAGGGTTTGTATCAGAGCGCATTCGATTCTGATCTCGCCGACGTCAAAGTCGATCTCACGCTTACCGGCCTTGTGCTTGAAGAAGGCCTGCGGCTGCGGCTTGATTACAACACCGACCTCTTTGAGACCGCCACCATAGAGCGCATGCTGGCAAGCTTTGAAGCACTGCTCGACAACGTGGTCGATGCACCATCGTTGCCGATCAATCAGTACAACCTGCTGAGCCCGCAGGAACAAACACAACTGGTGAGTGCCGCGCATGATGCGCGCTATAACTACGCCCGCAGCGAGTGTCTGCACGAACTGTTTGAGCGGCAAGTAGCGCAGCACCCTGAGCGCATCGCACTAACCTGCGAAGGCATCTCGCTCAGCTATGCCGAGCTCAATGCACGCGCCAATCGTCTGGCGCATTGCCTCATTGGCAAAGGTGTTACCGCCGATACGCTGATTGGTCTCAGCATGGAACGCTCCAGCGATGTGGTCATCGGCATCCTCGGTATTCTGAAGTCGGGCGGCGCCTACCTGCCGCTGGATCCGCATTATCCGGAAGACCGTCTGGCCTTTATGGTGGAAGACAGTCGCACTCCCTTTATCGTCACACACCGCGAGGCCGTCGAGCGTGCACCGGCCAGCGATGCCGAGCTTATTGTTCTGGAAGACCTAAGTGCTGAGCTGCCGGTGAGCAATCCGGACATTGCCTTAGACGAACATCAGCTCGCCTACGTGATTTACACCTCGGGCTCTACCGGCAAGCCAAAAGGCGTACTCATAGAGCATCAGAATGTCACCCGCCTGATGCAGGCCAACGAAGACTGGTACGGTTTTAACGAGAACGATGTCTGGACCCTGTTTCACTCGTACGCGTTCGACTTTACCGTCTGGGAACTCTGGGGCTCATTGTTGTATGGCGGTCGTCTGGTTGTCGTGCCCTACTTCGTCAGCCGCTCTGCAGAAGCGTTTTATAAATTACTGGTTAACGAAAACGTCACGGTACTCAATCAGACACCCTCAGCATTTTCGGCACTGATGCGTGTCGATCAGGTGGCTAATGCCGCCTTGAATTTACGCTACGTCATCTTCGGTGGTGAGGCGCTGGATCTTCCGGCCCTGAAACCCTGGTTTGATCGCCATGGCGATAGCCATCCGCAATTGATCAATATGTACGGTATTACCGAGACCACTGTGCATGTTACCTACCGGCCACTGGTTAAAGCCGATTGCAGTTCACCCAGTAGTAATATCGGTGTACCGATCCGCGATCTGCAAGTCTATGTGCTGAACGAAGCGCGCGTGCCGGTGCCCGCCGGTGCTCCGGGTGAAATGTACGTGGGTGGTGCAGGTCTGGCGCGTGGTTATCTGAACCGGCCCGATCTGACGGTAGAACGCTTTGTGCCACACCCGTTCGATAAAACTCCGGGCGCGCGTTTATACCGCACTGGCGATCTTGCCCGTTATCGCTCCGATGGCGATCTCGAGTACATGGGCCGGGTCGATGATCAGGTCAAGCTGCGCGGCTTCCGTATTGAACTCGGTGAAATTGAATCGGCGCTGCTCAGCCATGCCAGTGTTGATGAAAGTATGGTGTTACTGCATGGCCAAACGGCTGACGACCGCAAATTAGTTGCCTATGTGGTGCATGCCCCTACCCGGCGCATTGATGTGCGGGAACTCCGTCAGCACTTAAAGACCAGTCTGCCCGAGTACATGATTCCGGCCGCCATTATTGCGCTCGATGAGTTACCGCTCACCGCCAATGGCAAGGTCGATCGCAAAGCACTACCAGAACCCGAATGGATCCGCGCCGAAGATGAGCCGCTCATTGCCGCCCGCAACCCGCTCGAAGAACTACTGCTGGGTCTGTGGCGTGACGTGATTGGTAAAGATGCCATCGGCATTCATGATGATTTCTTTGAACTGGGCGGCCACTCATTACTAGCAACACAATTGGTCGCGCGGGTGGGCGATGCGCTGGAGAAAGACGTCAACATCCGCTTGTTGTTTGAGCATGGCAGCGTGGCTGAGTTTGCCGCTGCACTGGATGGCACGGCAGAAGCGACCGCCGAACAAGCGATTGCGGCAACCTCGCGCCAGTCACCCTTGCCCTTGTCATTTGCCCAGCAACGCTTGTGGTTCCTTGATCAGCTTGATCCTGAAAATGCGGTCTACAACATTCCGTGGGCCATCGGCTTAAGTGGCCCGCTGCAGTTAGATGCTCTGCAAACAGCCCTCAATGCACTGCTGGCGCGCCACGAAGTGCTGCGCACCACGTTCCCGTCGGACGACGGCAATCCGCTGCAACTGATTGCAGCGCCAGGCGCCGTCACTATTGAACAATTGAATTTGGAAGCCGCAAGCGACACCGAGCTTCAGCACACGCTCGCTAAGCTTGCCCAACAACCGTTCTCACTGAGCGCAGGCCCGTTGTTCAGAGTCAAACTCATTCGCCGCACGAATACCGAACACATTCTGCTGCTCTGCATGCACCATATTATTTCTGACGGCTGGTCACTCAATGTGATGTTCCGCGAACTGGTGCAGAGTTACGAAGCCGCCTGCAGCGGTGAGCAGTGCACACTGCCACCATTAGCTATTCAGTATGCCGATTACGCGGCATGGCAGCGTCAGTGGTTAAGCGGTACCGAACTCGATCGGCAACTGGATTATTGGCGTTACACTCTCAATGACGCACCCGCTAAACTCGAATTACCGATCGATAAGCCACGGCCTGGAGTACAAACCTTTAATGGTGACTATGTCAGCCGGACCTTATCGGCCGAGTTGCATCAGGCACTGCAACAAGTCGCCCGCGCTAACGGCTGCACCTTATATATGGTGCTGCTGGCAACCTTCAATGTGCTGCTCTACCGCTACTCCGGTCAGGACGACTTCACCGTCGGCACGCCTATTGCTGGAAGGCGCCGCACTGAACTGAATGACCTGCTGGGCTTCTTCATTAATACGCTGGTGTTACGGTCTGACCTAAGCGGCCAACCTAGTTTCACTGAACTCCTGACACGGGTGCGCAAAACAGCACTCGATGCCTACAGCCATCAGGAATTGCCGTTTGAAAAGCTGGTGGATGAACTGCAGCCTGTGCGCGACATGAGTCACACGCCTCTGTTCCAGGTGATGTTCATTCTGCAAAATGCGCCATGGGATTCGGTGAGCTTCTCTGATCTCGAAGCACGGCCGGTTGACCTTGATTTCGGTACGGCAAAGTTCGACCTGACGCTTTCCATGGCAGAACGTGCCGACGGACTTGAGGCTTACTTCGAGTTCAATACCGATCTCTATGAGAAAGCCACTATCGAACGCATGCTGGATCACTTCGAAGTGATAGCACGTAGCGTGACTGCAAATCCCGAGCAAAACATTGCGACGCTGGACATGCTCACCGCTACCGAACAACAAACACTGTTGTATGACTGGAACGATACCGCTGAAGCGTTCGCAGCAAGCAGTAACCTGCCGGCACTTATTGCTAAGCAGGTGGCATTGGCACCCGAGCAGACCGCTATTTGGTTTGCCGATGAACGCTTGAGTTATGCCGAGATGAATGCGGGCGCGAACCGGCTGGCGCACTACCTGATAGAGCGCGGTATCGGCAAAGGCGATATCGTGGCGCTCAGTCTGGAACGCTCAGCACATATTGTGATCGGCATTCTTGCCATTATGAAGACTGGTGCCGCGTATGTGCCGGTAGACCCCACCTATCCGGAAGACCGGCGCGCCTACATGCTGGAAGATTCAGCGGCCGCACTCATCCTGACTCAACAACACCTGCTGGCCAACATGCCACCGCATCAGGCACAGGTAGTGTGCATTGATGCTGAAGCAGAACAGATTGCCGCCTGTGTTTCAGACAACCCTACCGTGCACATCAATACGCACGATCTCGCTTACATTATTTATACCTCGGGCTCTACCGGCAGGCCGAAAGGCGTCATGGTGGAGCATCATGGTATTTGTAATCTGATTGATGCCCAACGCCGTGCCTTCGGCTTAACGCCCGCCGATCGCATGCTGCAGTTTGCATCGATCAGTTTTGATGCCTCAATTTATGAAATTGTCAAAGGCCTTGGCGTCGGCGCTACGCTCTGCATAGCCGGCAGTGATGATGTGCTACCGGGCGCCCCGCTGCTAAAACTGTTGCAGGACAAAGCCATTAGCGCCGTGACCCTACCCCCATCGGCGCTCTACCAGTTGCCTACGGCTGACTTGCCGGCACTAAAAACCATCACAGTGGCGGGCGAGGCCTGCCCACCGGAACTGGTCGCCCGCTGGCAGCCCGGCAGACGCTTCTTCAATCTCTACGGCCCGACAGAATTTACCGTCTGGGCAACGTACAAAGAATGCTTTGCTGGCGAGACCGTTAATATCGGCAGCCCGATCAGCAACGCCCGGGCCTATGTGCTGGATGCCAACTTACAACCACTGCCGATTGGTGTGGCCGGCGAGTTATGCATTGCAGGCGAATCATTGGCACGCGGCTATTGGCAACGCGATGAACTCACCGCTGAAAAGTTTGTAGCTAACCCATGGAGCAGCAAACCGGGTGCGCGCATGTATCGCACCGGCGATCGTGCGCAGTGGAACAGCGACGGCGAGATCGAGTTCTTAGGCCGCATCGATTACCAGGTTAAAGTGCGCGGCTTCCGAATTGAACTCGGTGAGATTGAAACCGCGCTTAACGAGCATCCGGCCGTTAGCGAGTGCCTGGTCATGGCACGTGGCAGCTCATTGGAAGATAACAAGCTGGTCGGCTACATCATTGCGAATGGCAATGCACCGGAACTCGGTGAACTCCGCAGCCATCTGCAACAAACACTGCCCGACTTTATGGTGCCTTCCGGTTTCGTCGTGCTGGATGCATGGCCACTCACGCCAAACGGCAAGATTGATCGCAAAGCCTTACCCGATGCGGGCAGCGGCAAGCTGACTGTGAACACCGAGTATGTGGCACCGGCGAACCGCAATGAAGAGATTCTGGCGGCCATCTGGGGCGAGCTGCTGGGCACAGAACACATTGGTGTTCACGACAACTTCTTTGAACTGGGCGGCGACTCTATTCTGAGTATTCAGATTATTGCGCGTGCCAACCAACGCGGTTTGCGACTGAAACCGAAGCAACTGTTCCAGAACCAGACCATTCGTGAACTGGCCGCCGTCATTGCATCGGACACACCGAAAATTGATGCCGAGCAACGGCGCGTGCTGGGCGATATTGTACTCACCCCTATCCAGCAGTGGTTCCTTCAGCAGAAACAGCATGCAGCCGAACATTTCAATCAGTCGATGCTACTAGAGACCAACGCTGAGCTTGAACCGGTTATCCTCGAACAGGCCTTGCATCTGATCACCGACCAACACGATGCCTTGCGCCTGCGCTATACACAGCATAGTGATCAGTGGCACCAAACATTAGCCCCCTTTGAAGACAGCCAACTGCTCGTCGATATGAGAAAGGCCGCTGATGCGGATCCCGACAAAGTGCAAGCCAGCCTAAATCTGCAGACGGGCCCGTTGTTGAAGGCTGCACTGCTGAGCAATGATCGCTTACTGATTGTCATTCATCACTTAGCTGTCGACTGGGTCTCGTGGCCGGTCATACTGGCCGATCTTGAGTTCGCGTATCAGCGGTTACTTAAGGTTAAGCCGGTCGCATTCCCGCGCAAGACAACATCATTTAAAGCATGGGCTGAGCGCCTGGAGCGCTGGGCCGCAAGCGATGCCCTACAGCAGGAGCTGGGTTATTGGCAGAATCGGCCATGGGAGCAAGTGCTACAACTGACAGCAGACACCCCAGATGGCAGTAACGCTGAAGCGCACAACACGCTGTATACAGTAGACCTTGATGCCAAACAGACCGCCCAACTGCGGCAAGGCATCGGCGGACGTCAGCGCATTGGCCCGCGCGAGTTTCTGCTCACGGCCGTGGCAGAGGCGCTGGCTGAAAAAGCGAACGCCACCAATGCAGTGGTCATGCTCGATCTTGAAGGCCATGGTCGTGAAGACTTGTTTGATGACGTCGATCTGTCGCGCACCGTCGGCTGGTTTACGACCCTGTTCCCGCTGGTCTTGGAACTGCCCGCAAACGATCGCTTACGGGCGGTAGGTGCACAGCTTGCGGCATTGCCAAACAACGGAATTGGCTATGGTGTACTGCGCTATCTGCATGGCGATGAACTGCTGCGCGATGTGCCGCAGGCCGACGTTAGCTTCAACTACCTTGGCAACATCGATAAGGTTGCGGGTAGCAATTCGATGTTCCGCCCCATTAATGAAGCACGCGGTGCAGAACACAGTAGTGCCAACGAACGACTGCACAGTCTCGACATCAACGGCATTATCAGCGACGGCCGTCTGTACCTTAACTTCGGTTTCAGCAGTGAACGCTTTACGACCGGGAGCATTGCCGCACTAGCGGAAAATGTTCGTAAAAAATTACTGGCACTGCTTAAAAACAGTGACAGCGCTGTTGCCGGCAACCCAACACCGGCCGGGTTCCCGCTGGCAACAATCAGTCAGGCAGAGCTCGACACTCTGCTGAGTGACCACCCGGTCGTTGATGACCTATACCCGCTCACAGCACTGCAACAGGGCATGCTGTTCCACAGCCTGATAGACCAGAACCTTGATGTGTATAAGGCCAGTTTCAACTGGCTGCTGGAAGGCGATATTGATGCCGGCTTGCTCGAGCAGGCATGGAATCTTGTGATCAATGAACATTCCAGCCTGCGCAGCTCGGTGCATTGGCAAGGCTTGCGTGAACCCCTGCAGATTGTTGCCCGCAACGTTCAGCTGCCGTTCACTGCGGAAGACTGGCGTGAACTTGGCGGTACTGAACAGGATGCGAAACTAGCCACCTGGAGTCACAATGAACAACACAGTCGTTTTGATTTAGGCGCCGCACCACTGACCCGCGTCACACTCATTCGCTTGGGCGAACGCAGTTATCGAATGATCTGGAGCTTCCATCACATGATCATGGATGGCTGGTCTGTGCCGCTGGTGATTCGCGAAGTGTTTGCAGCCTACGAAGCACTCCATCAGGGTGCCATACCGGAACTCACACACACGCGTCCGTTCAGCGATTATATCGGCTGGCTGCAGGTACAGGATCAGGCGGCGGCCAAGACCTTCTGGACAGACTATCTGCAGGGTTTCAGAGCACCCACGCCGTTGCCGGCGGCAAAAGCTGCAGACAATGCACAGCGTGCGGCCCCCGATTATGCGGAGCAGTTGTTTAGCTTACCGGCAGCATCAGCCGAAGCGCTGAAGCGCTTCGCAAAACGACACCGGCTCACGATGAACACGATCACCCAGGGTGCCTGGGCATTGTTGCTGTCGCGCTACAGTGGCGAAGAAGACGTGATGTTCGGTGCCACCACAGCAGGACGGCCGGCAGAACTAGACGGCATCGAATCGATGATCGGCTTGTTCCTGAACACGCTGCCCACGCGCATCGGCATTGATGAATCTGCCGCAGTAACCGACTGGTTGCAACAGATCCAAACTCAGCAGCTTGATATTCAGCAATACGAATACTCTGCACTAGTGGATATTCAAGGCTGGAGTGATGTGCCGCGCGGCGCCAATTTATTTGAAACGTTGCTGGCCTTCGAAAACTACCCTGATATCGAAACGATGGGGCAAACGGCCGGCAGCATTGCCATTAAGGATAGTCGCGGTTTCGACCGCACGAACTTCCCGCTGACCCTGAACGTGGCCATGATGGATACGCTGTATCTGCGCTTTATCTATGATCGCAATCTGTTCAGCGAAGCACGTCTGCAGCGACTGGCGACTCATCTGCTGACTCAGTTAAGCGGTATTGCTGAGGCCAGCGATAAGCGGGTTGCCGATATTCCCATGCTCAGTGATGCCGAGCGCCAACTGATGGCAAGCTGGAATAGCACGGCACGCCCGTATCCGCCCGAGGCAACGCTGCTAACACTGCTGGATGCGCAAGCCGGGCGCACTCCGGATGCTGTAGCCGTTAGTTTTGCCGGTGAACGCATGAGCTATCGCGAACTCGAACACCGCAGCAACCAATTGGCCCGCTATCTCCAGCAGCACAATGTGGCCACCGGTGCGATGGTCGGCATTTGTCTCGAGCGCTCCGCTGCATTAGTCGTAGCCATACTGGCAGTCGTCAAAGCCGGCGCTGCCTATGTGCCAATGGACCCCGAATACCCGGAACAACGTCTGCAGCACATGGCAGAAGATGCCGGGCTTAAACTGATCATCAGTCAGAACAACGTAGCGACGATAGTTCAGGCACTGCCGGTTACTGCAGTGAATCTTGATACTGTAAGTAACGAGATCGCCCGGTTACCCACAACAGCGCCGGACGTTCAGGTGCAGCCCGACGATCTCGCTTACGTGATTTTCACCTCCGGTTCTACCGGCCGGCCAAAAGGTGTGATGAACGAACATCGCGGTATTGTGAATCGCCTACTGTGGATGCAAGACGAGTATCAACTGAACCAAGATGATCGTGTGTTACAGAAAACGCCGTTCAGCTTTGACGTCTCGGTATGGGAATTCTTCTGGCCGCTTATTACCGGTGCTGAACTGGTCGTGGCTAAACCGGGCAGGCATCGCGATGCGGCCTATCTTGCAGAAACCATTAAGGTGGAGCAGATCACCACGCTGCACTTTGTGCCATCGATGTTGCAGATCTTCCTGCAGAATGCGAGCTCTGCCGGCTGCACGAGTCTGCAACGGGTCATCTGCAGCGGGGAAGCACTGCCTTTTGATGTGCAGCGACGCTTCTTTGAGCGTTTTGAGCATGCGGGTCTGCACAACTTGTACGGACCCACCGAAGCCGCTATAGAGGTCACCTACTGGCCCTGCGAGCGCCATAGCGTCGAGCGCAGCGTGCCTATCGGCAGACCCGTGGCGAACACCCGGCTTTACATTGTTGATGCTCATGGTCAGCAGACCGCGTTGGGTGTGCCGGGTGAGTTGTGGATTGCCGGTGTGCAGGTTGCACGCGGTTATGCCGGTCGTGATGAACTAACGGCAGAACGATTTATTGCTGATCCCTTTATTGTCAATCCAGATGCTGTCGATCCAGGTAGGGACGGCAGTCGCGTCTATCGCACCGGCGATCTAGTGCGCTTCCGTGATGATGGCGCCGTTGAATTCCTGGGCCGTATCGATCATCAGGTGAAACTGCGTGGCTTCCGCATTGAACTGGGCGAGATCGAAGCCGTACTCGACACCTGCCATGATGTCGATCAATCCGTTGTCTTGCTCAGAGAAGATACACCGGGATTGGCACAGCTGGTTGCCTATGTCGCGCGTGCCGATCTGCAGTTTGACAAAGCAGCGGCCCGGGAAGTACTCGCTGCAGCACTGCCCGACTACATGTTGCCCGGTGCCTATGTCGTGCTGGCCGACCTACCCGTCACTGCCAACGGCAAGATTGACAGACGGGCGCTGCCGGCTCCCGAAGCGCCGCAATCGAGCGAAGAGTACATTGCGCCGCGCAATCCGCTGGAAACGGAGGTCGCACAAATCTGGGCCGAGCTTCTGGGTGTCGATCAGGTGGGCCTGCGTGATGACTTCTTCGCGCTCGGTGGGCACTCGCTCATTGCCATGCAATTGGTCTCGCGGATTGCCGCAAGTAAGGGTGTGCAACTGCCCATCGACAGCGTATTTATCACCCCTACGCTGGAAGCCCTGTGCGCCGCTATTCTGCAATCCGATAAGTCAAAAGATGACAATATATCGTCAATTAGCCGAAGTTCTCGCAGAAATCCGACAAATTAAGCGATTTTAACCTTATGCAGAATTCGAGCCTAACGGCCCGAACCCCGTCTACCGACCCTGCAAACCCCCATTGCTTTCCGCCAGCAAGCCAGCCAAGCGGAGTCGCACCTCCGGCCTGGCCAGAGCGACCATCAGGGCGACCACCAGGGCGACCACCAGGGCCTGTCTCACTAGGGCCGCGACAGCACATCCTAAGCGCTTGAAATTATTCTAAAAAAAACCGGCCAGCAGAATTGCGCCGATTGCGCGTCTGTGCGAAGCTAGCCAGTCGTCAAAATCCTCGGAAACCTTTCTGTGATGCGGGTTTCCGGCAGTCAGCATAGTCGACGAAAAGCGAGACCTAGGCTTAGCAAATACGACCCGGGCAATGCGACTGCAAAGCAATGGCAGAAAACAATACGGCAGACCTTGAACTGGTCGATGGCGTGCAGCGTGCAATTGGGCCAAATTTAGCACGGCGGTTTGTTGTTGGCAGGCCGTGGAGCAACCGGACGAGATAAGCAGCCTTTGTTCAGCATCTGCAGCGCTAGAGTCGCGGCTTTGCTACGGGGTCGGACTTTGCCCGGAGTACGACAGGGAAGGCAGGTCAAACATCTGGGAAGAGCTAACACCTTAACTTTGCGTATGAACGAAACGAACCACACAATATCGCTGACGAAAGAGACCGGGCAAGCCACTGCCAATGGCGATGCGTTGGTGTTTCCTGCATCTTTCGGCCAACAAAGACTGTGGTTTCTGGACCAACTCGAACCCGGCAGCTCGGCCTACAATATTACCTTTGCGGTGCGCCTCACCGGCACGCTCAATGAGACCGCCTTACAGAACAGCCTGAATGATCTGGTGGCGCGGCACGAGACACTGCGCACCACCTTTGCTACTGAGAACGACGAGCCAGTGCAGGTCATTGCCGGACAAGCCGACATCAGACTACGCGTGACGACAGCTGATGAAGCCAACCTGAGTCATTTACTGGTGCAACTCAGCAACCAGAGTTTTGATCTCACCAACGGTCCATTGCTCAAAGTGCATTTGATCCGCCGGTCCAGCGATGCAGCCGTCTTGTTTTTCAATATTCACCATATCGTAGCGGACGCCTGGTCACTGGGTATTCTGTACGGTGAACTAACGCAACTTTATGACCAGCATTGCGGCGGCAACGCGGCGGCGCTCGACGAACTTGCCATTCAATATGGCGACTTCGCCGAATGGCAGCAAGAATGGATGCGCAGCGAACAGGTTCAGGAACAACTGAGATACTGGCAAGAACAACTTACAGATGCACCCACTCTGCTCGAACTCCCCACCGATTTTGCCCGCCCGCGTGTGCAGACTCACAATGGCAGCACGCTCTCACGAACGCTGTCACCGGGCTTCGCACACGGCCTACGGCAACTCGCGCAAAGCCAGCAATGCACGCTGTTTATCCTGCTGCTAACCGCCTACAACAGCTTACTGAGCCGCTACTCCGGTAATACCGATATCGTTGTCGGCACACCCATCGCAGGGCGCAGCCGTCGCGAGCTTGAACCGCTGATTGGCTTTTTCGTCAACACCCTCGCGATGCGCAGCGATCTCTCCGGCAACCCCACTTTTGTCGAAGCGCTGCAAACGACAAAACACAACACACTAAATGCCTTCCGCAACCAGGACCTGCCTTTTGAAAAGCTGGTTGAAGAACTGCAGCCGGACAGGGTCATGAGTTACTCGCCGGTTTTCCAGGTGTTGTTCGTACTCGAACATAGTGCGAAATCAGCGAATACATTTAGCACGCTGCAAGCCGACGCGATTATGGTGAAGTCGGATACAGCAAAATTTGACCTGAGCTTATTCGTCAGCGACTCAGGCAATGATCTCCAATGCACGTTCGAGTACAACACCGATCTGTTTAAAGCTGCCACCATCGAACGCATGCTCGCTCATCTGGAGTTAATTCTTGAGAGTGTTGTGGCTAATCCCAACGAAAGAATTGGTGATATACCCCTGCTCAGTGCCGCGGAACTGAATACCGTGCTGCACACGTTCAACGCGAACCGCCAGGAGTTTGCAGAGGTCCTGCCAGTGCACAGGATGGTTGAGCAGCAGGCCGCTCTAACACCAGAGCAGATTGCGCTCGAAGATCCGGCGGCGAGCGGTATGCGTCTGAGCTATGCCGAACTCAACCAACAAGCCAACCAACTGGCCCACGAACTGATTCAACGTGGCATTCAGCCCGGGCAACGCGTGGCCATCAGCTGTGAGCGCTCCGCCGCAATGGCGATCACGACACTGGCGGTACTCAAAACGGGCGCGGCTTACGTGCCGGTAGACGCCAATTATCCGGCAGAGCGCATTCACTACATGCTGAATGATTCCAAGGCAGCATTGCTAGTTACCCAAAGCAGCTTGCTTGAGAGCCTCCCGGCGGGCGACACACCGACACTGTGTCTTGATAGCTTCGATTTTACGAATGGCAGTGCCGGCAATCCTAATACTGCCGTTCAGCTTACCGATGCCTTATACACAATTTACACTTCCGGCTCGACAGGTCTACCAAAGGGTGTGGTACTGGCCCATGCCGGGCTCGCTAACCTGCTGCGCTGGCAACAAACGCAACCCGGTTTAGACACGGCCGCACGGACGCTGCAGTTTGCCTCGCTCAGTTTCGATGTGAGTTTTCAGGAACTGTTCGGCACCTGGGCGCAAGGCGGCACGGTCGTAATGATTAATGAAGCGCTGCGCAAAGACCTGCCGGCCCTCGCTGACTTTGTTTGCGAGCAGCAGATCGAACGGCTGTATATGCCATTCGCGGCACTACAACCATTGGCCGATGTGCTGGCGGAACGCACGGAACTTAACCCGGCACTCAATGATGTTATTTCAGCCGGCGAGCAACTACAGATCACACCCGCCATTCGGCGCTTATTCTCACGCTGTGGCGGCCGACTGCACAATCAATACGGCCCGTCAGAAACTCATGTGGTTACAGCACTAACGCTGAACAGCGCTGCGCAGCCTGTTGCCGCCTGGCCGCAACTCCCTACCATAGGCTTTCCGGTAGCCAACTCCCGTTGCTACATTCTGGATGCCAACCGGCAGCCGGTACCTGTGGGCGTTGCCGGCGAACTGTATCTTGCCGGCATCCAGGTCGCACTGGAATATCTGGGCCAGCCGGAACTCAATCGCGAACGCTTTAGCGTTGATCCGTGGGTGAATGGCGAACGGATGTACCGCAGCGGCGATCGTGCGCGTTACACCAGCACCGGTGCCATCGAGTATCTGGGCCGGGTCGATGATCAGGTCAAGTTCCGCGGCTTCCGCATTGAACCCGGCGAAATTGAGGCGGTGATCAATCAGCATCCGTCGATACAACTGGCGGCCGTCGTGCTACGTAACGACGAACAGAAAAAACTCGTGGCCTATGTTACGACAGCGCCGAACAGCACACTGAGCAACACTGAATTGCGGGACTACCTGAAGGCAGCGCTGCCGGACTACATGCTACCGACCCACATCGTGTTACTCGATGAAATGCCCCTAACGCCCAGCGGCAAAATTGCCCGCAGACTTTTACCCGAACCCACTTGGGAACGGGAGGCCGGCGAAAGCTACACAGCGCCGCGCAATCCCACCGAAGCAACGCTGGCCGGCATTTGGGCGGGCGTACTTGGCGTTGCCCAAGTGGGTATTCATGATGATTTCTTTGATCTGGGTGGGCACTCGTTGCTGGCTACTCAGGTTATTTCGCGGGTCCGGGCACAACTCAATACCGAACTGCCGCTATTAAATATTTTTGAAGAGCCCACTGTTGCCGGGTTCTCCCGCTACATCGATACGGCAGCGACACAAACCCAAGTGGAACCCATTGCACCGCGTGACCCGGCAATTGCTGCCGACCTATCGTTTGCACAGCAACGTCTGTGGTTTCTCGAACAACTCGAGCCCGGCAACCCGGCCTACAATTTTCCGATTGCCACACGCTTTACCGGCGAACTCAATCTGCACGCGCTGCAACAATCGATAGATGCGCTCATCGCCCGGCATGAGAGTTTACGGACCTGCTTTATTGCCAATGGACAAAGCCCGCAACAAGAGGTTCTGGGTAGCGCCTTGGTGGCCATCGAACGACTCGACCTGCGCGGTCAGGCAGCCGCTATCGTGCAGGACAAACTCACCCGACTCTCGCAACTGCCTTTCGATCTGACCACGGCGCCACTGCTGCGGGCACACCTGCTGGAGGTAGGCGCCAACGACCATATTCTGCTGCTCGTGACGCACCACATTGTCTCGGATGGCTGGTCGTTGTCGGTGCTCTTTAGCGACCTCACCGAGCTTTACAACAGCTTCAATGCGGGTCGCAGCGAAAACCTGCCGGCGCTAAGCATTCAGTACGCCGACTTTGCCCGCTGGCAGCGTGAATGGTTTGATCAACATGAACTCAAGCGACAGCTCGACTTCTGGCGCGAGCAACTGCACGCGGCAGATCCGGTACTGGAACTGCCTACCGACAAGCCCCGTCCGGCAGAGCAAAGCTACCGTGGAGCCAGTGTCGCGAAACAGTTGAGCGCGGCCAGCAGCGAGGCCATTAAATCACTCGCCCGGCAACATCAGGCCACGCTGTTCATGACGCTGTTGGCAGTATTCAACGTGTTGCTCGCCCGCTATGCACGGCAGGAACATGTGGTTGTCGGCACGCCCATTGCAGGCCGCAAGCGTCCCGAACTCGAAAACCTGATTGGTTTTTTCAGTAACACCCTCGCGCTGCACACCGACTTATCTGCCGATCCCGCCTTTAGTGAATTACTGGCACAGGTCAAACGCAACACCCTCGCCGCCTACGATCATCAGGATCTGCCGTTCGAAAAACTGGTTGAAGAATTGCGGCCTGAACGAGACATGAGCCGGAGCGCGGTCTTCCAAACGCTGTTTGTTCTGCAAAACACACCCGTCGGCAGCAGTCGCTTCGACGATCTGCGTGCCGAGTCTGTCAATTTTGAAATGGGTATCGCTAAGTTTGATTTGCTGCTTGAAGTTCGTGAAACAGCGGACGGCTTGCAGGCAGGTCTGCAATACAACACCGATTTGTTTGTAGCGGCCACCATAGAGCGCATGCTTGAGCACTTCGAGTGCTTGCTGAATTCAGTCGCGGCAAACCCGGAAACACCGGTTTCAGAACTCAGCTTGCTCGACATTAGCGAACGGCACACCGTGCTAAACCGGTTTAATGCAAGCTTGGTCAATTACGGCACGCTGCCAACACCGTCACAGGCTGTTGAACAGCAGGCACAGAAAACCCCCGACGCTATCGCCATTGAAGCCGGCACAACCCGGCTCACCTATCGCGAGTTAAACGCGCGGGCGAATCGCCTTGCCCATGCGCTGCTGCAGGCCAACGCTAAACCCGGCACGCTGGTTGGCCTGTGTGCCGGCCGGTCGGTGGATGCGGTTGTCAGTCTGTTGGCTATTTTGAAAACCGGTGCCGCCTACGTACCGATAGATCCTGACTACCCCGCTGAGCGGATTGCTTACATGCTCAAAAACAGCAACATTTCGCTGTTACTGACCACCCGTGCATTGAGCCCGGCATTGCCAGCGACTACTGCCGAGCTGTTGCTGCTTGATGCATTCGATTGGCAGGCGGGCAACGCCGACAATCCGGGTGCAGTGGCAGAGCCGGAAGATCCGCTGTACGTGATCCATACCTCAGGTTCCACCGGACAGCCTAAAGCTGTTGTCTTGCCGCAGAAGGCCTTAAGCAATTTACTGGCCTGGCAAACTCGCCGGCCCGGTTTTGCGCACGCGGCCCGCACGCTGCAATACGCCTCGTTAAGTTTTGATGTGCACCATCAGGAGATATTTCCTACCTGGGCCAGCGGCGGAACACTCGTGCTGATCGATCAGGAGCTGCGCCAAGATCTGCCTGCGCTGGTGCGATTTTTAAGCGAGCAACGCATCGAACGTTTATGGATGCCGTTTGCCGCACTTCAACTCACCGCCGAAATTATGGCGGGTCGCACTGATCTTGAATTTTCATTGCAACAGATCTGCACCTCGGGCGAACAGTTGCAGGTCACGCCGTTGATCCGGCAGTTCTTCCTGCAGCATCCGGATATCGGCTTTCACAACGAGTACGGCCCGTCGGAAGCGCATGTGGTTAGCCTCTATGACTTCGGCCCCGGCGCTAACAGCTGGTCAGCTTCACCACCCATCGGCAAGCCTGTACCGAATACGCAGCTGTATATTCTCGACAAGCATCTGCAACCCTGTCCGATTGGCGTGCCCGGCGAGCTGTATATCGGCGGTTGTCAGTTAGCCACGGGTTATCTCAATCAGCAGGCTGAAACGGCGGCCAGGTTCGTTGCCAACCCGTTTGCCGATATGGCCCCTCACAACAGTATGCGGCTCTACAAAACCGGCGATCTTGCGCGCTTCCTACCTGATGGCAACATCAGTTACTTAGGGCGTCTGGATGATCAGGTAAAATTCCGCGGCTTCCGTATTGAGCCCGGCGAAATTGAAACCGCACTCACCGCACTGCCCGGTGTAAAACTGGCCGCCGTGCTGCTGCGTGAAGACCACCCCGGCGACAAGCGTCTCGTGGGTTACATCACGGCAGAACCCGGCAGCACTCCGGATGTTGCCGCGCTGCGTAGCGCATTGCTGCGCAAACTGCCCGAGTACATGGTGCCAGCGCCTATTATGGTGCTCGACACGATGCCGGTAACGCCCAGCGGCAAGCTAAACCGGCGGAACTTGCCGGTGCCTGAACTGGCCCGCGATGCAGACAGCTACACCGCACCGCGCGATGACACCGAGATAGAACTCGCCAAGCTGTTTGGCGAAATACTCAAGCTGGAGAAGATCAGTGTGCATGATGATTTCTTTGCGCTCGGCGGGCATTCGTTGCTCGCCACACAGTTTATTTCGCGGGTACGTGATGTCTTCGGCATCGAGCTGCCACTGAAGTATGTGTTCCGGCATCCTAGCGTAGCGACCCTGGCCGAACAGGTCAGCGCCTTGCAGCTCGCGTCACAACAAATCGCCTCGCAACAACTAGCGGCGGATGACGATGATGATGATCTCGAGGAATTTGAGATATGAGCATAGCCTCACTCATCACCCGATTGCATGCACTGGGTGTAAGACTGCACCTAGAGCATGGCGAGCTTAGCGTTAAGGCGCCCAAAGGCGTTTTAACGTCTGAACTCCTGCAGGAACTTAAAACCGAAAAAGCCGAGATTATTGAATTTTTGAGGGCAGCCGGCGGCAGCGGCAAAGCATCTACCGCGCGCATAGAGCGTGCGCGTGAGGGCAGCATCCGCGTACCTTCGTTTGCACAACAGCGGCTGTGGTTTCTGGACCAACTGGATCCCGGCACCTCCGTCTACAACATACCGTTTGTATTGCGGCTGCGCGGCGCGCTGAATGTCGTTGCATTAGAAGCCGCGTTTAATGATTTAATCGCGCGTCACGAAGCCTTACGCAGCCGCTTCGATGCCAGCCAGTCGGAAGACCCCCTGTTGCTGGTCGACGCCGCACTGCAGCTGAGCATCGACCGCATTGAGTTGCCGGCGGCCAGCAATAGCGACATTCAGGAAAAACTGGAAGCACTGAATACCCGCGGCTTTGATCTGGCCACCGGCCCGCTCATCCGCATGCATCTGCTAACCGTCAGTGATGATGATCATGTGCTGATGCTAATGATGCATCACATTATTTCGGACGCCTGGTCGCTCAATATTATTAGCCAGGAACTGATTGCCTGCTATCAGGCGAGGTGTGAAGGCACCGTCGCCACACTGCCGGAACTGCCATTGCAGTTTTCTGACTATTCCTGGTGGCAGCGGCAGTGGTTAACCGACACCGAACTCAAAACGCAGCTGGACTTCTGGCGCAAGACACTGGCCGGCGCACCCGAGGTTCTGGAGCTGCCTGCCGACCGCACCCGGCCGGCACGGCCGACCAACCGCGGAGGCCGGGTACAACAACGCTTCCCGAAAGCACTGACAGACAAACTCAAAGAACTTGCGAAGCAAGAGAACAGCACACTGTTTATGGTATTGCTGGCCGCCTGTGATTTGCTTCTGAGTCGCTATTCCGGACAGGAAGACATTGTGGTGGGTACACCGATTGCCGGCCGTGACCGCACTGAACTTGAAGGCCTTGTCGGCTTTTTCATTAACAATCTGGTCCTGCGCACAGATCTTTCCGGCAACCCCAGCTTCCGCGGACTGGTTGGCCGGGCACGCGATACCGCGTTGGATGCGTACGCCCACCAGAGTCTGCCGTTCGAAAAACTGGTGGAAGAACTACAGCCAGCACGTAACATGAGTCATACGCCAATCTATCAGGTGCTGTTCATGTTGCAGAACGCCCCGCTCGACAGTGGTGGCTTTGCAGATCTCGCCACCGAAGGCCTCGGCTTTGATTACGGTACAGCAAAGTTTGACTTAACGGTCGCCACTATCGAAAACACGGATGGTCTTGCTGCCGAGTTCGAATACAACAAAGATATTTTTGACCACGCAACGATTGAACGCATGGTCGAACATTTCGGCCTTCTACTCGAAGGCATCACGGCCAATCCTGACTTGCCGATTGGCCAATACGAATTACTTAGCAAGGCAGAGCAGCAAAAGATCCTGATCGAGTGGAACGATACCGGCTTCGCTTACCCGGCCGCTGGTACCATGCACAGTCTGTTTGAGCAGCAAGTCGCTTTGACACCGGATGCAGTCGCTATTTATTGTGATGGTCGCGAGATCAGTTACGTCCAACTCAACCGCAATGCCAACCGTCTTGCCCACCGGCTTATCGAACTGGGCATTTCGACTGAAGCTCTGGTCGCTGTCTGCAGCGAACGCCGCATTGAAATGCTCACAGGCATGCTAGCAATTCTAAAGGCCGGTGGTGCTTATGTGCCGGTTGATCCCGACTACCCGCCGGATCGGGTAGCCTACATGCTGCAGGACTCGCAGGCTTCTGTCGTTCTGACCAGCAACAACGTGCGCGACAAGCTGCCGGAAACCAGCGCCCAGATACTGATTCTCGACGAGTTTGGTTTTGATGACACCACGCTTGCGGACACCAATCCGGCGGTTACGGTACTGCCTGCGCAGCTTGGCTATACCATTTACACCTCGGGCTCGACAGGACTGCCGAAAGGTGTGGAGATTGAGCATCGCAACGCGGTTGCACTCATCGAATGGATGCGGGATATTTTTACGCCTGCACAAATGGCCGGCGTGCTCGCCTCAACCTCAATCTGCTTCGATCTTTCGGTCTTTGAGATCTTCGGCACGCTGGGGCTCGGTGGGCGGATTGTCTTGGTGCCCGATGCATTGGCGCTGCCTGCCCTGCCGCCAGCGGCCAACGTCACCCTAATTAACACCGTGCCTTCTGCCATTGCTGAATTGGTGCGGGTGAATGGCCTGCCCACAAGCTTGAAAACCGTCAATCTGGCGGGCGAACCGTTGAGCACGTTGTTGGTTAATGAAATTTACGCCACCGGTACTGTCGAGGCTGTAAACGATCTCTACGGCCCGTCAGAAGACACCACCTATTCCACCTGGACGCGACGCGAAGCTAACCAGCGTGCCACTATCGGTCGACCGCTGCACAACACGCAGGCCTACGTGCTTGATAAGCACAAACGGCCGGTGCCGGTCGGCGTCGCCGGCGAGTTGTATCTGGCGGGTGCCGGTGTCACCCGCGGTTATCGGAACCAACCGGAACTAACGCGCGAGAAGTACCTGCCGAATCCGTTCAGCACCGAACCCGATGCCCGCATGTACGGCACGGGTGATCTGGTGCGCTATCGACCCGACGGCAATCTCGAGTACATCGGCCGTATCGATCATCAGATCAAATTGCGCGGCTTCCGTATTGAGCTCGGCGAAATTGAAACAGCATTGGTTGAACATCCGGCCATCAGCAAAGCGGTAGTCATCATTCGTGAGGACCAGCCCGGCGACAAACGCCTCGTCGGCTATGCAGTCACAGAAGGTCTTATCGACAGCGCTGAACTGCATGCCATGCTGGCAGAAACCTTGCCCGCCTACATGGTGCCGTCAGCCTTTGTGTTGCTGCCGGAGTTACCACTAACTCCCAACGGCAAACTCGATCGCAAAGCATTGCCTGTGCCTCAGTGGACCTCCAGCCAGGAATACGTGGCACCACGCAATCAACTTGAAATGGCGCTCGCCGGAATTTTTGCTGATTTACTCGGCATGACTGAGCCCGGCATTCACGATGATTTCTTTGAGCTTGGCGGCCATTCGTTATTGGCGGCACGCGCCATCGGGCGTATCCGCAGAAACCTCGGATTGTCGGTAGCACTCACCAGCTTGTTTAATTTCCCGACCATCGCGGGGCTTGCGCAGGAACTGAATCGCCAGAGTGGCACGCCGGCAACAGTGCCTGTCGAAGCATCAGGCGTGACCACCCATGCACCGCTCTCCTGGTCGCAAGAACGGCTTTGGTTTCTGGATGAGTTTGATCCCGGCTCACCGGCCTACAATATTCCGTGGGCCGTAAGACTTAAAGGAACACTCAAACTGCCTGCTTTGCAAAAGGCACTGAGCGCTCTGGTGGAAAGGCACATTGCGTTGCGCACCGTCTTTACAGCGACCGACGACGGGCCGGTGCAAGACGTGCTGGACAGCATCATGGTTAAACCCCGGGTGATTAGTGGCAAGAATTTATCACCTGATCAATTGCAGTTGCGCCTGCGCCATCTGTCACAAGAAGGCTTTGACCTGAAGCGCGGGCCGCTACTGCGCGTCCACGTCATTCATATGGCGGCAGAAGAGAACGTATTGCTGCTCACACTGCATCACATTATTGCGGATAACTGGTCCATCGGTGTGTTGCAGAAGGAACTGAGTGCACTCTATAACGCCGCAGTAACCAACGCGACGGTCAGTCTGCCAGCGCCTGCTCTAAACTACATCGACTATGCGGTATGGCAACGCCAGACCTTGAATGATGGCGCGCTCCAGGAGCAGCTCGATTATTGGAAAGAACAGCTGGCCGGTGCACCGGCACTGGTCGAACTGCCCACCGACAAACCACGGCCTACCGTCAGAACATTTAATGGTTCCGGTGAGAGCCTAATGCTGGATGCAGACTTAAGCGCGGCGCTGCACAAACTCGCTAATGGCGAACAATGCACGCTGTTTATGGTGCTGCTCGCAGGCTTCAGCATGCTGCTCGGTCGCTATTCGACCAGTGACGACATAGTTATCGGCACGCCAATATCGGGGCGCAGCGATCCCGGTCTGGAAGACATTGTCGGCATCTTCCTCAACACACTGGTGCTGCGTTGTGACTTGAGCGATAACCCCTCGTTCCGTGAGTTGCTCAAAAAGACCCGCGGTAATATCCTTGATGCCTATCAACATCAGGACCTGCCGTTTGAGCGGCTGGTCGAGCAACTGCAGCCGGGCAGGAACCTCAGTCACTCGCCCATTTTCCAGGTGATGTTTACACTTAATGCCGGCGAACCAACGCCATTCGAGTTTGATGGGTTAACGACAAGTGCCATCGGCTTCGACTATGGCACAGCAAAGTTTGACCTGAACCTGTCGATGACCGACACCGGTCAGGGGCTGGGCGCCTTCATTGAATACAACACCGATCTCTTTAGCCGCAGCACAATTCAACGCATGCTGGGGCACTACGCGAGATTGCTGGCCGCACTGTCTGAGCAACCGTCGCTGGGTATCAATCAGCTCGCCATGCTGGATGTGGCCGAACGGCAATCGCTACTCGAAGACCCCAATCAAAAACTCGAGGTTTATGCAGGGCCGGAAACCTTGCATGGGCTGATCGATGCCCGAATGGCAGCCTGCCCGGCAGCAATTGCGATCATTGATGAACAGCGGCAATTGAGCTACCAGCAAGTCGATAGCGAATCGACCGCGCTGGCTGCAGAACTGATTGCCCATGGCGCGGGGCCCGGAGTGCCTGTGGCCGTATGCCTTGAGCGCTCGGCAACTATGGTGATCAGTTTGCTCGCGGTGTTGCGCTCAGGCAGCTATTACGTGCCGCTCGACCCTAATTATCCAAGCGATCGTATTCACTTCATGCTGGAAGATTCCGGCGCAAAACTATTGGTTACCGAAACGGCACTCTGTGAACGGTTACCGACAGAAGGCCGGATCGTTCTATGTGCTGATCAGCCCCGTGAAATGGCAAACGTCGACCTGAAAAATCGCAGCGGCCCCGATGATCTTGCTTATCAGATCTACACATCAGGCTCTACCGGCCAGCCAAAAGGTGTACAGATCGAGCATAGGGCCATTGTTAATTTCCAACAAAACATGGCCACGAAGCCTGGATTCGAAGCCAACGATACCCTGCTGTCTGTCACCACACTGTGTTTTGATATTTCTCTGCTCGAGTTTTTCCTGCCACTCATCGTGGGCGGCAAAGTGGTGATCGCTAAGCAGGCTGATACGGCCGATGGCTTCGCACTACAGCAGCTTATAGCCACTCATAACATTACGATCATGCAAGCTACACCGGCAACGTGGCGAATAATGCTGCAGTCGGGCTGGACCGGCACGCCGGGGCTTCGATTATTGTGCGGTGGTGAAGCGCTGGATCGCGGTCTTGCCAACCAACTGATTGCCGGCAACGCCGAAGTGTGGAACATGTACGGCCCGACTGAGACTACGGTGTGGTCCACCTGTCATCGCTATGCAACAGACGATCCTGTTATTAGCGTGGGCAAACAGATTTCAAACATGCTGTTCTACGTGCTCGATGACGGGATGGAACCGACGCCTCTCGGCGTGCCCGGTGAGCTTTACATCGGTGGCGTCGGTGTGGGTCGCGGCTATGCGAATCGCGATGAACTAAACGCAACCGTGTTCCTGCAGAATCCCTTTGCTGCCGGCCGAATCTATAAAAGCGGTGACAGAGTCCGCTGGCTGAAAGATGGTTCACTCGAAGTTCTGGGTCGCATCGATTTCCAGGTGAAATTACGCGGCTTCCGTATTGAGCTTGGTGAGATTGAAGCGGCACTCGTCAGTCATCCGGCTGTAACGCAAGCGGTCGTCATTCTGCGTGAAGACAACCCCGGTGATCAGCGACTGGTCGCCTACCTGCTTGCTCGGGATGGTGTAAGCCTCGACCCGACGGACTTACGCGAGCACATCCAAAACGGCCTGCCCGACTACATGCTGCCATCTGCCTATGTGCAACTGGAGCAGTTTCCGCTAACGCCTAATCTTAAGGTCAATCGTAAAGCCCTGCCGGCACCAGAGCAGGAGCAGCTGACTACGACCGAATACATGGCACCACGCAATGCCACTGAAACAGCCTTGTGTGACATCTGGGCTGAAGTGCTGAATGTGGCCACCATCGGCATCAAAGACGACTTCTTTGCGCTCGGCGGACACTCGCTGCTGGCCACGCGGCTGATTGCCATGGTGCGAAAACGCTTTGAAACCGCCGTTGCCCTGCAGGCGCTGTTCGAACACCCCACTGTTGAAGGTCTGGCGTTTGCCATCGACGACAACGATGGTGTCGCTGAAGCAGCCATTGAGATACTGCCACGCCGCGGCGAATTACCGCTGTCGTATGCCCAACAGCGTTTGTGGTTTTTAGATCAGCTCGATCCCGACAGCCCGATGTACAACATCCCCTGGGCCATTCAACTGCGCGGCCTGCTCGATAAAGACGCGCTGCAAGTTGCTGTTAACGCGATCGTCGCGCGTCACGAAGTACTGCGCAGCCGCTTCAGAAACACTAACGGCAATGCCACGCTGACCATCGAGGACGATCTATCGCTAGATATCGAATGGGAACCGGTCGTAGCCGAAAACCTGCAGGCAAGAGTCACCGAGCTCGCCGAGCAACCTATCGACTTGGGCGTCGCACCGCTCATGCGCGTGCATGTCTTGCAAGAGAGTCCTGACCGCTGTGTGTTACTCGTGGTGATTCATCACATCATTGCCGACGGCATTTCGCTGAACAACCTATTTGCCGAGTTATCGGCCGGTTACCGCGGCAAGCAGGAATTACTGCCGGCGTTGCCGGTGCAGTACGTCGACTACGCGGCCTGGCAACAGCAGCAACTGACCACGGTTGGCGAACAACAACTGAACTACTGGCGCGAGTCGCTCGCCAATGCGCCTTCCTTGCTCGAGCTGCCTACCGACCGGCCACGCCCAGCCAAACAAACGTTTGCCGGGCGTCTCGCTGGCCGGCTAATGAATGACGCTACCGCCAAAGAGGTGCGCAAACTCGCTAAACGTTCTGGTACCACGCTGTTTATGACGATGCTGGCCGGCTTCGATGCACTGCTGGCACGCTACTCCGGGCAAACTGACATTGTGGTCGGCACGCCGGTCACATCGCGCAGCCGCAGTGAGCTTGAACCTTTGATCGGCATGTTCCTGAACACGCTGCCCTTGCGTGCAGATCTATCAACAAACCCAAGCTTTGATGAACTGTTGCAGCAGGTACGCACTAACACACTGGGCGCCTACGCTAACCAGGATGTTCCGTTCGAGCAACTGGTTGAGAAATTGCAGCCGGTCCGCGACATGAGTTTTTCGCCCATCTTTCAGGTGATGTTTACCTTGCAAACCGGCAGCACCACGCTGCCTGAATTTGCTGACGGCATCAGCACTGATGTGTTCGGCTTTAACTATCAGAGCGCAAAATTCGATATCAGCGTATCGGTCACCGACTTAGAAAATGGTGCCATCGGTCTGACCTTTGAATACAACACGGATCTGTTTGATCAAAGCACGATTGAACGGATGCTGCTGCACTACGAAAACGTATTGAGCGCGATTGTTGTCCGACATGACGAACCGTTAGCAACCCTGCCGTTACTTGGCGCCGATGAACAACAACAACTGCTGCACGACTGGAACGCCACTGCAGCGGCCTTGCCGGCAGAACCGACGCTGCATCAGTACATTGAAGCGCAGATGCAGCGCGCTCCGCAGGCGTTGGCCGTGGTGTCGGGTGACCGGCAACTAACCTACCGTGAACTCGACGAACTCACCGCGGCACTGGCCATTAAGCTGCAGGCATTAGGTGCCGGGGCCGATGTGCCGATAGCCGTGTGCCTGGAACGCTCGGTCGACATGCTCGTTGGCATGCTCGCCATCCTGCGTTCCGGCAGCGGTTACGTGCCGCTAGATCCCAACTACCCGCAAGACCGTATCGATTACATGCTGCGTGACTCGGGCGCACAGATACTGGTGACCGAGTCGGCGCTGGTCAGTCGGCTGCCGATCGATCACGTCACGGTGGTGAATGTTGATGAGGTTGCAGTCGTTGATAGCGATGCGACGCTGTCTATACAGAACAACACTCACAGTCTTGCCTATCAAATCTACACCTCCGGCTCGACCGGCTTGCCGAAAGGCGTGCAGATTGAACATCAGGCCGTGCTCAACTTCCTGAGCACGATGAACGCTAAACCCGGTATGGCTGCCGGCGACAAACTACTTGCCGTCACCACGCTGTGTTTTGATATTTCGATTCTCGAGTTGTTCCAGCCACTGACTGTGGGCGCCGCGGTTGTCATTGCGTCGCACGAAGCCACCTCGGATGGTGCTGCACTCGCCACACTTCTGGACACGCACAGCATCACCGTCATGCAAGCTACGCCGGCAACCTGGCGCATGCTGCTGCAGTCGGGTTGGCAAGGCAGCAACACACTTAAAGTGCTGTGCGGCGGTGAAGCGCTGGATCGCGAACTGGCCGATCAACTGGTCAGCAGAAACGCTGAACTCTGGAACATGTACGGCCCGACCGAGACCACGATCTGGTCGACTTGTCATCGCTACAAACCTTCTGATGCGGTCATCACGGTGGGTAAACCGATCGCCAACACCCTCATCTATGTGCTCGATAACGCACTGCTGCCGGTGCCGGCCGGCATGCCCGGTGAACTTTATATTGGTGGTACCGGCGTGGCGCGCGGCTATTGGCAACGCGCTGAACTGAACAGCGAGCGTTTCCTAGCCAACCCGTTTGCCAAGGGGCGTATTTACAGAACCGGTGACCGGGTGCGTTGGTTAGCCGACGGTACTCTTGAAGTGCTGGGTCGCACCGACTTCCAGGTCAAACTGCGCGGCTTCCGTATCGAGCTGGGCGAAATCGAAACCGCGCTCGCGAGTTATGCTGATGTGACACAGGCCGTGGTTACACTGCGCGAAGACCGGCCGGGCGATCAACGCTTAGTGGCGTATCTGATCGCACCGGATGGTGTCACGCTCGACCCGGCCGAGCTGCGCTCGCACATTAGTGTGGGCTTGCCCGAGTACATGTTGCCGGCCGCCTATGTGCAGCTCGAACGTTTTCCGCTTACACCCAATGGCAAGATTGATCGCAAATCTTTGCCCGCACCCGATGCAGCACAGGTCGCCAAAGTGGAATACGTGGCGCCACGTAACCCGACCGAGGCCGCGCTTTGTGAACTTTGGCACGCCGTGCTCGGGGTCGACAACATCGGTATTCATGACGATTTCTTTGCTCTCGGCGGTCACTCACTGATTGCTACCCAGCTGGTGTCACGCATCCGCGACACGCTGAATGCCGAACTGCCACTGCGGCAACTGTTTGAACAACCCACCGTTGCTGAACTGGCAGTCTGTATTTCAGGCGATGCCGTTCCGGCAATTGAGATTCCCCGGATTGATCGCAGCGGGCCCCTGCTGCTGTCATCCGCTCAACAGCGCTTGTGGTTCCTGGATCAACTGGAACCCGGCAATCCGGTCTACAACATTCCATGGTCGATCCGTCTACGCGGTGAACTCAATGTCTCTGCACTGCAGGCGGCTATTGATGACATGGTCGAACGTCATGAAATGCTGCGCACCACCTTTGAGAGCGATAATGAAGGGCCGACTCAGCTGATTCATGACAGCATGACAATTCCGCTTGAACAGGCCGCAGCGGCCGATGAAGCAGCAATGCAGCAGCTGCTGGCGGCGTTCTCAGCAAAAAGCTTTGATTTAAATTCGGGCCCACTGCTCTACACCCAACTTATCGAGTGCGCTCCCGATCACCATGTACTCACACTGGTGCTGCATCACATTATTGCGGACGGCTGGTCTTGGAACGTGTTGTTCCGCGAGCTGATGTCGTTCTATAACGCTCGCATTAACGGTGAAAAAGCGCCACTGCCTGAACTGGCAGTACAGTACGTTGACTACTGCGCGTATGAGCATGCCCTGCTGCAAGGTGCAGAACTTCAGCGCCAAACTGACTACTGGGTTGGCCAACTACAGGGTGCACCAGCACTGCTCGAGTTGCCCACCGACTATCCAAGGCCGCCGGTACAAAGCTACAACGGCGCGCATCTAACGCGACATTCAGCGGTGGGACTCAACACCAAGCTCACCCGGATTGCCAACGCGCAGGGTTGCACACCTTACATGCTGTTGTTTGCCGCATTCAATCTGTTGCTGGCCCGCTTCGCCGGGCAGGATGACATAGTGGTGGGTACACCGATTGCCGGCAGACAGCGCACCGAGTTTGAAGCCCTCATTGGTCTGTTCCTCAACACCTTGGCCATCCGTACTGATTTGTCCGGCAACCCGAGCTTCGACGAATTGCTGGCACGGGTAAAACAGAATTCTCTGGAGGCTTACGGGCATCAGGACCTGCCGTTCGAAAAGCTGGTGGAAGTATTACAGCCAACACGCGATCAGAGTCATACACCGCTGTTCCAGGTCATGTTCAATTACCACAACGAGCCGCAGCAGGAGATTACGTATCCGGGCTTAAGCGCTGAGATTATTGTGCCCGAGCGTGCATCCGCTAAATTCGACCTGTCGGTGGCTATGGCCGATGTTGGTGATCGCTTCTGGATTGATTTTGAGTACAACACCGATCTGTTCAGTCCGGCAACGATTGATCTGATGCTCAGCTGCTTAAACGATCTGCTGGCAGATATCGCCGCCGCACCGGATGCGCCACTCAGCAGCTATCAACTGCGACTGCCAGCGACACCACCGGTAGACTGGCATGGCAGAGCCGAAAGTAACATAGCGTTTGCCGTGGGCAACCTAGCCGCACAGTTTGAGCTGCAGGCCGCTGCAACGCCCGCTGCCTTGGCGGTTGATGATGGCAAGCTGGCATGCACCTATGCCCAACTCAACAATCAAGCAAATGCGATTGCCACACAGCTTGGCGAAACCCGGCCGGGCGCATCGCGGGTGGCTTTACTGCTTGGCCACGATGCCACCATGGTGGCGGGCCTGCTCGGCACGCTCAAAACAGGTGCGCATTACCTACCCCTGGATCCGCTCCAACCCGAGCCGCGTTTACAACAGCTTATTGATCTGGGCCAGCCCGATCTGCTGCTAACCGATGCCGCACATCAGGAGCTGGCAGAGCAATTCAGCGGTATCACTGTCGTGTGCATTGACGAAGTCACTAGTGACAAGCTGTACAGCAACCCGGAAATCACGATTTCGCCCGAGACGACTGCCTATATTCTGTTTACCTCCGGTTCAACAGGCACACCGAAGGGCGTAATCCAAACCCACGGGCATGTATTAAGCCATGTCGCTGCCTATGCAAATGCTCTGCGCTTGGATGCCGCTGATCGACTGTCGCTATTCTCAAATTATTCTTTCGATGCCTCCATACAGGATATCTTCGGCGCCATTCTGGTGGGTGCGAGCGTCCATCCCATTGATCTGCGAAACGCAGAACAAAGCAGTGATGTGGTCGCACCACTTATCGATCGAAACATTAGCGTGTTTCACGCAACCCCAACCGTATTCCGAAACCTGCTTGGTGAACGTGATAAGACCCTAGCGGCCGCCCGACTCGCCGTGCTGGGCGGCGAGATTGCCCGCGACAAGGACTTTGCACTGTTCAAAGACGTCTTCCCGGCTACCGCCGTGTTCTGCAATGGCTACGGTCTGACCGAGTCGACAATCAACTTACAGTACTTTGCTGATCAGACAAGTACCGTCACAGGCAAGTTCTTGCCGGCAGGCCTGCCGGTTAAGGGCTCTGCCGTCGAGTTGATTGATCGAAGGGGTGCGGTGAGCAGCATCTGTGGTGAGATCACGTTGCTTAGCGATCGCTTATTCACCGGTTATTTGGGCGCAGCGGCCCGCAATGAGCCCCAATGCTATGCCACCGGTGATGAAGCCCGCTATCAGGCTGATGGCGAGATTGTCATCGTGGGTCGCAAAGATCAGCAGATCAAGATCCGCGGCTACCGCCTCAACCTGATTGAAGTAGAACAGCTCATTGCCGGCAACAGTCGGGTCAAGCGGGCTGCCGCTCTTGTTCAGGGTCAACAAACCGACGACCCCTACTTAGTCTGCTTTATCGAAAGCAGCGATGGCGAACTCGATGTGGATGCACTGCGCAGCGAACTGCGGCAAACCGTGCCAAGCTTCATGCTGCCCTCGGCGCTGGTGCCAATCGCCGCGATTCCAATGACCAGTAACGGCAAGATCGACCGCAAGGCGCTGCCGGTTTACGACCCGCAGCAGATCGCCAGAGGCATTGACGCACAGCCGACCACCGACAACGAAAAGCGTCTGCATCAGATTTGGTGTCAGTTACTCAAACTGGACACCATCGGCATCAACGACAACTTCTTTGATCTGGGTGGCCACTCGCTAACCGCCTCGCGTCTAGTCTCAAGAGTACGCGACACCTTCAATACCAATCTGCCCTTGCGCAGTCTTTTTGATGAACCCACCATTGCCGGTCTTGCGAGCCTACTGGATGCAGCAGTAGATACGACAGGCTCACAGCAACTGATGATTCCTGTCGGCCGCGACACCCCGACACAGGCTTCATTTGGTCAGGAACGTCTGTGGTTCATTGACAGAATGCTACCGGGCGGCAGAAGCTACAACATCCCGTGGGCGATACGAATTAGTGGCGACCTGAACAAGACTGCATTGAAAATCGCCATCGATAAACTGGTAGCAAGACATGAGTCCTTGCGCACCACATTTACCGAGCTGGATGGCACGCTGGTACAAATCATTGCGCCGGCGCTTCATATCGCTCTAAAAACCATCGATGTTGCTGGCGCAAACGACGCACTGTTGGTCGACACAGTCAGTGAGCTTGCGCAACGGCCTTTTAACATAGAGCGAGGGCCATTATTCGCGGCTCATCTATTGTATGTAGCAGATAATAACTATGTGCTAGTGCTGAATGTGCACCACATCATTGCCGATGCCTGGTCGATCAACATACTGAATAGAGACCTGCAACAGCTTTACAACGGCTTGGTCCTAAAGCAGCCTGCGCAGCTCCCGGAACTGAATATTCAGTATGCCGATTACTCGGTTTGGTTACGTAAGCATCTTAGTCAGGAAGAAGTAGCGAACCAGGTAGATTACTGGCGGAACCAACTCCAGAGTGCACCGCGTCAACTCGAACTTCCTACAGACAGACCAAGACCACTGGTGCAAACCTATAACGGCGCCGCACACGGCTGGGCTATTGAAGGCGATACCGGCGAACGACTGCGGCAACTTGCGCGACGCTCCGGCACCACTCTATACATGGTGTTACTAGCAGCGTTTAAGGTGTTGCTATATCGCCATACCCGGCAGACAGATATTGTTGTTGGCTCGCCTGTATCGGGTCGTTCCGACTCACGGGTAGAGGAGTTGGTTGGCTTTTTCGTGAACATGCTGGCGTTACGCAGCCAAATCAATCCGGAAGCTTCGTTCGTTGATCTACTAGAGCCAGTACGCAACACAGTCCTGGATGCGTTTGCACATCAAGACATTCCGTTCGAAAAGCTCGTTGAGGAACTCAATCCCGAGCGTAATCGCAGTCATTCACCAATATTCCAGGTGAGCTTCGTACTGCAAAATACACCTTCAGAAGTTGAGACATTCTGCGGACTAGCTGCGAGTAACTTTCAGTTTGGCCGGTCGTCTTCAAAATTCGATCTCAACCTGGCGATGTGGGAAGAGCCCTCGATTCTGGGCGGTGTCATAGAGTTCAACACAGACCTCTTCGATCAGGCCACTGCCGAGCGCTTTGCAGAACACTATAAGATTCTGCTTAAGAGCATTGCGGAAGATCCTGATCAGCGCATCGACTCGCTGGCGTTGCTGAGCGCTCAAGAGCAAGCACTCGTCACTTATGGCTGGAACAACACGGTCAGGGATTACCCGGCAGAGCTCAGCATTGCCGAAGTGTTTGAGTCCATGGCGGCCAGGACTCCTGATGCAACAGCCTTAAGGTGTAAAGAGCAACGACTAAACTACCGCGAGCTTAATGAACGGGCCAACCAATTAGCACAGGTGCTTCGGAATGATGGCATAGGCCCTGAAAGCATGGTTGCGCTATGTCTGGATCGCGGAATCGATGCGCTTGTCACGATTCTCGCTATATTGAAGGCCGGTGGTGCCTATGTGCCGCTTGATCCCTCTTACCCGAGTGAACGACTGCAGTTTATCCTTACAGATACCCAAGCGGCTGTATTAGTCAGTAATAGCGACATCACCATTGACGTTGAACTTGGCGACTGCAACAGAATAGATCTGAATACACTCGGCGCGCATCTGCAGATGCAATCTACCAAAAATCTGCCCCAGCTTGCCAACGGACAGAATCTTGCCTACGTTATTTATACATCAGGCTCTACCGGCGTGCCCAAAGGCGTATTAATTGAACAGCGGAGTGTGCTCCGGCTGGTCATTAACAACCCGTACACCGAATTGAACACGAATACCCGCATCGGCATGCTGGCGACAATTTCTTTCGACGCGTCCACCTATGAGATATGGGGTGCTTTGCTTAACGGCGGCGAGTGCATCATCTTCCCGGAACGTGTACCAACAATTGACAAACTCGCGAAGTTCCTCGAATCGAGCAAGAGCAATGCCGTATTCCTAACGACCTCGCTGTTCAACACAATTGTAGATGCCAATGTAGGTGTGCTTCGCAACCTCGACGAAATACTGACCGGTGGTGAGGCGATCTCAGTTGACCATGTTAAGCGAGCGGTAAAAGCTCTGCCCAACACCAAACTGATTCACGTTTACGGGCCAACCGAATCAACAACATTTGCCACGGCGCAGGCGATAGTAGCGCCACTAGCCGCCAATGCTGGCTCGCTAACCATTGGCGGCCCTATTGCTAATACCACCTGCTATGTTCTTGATGAAAAAATGCAGGCAGTGCCAATTGGCGTTGCTGGCGAGTTGTACATTGGTGGTGACGGAGTTGCGCGCGAATACTTAAATCGTCCCGAGCTTACGGCAGAACGATTTGTCAAAGATCCATTCAATGCGACCACCAACAGTCGCCTTTACAAGACGGGTGATATTGTTCGCTGGCTGCCAAACGGCAAAATCGACTTTGTGGGTCGGGCTGACAATCAAGTTAAGTTGCGCGGCTATCGCATCGAACTTGGAGAAATCGAAACGGCACTGCGCAATCATCCACAGATATCTAACGCGGCTGTCATCATTAAAGAATACTCAGTCACAGACAAGCGCTTAATTGCCTACGTGGTCACTGAAGGCGAAGTTGCAGAGTTGGCCTACACCCTCCGCGAGTTTCTGAGCGGATCGTTGCCCACTTATATGGTGCCATCACTCTTTGTTGAATTGGAGGAAATACCGCTAACGATCAACGGTAAGCTAGATCGAAAAGCACTACCGGAAATACGCAATACAACTACTGAGTCGCAAGCAAGCGAGCAACCTCAAAATGAGACTCAAAGAAAACTGCATACGATTTGGCGGCGATTGCTGCAGAACAATGAAATCGGGATCTATGATAATTTCTTTGATCTCGGTGGTCACTCGCTACTAACCATTCAACTGATCAAGTTGATCAATGAGAAAACGGGTGTACAGCTACAAATCGCCGATGTTTTTGAGCAGCCCACCATAGCCGGCTTGGAAAAGCTGATTGCGGGTGAGACATCTACCTTGTTCCGCCCACAGGCCCTTATTAGACTGAAGCCGCAAGGTGATTACCCCCCCATTTTCCTGCTACAAATGACCTCACTCAATATTGGACGACGTCTTCATACTGAACGAGCAGTTTTTGAAATAGACCTGACTTACTTCAGCGGCGAACTGCCCGATAGCTCCATACAAATTCTGGCTGCAACCTATCTGGCCGACATGCAAAGCATCCAGGCCAACGGCCCCTACACAATTGCCGCCCACGGCATAGGCTGCGTCATTGCCTGTGAGATGCTGCAGCAACTCACAATGCTGGGCAAAACCGTAAGTCATTTAAGCTTGATTGCCCCCCCGCCACTGGTCACACGTAAGCGCAAGGACCGTAGCGAAAATATTTTGGAGCCAGTATATTCGGCTAAAGTTAGCAGGCTGCATTCCACGCTATGCAAATGGTATGCATTATGTGGCGGACGACCGCCGGGTTATCTGCGTCAGTTCTGGCGTCTTATTACCGCTGACAAAATGATTTCTGCTTACAATCCGGTGGAGATTCCAGAAGCCGTTATCCGGGACACCCGGATAGATGTCTATTTTTCCGGTGGTGAAGAGTCAGCGCCTAAACAAGCAGAAGGATGGAAAAATGCTTTTCAGCAGCAGCTGACTGTGCATAAGATCGGAACTGCAGTCGAAGCCCTTGACGGGTCTATAAGCGGTCATACTGACGATCTCATAACAGCACTGGAGCAAGTGTGGCAGCTTGAGACCAAAGGGCACAAAATACCTAATGGAGCCGACTAGAATGGATTTTTCACTGTGCGAACATTAATGCCCGTTAAGACGGCAGGCGTAAGGCCTCCGCTATTCTGTATTAATGGCGAGCCACTAAGAATGGCTCTCTCTCTGCCGGAAGATCAACCCCTATATGGTCTGTGCGATGCCTATGACCCGCACTTCGAACCACATAAGCGTATTGAGGAGTTGGCAGAGTTATACATGCGGGAAATACAGTTAGTACAACCCGATGGCCCCTATTACATCATCGGGTTTTCTCTGGGCGGTCTTATTGCCTACGCTGTGGCTGAACAATTCAGAAAAAATAATATAGACGTTGCTTATCTGGGTCTTATTGATCCATCGACGACGGGAGTTTCAGCCAATAAGAAGGAGTGGGTGGCGAGTCGCTCAAGCTGGGCAAGGGGTCTGCTCATCACCAAGGGTGGTCCGACGCACCTATTGAAACGCATCTACACTTCTGTGAGAGCGCAGAGCTATACTCGTTATCGGCTGTTTAAGGTATTTATTTACGAAACTCTTGGCAAAGACCTGCCAATAGATATGCGACGCATACGCAATCTTAGGTCAATACTCCGGTCGGTCAGAGGCTATAACTATAAACCGCTCGATATCAGTGGCGCGGTGTTCCACACTGAAGCCAAGATTAACTCAGTGGAAGCAGAAAAAGCCTACACAGCTTATTGGTCGAGCCTATTTAGGCGAGGCGTAGAGGTAGTTAAGGTAACCGGCGTTCAAGCACACCTTGAATTTCTAGCGCCTGAAAACATAGAGCGAGTAACGGCAAAAATCATGAGCGATATTAGTTCAGCTCAAGCCGATAGTAAGCACCGCTAATACTACTTTCTGGCTTAATAGCTCCCGAACAACGGCTTTGCAATATGGCGCATCCTCTCAGCAAACTGCCTAACGTAGGCACTACCATCTTTACGGTGATGAGCGACTTGGCGCGTGAGTCGAATGCGCTCAATCTATCGCAAGGGTTTCCCGACTTCGCTGTTCCCGAAGCTCTGCTGGAGCGCGTCACCTATCATCTACGCCATGGCAACAATCAATACGCACCGATGCCCGGCGTGCCTGAACTGCGTGAGCAATTGCAACGAAAGATACTTGCCTGCTACGGCGTCACTGTGGATGCCGGGAGCGAAATCACCATTACCTCAGGCGCGACAGAAGCGCTTTTTAGTGCCGTGCAGGCATTCGTGAACCCGGGCGATGAAGTCATAGTATTTGATCCGGCTTACGACTCGTATGAACCTGCAGTGACACTTGCGGGTGGCACAACAGTTCATGTGCCGCTAACGGCCCCCGAATTTAGTATCGACTGGAATAAGTTTGATGATGCATTAACCCCGAAAACCCGACTCATCATTATTAATTCGCCGCACAATCCGACCGGTGCAGTAATAAGTCCGCACGATCTCGACACCCTCGCCGCATTCATCGAAGAACGCGATATTCTCGTGTTAAGCGATGAAGTCTATGAACATATTATCTTCGATGGCGTGCGTCACGAATCGGTGCTGCGCCATGAAACATTGCGTAAGCACAGCCTTGTGGTTTCTTCATTTGGCAAAACCTATCACGCTACAGGCTGGAAAATAGGCTACTGCGTGGCGCCCGCCGAACTCATGAGCGAGTTCAGAAAAGTGCATCAGTTCAATCAATTTTGCGTGGCCACGCCTATGCAATACGCATTAGCAGACTATCTGGCGATAGCGCCAGAGCACTATCAACAACTGCCGGATTTTTACAACACTAAACGCAATTATTTCTGCGAACTCATCAGTGATTCGCGCTTTGGCATTACGAAATCAGCGGGCACCTACTTTCAACTACTTGATTACAGTGCTGTATCGGATGAACCTGATACCCTATATGCTCAACAACTCACTATTGAGGCAGGTCTGGCGAGCATTCCGGTATCGGTGTTCTACGCTGAACCACCCGCCCAAAAACTACTGCGATTCTGCTTCGCTAAAGATAATTCAACGCTGGAACAAGCTGCGGAGATACTGTGCAAGATTTAGACATCACCATGCTGCAAATGGATTTGCTGTGGCAAAACCCGACAGCGAATAAGAACCTGGCTGAGCAACTACTTGATGAGATGGATGCCCAGACCGATCTGGTTATTCTGCCCGAAATGTTTACTACCGGATTCACCCTCGAGGCCGCTGCAAATGCGGAGACCATGGAAGGCCCGACGGTTGAATGGCTGCAAAAAATGGCGGATCACCGACAAACAGCAATCTGCGGCAGTCTGATTATCAACGACAACGGCCAGCACTTTAACCGGATGGTATGGGTACTGAAGGACGGCACCGTCGGGCACTACGACAAGCGCCACCTGTTCCGTATGGGGGGCGAAGATGAAGGCTTCTCTGCCGGCACTAAGCGCTGCGTGTTCAATGTTGGCGAATGGCGTGTCTTCCCGCAGATCTGCTACGACCTGCGATTTCCCGCATGGAGTAGTGGTCTCGACGAGTTTGACCTGATGATCTATGTCGCCAACTGGCCTGCCACACGGCAATCTTCATGGGACATCTTGCTGCCAGCGCGTGCAGTGGAGAATCAGTGCTATGTGGCCGGCGTCAATCGGATTGGCGTTGATGGCAACAACATTATCTACACGGGTGGCAGCATGGCGCTGGACTTTCTGGGGCGTACGGTTAAAGCGAGCGGTATCGCAGAAACAGCATTAACGGCAACGCTGAAAGGCGACAAGGGAAAACGTTACCGGGAAAAATTCCCGGCTTGGAAAGACGGTGACAAATTCACCTTCGATCTCGAATAACAACCCTGTGCTAGGCGCGCTTACTCCGTCAAAGTGCCCAGAATGTAGCCATCATGGCAATCGAGACGACGTAGTCACCGCTGTTGATCAGAAATGATTCACGCCACGGCTCTCAAAAACAGGGGTCACACCGAGTGATGTGGCGGCAAAAAATGCGCCGAACAACAAGCCCTCGTTCAGACCGTTAGCATTAGGACCGAGCACTGCTGACAACTGAGATGCGGTCAGCCATCATAGAACGAAGGCCAGCCCACACAGCAGCGCAATATTGGGCTCTTTCTCTTTAATAGACTTAATATTGAATCCGTTAGCGGCGGCCCAGGCTTTACCAAACACCATCGGTGATTACCCAATACCGCCCAGGATAAACGCGGCGATGGTGGCAGCCAGAACCGGAATCCAGCTCACTAACCGAACGTTGATTGTGCTTTCCATGGTGTCTCCTAAAAACTCCGTTTGCCGGCAGAAAATGACGCGCAAGCCCCCTATTTGACACTACTCTAAGCGCTAAGCCTATTGCATTGAAGCCCTGCAAGATTATGCCAGCGGGCTCATTCATTGACAGATGCGCGCTGCTGCGACATCGTTACAACTGAGTAGCCCTGACGAATCAACGGAACAGACACACAAGAACCTCATGAAACGACTGCTTGTTTTTCAACACGTGCCCCACGAAGTGCTGGGCAACCTTGATCCGATGCTCCGCGGAGCGGGTTTTCGTATCCGCTACGTCAACTTTGGTCGCGAACCCGCAACGGTGCCGGATGTCACCAAATACGATGCGCTCGTTGTACTCGGAGGGCCCATGTGTGTCAGTCAGAGTAACGCTTACCCGCACCTGAACACTGAAATTCAGTGCATCCGCGACGCCATTGAGCAGGCGATGCCTATTCTTGGCATTTGCCTGGGTGCGCAACTGATCGCCGCAGCGCTTGGCGCGCAGGTCTATAAAGGCAAGGTAAAAGAGATTGGCTGGTACAACGTCACGCCAACTCAGGCGGGTCTGCGCGATCCTGTTGTTAAGCATTTAGCGGGGCACGAAGCAATCTTTCAGTGGCATGGCGACACCTTCGATATTCCACGCGGTGCTGTGCACCTGGCTAGCTCCGCGCAATGCCCTAACCAGGCCTTTCGCTTCGGCGATAAAATCTATGGATTTCAGTTTCATCTGGAGGTAGACCGGCCAATGATTGAACGCTGGTTTACGATTCCGACCATGCTTGAAGAATGCGCGAATGCCGAACATGTAGACAAGCCCGAGGCCATTCTGACGCAAACCCGGCAGCATATTCATGCATCAGCCGAAGTCGGCGAAAAGACCTTCGGCGCATTCATTAAGCTGATTCGTGCACGGCCGAAACGTAAAGCGCTGCCCTCTCGCTGAAGGCCTTACAGACGGTGAGCTCATGCACCATTGACGGGCAAGTCACTAACTTATGGCGAAACGCCAGTTGTTGATATTTACGGTCGCCCATTCCAATCCACCGACAGCAAATCTCTGGTGCGCCACACGAGCGAAGACCAGACGAGCATAACTGGTTACCTGATGGCTACGTTGCAGCCGCCTTAACAGGCGACGATCCACCCGGCGCCTTAATGCGCACAATGATCGCAAACAACACAACCACAAAATTCATCGCCCCAATCAGAGCGAACGGACTGTACCCACCATAAACATCAAACAGGCGACCACCGATGGCTACGGCAATAAAGATACCGATGGCACCAAAGGTATTGAACATACCCACGACAGCACCGCGTTTTAGCTTAGGCGCTTCCTGACTGATCAGCACAGTAGCACCCAAGAAGGCACTGATCTGGCCAATACCCAGCAGCAGAAAGAATAACGTGGCTTGCAGACTGAGCGGAAAACCACTCTCGGTAAACATGCGCGACTCGTCAATAAAATAGGTGCAGGAGTACCCAATCGAGGCACAAGTCATGCACAGGATAACGGCACCGACCTTGTTCATCTTATCCATGACAATACCGAGCACCGGCAGCCAGAGCAGCGACGCGGAACCCGCAATCGCAAAAATAAGCGCGCCTTTGCCTGAAGCGGTAGCGTAATCGAGCCCCTGATCGATACCGACCCGGGTACCCCAAAGCACAGTAAAAGTGCCCAGAATGACCTGATCGCCGCGCGCCACAAAACCGCAGGCGTAGGCCAGGGCAATCCGGGGATTCTTAACGGCTTCAGTAAAACCGGAGGTAAACAGCTCTTTGGTCGACGGACGATCTTCTTTCTTGCCCGGGGTACCCTTCTGCAAACCAAGATAATAAACAAGCCCCGAGATGAGGCATAAACTGCCGACAACAGCATGTGCAATGCGGGTTGCGGTGAGCGGATCATAACCGGCTTCAACCAGCATAGGCGCTGCATTGGCTCCAAATATGACAGTGACAACCACTACGCCCAAGCCATTAAAGACACCACTCACGGCCACAAACCGGCCGCGCGAACTGTCTCCGGAATAATCAGCGATCAACGTGCCGACCATACCGGCAGACGCTCCCAGACCGAACGCGTAGAGCGCGCGATATAGCATGAGCTCATTAACCGTCTCGGCAAACGGATACAAAAAGTAGCTAAGCCCCATCAGCGTGATGCCCACCGCTGCAACTTCGCGACGACCCACTCGATCGGCGATAACCCCGACCAAACCGAAAATCATAATCTGCACGATCTCGGTAATGACAACGAGATCGGCGGTGATCGTACCCTGCTGATTAGCGGGAACACCGATCGCATTCAGCACCTGAGCGGTACCGGTCGAGACAAAGGTCAGCAGACCAATCGTCGTAAAGCAGGCGTAAAAGAAGACGAAGGCGTTGGTGCGGGTAACCCCGGGTGCCAACTCAAGAAAGCCGAGCTTTATGCCCTGCGTAGAATCACCCGTTGTAGCGTCTGACATAAATACTTAATCCCGCATTGTGGTTAAACCAGATTGGCGATAATGGACTGCCCTGTAACTTCGGTAAATATCACAAAATGATATGTACCGACTTCGACCGAGTGTAACTCAGAATTTCTTCAAGGCATTCTTCACGGCCAAGGCCACTGTTCTTCCAGCCACTAAAGCCTGTGCCCATATAATGACGACCCGTGCCATTCACCCAAACAAGGCCAGCATCGATCTTACGGACAGTATCCATAGCAGTCTTCAGGTCATTCGTCCAGACAGCAGCGGTAAGGCCTAAATCGAGACAGTTGGCCATTTCAATGACTTCTTCAGTATCACTCCACTTAAGAATCGATAAAATAGGGCCGAACACCTCTTCACGCGCCACCCGCATGTCCATAGTTACATCACCGTAGACAGTTGGCTCAATCCAGTAGCCCTTCTCAAACTGCTTGCCTGCAGGGCGTTTGCCGCCGGTGAGCAGCGTTGCGCCATCCTGCTTCGATGATTCAACAAACGAGGTGACGTGACGGTAATGGCCCGCAGAATTCACCGGGCCCATCCCGGACGTATGATCTGAAGGATCACCGAGTTTAATCGCCGAGACGGCAGTAACAATTTTTTCAACCACTTCGTCATAGATTGATTCGTGCAACATCAGACGACTGGTAGAACCGCAAGACTGGCCTGACCAGCTAAAGTTCATACCCGACACGGCCGCTTTCGCCACGGCGTCGGGATCGGCATCAGGGAATGCAATAAAGGGGTTCTTACCGCCGAGCTCAAGCGATAAATGCTTAATACTCACCTCAGCAGCCGCGCGCTGAATAGCCATACCGGTGCCAACCGAACCGGTAAAGCCAATCCGGTGAATTTTCGGATGACGCACAATCGCATCGCCCACGACCATGCCCTGACCGTGCACAATATTAACCAGACCCGGCGGCAGAACCTCATGACAAATCTCTGCCATTAAGCTCGCCGACAACGGACTCTGATCGGGTGATTTCAAAACTACCGCATTACCCGCAATGAGCGGCGCCGCCAGATGTGCTGCAGCAAACAGAAACGGATGATTAAACGGCACAATACGGCCCACAACACCGTAAGGTTCGCGCATCGTAAAGTGAATGTTCTCAACAGTAGCCGGAACGCTCTCGCCTTTGATCTCAATACCGAGACCGGCAACAAAATTGAGATAGCCTTTGGCCAAGTGAATATCGCCACCCAGACTGGCAATGGTGTTGCCGGTATCAGCCGCTTCTAGCGCCACGATGTCATCAGCACGGGCCACAATGGCCTCTGCGAGTTTGCGGATAGTTTCGCCGCGCTCCCAGACAGACACCTTTGCCCAGGCTTCCTGAGCCTTAAGGCCGGCCTGCACCGCCCGGTCAACATCACCTACTGTGCCTGCTGGCACACGACCATGAACCTCTTCGGTCGCCGGGTTAACTGATTCCATCCATTCGCCTGACTCGCTGGCGACAAATTCGCCACCGATATACATCAGCCGATCACCAAATCTGGTTTTCATTAAAACACCTCAAAAAGCAGGCCGCCGGATACCCATTTACCGTGGTAGCGACCCTTAATAATTACGAATATCGCTACGATACTGACAGGCAGAGCCAATACTTTAAGGGGCGGAGGCGATGTCCACCTACTGGCGCTAAACCTTGCCGTTTCGCGGATTAGTTAAACCAGCATCCAACGAATGAACAGCATCGGCGCATGCCTTAGACAGAGTCCGGACTGCGGCACAAAAAAAGGGACGGCATCACTGCAAACTCTTTCGCCGAAGCGACGCCATAGCCTGCCACTCACTCACTCACAGAGTGAGGCCAACCGTTACGCTAGCGTTATTCCTAAAACGGCGCCGGCGTCTGCTCTTTCACGTAGTTCTCGAGACTAGACGCGCCAAAACCTTCCCAGGTATCAGGTGCATTGAAGTACTTCGGATAATTCTTCTCCACGTAGTCGAGAACATTCCGCGACAAGACTTCATCAAGCGCCTCACCACTGCCCATAAACGCGTTATACACGCAGTGACCGGGCTCCTGCCCCATCAACATCCACGGCAGCCATGGCGTAATGCGACCCCAGGTACCGTTAAAGCCAATCGTGGTGAGCTTCTCGTTCTGCATGTCGGCGGGGCTGATGTGATAGTTAAACATTTCCGAAGCCTGCACCATGGAGCCGGATGACTCACGCTTCCAGACTTCCGGATCAAGCTTATTCTTGTAAAGCAGATGAATGTGCATTTCGAGTTCAAGACGGCCGCCGCGACTCTGCCAAGGCAATATAAACGGCACCATCTTCATTTTAGTTTTGCCGGTTTTCTCGTTGAACACTTCAGCACCGGGAAAGCTCTTACCGATTTTAAAGTTGTAAGGATCATTAGCAACCGGCACAACTTTTAGCGTTTCATTAGTAAACGGATTGTTCCATTCTTCCAGAACTTCGCCGGTCTTCAGGTCGGTGTACAAACCCACCTCACGCAAAATTTTCTGATACAAACCCGTATTCTCTTCATAGTGCAGGCGTGACATGCCGAAACCCTCGAAGCCGAATAGGTCCTGCACTTTCTCGCCGGGGCGCACAGCCATCACATAACCTTTAAACCAGCCGGATTTCTGTTTCGACTCGTCGAGGTCACCCGACATACGTGCGAAAGCAATCTGATTACCCGCTGCCGTCCTCAAATCAAGATAAGGGCCATCAAGACCGGGACCCATAGCCTGCCCTAGCGCGGCCGAGGTGCCGGCATCATCGGCCAGAACCTGCTCACCTGCTAAGGCCATCGCTAAACCACTGGCGCCTGCTGCGCCAGCAGAAGCCAGCTTCAGAAAATTCCTACGTTCTAATTCCATAATTAATTCCAGATTAGGAGTATTTACTGATCCGAATACTCGCGCGTGGACAACCGAGATGCAAGCATTGCCCGGAAGTGCATGCTCAGAAAAAAACCGGCGAACTGCCCGGCAAACAACCAAGACGCGCCGGGTTTCAGACATATCCAACTGTCAGGCCATCAGGCTCAGGTTATCGACTGACCGACATTCATGCAGCTCATTACGGCAACCCCGAAAACCAAGGCCTGAACGGCCTGTTCGTACTACGGTAACCGGGTATTCATTCCCGGACTGTTTTTACCTGAAAGCCCTGCACCCGGTGTATTCTCTGTACAGAAGGCGCTGTGTGCCGAGATATCAGTGTGCGCCAAAACCAAGGACTTCATCTATGTGGAAAATTACGAAAAAGATACTGCTCACACTGGGCGTGCTGATTGGCATTACCGTTGTAATCTCAGTGTTCTATTTGGCTCGCGGTGGCGCGTTCAAAACCATTGAATCCCACTATGCCGGCGAGTGCACGCCCTTTCCGCTGGATGGCAGCGCTGAAGATATAGCCATAGATCGCGAACGCGGCTTTGCCTATCTGTCACAACTAGACCGTTTAGCCTCTGTTCAGGGTCGGCCGCCGAGCCCCGGCATGGTTATGAAGCTGAACCTCGAAACAATGGAACTCAGCGCCGCTCTGGCGACCACCACCGATCACATGAGTCCGCATGGTTTGAGCTTGTACATCTCGCCCGCAGGTGAGCGCACGCTGTTCATGATCAACCATCCGGCCGATCGCAAGAACGGCACTGAAACGATCAATCGCTATAGTGAAACGGCGCCCGGCGTGTTTAGTCTGGCGGCGGTGCTGAATCATCCAGGGGTAATTAGTCCGAATGATCTCGCTGCCGTAGGCCCCAAACAAGTCTATGTCGTCAATGACAAGGGCGCTGAAGGTCCGTGGCAGCTGTTCCTGGAGAATATCTTTGGTGTGGGCTACTCTGAACTCGTCTACTTTGATGGTGATGAAGGTCGGGTGGTGCTGAATGATGTCGCATCCGGCGGAGGTATCAACGCCTCTGCTGATGGCTCGCTTATCTATATTGCCGAAACCGGCGGCAAGAACCTGCGAGTATTGGCGCGTGCAGCTGATGGCAGCATCTTAGACGTGCTCGATGTGCCGCTCGGCACTTCACCCGACAATATTGACGTGGCCGCCGATGGCAGTCTGACCATTGCTGCCCACGCGAACCTGGTGGCGCTGATTCAGCACTTCATCAGTGGCGAGCTGGCGCCGGCACAAGTGCTGCAGGTTACCGGATCACCCGACACCGGCTATGAAGTGGAAGAGATCTACCTCAATACAGGTGAAGAAATTTCGGCCAGCAGCGTCGGGGCCACCTACGGCAACACGTTGCTAATCGGCTCAATCACAGCGCGGCAAGTTCTGGTGTGCGAAGCCGATTAAGAAAACAAATCAACAAACCGGTTACGCCAGAGCCGGCGACGCCATAAAAAAAGGTGCTAACCCTGCCGGGTTAGCACCTTTTTTATTGAACGATGTAAGGCGCAGGTTAAGCGAGAATCAAACGATCCATAATCGCCATGGTTAGCATCAGGCCTAATTGAACAATAGAGGCCGCAAATGTACGCCAGGCATTCTTAATACACGGCTCCCGGACGAGTTTAATGCTTTCCCAGACAAAGTACGCACCGCCAACGGCAGCACCCAGCAGGTAGATCCAGCCCAGACCGAACCAACCGAGGCTTAAAGACAGCAGCACCAATGGCACAGCGTGCAGCAAAATAACCCAGGTGGAGACTTTGTCACTAACCAGCACCGGCAACATCGGTACGTTAGCGGCCGCATAATCGGCTTTGCAGGCATACGCCAAGGCCCAGAAATGCGGAGGCGTCCAGAGGAACAACACGACCGCAAAAATAATAGGTGCCGGTGATGCAGAAGCACCTACAGCAGCCGCACCAACCATCACAGCGAAGCTACCGGCCAAGCCACCAATAACCACGTTCCACCAGGTGCGACGTTTCAACCAAACCGTATACACAACGCCATAACAAAACGAACCCAGGAACAGCCAGAAAGCAGCCTCAACGTTAGTGGTCACGGCAACGGCAAGAATTGCAAGCAGCGATAACAACACAATAGCCAGCTGCCAATAATTATTGGCTTCAAACCGTCCGGTCACAAAAGTACGTGTGCTGGTGCGATTCATCTTCGCATCGATATCACGCTCGTACAGCTGATTGAACGCGCCGGCACACGATGAACACAGTAATACCGCAAAGCCCATAATCGTCATCTGCCATGCCGTCAGATCGATGACAGGACTAACCACCGCACCCACCATGGCGCACAGCATAATAAGAAAACCGAGTCGTACTTTGGCGGTTTGATAAACCAGTTTGATTGTTTCGCTCATAGCTCTATGAATTCGTCGTCTTAGTAATGATCGTTAAAAATAAGGGTGGCTATTAATGGTGGTAATTCTATTAATGGTGGTAATTAAAGTCGTGGTGAATAATCGGCGTACTGCATATACCTAATCGTATGACAAAGTAGCGCCGGATGTTGCTGGCCCACAGAACGCCGGGCACTTCGACCTTCCCAGCATTGACAACAAGAACACTGACCAGTTCAGGCATTAACCCACTGAGTGCGCCTCTACCTGTTTCCGAGGGTAGCGAGTATAGCGGAAAATACGCATAAATGAGGGCGCTTTAGGCCTAGTAAACCGACCTGTAACCGGCCGGGCGGCAAACTCGCCAAACCGGCCAATTAGCGCAATAGTCGGCTGCAACCAATACGCCTACGACAACTCTGACGCCTTTGCAGAACGCCCGTAAACCCCGTGAAGATTGACTGAAAAGCCCTGTAGCCATGCAGCTTAGGGCTATATAATTTTGGGTTATAGCGGGATAACAACAACTACGTTCACAGATGACGACGCTGTCTATAACTTATACCGTCCTTAGTAAGCCTGATAAAGAATCAGTACCGGAGTGACGCCATGCGCGACGCAGCAGCCACTATCGAGACGAACGACACCGTAGCAGACCCCAGTGGTTTGGTCTTCGGTTGTGGGACAGCTGGTATCGCGTTTGATGAAGATCAAACCCGCCAGGCGGCGCTCGATCATTGCAATGATGTGTTTGCTTCACTCTCTGCGGAGAAGCGCGTCGAGTGGTCATTAAAGCATCTCCCTGACCAGCATGTGCTGAGCTCAAGCTTTGGTGCTCAGGCCGCTGTGTCTTTGCATCTGGTCACACAACAGCTGCCTGGCATTCCGGTCCTGTTTGTGGATACCGGCTATTTGTTCCCGGAAACATATCGCTTCATTGAAGAACTCAGCGAACGCTTAAAACTAAACATCAAAACCTACAGCAACCCGATGACCCCTGCCCGTCAGGAAGCCGTTTTCGGGCAGCGTTGGAATAAGGGTATTGATGGTATCAAGGCCTACAATCGTGACAACAAAGTTGCACCGATGGAGCGCGCGCTGCGTGAACTCAATACCGGCACATGGTTTGCCGGCCTGCGCCGCTCGCAGTCAGAATCACGGTCGGATGTGCCGTTTCTCGACTGGCACGGTGGGCGCTGGAAAGTGCACCCCATCGCCGACTGGAGCGACCGGGATGTATACAACTATCTGAAGAAACACAAACTGCCGTATCACCCGCTTTGGGACAAAGGCTATGTGTCTATCGGTGATGTGCACACCACCAAGTCGCTGCATGATGTCAGCAATATTGAAGAAACCCGCTTCTTCGGCTTAACCCGCGAATGCGGACTGCACAAAATCGACTTATCAGAGCTGTAATCTATGGCAGATCACTAAATAGTTGAGTCAAAAGCAAGTTACCCGTTTTTGATCCCACAAAAAAGGCCTGAACCGGCAACGGTTCAGGCCTTTTTATTTACGGCAGCAATCTGTCAGGCGGCAGAGCCGAATTCCTCGTTGCAGCCACCGCGTACCGGCAAGGCAATGGGCGCAAGCAGCTCATCAACTTCCGCCTGAGTCTCAATCTCACCAATCTTACGCGTTATATCCAGCGACAAGTGCGGCGCTAATAACTCAGCAAACTCAAGCATATAACTGCGCAACACGGTGTCACGCCGAAAACCAATCCAGGTCGTGCTGCGCGGAAACAACCCATGGGCATCAATGGCGACAAGATCTTCCTTGTCGTTACACTCCCACGCCATAGCGGCCACAACACCAACACCCATGCCCATGCGCACATAGGTCTTAATAATGTCGGCATCACGTGCGGTAAACACCACGTCAGGTTCGAGACCCTCCTCGGTAAAGGCTTTCTTAAACGATGATTCACCGGTCAGGCTGAAGACATAGGTCACCAGAGGAAACGCCGAAAGATCTTTCAAATTGAGCTTACCGCGCTTAGTGGCCAATGGATGCCCCTTAGGTACAACAACAATCCGCTCCCAGTGGTAACACGGCAACAAGACCAAATTCGGAAACAACTCATAAGCACCGGTCGCAATCGCAAAATCAACACTATTGGATGCCACCAGTTCAGCGATCTGCTCTGAGGTACCCTGATGCAACTCGAGGTTCACCTTCGGGTAACGACTGCGGAATGCCTGTACAACCTCCGGCAACACGTAACGTGCCTGTGTATGGGTGGTGGCAATCGACAAGGTGCCTTCCTGTTCGGATGACAGATCGCTGGCAAGACTGCGGATGTTGTCGGTCTCGCGCATAATGCGGCGGGCTCGCGCAATAACCTCATGACCGGCCGGCGTAATTGCTGCCAGACTTTTGCCCTTGCGGGTAAAAAGCTGAATACCTAACTCCTGCTCCAGCAGCTTCAGCTGCTTGCTGATGCCCGGCTGGCTGGTATGCAGCTTCTCTGCGGCCGCCGTAATATTCAAACTGCTGTCGGCAATGCCCAGCAAATAACGGAGTTGTTGGAGTGTCATAGCGCGTTCAAACCTGCCTTAGTAGCGTGTTAGACCCGCTGAAGCTTGATAAAACCAACGGTTATAGCGGGTAGCGACGGCCTGAAACACTGCAAACACAGCACAGACCGCCAAATAATGCACTTATATAACCATTAGTTACATGAGACTGTCAAACGAACACGTCCTATTTTGACCTGCATATATCGCTGAGCAATAAGACCCTGCAAAGATATTATTATTCAGCGACTTGCGGAGGTATTACTGTAGACCTACCTAATACACCTGACCGCGCAGCAACTCAGCGCCGCATCGGAAACCCCATTGGATTATCTCCCGCTCTTTGCCAACGTTCAGCAACAACCCTGCCTCGTCGTCGGGGGAGGCAGCGTTGCCCGGCGAAAAATTGAGTTACTACTGCGTGCCGGTGCTGCAATTACCGTGAACGCACCCGAACTCGATCCGGAAGTTCGCGAGCTGGCCGAGCGCCGAAAACTGGTCTGGGTCAATGCAACCTTTCAGCCCGAACTGCTCGCTACAACGCTGCTTGTGATTGCCGCCACCAACGATTCAAAACTCAATGCAGAGATTGCAGCGCGATGCAAAGACCAACGCATTCTCTGCAACGTTGTCGATGATCGCAGCGCCTCGGGTTTTATCATGCCGGCGATTGTCGATCGCTCACCACTGCAAATTGCTATTTCAAGCGCCGGCAAAAGTCCGGTACTAGCCACGCGTATTCGACAAGATCTGGAAATTAGCTTGCCAAAGCGCCTAGGTGCTCTAGCTGACTGGGCAGACGACTGGCGCGCGACCGTTCGCGAGCGTTTTAGCGACGGCAATGCGGTACGCCATTTCTGGCGCGACCTGTTCGCGAGCTCTACTGCCGATAAAGTTCTGAACAATGATGTTGCCGGAGCCAATCATGACATGGCCCGGCTACTGGCCACCGCCGACCCGAGTGAGAAAACCGGAGAGGCCTATATTGTTGGAGCCGGCTGCGGTGATCCGGACTTACTCACATTGCGTGGTGCCCAGTTGCTGCAGCAAGCCGACATCGTGCTCTACGATCGCTTGGTCGCACCCGCCATTTTAGAAATAGCGCGTCGGGATGCTGAGAAAATTTCTGTAGGCAAAGAAGTCGGTGCCGCCGTCAGTAGTCAGGCAGATATTAATGCCCTGCTCGTGGATAAAGTCGCCCAGGGCTTCCGTGTCTGCCGGCTCAAAGGCGGCGATCCGTTCATCTTCGGCAGAGGCAGTGAAGAAATCCAGGCGCTGGCCGCTGCTGGTTTGCGCTGGCAAGTTGTGCCCGGCATTACGGCCGCGAGTGGTGCCAGCAGTTATGCGGGCATCCCGTTAACGCATCGTGGACTGGCACGCTCGGTGGTATTTGTAACCGCGCGCGACCGCCATGATCAACCTCCACCCAACTGGCAAACACTGGCCGCCGAAGGTCAAACCATCGTGCTCTACATGGGCGTCGCCAAAGCCGAGGAAATTCAAACCGGACTGCTGAATGCAGGTAAAGCCGCCGCAACACCAGTGGCTGTTATCGAAAATGGCACCACGGCGGGTCAGAGAGTGCTGCAGGGGAAACTGGGTGAGCTTGCTCTATTGGTCGCCGACAACAATGTGAAAGCACCCGCCGTTATTGTTATCGGCGAAGTTGTCGCGCTTGCTAACGAGCTCAGCTGGTTTTCCGGCAAACCAGACAGTGAGTTCAGCTGGTCAGATGGGGTATTCAAAGCAACATCCGACAAAAACCAGTCGTAAGATAAGGCAGGCTAGAAACACAACAACTAGAACCACAACAATAAAGAATCCGCAGCAGCGGCTCACCACAACCTATCCATCGGGCAACACGAAAAGTACTATGACAAAGGCTCTGTACATTGACGAACTTCTGGTTCTGCATCAGTTAAAGGCAAGCACTGGTCTTGCCAACTGGCTGGTCGATTGCCCGAGCCCGGATGCCCCCGGATTCTTTCTCGAAACCTGCATCCGGCAACTGGCCATCCCCGCTACACCCAATCTCGGGGAGAGCATTCATGGTTATGCCGCAGGCAACGCGCTTGAACTCTATCGGGGTCAGGATGCCTACCGCTTCCTACTCGAAGTAGCCACAGGTTTACGGAGTGCCATTCCCGGTGAAACCAATGTGCTCGGACAGATAAAAAGCGCCTGGGCAGACTGCGGAAAACTCATGCGCCGTGAAGATATTGAACACCTGCAGCCGGTCATTCAAAGCCTGCTCAACGACAGCAACCTCATTCGTCGTGAACACCTGCAGGGCCTGGGCGGCAATTCCTATGGCTCTCTGGCACGCAAACTTATCCAGCCCGGCAAACGGGCACGGGTGTTGTTTGTGGGCTCTGGCGAACTCACACGCTCGATGCTACCGTTTTTCCGCAATGTCGATGTGGGCATCTGGAACTATCGGCTCCCGGTTGAGACGCCGGTATGGGCAGAAAAAGCGTTTGATCCGGACCAGAGTGCCTCTGCGGCCGACTGGGCCAGTGTTGTTATTCTGACAACACCACCGGATACCACCAATGACTATCGCTGGACGCGCTTGTGCAGTAAGTATCCGATGGCTCGCGTTCTGCATCTTGGCGTGCGTCGCGAATTGCCTGGTGTTTGGTCTGACGTGGAGAATTTACTCACGCTGGACGACGTCTTCGATCTGCGGAGTTCGCAAAGTGATATACGCAATCTGCAACTGCAACAGGCGCAAACCGCCTGTAACGAGTTGGCAGAGCGATGCGCGCAATTGTCATTCAACACGCACATCGTACAAAACTCTACCGACAGCGTCGGTACTGTGCCTGCCTAATGCCTGAGCCTTCTAAAAAGATGCGACGCCAACGGACGCTGAAACTTGGCAGCCGGCCTTCGCCACTCGCGCTGGCACAAAGCCGCCTGGTCAAAACCGCGCTCGAAGCACACCACCCGACAGTGACTATCGAGATTGTGGAATTCGAGACGCGTGGCGATAAGGATCGCACAACGCCCATGACCGCGGTCAAAGACCCCAATTTTTTTAACGCCGAACTGGATACCGCGCTGCTGAATGGAGAGATTGATTTTTGCGTGCACTCACTCAAAGATTTGCCGTTGGTCAGGCCGCAAGGTGTGGCGATAGCCGCCATTCCAGAGCGCGACAATCCGCGGGATGTAGTGCTTTTCCGTGCTGATGTCGTCACCAAGATAGCCAACGGTGAAACCCTGCATATTGGCACTTCATCAGCCCGTCGTGCCGCCGGCATTAAGCGGTTTTTGCCCACCGCACTGCCGCACAAGGACGGCACCCCTGTTATAGAAACCCAGAGTATCCGCGGGCCGATAGATCAACGCCTGCAGCACTTGCAAGCCGATGCAGCGGAGCCTCTCGACGGCATCGTATTGGCCATGGCCGGACTCAGCCGGTTATTCAATGATGCGGCAGGGCATGAAATCCTCGCTCCGCTATTGCAAGGATTGCGCTGGATCGTCCTACCCATTAGCGAATTCCCCTGCACACCGGGACAGGCGGCACTCGCCATAGAGTGCCGGCATGATGACAACGATACGCGCTTGCTGCTGAGCAGCCTGCTCGATGAAGAATCGGCGAAACTCGTCATGACGGAACGATCGCTGCTTGCCGACCTGACCGAAGACGAACAGTCGCGGTTTGGCGCTACCGCTATTCCCCATCCGATACTCAATGTGTTGCTCTGGATTAATGCCGGCGACCAGGGCGATGCCTACTCGGATACGCAATTACACTGGTTGGCACCGGTGCAGCCCGGAATCCATAAAGCATGGGACGAGCCGCTGCCGGAAGGCTTTCGCGAGCGGCGGCCGGTGCCCGTCTCAGCTGATCTTGGCGACCGGCCGGCCGCCTTTATCGCACATCACCATGCCCTCCCCCTGACAGCGCAATTGAGGCTGCCGCAACGGGTCTGGACCAGCGGCATTATGAGCTGGCAACAGCTTGCAGCGCGTGGCGTCTGGGTTGAAGGCTGCGCTGAGAACCTCAGTTTTGAATGCATAAAGCCGCAACTGGGCACACCCGTATTGCAATTGCCGCCACTCAGCGAATGGGTGGCGTTAACGCACACTGACGCCGAAGCCAGCTGGGATGACTCGGGCATCGGTCATGTGGTGTCGACCTACCGTATTGAAACCAATCCTGAGTTGGCTGACGGACTTGACGATGAGTTCCGGAACTGCAGTCATTTTTACTGGAACAGCTTTAGCGAATACCTCGCCGTTGAGAAACTAGTGCCCGATCATGCGCACCACGCCTGTGGCGCAGGAAAAACATTGCAGCAACTGCAGGATTATGGCATCTGGACAGTGGATGTGTTTCCATCGCGCAACGCATGGCGCAAGTGGTTAGGCTCATGAACAATAATGATGCAGAAATGAATCAGCGACGACTTCGGCAGAACCGGCATATTCGGGAATTAACCTGCGAAGTCCGCATGTCGGCCGAACAATTTATACAGCCTCTGTTTGTTGCTGAAGGTCTGGGCGACAAGCAAGCCGTTCCCGCGCTCCCCGGCGTATATCGCGAGACGCCGGCTTCATTAATTGCACAAATTGAGTCGGACCTTGCCGCAGGCATCAGCAAGTTCCTACTGTTTGGTGTCCCCGCCGACAAGGCCTTGCACACCTTTGATTTTAGTTACACCAGCACTCAGATTCGCGCCGTAAAAAAACACTTTGGCGCGCGCATCTGGCTGGCTGTCGATGTCTGCCTGTGCTCATCGACAGAACATGGTCATTGCGGTGTGCTCAATGAGGCCGGTGACCACGTCCTTAATGGCGATACGGTTGCCGCACTGTGCGAGGCGGCGACGAGCTATGCCGCTGCCGGAGCCGATTGCGTAGCGCCCAGTGACATGATGGATGGCCGGATTGCCCAAATCCGTGATGCGCTCGATGCCGCTGGTTATGAACGCACCATCATCATGAGTTACTCGGCAAAGTTTCACTCTGCTTTTTACGGACCCTTCCGGGTGGCTGCCGATTCAGCACCGGCAGCAAACAATAGGCTTAGCAATCGGGCTTCGTATCAGATTGATCCGGCACGCCCCAATGATGCGTTACTTAGTTCGTTGCGCGATGCGGATGAAGGTGCTGATATCCTGATGGTCAAACCCGGACTACCGTACCTTGATGTGCTTCGCGACTTAGCGGCAGAAATCCCGTTGCCCTGGGCGGTGTATCAAACCAGCGGCGAATGTGCAGCCATCGAACTGCTGGCACGTGAGCAACTCACAGATCGTGCCACAGCAAATATTGAAGTATGGACCGCGTTTATCCGTGCCGGAGCCAGCATCATCATTTCGTACAACGCACGTCTGGCCTGCGGCTGGCTGGACAACTAAATTAGTCAATCAGGATGAAGCAATAAGGATGAGTCAGTCGGCAGATCTTTTCGCTCGAGCATGCAAGGTCACGCCCGGTGGCGTTCATTCACCCGTGCGTTCATTGCAAAGCGTGAGCGACCATCCGCTGTTCATTGATTCTGCATTTGGCGCAAACCTTATTGATGTCGATGGCATCAGCTACACCGACTACTGCATGGCATTCGGCCCGCTCATTCATGGCCACTCCGACCCGACCGTACATCGCGCTGCAGAAGCAGCGCTCGCTGCAGGCTGGAGTTACGGGGCTGCCGAAACCGCCTCATTGCAACTGGCCGAACTAATTACCTCAAGTATCCCGTGGGTCGATAGCATTCGCTTTGTCAGCTCGGGCACCGAGGCCGTCATGTCGGTATTACGGGTGGCGCGCGCCGCCACCGGTCGCGATAAAGTACTGAAGTTTGCCGGCTGCTATCACGGGCATACCGATGCCATGTTAATTAGTGCCGGTTCAGGTCTCGCTGAAACGGCAAGCGCCGATAGCGCGGGCATACCGGCAGGCATTCTGCAGGATACGCTGGTCGCACCACTCGATGACATCACCGCACTGCGCAAAGTATTTGCCGAACATGGGGACACACTGGCTGCCGCCATTATCGAACCACTGCCCGCAAACTACGGCTTACTGCCGCAGACCCCGGCGTTTCTTAGTGAGTTACGCCGACTCTGCACAGAGCATTCGAGCCTGCTAATTTTTGATGAAGTGATCACAGGCTTCCGCTTCGGTTTCCAGGGATTTGCGGGCTACTGCGGCATCACGCCCGATCTGGTGACGTACGGAAAAATTATTGGTGGCGGCTTTCCCGTAGGCGCCTTCGGCGGGCGATGCGACCTGATGAACCAGGTGGCTCCCGTAGGAGCGGTCTACCAGGCCGGCACGATGAGCGCCAACCCATTGGCCATGAAAGCTGGCTTGGCGGCATTGGAATTGCTATTAAATCTGCCTATTTATCAAGAACTGGATGAACTCGGCGAACAACTGAATGAAGAGCTTACGGGCCACCCGGGCGTGTATCTGCAACAGCAAGGCTCTCTATTCTGGCTGTGCGCCACCAATACTGCCGCACTCGCCGGGCAATCTCTGCCCGTGCGAAGCATCGGCGCACTACCCGATACGTCAGGCTACGCAAAACTATTCCAGCACTGCCTGAAGGACGGTATTTATTTGCCCCCCAGTCCGTTTGAGGTCGGCTTTTTATCGGCAGCCCATAAACCGGCCCACATCACAGCTCTGACAGAATCACTGCGAAATTTTCAGCTGTAGGCTAGTGGCATAGTGGCGCACTTGCATTTATTATCCGCACAATTTCAACTAACTCTTACCTGATGGAATGCACTATGTCTGAATTCAACGATGTAACTATTGTTAAAGCGGCCAATATCTATTTTGCTGGCAAGGTAACCAGCCGCACGGTGAAGTTTGCGAATGGCACGCACAAAACGCTGGGCATAATGATGCCGGGCGACTACAGCTTTAATACTGATACCAAAGAGATTATGGAAGTGCTAGCCGGAAGCATGAACATCAAGTTGGCAGGCTCGGCGGCATGGAACACCTACACGGCGGGCACCAGTTTTGAAGTGCCGGCAAATTCGAGCTTCGATCTGCAGGTCACTGAAATCAGCGATTACTGCTGCAGCTATATCCAATAGAACGGCAGTAGAACTAGCTGTCGTTCTCAAGCGGTCCGGTGAGCGCATGCAACACATTGTTAATGAGTGCTTCGCGTGCACTGGCCAGTTTGGCGGCCAGCGCCGTGTCGGGTTGAAATGCCTGCACGGCGGCCGGGGCAATGACACCGGCCTCAGCCAGCACGGCTTCTAATACTTTCTGCCGGTCACTCAGTACCCAGACTTCCTGCGTTAAGGCAATAACAGCATCACCAAGCGACTTAATCTCTTCATACTGCAAACGGCTGTCGGCCATAACTATTCTCCTCTGACTTCGGTTGCGGGCTTGCGGCCGGTCAGCACGTACGGATAGGCATCGTGGCCTAAACCGCGCCATGCAATATCAATAAAACCACATTGCTCGGCCAGTGCGACGAAATCAGTCATCGCATACTCACGCCAGAACGGATCACCGCCCACTTCCTGATTCCAAAAATCAGCATGCCAGACCTCGGCGGCCGATTGCGCACTGTAGGGTTTCACATCCGCCATTAACAGGGTTCCGCCGGGAGTGCATAAGCGAAACTTCTCGGCCATAACGGCAGCAGCCACAGCCGCCGGTAGTTCATGAAAAACCGCATACGAACAGACAAGCTCAAAACTATTGGAATCAAGGCCACTCGATTCTGCAGCCGCCTGCAGTAGTTGCCAGTTCGCGCCCAACGCATTGCCACGCCGCTGGGTCTGTTCCAACTGGCGCAGACTTAAGTCCAGTGCAGTAATCTTTGCGTGCGGGTAGGTCTCGGCCAGAGCGGCCGTAAATTGGCCACTCGCACAACCGATCTCCAGAATGCGCGCTGGTGCATCACCCGCAACGGCCGCCGCTGCGCGCCGCTGACCGTGCAGCACACCCGCCAATGCACGCCCCACCATCTGCGTATGAATAAGCTCGCCATGCACAAAGCCCATGTAAGCATGACCATCCCAACCACCGGCAGATCGATGAAACTCATAACCCTGCCAATAAGCCGGTAACGTCAGCTCATTATTCGGGCGCAATCCTGTATTGCCGGCGCGGGCCGCATCCAGGTCGGTAGCAACCGCTTCCGGCAACTCTGCAAAAGCATCCATCGCGATATAACCATGCACTTGCAGCATCCACTCGCGCACGAGACGCAACACGCGAAACTCGCGACACTCGGTAAGCTTGTGAAGAGTGTCTGTGTGCAACGCCGTAAAGTCGAGCGTGCTGCCAGGCTTCGGATGATCGAACTCCGGTGGCGGTTGCAGATCGCGGATAACGGCAGAGCTCTCGAGCGGATTGGAACAACGGCGCAGATCGGTCAAAAAGTCGATGCTAGCCCGGCCCCGCTGCTGCAATTGATAGGCTGTCATCTGCCTAAGCCCTGCTGCATGCCACCGAGAGAAACAGGACTATCATTGATCTCAAGCATACCGTCTTTTAATAACAGCTTACTGCTGTAACCGGTCGCTGTTTTTAAAAGGACACCCTGCTGGGTATAGTTGACCAACAACACCGGTGCTTGCTCGCGAGCTAGTTTTTCAATGTCTACAGCGTTCGCTGTACGTCCCTCCGCCTGCAAGCCCGCAACAATCTGGTTGGCGGCAAATTGTGCGGCAAGCTGGAGCGCCATGTTGTCGGACAAGTTGATATACGCATCAGTATCGACAATAGCCATCCACATCTGTGTGTCAGTAACATTAAAACTCTCATAGCCGGGCAAGCCCGACGCATCCAGAGAAACTGTCAACGCCGCCTCAAGCTGGTCTTGCTGCCACAAGGTCCGTAGGGGGCCAAACTCGAATGTGGGTGATGCCGCCGTCAGCTGATACACGGCCGCCCGCAACTCCTCTACCGGCGTATCTTCGATCCGACCCGTCTTATTCATCTCGACAAATGCACTAAGCGCGGCCAGATCAAGACGGCCAAAACGCAGTGCCAGACTCACATCAGACACATCAAGCTCGCCCGCTCCCGTCACCTTATCAATGGTGTACAACGCATCGAGATCAACCACCTGACCACTGCTATCAGCATTAACTTTGGCCACCAACCCCAGATTCTGCAGATTGAAAAATTCATAGCCCAGCGGATCTACAGCCGAGCTTGAAGCCAGACCAAAGGTAGCCTCACCTATCCAAACCGCCGGTTGAATCTGCGTATGATCGCCAACATAACTTAAGCCGGCAAACCGTGTAGTGCCAGCCAATGAATCAAAGACCAGCTCTTTGGCGGCCACATTGATATCGACTTTACCACTGTAAATATCGGCGGAACCCGTGTAATCAAGACCGGAAAAACGCACTTCAGTACTGGTCTGCTGCACTTCAAACGGCGGGATATCACCACGAAAGTCGATGCCGCCCGAAAAGCCAATATGTGAATACTGGCGGAGCAAATAAGGCACGCCCAAATACTCACGAATACGATTGAACTCCCCGGATGAAGCATCTAACTCAGCCGTGACAGAACCCAACCCTAGCTGTATGCCATCGTTAATCAATAAAGGCCCGTGATTAATACCCACAACAACCGACAAACGGCTCACCAATGCCGCCTGATAGAACCCGATGACCAGCGGATCACCATCCGTCTTCGCCCTGAGGACCTCTGTCATGACATCGCGATAACCGTCGGCAAACTCTACGTTCAATACCGCTGAACTCGAGAACCAACCGCGTTGATAGTCTTGCATCTCAAGCGTAATAACATCTTGATTCTCGCGATTAATAAAGTCGACGCGATCGGCAACGACCGACCGAACCATAAAACCGGCAACCCCGGGCGCAAGCACTAACAGCAGCAGGACTAGGGCGACCAACGCGGCTAACTTCTTCATTCAGTACACCAAGCAATGATAAATTCCGGGATGAAAATTGAGTCTGATTTTCGCCCCGACGAGATTGCCAAGAAGAGTATCACAGAGACTCTGCCGGCTGTCGTCCAAAGGGCGTGCAACTAGCAGCCACCCGTCGAGCCTGCAAAACCAACGCTACAACTCAAACCGCACTCCGCGTTATGATGTTCGTGGCTTACACCGCTTGGGCTGCCAACTCAATCAACTCAAGAGTCCGGTTAAAGGCAGCGCTTAAAGATCACTATTCGAGAACCCTGCTATGCGATTTATCGTCACCCTTATAAAACGACTATTGCAACTCATCGTCATACTCATCGTCGGGTTGATTGGCTACATGTACCTCGCCGATGCAACGCTCGCGACACGGGTCATTAAACTGACCCTATTTGGCGACAGCGGCCCGACGCAGGTTGTTGCCGGCGGCGGTTATACACCGCCTCCCGCAGCCACACCTCTATCGACCGGCATGAGTCAGTCGGCACTCGACGACGTACTGGCGTATGGCGCGGCAACCAACTCGCATGCGCTGCTCATTTATCATCGCGACACACTGATCCTCGAACACTACTACCCTGACTACGATGCAGAGACCATTACCTCCACCGCATCAATGCACAAATCGGTACTCGCGCTGCTTATCGGGCTGGCCATTGAACAAGGCTACATTGCATCGGTCGATGAACCGGCTGCCACCTACATCACGGAATGGGCCAGAGATGAACGGAGCGAAATCACCATTGAGCAATTACTGCGGCAAAGTAGTGGTATCGATTTTCCGGCGTTTAGCCTCAACCCTACCGGCGGTTTCTTTAAGTTCTTTCTAGGCGATGATGTCACGGCTGTCACACTGTCTCAGCAAGCCTTGGCAGAGCCTGGTGTGCAGTTTGACTACAACAACGTCGGTCCCCAAACACTTGGCATTCTGCTGGAGCGAGCCACCAGCCAGAAGTACGCAGACTATCTTGAAGAGAACCTGTGGCAAAAAATGAGCGTCGATGATGCCACTGTGCAAATGGATCGCGAAGGCGGCATGACCCGCACCTTCTGCTGCCTTAATGCCACGGCCCGCTCATGGCTGCAAATCGGCTTATTGCATCTCTACAAAGGCAGGCTTGGCGATGAGCAGATTGTGCCGGCCGAGTGGATGGCAGAGGTAGTCAGCCCCGGAATCCGGGAACCTAACTACGGCTATCTCACATGGCTGGGCACTGAGTATAAAGAGCAGCAGCGTTACAATCGCAAGGGAGAGGGATCGGTGTATCACTCAGCACCCTATGTGATGGACGACCTTATTTATTTCGATGGCTTCGGCGGGCAACGCGTCTACATTGTGCCATCGGAAGAACTGGTGATTATCCGGACCGGCGACATCAGCCTCGACTGGGATGATGCCTATGTACCCAACACCATCGTGAAGGGTATTAACCAGTAGGCTTATAGACTCTGAAAGTAATTGTGAATTGCTTTGATTTCATCCGCGGTGAAATAGATATAACGATGCTGAGCAACCTCAACCATCTGATAATCAATTTCACGCTCACCTAATGCCACGCCGCTGCGCAGAAGCCGATCAAGATTCTCTGCGCTATAGGCTTTGCCAATCTGCAAATTGGGCGCCACCGGAACACGGTAACGGCCATTGTCACTGTGGCAGGCTTCGCAGGTGCTTTTCACCAAATACTCGCCGTGCTCAGCGGATCCAGGTACAAAATCGGCTGACACACGCGGGGCCGAATGGTCGATAAGCTCGGCGGAGTTGGGTGGAAACTCGCCGAGCGCATAACGAATGTGACCGTAAGGATAGTACGTCCACTGCCCTTCCATGCCATCAACCACTGGCACACTCTTGATGTAAGAAACTAGTGCGGTGAGGTCCTGATCACTCAAGTGAAAGTACGCAAAGCTGGGCATCGCCGGCTGCAAACTGGTGCCGTCAGGTCGGATACCGTGGCGCAGAGCACGCACAAACTCGGCGGTACTGTAGTCGCGGGCTTTCAACGTCAAATTAGGCGTGATCAGCTTGACACCCTTGAAACCAGCAACGTAGTAAACAGCCCCCTGCAGTTCACCACCGTGGCACCAGAAACAACCGCGGGTAAAGGCCAGACGCTCACCTTCGGCCAATACCGCCGGCGCGTCACTGAGCTCAATATCCAGCAGCGGTGCCTCGTAGGTACGGGACAAGTTCTCTGTAGACGACCACCAGATCAGCCCGTAACCGACTAGCGTAGCGGCAAAAACCGCCACGAGCAGACCCAATAGGACATCAAAGAAACGATTCATAAAACCTAAAACCCAGTTTTTTCTCGGCTGGAAGCCGGAATATTTAGCGCAATACGTTAAAATCAGCCGGATGAGCTGATGCTGTACGATATATTAGCAGCAATACAGCATCGACAGGCAGCTGAGCATCACCATTTTGCCCGCCTAAACCCGGCATTTCTTGAGGGTTGAAGGTGGGTATAAAAGGTGCTCCACTCACCCAAATAATAAGCAATACAGTGCCCATGAAAATAGAGTCTCTCGCTATTCCTGACGTCAAACTGCTAACACCTAAGAAACACGAAGACCCCCGTGGCTTTTTCGTGGAAAGCTGGAATCGCCGGTTGCTGCAGGAGCATGGCATTGATATTGAGTTTGTTCAGGACAACCACTCGTTATCAGTTCCTGCCGGAACTCTGCGGGGCATGCACTTTCAGGCGCCGCCATTCGCCCAGGCAAAGTTAGTGCGGTGCACGCGCGGCAGTATTCTCGATGTAGCGGTAGATATTCGCGTGGGCTCAGCCACTTTTGGTCAGGCGGTAACCGCACGGCTCAGTGCTAAAAATATGCAGCAGATGCTGGTACCCGAAGGTTTTGCGCACGGTTTCTGCACGCTGGAAGACGATACCGAGGTGCAGTACAAGGTCAACGCCTACTACTCTGCAGAATGCGACGGGGGTCTTGCATGGGATGATCCGGCCGTGGGTATCGAGTGGCCGGTCACGGCAGAAACTGTGCTGCTGTCGGAAAAAGACCAGCATCTACCTAAGCTTGCCGAGTTGGATAATCCGTTTCGTTATCAGGGCTAGCGCTCATTTTTCGGTCGGGGCCAGAACCTGACCGCTATTATTCATTGCTGTAATCAGGAACAGACTTTTGAAAATAATTATTACCGGCGGCATGGGATTTATCGGCTCGGCACTCATCCGGCATTTGCTCGACAACAGCGATGCCGAGATTATCAACATAGACAAGATGACCTATGCGGCCAACCCGGCCTCACTGCTGGGGCGCGAGACCAACCCACGCCATACCCTAATTCAGGCCGACATTACTGATGCAGATGCTATGCACCAGGCATTTGCCACTCACCAGCCGGATGCAGTTATGCATTTGGCGGCCGAGTCACATGTCGATCGCTCGATTGATGCGCCCGATGATTTTATTCAAACCAATCTGGTAGGCACGTTTCGACTATTACAGAGCGCGCTGACCTATTGGGGAACGTTACCTGCTGATAGAAAAGCGAGCTTCCGTTTTCTGCACGTCTCTACGGATGAAGTGTTTGGCACATTGGGCGATACCGGTCTGTTTACCGAGACCACCGCTTACAAGCCCAACTCGCCGTACTCCGCCAGCAAGGCGGGCTCCGATCATCTGGTGAGGGCCTGGCACGAAACCTACGGTTTGCCGGTCATCATTACCAACTGCTCAAACAACTACGGCCCCTGCCAGTTCCCCGAAAAACTGATCCCGCTGATGGTGCTGAAAGCCCTGGCTGGCGAACCGTTGCCGGTCTATGGTGCAGGCGTCAATATTCGCGACTGGCTCTATGTCGATGATCATGCGCGGGCACTTAAAACCGTCTTGTTAAACGGCAAGGTAGGCGAAACTTATGCTGTTGGCGGCAACTGCGAGCGGCGTAACATTGATGTGGTCAATGCCTTATGCGACATTATGGATGAACTGCAGCCTGCTAACGCGCCGCACAGCCAACTTATTACTTACGTTAAAGACCGCCCGGGCCATGATCTGCGGTATGCCATTGATGCCAGCAAGATCAAACGCGAACTGGGTTGGGAACCGCAAGAAACGTTCGAAACCGGCCTCAGAAAAACCGTAGACTGGTACGTAGAGAATCGCGATTGGTGGCAGGCTATCTTGAATGGCAGTTATCAACTCGGTCGACTCGGCACTAACAACTAACAGCACAGGGAAACCAGCATGTCTAAGGGGATCATACTCGCAGGCGGCTCAGGCACACGCCTGTATCCGGCCACTCACAGCGTCAGCAAACAACTGCTGCCGGTCTATGACAAGCCGATGATCTACTACCCGCTGTCCACGCTCATGCTGGCCGGTATCCGCGAGATACTCATCATCACTACACCGCATGATAATGATCAGTTCCGGCGCCTGCTGGGCGATGGCAGTCAATGGGGCATTAACATTCAGTACGCCATTCAGCCTAACCCTGAAGGCCTGGCCCAGGCGTTCATCATTGGCGCTGAGTTTGTGGGTAAGGATGCCTGTGCCTTGGTGCTCGGCGATAATATTTTCTATGGCGGCGGCTTTAGTTCGCTACTGCAGGAGGCCCGCAATCGAACGGCAGGCGCCACGGTATTTGCCTATCAGGTGTCTGATGCAAAAGCCTTTGGTGTCGTCGATTTCGACAAATCAGGCAAAGCGCTCAGCATCGAAGAAAAACCCGCAAAACCGAAATCGAACTGGGCAGTCACCGGCCTGTACTTCTATGACAATAATGTTGTTGAGTATGCCCGGCAAATCAAACCCTCACCGCGCGGCGAACTCGAAATCACCGATCTCAATAACGTTTATCTACAACAGGGCACGCTTAACGTCTCTTTACTCAATCGTGGCTTTGCGTGGCTCGACACCGGCACCCATCAGTCTTTACTGCAGGCCTCAGAGTTTGTGCACACCATTGAAGAGCGGCAGGGCCTGAAAATTGCCTCGCCTGAAGAAGTGGCCTATCGCATGAAGTTTATTACGGCGGATCAGCTTGAAAAGCTTGCTAAACCACTGGAGAAAAGTGGCTACGGGATCTACCTGAAACGGGTGTTAGCGGAAAGCTAGAGCCGCAGCACACGCGCCACCACGGCTATATTGCGCCGACCCGCATAAACCATTGCCCGGGAAATTCGCTCATGAGCACATTGCCACCCTGCCCTATCTGCAATTCTGAATACCCCTACGAAGACGGCGCACTACTGATCTGTCCGGAGTGCGCGCATGAGTGGTCTGTCGCAGAATCAGAACAGGCTCAAGGGTCGGGTGTCACCGATGCAAACGGCAATCCGCTGGCGGATGGCGACTCCGTTACCGTTATCAAAGACCTGAAGGTCAAGGGCAGTTCCGCTGTCGTGAAAGTGGGCACCAAAGTAAAAAATATTCGTCTGGTCGACGGTGATCACGACATCGACTGCAAAATTGAGGGTATCGGTAGCATGAAGCTCAAATCAGAGTTCGTTAAGAAGGCCTAAGTAGACTGTGGCTCAGTATCGCCATTCAGTGTCCAGCGAACGTCGTCAATAGACTGCGCAACCTGCGCAATCGTCGGACCATCGAACAAACGCCGCAATGGCAAGCCCACCTGCAGTGATTCAGTAGTCCGGGCCATCAGCTGCATCGCCAGCAATGAGTGTCCGCCGAGTTCGAAGAAATCATCGTCCACGCCCACTTTCTCAACCCCCAGCACATCAGCCCAAATTGCGGCGAGTCTCGCCTCCAACTTATTACGCGGTGCCACATAGGCCTGCTCATCATTGCGGCCCCACTTCGGTGTGGGTAAGGCGCGGCGATCAACCTTGCCATTCGACGTTAGCGGCAAGTTATCGAGCACCAGCACGGCGGAGGGCACCATGTAACGCGGCAAGCGGCGCTGCAGATGCTCGCGCAACTCAGCCACTTCGACCGTCTCACGTTTCTTCGCAACAACCCACGCCACCAGCCGCGGGTTGTTCTGCAGGTCGGTGCGCAGGGCGACAACGGCACGGTCCACCCGCTCATGCGCTGTGAGTTGACCCTCAATCTCGGCTGGCTCAATCCGATGACCGCGGAGCTTAATCTGCTCATCAATGCGGCCGGTGAACAGCAAATTACCATCCGGCAGATAGCGTGCCGTGTCGCCCGTGCGATACCAGCGACGGCCGTCCATCTCGACAAACACCTTAGCGGTGAGTTCGGGCTGCTGCCAATAGCCCGGTGTAATCTGAGCACAGGCTATCGCCAGCTCACCGCAGATGCCGGATTTGCGAAGTTGGTCATCAAGCAATAGCACGTCCACCCCTGGCACCGGCTTGCCTGTCGGCACCAAACCGCCCTGCAGCATAGTTTTCTGGTCGGCAAACCATTGGAGTGCCAGCGTGCATTCAGAAGGCCCGAGACCGTTCACAAAAAGGGTATGCGGCTTAAAGTTATTCTTAAAGAACTCAAAGTCGCCGGTCTTCGCGGCCTCGCCACCGAGCACGACAGCGCGCACCTCGGTCACGTCATGCCGGCAAATCTTGTGGCGCATTAAGTAGCGGTACACGGTGGGTGTTGCGTGCAACAAGGTAATACCGCTCGCCGCAATCTGCTCGATCACGGCGCCCAGATAGGCCTCGTTTTTTAGATCGAACGGACACAAGCAGGCACCGCTGATCAGGCTGGCGTAGATGTCCATAACCGCCGCATCAAAACCAAATGGCGACAGCAAAGACAGGCGATCACTGCTATCGATACCCAACGCGTTGCGATAGGTCTGCGCATGATGCAGCACATTAGCATGCGTCTGCATAACGCCTTTCGGCGTGCCGGTGGTACCCGAAGTAAATAAAATATAAGCAAGATCATTAGCCCCAGGCAGCAGTGCTGGCGGACCCGGATCCTGCACAGCATCTGCAGCCACCAACACCAGCGGCAGCTCAGCGCTCAACGCACCAGCCAGCTCCGCATGTTGAGCGGCCGCAACAATTACGCCCACGCCGGCACTGGTCAAAATCGTCTGCAGCCGCTCCACGGGTGAATCCGGGTCTAGCGGCACATAGGTCTTGCCCGATTTCAAAGCACCCAACAGCCCTGCCAGCATGGGCGCATCATGCCCGAGCAACAGGCCCACTTGCTGCGCACCGGAGGGCTCTACTGCCGCTAGAATATTGTGGGCGACGGCATTGGCACGCGCCGCAAGCTCAGCATAAGACCACTGCAACTCGCCCGCCTGTACGGCAGGCCTGCTGGCTAACTCTGCAAGTTGGGCATCAAACAAGGCAACCACAGTGTCGACTTCGGGTAAGGCAGGGGGCAACGGAATACTGACCGGTGCAGGCATTGCGGCAAAGGGCAGTTCACTTAAGCGCAGCGAGCTGTCGGTCGTCATCTGCTGCAGAACCTGTTCCAGCATCGCGAGCATACTGCCCACGGTCTCAGCGTTGAAGAGATCGGTGCTGTACTCCATCGCCAACAACAAACCTGCATTGCCCTCGGCCACAGCCAGATTGAGATCAAATTTCGCGGTACCGCGATCAAGATGGAACCCATAAGAATCATCAGTGAGCGCCAGCGGCCGATCAAATTCGTTGTGCAGGTTAAACATGATCTGCACCAGAGGCGCCGTCGACAGACTCCTTGCCGGCTGTAATTCTTCAAGCAGCTTCTCAAACGGCACATCCTGATGCTGATACGCGCCCAATGCCGTCGCGCGCACCCGCAGCAGCAGACTGCGCAGATCAGGGTTACCGCTTAAATCGTTGCGCATCACCAGCGTATTGAGAAAGAACCCGATCAAAGATTCGAGTTCGCTGCGCTGCCGGCCTGCCACCGGAGTGCCAACGACGAGATCCTCACGACCACTGTACCGCGCCAACACAACATTGAATGCCGTTAACAGCTCCATATACAACGTGCTGTTGGTCGATCGAGCCAGCACCTGAAGACTCGCAGTGAGCTCCAAAGGCAGACGACGCTGCGCCCAAGCGCCGCGGTATGAAGGCACCACCGGCCGGGGATGATCGTAGGGCAGCTCAAGCACCGGCGGTACTTCATGCAACTGCTTACGCCAGTAGCTCAATTGATTCTTAAGCTCGGCACCACTCAGCCAATCGCGCTGCCACAACGCATAGTCGACGTACTGAATAGGTAGCCGGGCCAGAGCGGCATGATCGTTACTGTGATACAGCTCGGTGAGTTCTTCACACAACACACCCATCGACCAGCCATCTGAAATAATGTGATGCATTGAAATGAGCAGCACCGCATCGTCGGTAGCCATCTGCAACAAGCTGGCACGCAGTAGCGGACCGCGCTGCAAATCAAACGGTCGCCGCACTTCATCCAAGAGCCGCGTTTGCAACACCTCATCGGTGGCCCCCGGCAGTGCCGCCGTCTGCAAGACTACCGGCTGATCAGGCAACACCATTTGCACCGGATCACCGCTTTGCGATGCAAACACAGTGCGCAAGGATTCATGCCGTAACACCAGGCTATTTAATGCGTGCTGCAAGCGCTCGCGATCGAGCACTCCTTTAAAACGTGTTCCGCGATGCAGGGTATAGGCCGTGCTCTGGGGCTCCAGTTGGTCAAGGAACCACAAGCGTTGCTGTGACCATGACAACGGCGCGAGCGCACGATCTTCCGCACGACGAGCCACCAGCGGCACGCTATGGTCTTCGCCAAAATCTGCAACCGCCTTAGCAAAGGCTTCGAGCACCGGATGGGCAAAGATCTCGGCCAACGGCACGCGCGTCTGCAACTGATCGCGCACGCGAGCCAGCATGCGGGTGGCGATGAGTGAGTGGCCACCCAATGCGAAGAAATCGTCATCCAGGCCCACAGTCTCAATGCCAAGCACTGTTTGCCAGATGTCGGCAAGCTGTCTGCTCAAGGTCGAATCAGGCGCACGATACGCTTGTCGCTGCTGCATGTCGGGCGCCGGCAAGGCACCAATATCAAGCTTGCCGTTCGGGGTTAACGGGAACGCGCTGACCGCCACGAACGCGGCAGGCAGCATCGATTCGGGCAGCACATCGCGTAACGCGGCACGCAATAATTGTGCTTCGGTTACTTCGCTTATCTTGGCTTTCGGCTGATACCACGCCACTAAATAGTCGTGATCGCCGTCAGACCACAAACGCACAACACTGCGGCGGACTGCCGGCAATGCATCGAGGTGCTGTTCGATCTCGGCGGTTTCGATACGCTGACCACGCAACTTGATCTGGCCGTCGGCCCTGCCATCGAATACCAGATTGCCGTCCGGCAAATAACGCGCTATATCGCCACTGCGATAGGTCACAGCATCAATAAAAGCGGCGGCTGTAGCCGCCGGATTCTGCCAATAGCCCGGCGCTAAACGGTGGCTTCTGATAATGAGTTCACCGCACAACGCGCTGGGTATTCCGTGTGCATCGCGCAACTCAACTTGGGTATCGCGCACCGGCCGGCCTATCGGCACCACGCCCGGTGGCAGCGTGCTGTAGGTATCCGCAAAAAACTGCAACGCTGTGGTCGATTCGGACGGACCGAGCCCGTTAACGAACCGGGTACCCGCCATGAATCGACGGCGGAATAATGCAAAGTCGGCCGCTGTCATCTCCTCACCACCAAGCACCACAACCCGCACAGTCTTGAGTGCACCCCCCTCCTCCAACAACAAGCGGAATACCGTAGGCGTGGCATGCAACACCGAGATATTCAGTGCCTGCAGGTTAGCTAATGGCGCCGTCGCGGCACGTACGTCGACCGGACAAATACAAGCACCTGTCAGCAAGCCTGCGTAGATATCCATAATGGCGGCATCAAAGCCATACGCCGCAAGTAACGACAAGCGGTCGCCCGGGGTCAACTCCAGCGCCGCCGCGTACGCATCCATGTGCGCGGCAACATTCGCGCGGGTCTGCGGCACACCTTTAGGCTTGCCGCTCGTACCTGACGTGTAAAGGATATAAGCCAGCCCGTTGTCATCGGCAGCCGCCGCTTCGGGTTGTGTGTAACCCCAGGCTGCTGGATCTGCCGGCAATACGATCAGTGCCTGTTGTGCGGCTACCTGCAGCGCCAGCGGCACATGACCTTCGGCGGCCACAATACAGGTCACGCCGGCATCCATCGCAATAGCCTGCAAACGGGCCAGCGGCAACTGCGGATCTAACGGCACCCAGGTTCTATTAATTAGCGTCAACGACGCGATAGCGACAACGGTCAATGCATCGTGATTCAGCATGAGTCCGACGGGCTGTGACTGTTCGGGCAAACTGGCGGCAAGGTACGTTGCGCAATACCCCAATTGGCTGTAGGTGAAGCGCTGATTGAGTGCTTCGCAGGCGATGGAATCACCCTGCTCACGAATGCGCTGTAGGACGCGGTCAGACAGCGGCGGGTGCGGCGACGTGGCCGCAGGCGGCAATGCTGTCAGCCGAAACACGCCGCCGGGCAACGGCAACTGCACCAGCGTTTGCTCAGGACTCGCCACAATAGCCTCGAGCAATACCTGATACTCCTGCAACATGCGTTGCACCGTGGTTGCAGCAAATAAATCACTGCTGTATTCAATGCCGATTAGTAGGCCACTGTCACGCTCATACACCGCCACATTCAAATCAAATTTTGCGGTGCCGCTGGCCAGCGAAAAGCCATCCACTGTAAGACCGGGAAACACGGGGCGGGTATGCGGTTCGTTGTGCAGATTGAACAAGACCTGCACCAACGGCGAATACGCCGGGTTGCGCTCGGGCTGCAGCACTTCTATTAGTTTTTCAAACGGTACGTCCTGATGCTCAAACGCATCGAGTGCCGTTTTGCGAACCGCTTGCAGTAAATCAGTAAAGCGCGGGTTGCCGCTCAAATCAGAGCGCAACACCAGCGTGTTCAGAAAAAAGCCAACCTGAGTTTCAAGCTCGGTCCACTGCCGGCCTGCCACCGGTGTACCAACGACGATGTCATCGGCACCCGCATAGCGTGCCAGCAATACTTTAAACCCGGCCAGCAACAGCATGAACACACTGCAGCCCTGCGCTGCTGCCAGAGCCGTCAACTGCTCACTGAGCACTTTCGGCAACTCTAAATCGACCCAATCACCCGCATAACTCTGAACGGGCGGTCGCGGATAATCGGTGCACAACGCCAGCAACGGCGGTGCATCGGCCAATTGTTCATGCCAGTAGTTCAGGTGTTGCGGGAACTTAAGCCCGGCCAGCCACTCTCTCTGCCATAGCGCATAATCGGCATACTGCACCGTAAGCCCGGGCAACGGATGTGGTGTTGCGGGCTCAGCACAGTAATGCGCATAAAGCACCGACAGCTCACGATAAATAACACCCATCGACCAACCATCAGAAACAATATGCTGCATGCACAGCAAAAGGACGTGATCATCACGCCTCAATTCCCACAGGTCGGCGCGTATCAGCGGGCCCTGCTGCAAATCGAACGAGCGGGCTATCCGCTCACGCAACTGCACTTGCAACTGGGCCTCGCTCAGGCCATACGCATGATGCTGGGTCAGCGGCAATTGCTGTGTGGGCGCAATGATCTGCACAGGCTCACCGGCACTGGCGGCAAAACGGGTTCGCAACGAATCGTGCCGCGCCACCAGCGCATTGAGTGCCAACTGCAAGGCCGCCACATCCAGCATCCCACGCAAGCGCACCAGCCAGGGCAAATTAAAGGCGCTATTACCGGGTTGTAATTGATCCAGCAACCACAAACGCTGTTGTGCAAAAGACAGTGGCGGCAAATCCGTGGTCTTGCGGCGCGGGGTCAGCGGCGCTACCGACTGCTCCTGCAACGTCTCCATCGCGCCGAGCAATCCGCCAATACTGGGATTGTTAAACAGCAAGCGCAGCGGCACGTCACGGGCAAACTGATCACGAACCCTCGCCACCACGCGTGTGGCCAATAGCGAATGCCCGCCAAGCGCAAAGAAATTGTCATCCAGCCCGACCTGCGGCACGCCCAGCACTTCTATCCAGATAGCCGCCATCTGCAACTCGGCAGTGGTCGTGGGGGGCCGGTAGCTTTCCACGATGCCTGCCAAATCAGGAGCCGGCAAAGCCTCGCGATCCACCTTGCCATTTTTGGTGAGCGGCAGCGCCGGCAATGCCACGTAGAAATCCGGCACCATGTAGTCGGGCAAGCGGGCCTGCAAAAACTGTTTTAAGTCAGCCGCATCAATGTCATGTTGTGCCGCATACCAGGCAACCAGTGCGACGTTATCGCCTGCCACCGCCCTTGCCATCACCACGGCATTGTCCACCTGCGGATGCTGCAATAACACCGCGGCGGTTTCAGCCGGTTCAACGCGATGCCCACGCAATTTAATCTGCTCATCGGCACGACCTAAATATTGAATCGTGCCCTCGGCCAGCAAGCGGGCCCGATCGCCGGTGCGATACCACCGCACGGCATCAATACCCGGTGCAGAAGAACTAATTTTTTGTTCAAAAAACGCGGCCGAAGTCTGCCCGAAATAGCCGCGTGCCAAACCCACACCGCCAATGCATAAATCGCCGGGCACACCGATGGGTTGCGGTCGCAAATTGGTATCCAGAATGGCAAGTTGCACGCCCGGCAGCGGCCGGCCAATAGGAATGTCATGCAACGCCTCCGGGTTCTGATGGGTCAGATCAAACCAGGCGGCCGCAATAGAGGCCTCGGTGGGCCCGTAGGTATTAAGCAATTGCACGCTCGAGCCAACGGCTTGCTGCCAGCGCCGCCAGTTCGGCAGTAGTGCTTTCTCTCCGCCAATAATGACCGTACAAAGTGCAGACCATAACGGCGAACCGGGTCCATCAAGCGTGGCGGCCCACTCATGCCAATACGCTGTGGGCAAACTGAGCCAACTCACATCATTGGCCGTACAGAATGCCGCAAACTCTGCCAGCGAGGGCGCGGGGCCGGGCGCACGTAAAACCAATGTCGCGCCGCCGGCAAAGGCGACAAAGATTTCTTCCAGAGAAATGTCGAAACTCAGCGAGGCAAACTGCAGCACCCTGCTATCACTGTTCACCGCTGTGGCCTGGGCAAGATGCTGCGCGTAGAAACTTAAGCCACGGTGTTCGAGCACAACAGCTTTGGGTGTGCCAGTTGATCCGGATGTAAACAGCACGCAGGCCGCCGCATTCACCGGCACATTCGGCAATGCCGGCAGCCCATCACTAGTGCTATTGCTGATGGCATCGAGATGCCACACTGTTGTATCAGTTTTCAGCTCAATGCTGCCATCAGTGAGCACGCCACTCACGCCACCTAACGCCAACATGGTCGCAAGGCGGCTGGCCGGATACTCCGGGTCTAACGGTAACCAACACGCTCCCGCCTGCAACACACCCAATATGGCGGCGACATTGTCGGCTGAGCGGGCCGCACAAATACCAATGCGCTCACCCGGTGCGATACCTGCAGCCAGCAATGCCGTGGCAATGGCCTTAGCCCGTGCATTCAGCGCCGCATACGTCAAACATGTGCCGGCAGTATCGGTAACTGCCACTGCTTCAGGCGCACGCTGCACGGCATCGGCGAACAAACCGTGTAAGTTTTTATCCTCAGTGCTGGCTGGCACGGGCGCTGCCAGAACCGCACCCGGCTCGCCGTTACCTAATAGCCTCAGCTCACTGAGTGGCGCATCCGGCTTCTGCAATATCGCAATCAATAAGTTCTGATAGTGCGCGGCAAATTGCTCAATGGTGGCTTCATCGAACAGGTCGGTATCGTATTCAAACATCGCATCAAGACCGTTCACGGCCTCGCGCACCGACAGCGTTAGATCAAACGTGGATGTGCGGCTGCTAAAGATCACCTCAGGAATCACTTCAAGATTCTGCACCGGCAGTTCCCAACGTGGCTCTTCCTGCAAATCAAACATCACCTGAAACACCGGCGTATGACTAAGCTCGCGTTCCGGCTGCAGCACTTCCACCAGTTTCTCAAACGGCAGCTCCTGATACGTATGCGCTTCCAGTGCGGTATTACGAACCTGCCGCAACAGCTCACGAAAACTCATGTCATCGGTAAGCTGTGTGCGCAATACGGCTGTGTTCACAAAGAAACCAATGAGCCCTTCCAGTGCGGTGCGCGACCGCCCGCTAATCGGCGTGCCTACCAGCAGATCAGACTGACCGGAGTAGCGATAAAGCAGCACATCAAAGACGGCAAACATCACCATGAATAAGGTCGCGCCGTTGCTGCGGCCGAGTGCGCGCAGATCTTCGGCAAGCCGCTGCGGCAGCACCCGAATCACAGATGCACCGCGAAACCGCAGGGCTGCAGAGCGTGGCCGATCGGTCGGTAATGCCAACACAGGCGGCGCACCTGTGAGCTTTTCAATCCAGTAACGCAACTGCTGTTCCAGCTGCTCACCCGACAACCATTGGCGTTGCCAGGCCGCGAAATCAGCGTACTGAATATCCAATGGTGCCAATCCCGCAATACCCGCAGCGACGTCGCCGACGACAGCGGCATCATAGAGGCCGGCTAGTTCGCGAAATAGAATCCGCATAGAAGCGCCATCGGAAATGATGTGATGAATAAGCACCAACAACACATGCTCGGTGGCCGAGCGCTTTACCAAAAACACCCGGCACAATGGCGCTGCAGCCAGATCAAAATTGCTACCGGCAAGCCGCGATAAATGCGCCCGCAAACGCTCATCAGAAGCACCGGCCAACTCGCTGTGTTCCAAGGGCACTGCAACCGAGTCATGAATAATTAAACGGGCCTCGCCCGCTACTGTTGCAAAACTGCAGCGGAGAACTTCATGCCGTTGCACCAGCGCATCAATAGCCTGCTGCAAGGCGGAGACATTGAGCTCACCCTTAAGGCGTACCGTCCACGAAATATTGTAGGCCGCACTGCCCGGTTCTAATTGGTCAAGAAACCACAAACGCTGTTGCGCATAGGACAGCGGTAAAGCCGCCCGGCTGTTAGCGGGAATCAAGGGCAAATCAACCAGCCGCGACGACCGCGCAGACCATCTAAGCAGGGCCAGAATCTGTACTTTCCGTTCGCGGATCTGGGTAGCGAGTTCTGGTGTAATAACGCCCTGCGGCGCATCGACCAACAACTCGTCGCCCTCAACGCCGAGTCTTACCCCGAGCTCCCGTAAGCGGGCGATGAGATCGAGCGTACTCAAAACCGCAACACCTCGCGATCGGTAGCATCCTGAGCCGCGCTGCCAACCGCATCGTTCAGCGCCCAACGGATGGTGTCGATACTGGCAGCAAAGCCGCGCAACGAAGGATGCTCAAACAAGCACTGCAAAGGCAGGTCGGTGGCAAAGACATCACAAACCCGTGACATGAGTTGCGCCGCCAGCAGCGAATGTCCGCGCAATGCAAAAAAGTCATCGTCACGACCCACCTGCTCAACACTCAACACCTCCTGCCACAGCAAGGCCAATTGTTTCTCGGTGTCGGTCACAGGGGCTGCATAACGGCGCACATTTGCCGTGCCATTCCAATCGGGCTCAGGCAACTGCAGATAATCGGTTTTGCCACTCGCGGTGAGCGGCAATGAAGGCAGCCAGACATACTCCACCGGCACGACAACATCGGGTAACCAGCCGCGGACAAACTCCCTCAACACCATGGGCTCGGGTTGCTCGGTGTCATTAACCGGCGTCAGATATGCCACCACCAGATTCATGCCGGACTGCGGCTGCACTCGCTGCACCACGGCGGCACAGGCCACAGCCGGATGCTGCAACAAGTGCTGTTCAATCTCGGCGGGTTCTACGCGAAAGCCACGAACATTAATCTGCCGGTCACAACGCCCGCCCAGCTCCAGCTCGCCGGCTGGAGTAAAGCGCACCCGGTCGCCGGTGGCATACAACCCACGACCATCGGGCAACGGCGTAGTGAGCGCTTGCGCCTGATGTCCGGGATGCTCTCCTGCATAACTCAGGCCCAAGCCAATACCACCGACATACAACTGACCCCAGACACTAACCGGCACGGGCTGCAAACCGGCATCAAGCACCCATGCCGTAACACCCGGTAATGGTTTACCCACCACTCCGGCTTCACTCAACGCACCGGGCTCACACACCTGCACACTAATGTCCCAGGTTTCGGTAGTGCCGTAGGTATTAAATACGCGTGTCTGCGGCAGAACTAGGCGCAGCTGCGCCCGCAGTTCACTCTGCAACAGCTCACCGCTACAAATAATACTTTGCAAATGCAACTGCTCTTGCTTATCGGAGTTTTCGGCAATCGTCAGCACCGTCTGCAGCAACGAAGGCACCGCCACTAAATGACTGACCGATTGCTCGATCAATGTCTGTAATAACAATGCCGGATCACGATCGGCGGCGGCGGGCGGCAGTACAACACAAGCACCGTGCGCCAGCGGCCCGAACAACTCCCAGTAGGCATCAATAAAATTACAGCTACTGCGATGCACGAAACGCTCAGCCTTACTGAACGCATACTGCTCCCACATCCAGCGCACCCGATACGCAGCGGCGGTATGTGAATACGCCACCCCTTTGGGCTTGCCGGTCGAGCCTGAGGTAAATAAAACCCATGCGGCCGCTTCAGGATTCACCACCAACGACGGGTTAGTGACGGCAGACAATTTGGCAAAGCCCGCTTCTGTGTAAGCCGGCAAGTCCGCATCAAGTTCGGCCGCATGCCCAGGCTCCGCAACCAATAGTGCGGCAAGCCCGGCGCGTGAACCCATGTAAATAAGTCGCTCATGCGGCCAGCTTCGATCCAGCGGCACCAGGGTAAGCCCCGCTTTAAACGCGGCCAGTAGCGCCACTACCCGGCCGGCACTGCGGGCCATATACAGACCGACCCGCTGCCCGGGTTGCAGGCCGGCTGCCAGCAAGCCATGGGCACAGCGGTTGGCGCGTTCATTAAGCGCGGCATAGCTCAGCGCTTCACCATCGGCAATCAAGGCCACCGACTCGGGCGTTTGCAGCACCTGCGCTTCGAAAAGCTCGTGCAAACAACACGGTGCGTAATCTCGGGCAGGCGCGGACTGCAGCGCCGCCTGCTCGCCGGCAATGGCCACCGGCAGTGCCGCAAGCGGCACCTCTAAATCATCGGCCAATGCCGTGAGCACGCGCCCGAAACTCTCCGTCAGGCGTTGTGCCAAGTCAGCCTCGTGCTGCCCGGACTGCACATTCATGATGACGCGCAGGTCATGCCCGGCACCGGCATCAACCAGGGTGACTTCAAGATCCCAATACGAGGGTCTGGGTGGATGCACCACAGCAATAGAAAACTCCACACCGTCCGCGCACACTGCGGCGGCACTGCGGTCCTCATACATCAGCAGCGCCTGAAATAGTGGATGCCGGCCAAATTCACGCGGCGGATCAAGTGCCTCGACCACCGCCTCAAACGGCAGAGTGGCGTGCTCAAGTGCGGCCAGCATTGCTGACCGCTCGGCCAGCAGTGCCTCGGAAAATGTCTGCTCCTCACGCAGCGGATTACGGAATGCCACGTTATTAACCATGCAACCAATGATAGATTCCAGCTGTGCTGATTGGCGCAAGGTAACCGGCGAACCCAGTAGAAAATCGGTCTGACCACTATAGCGGGCCAGCACCGTGCGGAGCGCCGTGAGCAACAGCACGAACAGACTCGTGCTTTGCGCCTTGGTGAGCGCACGCAGCCTGTTCACAATGACGGCCGGCAACGCTAACTCATGACGCATGCTGAATGCCGACAGGCTCTGTGACGCAGACTGCGGCAAGTTAAGGACATACTCAGCATCACGGAGTTGCTCCTGCCAGTAACTCAATGCGGCGGTGTCGGTGCTTTGCTCACGCTGCCAGCGGGCAAAATCACTGAACTGCAATTCAGGTAGCCCAGGCGCATTACCCGCGTAAAGCGCTGCCAACTCGTCCCGAATGAGTTCAACCGACAGGCCATCGGCAAGAATATGGTGCACGGTAACGAGCAGACAATAACTATCGCCATCGGCGCAGAATCGGGCACGCCACAGAGGGCCTTGCTGCAGATTAAATACGCTATTGATTTCAGTCGCAGCCAGTTCAGGCAGACCGATATTGTCGACCCACTCAATCGGCCGGATCAGTGCCGCATCAACAACCTGTACCGGCAAGTCGTTCACGCACGCAAAGCGGGTCAGCACAATATCATGGCGCTGTTGCAGCTCATGCCATGCGCTTTGTAGGCGCCCAATATCCAACGCGCCGCCAAGGCGAATCACAAACTGTTCATTGGCCGCCGTACTGCCCGGATACAGACGATCAAGAAACCACAGGCTTTGCTGCGCAAATGACAACGGCAAGGGCTGCAAGGCAATCCGTTCGGCCGCAGGAATTAAGTGTCCCTCCGCAACCACATTCGCCTGATACCGTTTGGCCACTGCCACAGCGTGATTCGTCTCAAGGTAGGCAGCGAGCGCGGCGATCTCCGGCGCACCAAAGACCGCGGCAAGAAACACGGTGTCATCCAGCAACCGTTGAATCTCTGTGGTCAGGCGCACCGCCAGAATGGAATCACCGCCAATATCGAAAAAGTCTTCGCCCAAACCGACCCGTTCAACGTTGAGCAAGCGCGCCCATAACCCGGCGAGGTCCGTTTGCAGTGGCGTCCGGGGCGGCTTATAACCGCGGGAACCGCTGTGCGGTATGGGTAAGGCAGCGCGGTCGAGCTTGCCGTTGGTGTTGAGTGGCATCGCCGGCAACGGCTTCCAGACAGAGGGTCGCATGTAATCGGGCAACTGTGCAGCAACCCAGGCCTGCAATCCGGCGCGACCTTCCTCACGCGGCGTCTCCAACGAACGATGCAGGTCTTGATAAAAGGCGTTGCGACCCAGCGCCTCCTCGTGGTGGCGTGTCACATACTCCGGAAATACTTCGCCGTTTAACGTGAGCTGCAAGCGGTAGTCGGGGAACACGCCATCACTGCCGGTTTCGCGAACCCATTGGATGTTGGCCACATCCCCGGCACACACGGCAGCAGGTGCATCCAGCAATGGCAAGTAGACCGGTAACCAGGCCTGTTGATGATCGAGAAAGTCGACCACGTCACCGGGCATGGTTTCTACTTCTGTCCACAACAACACACCGGAAAACAGGCCATCACGACTAAACGATAATGACAGCGTACCGCTATCATCAGCCTGCAGGGCCGCCTGAAAATTCAGATCCTCAAATACGGCCGACGACGACAATTTCGCGGCCTCAGGAAAGTTACGCACGCATAAGCGAATATCAAAACGCCGGCCGGCATTGGCAAAAATAGTTTCAGTGTAGTCAGCAGCCAACGCGGAGAATGCCGGCTGCTGTAATTCGGCGGGCAATTCAACAGCGGCGATTTGAGTGATACAACGCGATGGAACGGCTTTGTAATCCGGCGCCAACAAATGCACTGCCGAGTTCCAGATTGGCACAATGCCATCGGAACTGCCGATATTACCGACGATGCCCTGCGTGCAAATATCAATAAGCTCGGGAATCTGCACCCACTGCATATCGCCGCAGATCACTGTAATCCGATGGTCCTGTTTAAGTTCACGCACCAGCTTGGCAGCGCGCTCAGCCACCTCCGGAATCACTTCAACGGCATAGACTTTCCGGGCGCCGGCTGCCAGTGCCAGCCGCGCCAGCAAAGCATCCTGACCGGTGCCTATATCCAGCACCACTTTGTCTTTCGCCTGTGCCGCAAAGGCCCGTGCATAGGCATCCACGCGCACCTGATCGGCTGTCATAAAGTCATACAACAGCTCATCGTAAATTTGATACTCGCCCAGTGATGGCCAGAATTCCGGACGACTATCGCGACTGTCACCGTTGTCACGATTACCAGACTCATGCAGTTGGTACCAGGCGGCAAGCACAGGCTCGGCACCCTCGCGCTGCACGAGATCCACGGCAACATCATGCACCGTTGGGTGGCGCCGGATAACCGCTTCAATCTCGGCAGGCTCAATGCGATAACCGCGGAGTTTTAGCTGCTGATCAACGCGACCCACAAACTCGTAGTAACCGGCTTCGTTGCAACGCATGCGATCGCCACTGCGATACCAGCGCACGCCAGCGCGCCATACAAATTTCTCAGCCGTTAACGCCGCATCGCGCCAATAGCCGGCTGCAAGGCCAGCGCCGGCAATCAACAATTCGCCGGACTCGCCCTCTGCAACCGGTTCGCCCGCTGCATTCACCAGCAGCAGCGTCATGCCATTAACCGGCTTGCCGACCAAGGCGGTGGCTATCGGCTCACCCGCTAGGTATTCGGCCAGACAAACCCGGCCGGCCGTTTCTGTAATGGCGTAGGTACTAAGCATCCGCACCCGCTTGCCGAAGCGGACAAACCAGGCATCGAGGTGCGCTGGCACTATCGCCTCGCCGCTTAAGACCACCAAACGCAAACTCGCCGGCAGCTGCAGATCATCGAGCGCCAGCCATTGGGCGAGACCGGATGGCGTCAGACTCAACACCGATACCTCTGCCCCGGCAAGCAAGGCACTGACACGCCGCGGATCTTTACGCCGCGGCTCCGGCGCAATGAAAAGCGCAGCACCGGTTGCCAGAGCACCCCAAATTTCCCACACCGAATAACCGAACCCTAATGAGTGCAGTTGCGACCAGACATCTTCGCTGTCGATGCCCAGTTCAGCCACCAACGGTGCCAGTAGATCGGCAATATTGGCGTGGGTCACGGCAACACCTTTCGGCGCTCCCGTCGAACCGGAGGTGAACATTACATAGGCAAGACGCTCTGCGGAGTACGCCGGCAATTCATCAGCAAGCGCTTCGGCCGATTGGCTGATAAACACCGCATCAATCACAACAACCGGTTTAGCGGCCGCAATAATCTGTGCTTCACGCTCAGCAGAACTGGCCAACGGCAAATACGCAGCACCTGCTTTCCACACTGCCAGCATGGCAATAATCTGCTCGGCACCGGCGGGCAGTCGAATGCCCACTAAGGGTGTGACGTCAGTGGCGGCAGGCAACAGCGGCAGCAGGCGCTTCGCTAATGCCTCAGAACGCGCGGCCAGTTCGGCATAGGTAAGCTCACTCGGCGCTCCCTCATCAACGCACCGCAAGGCGATGCGTTCGGGCGTGGCACTCGCCCACGCGGCGAAGCGCTGGGGCAACAGCACACCGGGTTGCGTGCTGATAGATTGAGGCGAACCGGCGCTCAAGACAGCAACTCCAATCCCACTACCGGAGGGTTGCGTAAATACTCCTCCCAATACTCAGACCCACAGGCCTCAACACCGGCAGGGTCGAGCTGCAACGGCAACCAGTTAATCGTGGCAAAACCGGCGGCGGCAAAGGCCTTCGCATAGGCCGGCTTACCGTAGTAATAAACGTTAAAGCGGAGCAGTTCGCGACCCGCCACCATCGAGTAGCTAACCGGTGTTGCATCAAGTAGCGGCGCGCAGGCCACCTTATTAAACCCGTACTGTGCATAGCCTGAAAAATCAGCCAGCGACTGCTCCGGGTTCTCATTAATACCGACAAACCTGCCACCGGGTGCAAGGCAAGCCCGCACCGCGCTGCACATGGCGGCCAACGCCGTTTCATCGGGCGCATAGTGAAACAGGTAGGCGCCAATAATGAGGTCAAAGCGTGCGGTAAAATCAGGTAGCACCGTAATATCGGCGGCATCGCTGCAAATATACTGAATACCCTGCGGCTCACGTTGCTCACGGGCAATGGCAAGGTCGACCATGCCGGCGGAAATATCCACGCCGACCACCTCGGCCGCACCGGCCGCTTTCAGGCGGCGGGAATAGATGCCATCGCCGCACGCGAGATCGAGCACGCGCAAGCCTGTCACATCGCCGATTAATTCGAACAAACTGTAGGCTTCAACATAGCGACGTAATGGCGACCGCTTGCTATCGCTATAGGCTTCAGCAATGGCATCGTATTGGGTGCTGCCGGTGCGGCTCACAATGAGGTGTGCCCCGCGCCTGAAAACCCGATCCAGTCGTGTAGAAGTTGTGCGCTCTCTGGCTGCAACACGCCACCGGTTGTGCCAACGCCCACACCGCTAAATGTGCAATGCATCAATTCACTACCAGTAATCTGCTGCATCTCGATAAGGCTGGCGCCGAAGTAGACATGCCGGATGCCGGCATAGTGGCAAGCCGCCAGACACATGGGGCACGGCTCGACCGTAGAATACAAATCACAATCGACTAACTGCAATGCCCGCAACTGCTGGCATGATTCGCGAATCGCGACGATCTCGGCGTGCGCCGTGGCATCCAGCAGCGAAATAACGGAGTTGTGTGCGCGCACCAGCACGGCGCCATTGCGCACCACCACAGCGCCTATCGGCGGCTCACCCGCTGCCAGACCGCGCCGGGCAATATCCAGCGCCGCCTGCATATACGTTTCATGGACAGACAAAGTCTTCTCCGCGGCTTACCATCGCCCTATGGAACGGTGTGATAGCTGCTTGATTGAATTCTGTTGAAGCCTCTTAATATAGGCTGCCTAGAAAGCACTGGCGCTGGCGCCAGGACAATATCGGCAAGGGGCTTTTGTGACCCCTATTGTCACATATCAAACCAATTCGCCAAAATCGGCTGGGGGCGGATTTTTGTTCCGGAAATCGCGTAGAATTGCGCTTTCAGGTCGCCGGCGCACTGCGCGGGCGGAAACCGGTTAAATTACGACCATCAAATACAGCAAAAAGAAGCGATCACTATGCACACCATCAGTATTATTGGCGGCACCGGTTCCCTCGGTAGCGGCCTTGCCTGGCGCTTTGCGCAGGCCGGCAACCGGGTCATTATCGGCTCACGCGATGCCGAACGCGCGGCAGAAACGGCTGCAGCTATTAACACCAAGCTCGGCAAAGACGTAGCGAGCGGCATGGACAATGATGCGGCGGCAGCCGCCGGCGAAATTGTTATGCTAACCATCAAATTCAATCACCAGAAGGCAACGCTTGCGCAACTTCATGATGCGCTGCAAGGCAAGATTGTTATCGATACCACGGTACCGCTGGTGCCACCCAAAGTGGCCCGCGTGCAACTCCCCCCCGAAGGGTCTGCAGCACTCATTACCCAAGCCACACTGGGCAAGAATGTTCAGGTGGTCTCGGCATTTCAGAATATTGCTGCTGACTCGCTGCCGGGCAATACGCCGATTACCTGCGATGTGCTGGTCACCGGCGACAACAAAGACGCGCGCGAAACCGTTATTCAGATCGCCCGTGCCAGCGGCATGCGTGCCTGGCATGCCGGGCCTTTGGCCAATTCAGTTGCCGCCGAAGCGATGACCTCGCTGCTCATTCATTTGAACAAGCAGTTTCCGGGCGCGCATACCGGCATCCGCATTACCGGCATTCCCGACTAAGCACAGCAAAGTAATTGGCCTAGAGTAATTGACGATGACCAGCAAGCGCCTTGAGGCCTTTGCCGTTGAAGGTATCCCACGGGTAAAACCGGGCGATGATCTTGGCGGTATTCTAATTGCAGCCCTTGGGCGCGAACCGCAAACACTAGAGAACGGCGACGTGATAGTGATTGCGCAAAAAATTGTCTCGAAAGCTGAAAACCGCTTCGTGCAAATGAGCGATATAGAACCGTCGCCCCGTGCCATTGAAATTGCCACCAAAATCAACAAAGACCCGGCCATGGTCGAACTGGTATTGCGCGAATCGAAAGCGATTATCGCCACCGGCAACAATGTACTCATCGTGGAAGACAAGCGTGGGTTCATTCTGGCCAATGCCGGCATCGATCGCTCGAATATAGAAAATAGCGACCAGTTCGCGCTGCTGCTTCCCGAAGACGCCAATGCCTCGGCCGAAAAATTACGCCAACAGCTGAACCAGCATTTCAATCTGAAACTTGGCGTTGTGATTACCGACAGTGTAGGTCGCCCGTTCCGGCTTGGCACTGTCGGCATGGCGATAGGCTCCGCCGGCGTTGAAGCCTTACAAAACTTGCGCGGTAACCGCGACATGTATGGTCGCGAACTCATGGTGGCGGAGCATGCCGTGGGCGATGCGATTGCCGCCACCGCAGAGCTACTCATGGGCGAAGGTGCAGAGGCACTGCCGGTTGTAGTGCTGCGCGGACTGGCGCAGGGCGAGTCTCGGCAAACCGCGGCAGCCATCCTGCGCCCTGAACATGAAGACCTGTTCCGCAAATAGTGTCGCTATCCATTAGAATCGTTGCATGAACTATACAATTCTTTCGGGTGGTGTCGGTGGCGCCAAACTGGTGGCAGGCTTCGATGCGCTGCTTAACTCCAGTAAGTTGCGCGTCATTGCCAATACGGCCGATGACTTTGTCCACCTCAGCCTGAATATCTCCCCGGACATCGATACACTGATGTACACACTGGCAGGCATTGCAAACCCCGCAACGGGATGGGGCATTGTCGATGAAACTTTCGAGTGCATGGATTCAATCGACAGACTCGGTGGCGAAACCTGGTTTCGGCTTGGTGATAAAGATCTTGCCACCCACTTACAACGCACCCTGTGGCTGCAGCAAGGAAAGTCACTCAGCGAAGTGACAGAGCTCCTCTGCACAGCACTGGGAATAAAGACACCGATCATTCCGATGAGCAACGATAACGTCTCGACGCGGGTCCACACCGATGAAGGCGTACTGGCATTTCAGGATTATTTTGTGCGCCGCCGCGCCGCCCCTGCCGTCAATAGGCTGGTTTATGCCGGCGCGGATACGGCCACTATTTCGTCTGCAGCCCGGGATGCACTCTCGCGCGACAGCCTGAAGGGTATAGTTATTACGCCATCCAACCCCTATCTGAGCATTGATCCGATACTGGCGGTAAAGGGCATCCGCGAGGCTTTGCGAGAAACCTCGGCACCTGTCGTGGCCGTCTCACCTATCGTGGGCGGACGCGCTCTGAAAGGGCCCACAGCCAAAATCATGAATGAACTCGGCTTGGAAAGTTCGGCACTGACAATTGCAAAACACTATCATGGCATTATCGACGGACTGATTATTGACCATGCTGATAGTGCACTCGCCGATGATATCGAGGCACTGGGTATAAAAGTCTGCATCAGTAATACGGTTATGACCGATATCATCAGCAAGAAAGATCTGGCAGCAGCAGTCACTGATTTTGTTGCCAGTTTCGCCAACGAATCCGCATAAGACAAGAGTCACGTGAACAAAATCTGGGCCATTCTGCCAATTAAGACCACCGCATTAGCCAAGACCCGGCTTGCCTCATTGTTGAATGAGAGCGAATGCGCGGACTTGTCGCGGGCCATGATGCTTGACGTGATTACCGCACTCAAAGCATCACAACGTATTTCGCAGGTTGCTGTAGTGACTGCCGATGAAGACGTCGCCGCGCTGGCACGTGACCACGGCTGCCTCACAATGCGCGAAACCACCGAAGGCCTGAATGCCAACCTCACTGTCGTAGCCGGTGAGCTGCAAGAAAAAATGATCGATGGCATTCTGATTGTGCCGGGCGATCTGCCCACCCTGACCGCCGCTGCAGTCGATGAGCTCATTAAGAGCCATGGCAAAGGCGTTAGTCTGTGTGCGGCCGGGAAAGATGGCGGCACCAATGCCCTGCTTTGCACACCGCCTGCCGCTATTTCTTTTCATTACGGCAAAGATAGCGCCAGGCTGCATCTCGCTGAAGCAAAGAACAAAGGCGTGCGATGTCAGCAGCAATTTCTGCAGGACTTTCAGAACGACATTGATGAGCCGGATGACTTGCGTTGGATCGTACAACAAAGCCTGAAGGCGCAGGCAGGCTTACATACCAGTCAGTATTTGGCAGGCTCCGGCATCGCCGCAAGGCTGCTTAACGGCACGAACTCCCAGCTAGAGGCAAAGGCAGGCACCGCATGAACGAACTGCTGAACACACCATTAACTGAGCTGATGCAAACGGCAGCGAAGCTCCGCGATGCCGGCTGGGGCAGGCATGTTAGCTACTCGCGCAAAGTCTTTATTCCGCTCACAGAACTGTGCAGAGATGTCTGCCATTACTGCACGTACGCTAAAACGCCCAAGCGTCTCGACAATATCTATTTATCACCTGAGCAAGTGCTGGAGATTGCCCGCGCCGGCCAGGCGCAAGGCTGCAAAGAAGCCTTGTTTACGCTCGGTGATAAACCTGAGCTTCGGTATCAGGCGGCCCGCGAAGCACTCGATGAATTAGGTTATACCAGCACTATTGATTACGTGGGTGCGATGGCGAAACTGGTTTTAGAAGAAACCGGATTGCTGCCGCATTTAAACCCGGGTGTGATGAGCTTTGATGAATACACACGCTTGCGTGAATTTGCGCCCAGTATGGGCATCATGCTGGAATCATCGTCACCACGACTCAGCGAACGCGACATGCCGCACTTCGGCTCGCCCGATAAAGACCCGGCCGTGCGGCTAGCAAGTATTCGCGATGCGGGCCGTGCCAAAGTACCGCTCACCACCGGCATTTTGATCGGTATTGGCGAAACCCGTGAAGAGCGGCTGCAAAGCCTGCAGGACCTCAAAGACCTTCACGATGAGTTTGACCATATACAAGAACTTATTATCCAAAACTTCGTGCCGAAGCCCGACACGAAAATGAAAAATGTGCCGGCGCCCGATTTTGACGAACTCCTATGGACCATTGCTGTCACCCGCAATATGTTCGGTGCCGAGATGAGCATTCAGGTGCCGCCCAATTTAAATGACGGCCGGCTGGCCGACCTCATCACCGCCGGAATTAATGATTGGGGCGGCGTATCGCCGGTTACTCCGGATCATGTGAATCCTGAATCGCCGTGGCCCGAACTGGAACGGCTCGCCGCCGAGACCCGTGCGGCCGGTGGTTTACTGACCGAACGGCTCACGGTCTACCCGGCCTACATTGCTAATCGCGCCGAGTGGCTGCATCCGAAGATTGAACGTGCCGTATTACAGCTGGCCGATTCCTCCGGGCTGGCCCGCGATGACAACTGGTGCACAGGCGATCACAATAGCGTTATTCCGCCCATGGCTGTGCGCCACGGCGAAGGCCGGCTTGCAACGCTGATTGAAAAAGCCACAGCAGGTGATGGCTTAACGCAGAGCGAAATCGTGCAACTGTTTAACGCCCGTGGCGATGAACTGCATCAGGTCACCGAGGCAGCCAACGCACTGCGTAAAGCCGTTAGTGGCGACACCGTGCGTTACGTGGTGAACCGCAACATTAATTACACCAACGTCTGCACCTACAAGTGTAAGTTCTGCGCCTTCGCTAAAGGTAAGACGAGCGAGAACCTGCGGGGCAAGCCTTATCTCATTGATTTAGAAGAAATTGCCCGCCGTACTGAAGAAGCATGGCAACGGGGCGCCACAGAAATCTGCCTGCAAGGCGGCATTCATCCGGCGTTTACCGGACAGACCTATCTGGATATTTGCGCCACTGTTAAAGAAGCGGCGCCCGATATTCACGTACATGCTTTCTCATCCTTGGAAGTGACCCACGGCGCACAAAGCTCGGGGCTTTCTATAGAAGCGTTTCTCATCAAACTGAAAGCGGCTGGTCTTGGCACACTGCCGGGCACCGCCGCCGAAATTCTGGATGATGAAATCCGCAACATTATTTGTCCCGATAAAATTAATACCCGCGAATGGCTCAACGTGATTGGTACGGCGCACGGGATTGGCTTAAAGACCACCTCTACCATCATGTTCGGGCATTTAGAAACGCCCGAGAATTGGGCCATCCATTTGCTCGAACTGCGTAAGCAGCAGGAAGCCTCAGGTGGCATTACGGAGTTTGTGCCCCTGCCCTTCGTGCACATGGAAGCGCCCATGTACCTTCGCGGCATGGCCCGCAAAGGCCCCACCTGGCGCGAGGCACTGCTGATGCATGCCGTATCACGCCTCGTGCTGAACCCGGTCATTCCCAATATTCAGGTGTCGTGGACTAAGCTAGGCCCCGAAGGTGCGGCTGCCGCCTTAAATGCCGGTGCGAACGATCTCGGCGGCACGTTAATGAACGAATCCATTTCCCGCGCGGCCGGTTCAGAACACGGCGAAGAGTTTGCGCCGGAACAAATGGATGCACTCATCAATAGTATCGACCGAACCCCGTGCCATCGCACCACGCTGTATGGCGAAGTGCCGGCAGAGCGTATCGCCGCCTCCTACAACGCAGCCCCCATTACCGACGTCGTAAATAGACACGCGCGAGAATACGCCCGCAAGTTGCCGCGGGCCTCTTAGGCATTGCAGGGCTTTGCTCTTCAGCGCCCCGCGAGGAAGAGCAAAACGAAGCCCACAACACCTGATTAGAGAACCGATCTATTCAAAACGATTGAGCCCCGGATCATCTGACTTAAGCGCTTTTTTTGACGCCGATTTCTTAGCACGGGCCTGTTCTTTCGGCACACCCGCCGCTACCGCCTTCTTTACCGCCGCCACCCGTTGCCGGCTATGGGCAATTTTTTTCTTGCGCTCCATGATGGCCCGGTCGATACGATCAAGGGCCGCTTCAGCACGCGGATCGCCATGGGCTAAGCGATCTTCAAGGTCGCATTTTTGTTCCAGCAGGCTTTCGAGGGTGGCCACTTTGTTGTCCTTATTTATCGTACTTGTGCATTTATCGGGTCTACTTTTCTAGCCTACTTTTCTAGCGCAAGTGCAGGAATAATCTGCTCGCCGATCAGTTTAAGGGAAGCGGCGGCATCGGTATAAATACGCAAGCTGACCGACTGCAGACCGATAGCCTTGTACTCTCGTAGGTGCTCGACCAGTGAATCAATATCATCAAGACTGCCGGTGAGTGTGAGGTTCTTAACCAGCTTATCCAGCACGGCGTCGGGCACATTTTTAATGACGTGGGTTTGATTCACAAACGCATCGACAAACGATTGCGTATTGTTCATGACCAATGAGACGTCGTCGGGGTTGAGGAAACGGCTCAACACCCACGGACGAAACAGACCGCGTAATAACATCCATTGGCAGGCTTCGCGGCGTGCCTGTTCTTTATCGGCATAGACGTGCCAGGCGGTGAATGAACCGCTCCAGAAATCAGCAAGGCTGCGCCCCTTATCGGCAAGGTTGCCCGCCAATTGTTTAAGAGCGGCTTCGGCGAGTGCCGGCGGCATATCTGACATCATTACGCCATCGGCAACCGCTGCCGCCATCCGCAACATCTGTGGCATGTTGGCGCCCACATAAACCGCAGGACTATTAGCAGTAAGCCATGTGAGTTGATGCCCTTTCACCTGATACAACTGCCCGATGTAATCGTTACGCTTGCCGGAGCCTGCAAGTTTAAGAATCTCGACACACTCCTGAACTGCCCGCACCCGGCGCTTCGGTTCCAGGTTGATGGCCTGCAGCGCTTCGCCGCCGCCACCGATAACAATGCGTGCACGACCGCCGGCAAACTCATTAAGGGTGTAGAGCGATGCCGCAATCCGCACCGGATGAATATCCCACGGGTTTACCGCAATCGGGCCCAGCTTAATGCGGGAGGATTGCTGCGCGAGCGTCGTGAAGTTGGTAAACGGATCACGGCCATCCAATAAACTGGAAACCCACACCCCATCAAAACCCTGTTGCTCGGCCAATAACCCCAACTCGGCAAGCTCACTAGCGGATGCCCGTGCATCCAGAATGACATCAACTTTCATTCTTGCAACATACTCCTGACAATAAATCTAACCATTAACCAACGGCACAACCTCTTGCGCCAATTGCTCACACGGCGCCATAAAATCTCACAACGGGTTCAGTACAATCATCTTTGCACCGGCATCGCGGGTTGGAAACACGATGACCAAAACACCCCGCTTAAGACGCTCGGTGACTGCCGCCGCGTAACACAGCAAACTGAAGGATTTGATTAGCGAGGTGTCGCCAATAATCTGATCCTGCAGCCACTCACTACAACAATTCCTCGGCGACCCACTGCATGGCAGTGGCATCGGCACCGGCCAGCATCATGCGACCCACGTGCTTAGCCCGACCGGCGGCTTTCCAAACCTGTAAGCGTTCGCGAATGCGGGCTTCGGACCCGACCAGTGCTACCGCATCGACCAATGCATCGGGCACAGCCTGAGTGGCCTTCACTTTCTCGCCCGATAGATAGAAGTCTTGTATCTGCAAGGCTTCATCGGCATAACCCATGCCACTGACATAGTCGTTGTAGAAGTTTTTACCGCGCGGCCCCATGCCGCCAATGTAGAGCGCGAGGTGCTGCTTCACCGGCAAACGTGCCGCCTCTATATCATCATGAATACTGATTTGTACGAAGGGCGATACACAAAAGTTCTCGAGGCTATTGCCCGAGATCGCAAAACCCTCGGCAAGGTGCGGCTCTAAAACATCGAAGCGCTCAGGATCCATCCAAATGGGAAACACGCCATCGGCCACTTCAGCCGCACACGCTAAGCCTTTGGCTGTGACAGCGGCCGTATAAATAGGCAATGCGTAACCGCTCTTCAAAATACTTTTGAGCGGTTTGCCCAAACCGGTGGTGCCCTCCCCTGTGTTCGGAATTTGATAGTGATAGCCGTCGTGCACCAACGGCGCTTTGCGCTCAAGCACCTGCCGAATAATGTTGATGTACTCGCGCGTGCGGGTGAGCGATCGGCCATAAGGCACGCCATACCACCCTTCCACCACACCCGGGCCGGACGGGCCCAGACCCAGCAAGAACCGGCCTTGCGATAACTCGTTGAGCGTGAGCGCTGTCATGGCGGCCATGGTCGGCGTGCGGGCCGGCATCTGCATAATCGCGGTGCCCACTTTAATTGTCTTGGTTTGTGCCAACAGCCAGGCGGCGGGACTGACCGCATCCGAGCCGTATGCCTCAGCGGTCCAGACCGACTCATAACCCAGAGATTCGGCCAGCTGCACCTGTTCAACAGGAAGATAGAGTTCAGCTAGTGAACCGGCGACCAATCCTAACTTCATATTCGGACTCTCCTGTATAGAACAGCCTTCCATTGACGGCTAGCTGCGGTATGCTCGAAACACACTGTGATAAACACAAAACTTACCTCTATCAATAGCAGGCTAACTCTATGACTTCTTTCTCACGCCGTGGTTTCTTGTTGTCCTCAGCCTATGCTACCGCAGGTTTGGCAACAACGGTCAGTCTGCCCGCTTTTGGCAAACCCGCTAGCCGCTATCTGGACTTACAAGACCCCAATGATGCATTAACCGCCATGATTAAGATGCGTGGCAGCCTCGAAGCCGTGGATTGCCCGCACTGGTACGAGGGCACGATATACGCAGTGCTGCCCGGCCAATCGCCCATAGCACTGATCGACTATGAAGGCTCGGAGATCGATTACTACCAAAAGCAGCCGGACGGCTCTTACAAAGCCTATGGCGCCACGGTCAGTTTCTTCAAAGATACCGTAACCGGCGAGTTCTTAGAAACCTTCAAGAACCCGCTTACCGGCCGCGAGGTTGAGGTAAAGCCCAATTCGATTACCGTTAAGGCGCATTACATCTACTCCATCTACGGCATGAAACGTTCTGATGATGACACGCCCTTTGGCACCACGCCCATCATTCAGGATAAGCTGAAGTGGCGTGAGAACGGCGACTACGTTTGGCTGAATATGCGCCGGCAATATCCCGCCGGTTTGCCCTTCGGTGAAGACCAGAGCATTCAGGGCTTAACGGCCGATCTCTTCAACCCCGATTTGGTCAGCGTGCCGGCTACCGCATCACCCACCTATATAGCACCCTGGTTATCCTGGATGGATATGAAAGAAGTGGAAGGTCACAGCGTGTGGGCAGGCCCCGCCCATAAACTCACCAGCGTAGAGCAGTACCCACGGCCGTTGCTGGATCGCATGGAAAAGTACTTTCCTGAGAAGCTCACGGCCAAGCCTGCCTAGTAGCCTTGCTGCAGGTTCTAAACATAAAAAAACCGGAGTGAGCACCGGTTTTTTTATGGGTAACGTTCGCGGGGTTTATGCCCACCCGCGCCGTGTACTCAGGCACTATGAAAATAGGCGGCTGCTTAACCACCGTCTGAAACTGTTGTGCTTCAAGGTATGCAGACCACCCAGCCCTATTTAATAAAACCGCATCAATTCCCTTCGCACGTTGAATAGGCGGTTGTTCTAAACCAAACAGCCCACGTTCCAAGCCGCCATTCACCATTTGACCCATTTCGCGTATATTCAAAGCACAGGGGAGGCTTCAATGCCCAATTCAAAACTCATTTCCAATGAATAAGGCTGTTAGCTGATGAGTACATCATTTAAATTAAAAATAGGAGCAATAATGAACTTTATAAAAAACGCTATTATAGCGGCATCTATTGTCATAATTACAGGCTGCGCTACGGGATTAAACTCTATTCAAGAAAGAGAGTACTCTGCATTTGAGCGAGATGGAGTTCTTATAAAAGAAAAAAATCCAACAACAGGTGTTGCTTTAGGATTGTTGCCTGGCGGTGGGTCATTTTATGCAAGAGAGCCTGGACTAGGTGTAGTAAACTTACTCTTGTGGCCACTGTCGATCCTTTGGGATCCTATCAGTGGTAGCGATGGATCAAAGGCAATTAACTACGATTTAACTAAGTACCAGCTTAAGAGAGATAAAAATAGGGAGTTATCTGGCTTAGAAGATAAATTGGCACTTAATCAGATTGATCAAAAAGAATATGTCCTGCAGAAAAGAAAAATTGAAGAGAAATATGATTACGAATAACAAGTACAGCTAACAAGTTGCTGCACTCGGACTTCGCAAGTTGTCGCGGTTTTTTGCAAAAAACGCAAAAACACACGCCAACTTGCTCCGCCGGTGAGCAAGGCGTTATGGTGCTATGCAGTTTGTTTTGTCAGGGTGGCTTTAGTTGTCTTGCAGGTACATGGTTGAAAGTGTAGTTTGGTTTTAAGATCAGCTGCGTTTACCTTGGGGGCTTCGGTAAAGAGCAAGGGTCAGCACATTGCCGAGGTTGTCGATGTGGCTTTCCATTAGGGAGTTCAGAGTTTTGCAATCAAGCGTTGTTATCCGTTGTCGTCCGCTCCAGCTTGCTTCGCTGGCGCTACGCTACTTTGGTTTAGCAATACTCAGAGTTCGCAAACATAACCAGCGCAAGCAATTTACTCCCTTCGGTCGTGAGACGCGGCTTCGCCGCCGCTCCTGTTGCGGGCGTTAT
>Ga0105050_10000011_pt1 | contig 191279 bp, 190 predicted proteins | sample FRY01_FD_78088 | JGI IMG/M metagenome (GOLD analysis project Ga0105050, IMG submission 78088) | Freshwater microbial communities from Lake Fryxell liftoff mats and glacier meltwater in Antarctica - FRY-01 | ecosystem: Environmental > Aquatic > Freshwater > Ice > Glacier meltwater ... | reverse complement strand
CAGCATCAACTATAACTCCCCGAACTTCGGTGGATTTTCAATTGGTGCGGCCTACAGCACGGGTAACGCAGCTACCGCCGGTACCACGGCCACGCTCTCGGCCAAGCCGCGCGTGATGTCGATTGCCGGTTCTTACAAGGCGGGCCCGTTGAACGCCGCGATCGGTTACGAATTGCACAAGCAGTTCGCGGTATCCGGTACGCAGGAACTGGACGACAAAGCCTGGGTGATGGCCGCTTCCTACAAGATTGGCAAGGTGGCTTTCGGCGGCGCTTACAACCAGCAGGTGTACGAGCAAGGCGCAGGCAGCGAACTGAAGAAAAAAGCCTGGATGATCGGTGCAGACTGGGATCTGGCAGGACCGCATAGCGTAGGCGCGAACTACACGAAGGCAAACAAGACCACAGGTTCGGGTCCTGCTCCGGTTGCTATCAACGCGACCGTTGTGCCCTACAACGTCGCAGGTGGCACGGGTGCCAATCTGTTCCAAATCTATTATGGCCATGCTCTGTCGAAGCGCACCAGCGCCAAGCTGGCGTATGTCCGTCTTTCCAACGATACCAATGCTTCCTACACTCTGGGTGGCGTAAAAGTGGGTGCTGCTGGTCAAGACCAGAAAGCATTCGTGCTGCTGTTGAAGCACAAGTTCTAAGATTGATTCTTGCCGGTATCGGCATGAACGGGCGCTTCGGCGCCCGTTTTTTTTTGCAAATTTCTGTAGGCACGGATCGGTGGATGGCCTTAAACGCGGCAGCACGATCGGGCCGGGTACTAGCTGTGCACTGTTGCGAGGTCTTGATAAAGTGTTTCGAGGTTGCGTGCAGTGGCAGGCGCATCGAACAATGGCGCACTGCTGCGCAATTCAGACCAGCGAGTGCGGACGGATAGTGCAAACGCGGGATCACTCGCAAAACGAGTAGCCAGTTGTCGGTATTCCGGCAGGGTATAGGTGATCAGCTCGGGCAAACCGCAGGCGCTGAGTATGCTGCCGGAGACACGGGAGGGGAAGGTGTCGCCGCACAGGGCCACCAGCGGACATCCCAACCACAGGGCATCACTGGCCGTGGTATGTGAGCCATAGGGGAAAGTGTCCAGAGCGAGGTCTGCCACCTGGTAACGCGCAAGATGTCCAGGCAGCGGTAAGCGGGGCGCGAAGATCAAGCGATCCTGGGTAATGCCATGGGCGGTGGCTGCAGCAACCAGGTTGCGTGTGGCGTCAGCGTTGTCGTCCGCGAGCCACAGGACAGCGTGAGGCGTGGCGTGCAGCAGTGACATCCAGCATTCGAACACTTCCGGCGTAATTTTTACGGCCTGATTGAAGCAGCAGAATACAAAAGCGTTTTCCGGCAGCCCGTATTCCCTGCGACTGAGCGGCACGACAACCGGCCGGCTCTGGTCGTTGCATTGCCAGCTAGGCGCAAGGCAGGCGATCCGTTCGGAATAAGCGGCTTCATGGCCTGGTGGCACGATGAACGCGTCGGTAATCAGATAATCAACGAAGGCTGCGCCCATGGTGCCGGGATAACCCAGCCAGTTGACCTGCACCCGGCACGGTCGCTGGGCCAGTATGGCCGTGCGTGCGCCCAGCGTATAACCCTTGAGATCAACGAGGATGTCGAGTGCATCGTCACGGATGCGGCGCACCACGATGTCATCGGGCTCCCACGCGACATCGATGAAATGTTCGCAGGCGTCTTTGATGCGCTGACGCATTGCGCTGCCGTCCTCGGGACCATAGGAATACGCAAAAATCTCGAAACGGTTGCGGTCATGCCGTTCCAGCACACCCGTGAACAAGTGCGCGGTGGCATGATCATGCAGATCGGAGGACAGGTAGCCGATGCGCAGGCGGCGGTCAGCCTGCAGCGTAATGGCCGCCTGATGTGGCGATACGGCGATGCCGGTCCCGAATTGTGCATGGGCCCAGCGGCGGGTGTAATCCAGTTGTTGTTTTGCTGTAGAGGGCGCCGTCAGCAGCCAGAACGGACTGCCCAGGTCGGCTTCCTGATCGATGCGTGCCGCCATATCACGCCATGCGTCCTGCCATCGCGCCCAATCGCATGTGCGCTGTAATTGATGCGCCAGCATGCCCAGCAGTCCACCCGCACCCGTGCGGCTGAATCCGGTCTCCAAAACATCAACGGCACGGCCAGGTTCTTTACGTACGATATGGACAAGGGCAAGCACCGAATACGGCCCGACGGCATCACCGTCCATCTCGTTTGCCCGAGTCGCAGCCGCTTCTGCTTCGGTGATTGCACCGTTTTGAAACAGTGCATCGGCGAGTGCAGCCCAGATCGCAGCGCTGCCGGCGCCCAGCGCGATGACCCGCTGCAGATGCTCGATACATTCCTTGATGCGACCGAGTTTGCGGCTTACTGCAGCAAGGCCTTCGTGAGCCTCAATCATTTCTGGTGCCGCAGCGAGGGTTACCACGTATTGCTCCCTGGCATCTGCGAACCGGTTTTGCAGGATCAGGGTGTGTGCCAGGTTGTTGCGGGCTGTAGCCAGTGCCGGGTTGAGCTTGAGCGCGTGTTGGAAAAATTCTATTGCCGAGTCCAGGCGCTGCCGTTTCTGGGCAACGATGCCCAGATTGACATGAGCATCGGCATGTTGGGGATCCTTTGCGGTGACTTGCATGAACCAGCGTTCCGCTGCATCCGTATTGTTTTGCTCCATTTCGATGACGCCGAGGTTGAACAAGGCGTCGGTGCGGGTCGGACCCAGCCGCACGGCGGTTTCGAGCGCACTGCGTGCGGCAGCCATATCGCCGGCCCGAGCCAGCGCCTGACCGAGATTAAGCTGGCAATCCGTGTCGTCCGGGGCAAGTGCGGTCGCGCGCCGTAACGCGGCAATCGCGGTGTTTACCTGCCCCTGGTAGAGCAATGCCAGGCCGAGACGCATGTGGACTGAGGCGGGTGCGCCATTTATTGTCGCTGCGGCCCGCAACGGCGCCTCAGCAGCAGCGGCTTCACCGAGCATCAGGTGTGCCAGACCAAGATGCTCAAGTGCAAGACCGTATTCGGGCAGTGCGGATACCGCGCGTTGTAGCAGGGGCACCGCTTTTTGCGTGGCGCCGGTCATGAGATGAATGATGCCCAGCATGCACAAGGCTTCGGCATTGTGGGGGGCGCGGACGAGTACCTGTTCGCACAGGTAAGCAGCGCCCGTTGCATCACCCTGTTCCAGGCGCTCACGCGCCTGTTTCAGTTTATGAGTTGCGGACAGTGACATGGTTAAACCGGAAGAAAGAAAGCGGGCAGGCGCATGGGGCTAATGATATACGTGGTGGCAGTCGGGCCCAAGCAAACGGTTGGCAACGCAGGCACCTGAAGTCCGTAAATCAATCTAACGGGTGCAGTAATACATCACTGCGACATCACTGCGTACGGCCGGATTGTGCACGTCTTGCGCGGGACTGGCGAGAAATACTTAGACAGCCCACATTGATCTTCATAGAATAAAGAAGAACAATGCGGTCAACGGCGAGCAGCCGTATTTAGCCGAATTTGCGCGCCCTCGAAACCATGACTGAAACAAAAAATAACCGCTCCGGCAAGCAAGACCATCTTTCGCAGGTGATTGAGCTGCTGCATCGTCACGAGCTGGTCGAGAATCTGGCGCATCGCCAGGAAGAGCCGCGCCACGATTTGGTCGAAACGCTAGTACATCGTCAGCACCTGAACGAGTTGCAGCAACTGCTCGATCGCCTGCATCCGGCGGACATTGCCGACATACTCGAGGCCTTGCCGCTGGACCAACGGCTGGTGGCCTGGGAATTAGTCAAGTCCGAGCGCGACGGCGAAATTCTGCTGGAAGTGTCGGATGCCGTGCGCGAAACGCTGATCGCGCACATGGACGAGGGTGAACTGGTTGCTGCCACCGGCCAGCTCGATACTGATGAGATCGCGGACCTTGCGCCCGATCTGCCGCGCGAAGTCATACTCGATGTTTTCAAGTCACTGTCGACCGAAGAGCGCGAGCAGTTGCGCGCAGCGATGTCGTATCCGGAAGATACGGTAGGCGCACTGATGGATTTTGACATGATCGAAGTGCGTGAAGACGTCACGCTGGAAGTGGTGCTGCGCTACCTGCGCCGCCTCTCCGAATTGCCCGACCATACCGACCAGCTGCTGGTGGTCGATCGTCAGGAAAATCTGCGGGGCCTGCTGTCGATCAACCGCTTGCTGCTGACCGATCCCGATGTGCTGGTGAGCGTGATCATGACGCGGGAGTTCACCAGTTTCCATCCTGAGCAGGATGCCCGTGATGCAGCCCGTGCGTTTGAACGTTATGACCTGGTATCCGCAGCGGTGGTCGACGATCAGGGGCGGCCGATAGGCCGGATCACGGTCGATGCGGTGGTTGATTACATCCAGGAAGCCAAGGACAGTGAAATCCTGTCGGCGGGCGGCCTGAAAGAAGAAGAAGATCTTTTTGCGTCGGTCTGGAACAGCGTGCGCAACCGCTGGGCGTGGCTGGCTGTCAATCTGGTTACGGCATTCATTGCGTCGCGGGTGATCGGCGTATTCGAGGATTCGATAGCACAGCTGGTGGCGCTGGCTGCGCTGATGCCCATTGTTGCGGGCATCGGCGGTAATTCCGGCAACCAGACGACCACGATGATCGTGCGCGCACTGGCGCTGGGCCAGATCACCCGTGACAGCGCGCGCAAGCTGTTTGTGAAGGAACTCAGCGTGTCAGCGCTGAACGGGATGATCTGGGGCAGTGTCGTCGGTCTCTTTGCGTTCCTGATTTACCACAGCTGGCAGCTGGGTCTGGTGATGACCGGTGCGATGGTGCTTAATTTGCTGCTGGCGGCGGTAATGGGGGTCGCCATACCGTTGACCATGCAGAAACTCGGCCGCGACCCAGCAATCGGTTCCAGTGTCATGATCACCGCCATTACCGACAGCGGGGGATTTTTCATTTTTCTCGGCCTGGCGACGTTGTTTCTGGTTTAAGCGCCAGCGCAGATGCCAGCTTTCGACATCGCCATCATAGGCTCCGGCCCCGGCGGCTACCGTGCTGCCGTGCTGGGGGCATTGCGTAGCCTCAAGGTGGTGCTGATCGAGCAGCATACTTGGGGCGGCACCTGTCTCAATCGCGGTTGCGTGCCGAAAAAAGACTGGTACCACACCGCCTGCATCGTGTCCGACAGCCATGACTATGCGGCTCGCGGCCTGGGTGGCACTGTCACGCCGGATCTGGAGCAAGCCTGGCGCCACCAGCGGCAGGTAGTCGAAACCGTACGTGCCAGTTATGTGGATTATCTTGGCCGTCTGGGCGTAACCACTGTGCAGGGTACCGCGCGCTGCAGTGGCTCCGGGACTTTGGAGGTAGGAACGCAAAAATTTGTGGCTGGCAATATTATTATCGCGACCGGTTCTCAGCCTTGGCTGCCACCGCAGCTACAGCCTGTTCCGGGCCGCATACTCACCACCGATGATCTGTTTGATGTCATGCCACCGCCGGGCCGGCGTGTCGCCGTGCTGGGATCCGGTGCGGTTGCGACTGAAATGGCATTTATCCTTCGCCAGTTGGGGCTGGATGTGGTGTGGCTGGCGGGCCGCGAACCTTTGCCGGACACTACTTACAGTCCACCCACGCGCGCCGCATTGCGCGAGGCGCTGGGTCGTGCCGGTGTAGAAATCAGAGCAGGAACGCGAATTGAGTCGGCGCGGATCGATGGTGACGGTGTCACGCTGGAATTGCCGGGAGGCAGCAGCGAGCGCGTGGATTGGGTGCTGGCAGGTACCGGCCGTCAGCCCAATACCCGTGGTTTGGAACTGTCTCGCGCAGGCGCATCAGCGGATGCACGGGGATTTGTTGTTGTCGATGACGGTAATCAGGCGGCCCCCGGCATCTATGCCATCGGTGATGTTGCCAACCCCGGGATGAGCGCGAATCACGCGTTGGCGGATGCTACGGTGGCGATAGCCAACATCATTACGCCCGGGAGCCGTCGTCGCGACGACCGGAATGTGCCGGAGGCGGTGTATTCCGCGCTGGAACTGGCACGGGTGGGATTGAATGAAGACCAGGCGGAAGCCATGAATCTGGAGCCGGCAACTGCATTTACATCGTTTGAGACCAACCCCGCAGCGCTGGCTGCAGGTGAACGCGGTGGTTTTTTGCGTGTTGTTGCCGATATGGACAGCGGGAACGCGCTGGGCGCGGAAATCGGCGGTCGCGGCGCCGCCGAACTGATCGGGCTGCTGGGACTGGAATTCGGTGAGCCGCGGGCCCTATCGCGGCTTGCCGCGGCTGCGTACAATCATCCGACGCGGGCCGAGGAAATCCTCAATGTCGTTGAAGCGCTGGCATCCCGCTGGAACATGAGCCGTTTTGTCTATCCGGCAACAGGCGGCAGTCTCCCAGCGGAATAATTCCGCAAGTTTCCGTGTTCAGGAGGCAGGAAAACGTGAATCGACCGGCATCCGAATTGTTTGCAGCCCAGGCCATGCAGTACATCCCCAGATTGCGTCGTTATGCGCGCGCACTGACGGGTGACGCCAGTGCGGCCGATGACCTGGTGCAGGACACACTGGAGCGCGCGCTGATCAAACAATCCCTGTGGCGTGAAGGTAGCGATCTGCGCGCCTGGCTGTTTACCGTAATGCATAACGTTTTTGTCAACCAGATACGCAGCAACGCAGCCAGTCGGACCGTGCCGATCGACGATGCGATTGCCAATCTGCCGCAGCCGCAAAGCGCTGATCGGCTGGAAATCCGCGATCTTGATACGGCGTTGCAAGCACTACCGGAGGAGCAGCGCACGGTGTTATTGCTGGTGGGACTGGAACAGCTGACTTATGACGAAGCAGCACACGTGCTGGATGTGCCCATAGGCACGGTTATGTCGCGGCTGTCACGCGGACGTGAGCGTTTGCGCCGCTTGATGCGTGGGTTGCCCGATGCTGTGCCGCTGAAGGTCGTCAAATGAGCGAGAGCCGTGTGAATGAATTGGATCTGCAGGCTTATGTCGATGGCCGGTTATCCGCTGCGCGCAGCGCAGAGGTAGCCCAGTACCTGGCGCAGCATGATGAGGATGCGCAGCGCATAGACGCTTATCGCTACCAGAACCAGGTATTGCAGGCAGCTTATGATCCGGTGCTTGCCGAGCCGGTGCCGACATCCATGCAGCCGGGAAACCGGCGGCGTATGCCTCTGCAGCGTTACGCTATCGCTGCCGTACTGATGCTTGTCAGCGGATTTGCCGGTTGGCAGTTGCATGCCTATGTTGCGACGGAACGCGCACAAACCGTATATCTGGCGCGGGTCGCTGCTGTTGCGCATGCCGTATACAGTCCGGAGGTAAGGCATCCGGTAGAGGTCGGCGCGGATCAGGAAGCGCATCTGGTGCGTTGGCTATCGAAACGGCTGGGGATCAGTTTGAAGATTCCCCATCTTGCAGCCCAAGGTTATTCGCTGGTCGGCGGGCGGTTGCTTCCCGGCGATCGCGGACCTGCAGCGCAGTTCATGTATCAGGACGCCAAAGGCCAGCGCTTGACACTTTATGTGCGGGTGAGTGGAGAGGCGCGCGGGCAAACGGCATTTCGTTTCGCGCAGGAGAACGGTGTAGGCGTGTTCTATTGGCTGGACGGCCGGATAGGTTATGCGTTGTCCGGTGAAAGTGATCGTGCTGAACTCCTGCGCATCGCCGACGTGGTGTACCGCCAACTCAATCCCTGACGTTGCTGCACAGATGGTGCGATGGGACGGATGCTTGAGCGCAGTCGCGAAACAACTGTAACCAGTTGTTTTTATTAAAAATTTTACGTTTCCTGCGTGTGTGTCACGTCGCCAATGGAACTGCGGTGGCGTTGATGGTGTTTGAAGCAGGTAGAGCAAACAGGATGCAGATCAGAGTATTGCGTCGGGAGATAACGCAAGGCCGGGGAGCGGCGGGTACTGGGGAAGTGAATCAGGGGAAAGACTAAATGCGAAGGCCGGGGGTTACCCGGCCTTCGCAAAACTACTACTTCTTCTTGGCTACTTTCTTCTTACCAGCTTTTGCTTTTTTCTTTGCTTTTTTCTTCGCTGCCATCATCGTCTCCTTAAAGTTAACTTAGGCATCGTTTTAATGCGGCTTAAGTTCCGCACTACCTGCACACGATTTTCAAGAACATTTCACATCACTGTTATGTGTTCACCAAAAAATTTTTGGTGAAAACCGTGTTCGGTGCGCCAATTCTATGCTATGACGAAAAAAAAATGCAACACTTTTGTATAGTTTATTTGATCGCGCGATTCTGGTTGTGGATTTCGTACAACACTTTTTTTCAACGTAAAAGTACTTACGCAGCATGTTTTCGACGTTTTCAATCCGGCAAACGACGTTCGTTTGCCATCAACATGGTGATCGTTTCGCGATCACGGATCGGGTAAACGCGGTCATCATCAACCATGACTTCAGCGGCGCGTGGACGCGTGTTGTAGTTGGATGACATGCTCATGCCATAGGCGCCGGCGGATGCAATCGCAATGAAATCACCTGCACTGATCGCCAGCTGGCGGTCACGCGCCAGGAAATCACCGCTTTCACAAACCGGTCCGACAATGTCGTATAGCCGGCCCTTTGCCGTTGTCTGCTGCAGCGGCAGTACGTCATGCCAGGCTTCGTACAGTGCGGGGCGCATCAGGTCGTTCATGGCCGCGTCGACGATGGCAAAGTTCTTGTCCTGCCCGGGCTTCAGGTACAGCACTTCACTCAGCAGCACTCCGGCATTGCCGGTCAGCAGACGACCGGGTTCAAACAGCAGTTTCTGCGTGCGGCTGCCCAGCGCTCCGATCAGCGCCTGTGCATATTCGGCCACCGCAGGCGGTTTTTCATCCTGATAACGGATACCCAGTCCGCCGCCGAGATCGATATGGCTGATGGTGATGCCATCGCGTTCCAGCGCATCAATCAGTGCAAGCACCCGTTCCAGTGCTGCAATAAACGGTGCTACTTCCGTCAGTTGGGAGCCGATATGGCAATCGACACCCTTGATGTGCAGGTGCGGCAGTTCGCGGGCACGGCGGTAGATCAGGGGGGCATCAGGGTACGCGATGCCAAACTTGTTTTCTTTCAGGCCGGTGGCGATGTAAGGGTGGGTTTTGGCGTCAACGTCTGGATTGATGCGCAGGCTGACGGGTGCGATTACCCCGAGTTCACCGGCGACCCGGTTCAACAACTCTAGTTCAGGCGCGGATTCAACGTTGAAACACAGAATGTCGGCTTGCAGTGCCTGCTGCATTTCAGCGGCGGTCTTGCCCACCCCTGAAAACACCACTTTGCGCGGATCACCGCCGGCGGCAATGACCCGCGCCAGTTCGCCGCCGGACACGATGTCGAAACCGCTGCCCAAGCGCGCGAACACGTCGAGTACACCCAGACTGGGGTTGGCTTTAACCGCATAACACAGCAGATGGTCGCGCCCTGCAAATGCCGCATCAAAGTCGCGCCAGGCCTGGGTCAGCGCAGCGCGTGAGTAAACATAACAAGGTGTGCCGAACTTGGCGGCAATTTGCGATAAGGGCACATCTTCAGCATGCAAGGCCCCTTCGCGATAACTGAAAGGCGTCATGGCTGGGTGGTGGTATCCGCGGCTGGTGCTGGTGCTGGCGCAGGTGCGGAGGCCGGTGCAGATGCCGGTCGGGATGATGATTTGCCGGTCAGGGGTTTTTGTCCCGGCAGATACAAAGGTGCTTTGTAGCCGCAACCGGCAACAATCATCAACAAAACAAGAAGTAGCAACGTCGGACGCACAGGAGAGGCCACAGGAGAGATTCGGCACGGAAAGTGGCGGAAAGTGTAGCACAGCCACTGCTGCGCTTAATCGGTCACAGCAGCAGATAACGATGTGCTTCAAGCCGCAGCGCGGCGCGACGTTCAGCGTGATCGGTGACCAATTGAGCGACCGTTTGCCAGAACGCCGGTGAATGATTCATCTGGCGCAAATGTGCGACTTCGTGGGCAGCGACGTACTCAATCCACGGCGTTGGTGTCTGAATCAGGCGCCAGTTCATGCTGATGCGGCCGCTGGCGTGGCAACTGCCCCAGCGGGTGCGCGCATTCGACAGCCGCACCGTAGGGGCTGGCAAGCCCAGCAGGGCGCTGAATTCGTGGCAACAGCGGGTGTACAACACCAGCGCCTGTTGTTTCAGCCAGCTGCGGGTCTGCTTTTCGATTGCACCGGCGGCAAGGCCGGGTGGCCCGAGCAGCAACTGGTCGCGCTGCAGCAGCGGCGCATAAATTCCTGCGCATGTTGCCAGCGTTACCGGAGTGCCGCAAAACATGATCTGTTCGCCGGTCTGCCATTGACGAGGCAGCGGCTGTTTTTGCTGCCAGTCCTCTACCTTGCGGATCACCCAGGCCGCATGCTGTTCCAGCAGGGCATCGATAGCCTGCTGAGGCGCTTTCAACGGTGCTGCCACACGCAGACCACGCTCATCAATGAACAGGGCAATGGTGCGCCTGCGACGTGTACGTCGCAGCGTATAGCTGATGCGACGTCCGGCAAGATTGATGGATGGGCCGGCATCGTGCGCTGGCGTGGCGCGCAGCGGCTGTGTGGTTTGCGGGGCCAGAAGGTCAGGCATGGCCGCAGATTCAGCGTGAGTCAAGGTGCAACATTTCTTCTTCGATCCAGTGTTCAACACGTCTGGCCAGGGATTCTGCGTCTTCGCCATCGGTTGGTATCGGAGCGCCGATGCTGACGGTAATCAGACCCGGGCGCTTCAGAAATGCATTGCGTCCCCACAGCAGCCCTGCGTTATGAGCAACGGGCAGTACCGGCGTACCGGTTTGCACGGCGAGGCGCGCGCCGCCAGGACGGTATTTGCCGCGCTGACCCGGCGCAATGCGGGTGCCTTCGGGGAAAATGACTATGCAGAAGCCCGCATCCAGCCGTTGTTGTCCCTGTTCAGTCAGTTGTTGCAGCGCCGCTCGCCGTGAACTGCGGTCGATGGCGATGGGGGACAACATGGCCAGACCCCAGCCGAAAAACGGTACGCGCAGCAGCTCGCGTTTGAGCACCCACACCTGCGGCGGAAAAATCAGCTGAAAGGCCAGCGTTTCCCAGGCCGACTGGTGCTTGGACAGAATGATGCAGGGTTCCGCAGGGATGTGTTCAGCGCCGATGACGCGATATCGAATGCCGCACATGACGCGGGCAGCCCACATTACCCAGTGCGTCCAGATCGAAATGATGCGATAGCGCGTCAGCGCCGGCAGCGGAAAGGTCAGCAGCGCAATGACCGCGAAAACAGGGGTAATGAGTAACTGAAATACGGCAAACAGGCTGGAGCGGAGCGCAATCAGTACCATTATTGCAGCAGGCTGTGCACGGCTGCGGCCAGATCGTCATGCGTGATCGTATTTTCCGGCAGGTCGCCGTCCTTGCGCGTTTTTTTGCCTTTACCGGTGAGCACCAGTATGGGTTGTGCGCCGACGGCAGCCGCAGCTTGCAGGTCGCGCAGCGCGTCGCCGATCACCGGTATGCCATCCAGGCTGACACCGAAACGGCGGGAGATCTCTTCCAGCAAGCCCGGTTTGGGCTTGCGACAGCTGCAATCGGCGTCCTGGGTGTGCGGGCAGTAGAAAATGCCATCCACGCGGCCGCCGACCAGGCCCAGCGCACGATGCATCTTGTTGTGGATCTCGTTCAGCGTTGCCATTTCGAACAGGCCGCGACCGATACCGGACTGGTTGGTGGCCACCAGCACACGGTAACCCGCCTGGTTGAGCAATGCGATGGCTTCCAGGCTGCCGGGTATGGGTTTCCATTCGTCAGGACTCTTGATGTAAGAGGCGCTGTCGTGGTTGATGACGCCGTCGCGGTCGAGGATGATGAGTTTCATGAGGCGAGTTTTGAGATGTCGGCGATCTGATTCATTTCACGTCGCAGATCTTCCAGCAAGGCAATGCGATTGCGACGCAGCGCAGCGTCGTCGGCCATGACCATGACACTGTCGAAGAACGCATCGACAGGGGTTTTCAGCATGGCGAAGGTTTTCAGATAGCCGGTGTAATCGCCTTTTTTGAACAACGGGGTTGCCGTACCGGAGGCCTGCTTCAACGCGTCGAACAGGGCGCGTTCTGCAGGCTCCTGCAGCAGTTTTGCATCGGCATCGCGCCCGGCCTCACCTTTGGCTTCGGCCTGGCGCAGGATGTTGGCGACACGCTTGTTGGCGGCGGCGAGGCTGGCAGCTTCCGGCAGTTTTGCGAACGCACGTACGGCGGCCATTTGGCGCGGAATCAGATTGACGGCTACCGGATTCAGGCTTAGAACCGCATCGATTTCCTGAGTGGTGTAACCAGATTCAGCGAAATAGCCACGCATGCGTTCAATGAAAAAGATTTGAAGATCGGTATGCGCTTGGCCCAGATTCAGTGCGCGATCGAATACTGAGAATGCGTCATTGATTAACGCATGAAGAGACAGCGACAGATCGCGCTCGATCAGGATGCGGATGATGCCCAGTGCCTGGCGACGCAGCGCGAATGGATCACGGTCGCCAGTCGGCAACTGGCCGATGCCGAACATTCCGGCCAGTACTTCCAGCTTGTCGGCGAGCGCAACGGCGCAGGCCACAGTACTTTCCGGCAATTTGTCGCCGGCGTAGCGTGGGAGATAGTGTTCTGCGATGGCTTCGGCAACGACCGCGGGTTCCCCGTCATGTTGTGCGTAATAACGCCCCATGATGCCCTGTAGTTCCGGGAATTCACCGACCATGCCGGTGGTCAGGTCCGCCTTGGCCAGCCACGCAGCCCGTTCGGCCTGTGCTGTATCAGCATTCAGTGCGCGGGCAATTTTCCCGGCCAGTAGTTGTACACGTTCAACCCGCTGCAGCTGGGTGCCAAGCTTGTTGTGATAAACCACCTTGCCCAGTTGCGGCACCCGGGTTTCCAGCCGTTCCTTGCGATCCTGGTTGTAGAAAAATCGCGCATCCTCCAATCGGGGGCGGATCACGCGCTGGTTGCCGCTGATGATGTGTGCCGGATCGGTAACCTGCATGTTGCTGACTATCAGGAAGCGGTTGGTGAGCTTGCCGTTGTTGTCGAACAGCGGGAAGTATTTCTGATTCTGGCGCATGGTCAGAATCAGGCATTCGGCGGGCACCCCGAGGAAATCCGCGTCAAACGTGCCGACATAGACCGAAGGATGCTCAACCAGCGCGGTGACTTCATCCAGCAGATCCTGGTATTCGCCCAGCGTCGCCTGCTGTTTTTTGGTTTCGGTTTGCAGGAGATCGTCGATCAGGGCCCGGCGTTGGGTGAAATCGGCGATGACCATACCTTCCTTGGCCAGCGTCGTTTCGTAGGCATCGGCATCTGCAATTACCAGTTCGGCCTTGCCCATGAAACGATGGCCGCGGGTTTTATTGCCCGAGGCGATGCCGAGCACGGTGCCCGGCACCACGGATTTGCCGTGCAGCATGACCAGGCCGTGCACAGGGCGCACGAATTCGGCATCGCCGTCGCCCCAACGCATCATTTTGGCGACGGGCAGCCGTTTCAGTGCGGCTTCGACTTTGGCGGCTAGGTTTGTTTGCAGAGGCGCGCCTCTGGCCAGATTGCGATAAGCGAATACTTCCTGCTTGCCGTCGCTGATTTTTTCAAGCGCGTTGACCTCCGCGCGCCATTTGTTCGCAAAACCGAGCAAGGCCCGCGATGGATTGCCTTTGTCATCGAGTCCCGCCTTGACCGACGGACCTTTGACCAGTTCTTCCTTGTCCGGTGCGACGGCAAGTGTGTGCGGAATGGCGACGGCGAGCCGCCTTGGCGTGGCATAGATGCGTGTTTTGCTGTCGCCAGCGAGGAAGCCATCCTTGGCCAGATCTTCAGACAGTGTTTTGGAGAATACTTCAGCGAGTCGCGCCAGCGATTTCGGTGGCAGTTCCTCGGTCAGCAGTTCAACCAGCAGCGTTGCAGCAGTCATGATGCACGCACCATCGGGAAACCCAGCTTTTCGCGCGATTCGTAATAGGCCTTCGCGACTGCCCGGGACAGTGTGCGCACGCGGCCGATGTAAGCAGCGCGCTCAGTAACTGAAATGGCACCGCGCGCATCCAGAAGATTGAAGGTATGCGAAGCTTTCATCACCATCTCGTAACCCGGCAGCACACATTCTGCCTCAATCAGGCGCTTTGCTTCGGACTCATATTCGCCGAAATGGCGGAACAGCATGTCAGCGTTCGACAGTTCGAAGTTGTAGCGTGACTGTTCGACTTCGTTCTGGTGATACACGTCGCGATAAGTGACGCCCGGTGTCCAGGTCAGGTCGTATACCGATTCCACGCCCTGCAGGTACATCGCCAGACGCTCGAGGCCGTAAGTGATTTCGCCGAGCACGGGTTTGCATGACAGGCTGCCGACTTCCTGAAAATACGTGAACTGGGTGACTTCCATGCCGTCGAGCCAGACTTCCCAGCCCAGGCCCCAGGCGCCCAGTGTTGGTGACTCCCAGTCGTCTTCAACGAAACGGATATCGTGCACCTTGGGATCGATGCCCAGCGCGCGCAGCGAATCGAGATAGAGTTCCTGGATGTTCAACGGAGACGGTTTCAGCACCACCTGGTACTGGTAATAGTGCTGCAGGCGGTTTGGATTGTCGCCGTAACGACCGTCTTTGGGCCGGCGCGACGGTTGTACGAATGCTGCTTTCCACGGCTCGGGGCCTATGGCTCGCAGAAAGGTCGCGGTGTGGAAGGTGCCGGCGCCTACTTCCATGTCGTAAGGCTGCAGTAGTGCACAACCCTGGCTGTCCCAGAACTTGTTTAACTCCAGGATGATTTGCTGGAAGGTGAGCATGATGGCGGCGCGTGAATAAGCCGCGAATTTTACAGGGTTTGCGGCGCCGCGCCAAAAAGCAGGCGGGCGTTATTCAGCAGCGTTTTTCCGGGCACGGCGTTGCCGAATAAAGACCGCGCCCATGATGACTATGCACAATGCAAGAGCCGCGAAATTACCCCAGCGTACATACGGCGTGGCGCCGCGCATGCCGGCGACCGTACGGGTCAGCACCGCCCGGCTATATTCGGGCGCTGCCGCTTCAACAATTCCGCTCGGATTGATGACCGCGGTCATACCGGTGTTGGTGGCGCGCAGCATGTAGCGCCCGGTTTCCAGTGCGCGCATTTGCGCGATTTGCAGATGCTGCTGCGGTGCGAGTGAGCGTCCGAACCACGCGACATTGCTGACGTTGACCAGCAGCGACGCTTGCGGCAGCTGGCGGATGATTTCTTCGCCGAACACATCTTCGTAGCAGATATTGACGGCGACCTGTTCGCCGGCAATTGCCAGCGGCTGCTGGTTGGTGGCGCCGCGCGCAAAATCCTGCAGGGGTATGGCCAGCCGCGAAACCAATGTACCCAGCAGCGGCCGCAGCGGGATGAATTCACCGAATGGCACGAGGTGGTTCTTGCGGTACATCTGGCGTTCGGCGCTGCCGATGGAGACTGCGCTGTTGTAGTAACTGCCGTCCGGCAGTCGTTCCGGCACACCGATCAGGACGTCGCCATTGTTGTTGCGTGCGTGCGCTGCCAGCGCTTCCAGATAGTCAGCTGGCACATCGCGCAGGAACATCGGCAATGCTGTTTCCGGCAGGATGATCAGTTGGCTGGAACTGCTGCGTACCAGCTGCAAATAAGTATTGAGCGTAGCCCGCAGATGATCTTCACGCCATTTCAGGTCTTGCTCGATGTTGCCCTGAAGCAGACTTACAGCAATCCGTGTGCCGGTGGGCTCGGTCCATGCCAGGGTTTTGAGTCCCGCACCGGCAAGCCATACCAATAACAGCGCAGCAGGCCATGGCCATAGCGGGCGCGCAGCAGCTTGCGTTCGTACGATGCCGATCCAGCACAGCATGCCGGCCGTTGCGAATAGCAACAGGGTTATGCCGTGCACACCCAATATCGGCGCGTAACCAGCTAGCGGGCTGGCCGGTGCCTGTGTGTAGCCGGGGTTCAGCCAGGGGAAGCCGGTAAACAGCCAGCCGCGCAGCCATTCCAGCAGCGTAAAGGCTGCCGGGACGAACAGCATCCAGTTTATTGCCGGGGTCAGTGGCCAGCGGCGGCTGAGATAACAGGCCGCTGCGGTAAACAGCGCCAGATAGGCGCAGAACAGCAGTGTCAGAGCTGCCGCCAGGGCCGCCGGCATGGCGCCGAACGTGTGCAGGCTGATGTACACCCAGGACACGCCGGAGACGAACCACCCCAATCCGAAACAGAAGCCCAGCCATGCGGCTGCGCGGGCTCCCGTTGCGCGCTGACACAGAAAGAACAGACCGGCGAAGGTGAGCAGCGGCAGCGGATACAGGTTGAACGGCGCGTAGCCGAGCACAGTGGCTGCACCCAGTGCTGCAGCCATGGCCCACTCGGCAGTGCGGTGTGGCAGCAACGCGGGCATCAGGAGGGCGGTTCTTAAAAATTCATTTAAATCAATGCGATACGAACTATGCCACGGGCTTGTCTAGTTTTTTTGCGACTTGCAGCAAATAGATGCGCCGACCGTCGGCGCGCAACACGCGGAAACTCAGCTGATCCACGGCCAGTTGTTCGCCGCGCTTAGGGACGCGCCCGAAACGCTGCAACACCAGCCCGCCGATGGTGTCGAATTCCTCATCGCTAAATGCGGTGCCAAATGCGGCATTGAAGTCATCGATCTCGGTCAGTGCCTTGACCCGGTAGAGGCCGCGCTTCTCCTGCACGATATTGTCTTCGGCCTCGTCGAAGTCATATTCGTCCTCGATGTCGCCGACAATCTGCTCCAGCACGTCTTCTATGGTGATCAGCCCGGCGACGCCGCCGTACTCATCAACAACAATCGCGATGTGGTTGCGGTTCTTGCGGAACTCCTTGAGCAGCACGTTGAGCGGTTTTGATTCCGGAATGAATACCGCCGGCCGCAGCATCTCTCGCACATTAAACTCTTCTTCACCGGCGTAATAACGCAGCAGATCTTTGGCCAGCAGTATGCCGATCACGTCGTCCTTGCTTTCGCCAATGACCGGGAAACGCGAGTGCGCGGTTTCGATGACCAGCGGCACAAACCGGTCGGGCGGCTCGCTGACGTCGATGACATCCATCTGCGCGCGCGGCACCATGATGTCGCGCGCCTGCATTTCCGCGACCTGCAATACGCCTTCGATCATCGCCAGGCCGTCGGCATCGAGCAGATCGCGCTCGTGGGCCGAACGCAGCAGGTCTATCAGTTGTTCGCGGTCCTCGGGTTCGCGCAGCAGCAGCGTCGAGAGACGTTCCAGCAGCGTTGGTTTGTGTTGTTCTTCCATATACTCCTGTAGTGCGGTAATTCGCGGGTTAGGTGCGCGGTTTATTGACTGCCTGCCGCACGCATCCTGTAAGGGTCAGGATACCCGAAGCGGGCCAGCAGGGCGCGTTCGCGGCGTTCCATGACTACGGCATCCCGATCGTTTTCATGATCGTACCCCTGCAGGTGCAGCAGGCCGTGCACTATCATGTGCGCGTAATGGGCGGCGACCGGCTTGCGCTGTGCCCGGGCTTCGCGTGTGATCACCGGCGCGCACAATGCCAGATCGCCTTCCAGCGGAGGTTTGTCGCGAAACACGAAGGTCAGCACGTTGGTTGCATAATCCCGGCGCCGATAACTGCGGTTGAGCAAGCGGCCTTCGGTCTGCCCGACGATGCGGATGGTTACGCGTGCGCCATCAGCCAGCGTTGAACGCGCCCACTGGCGGATGCGCGTGGCGGTTGGCACGTTGCGCGCAGTCGTCGCGCACTGCACGATGATGCGCGTCGCACGGCTGCGTTGCGCGGTGGCGGTCATTTCTTTGTTTCAGCCTCATTGCGTTTGCCGTAGCGGTCATAAGCATTGACGATGCGTTGTACCAGCGGATGGCGCACGACGTCTTCGGATTTGAAAAATGTAAATGCGATGCCGCGCACTTTTTTCAGCACAGACTGGGCTTCAACCAACCCACTGATCTGGCCCTTGGGCAGATCGATCTGCGTGACGTCCCCGGTGATCACAGCTTTGCTGCCGAAGCCGATGCGGGTCAGGAACATTTTCATCTGTTCGCGGGTCGTGTTCTGCGCCTCGTCGAGAATGACGAAGGCGTGGTTCAGCGTGCGTCCGCGCATGAAGGCGAGTGGCGCGATTTCGATCGCGCTGCGCTCGAACATCTTGGCGACCTTGTCGTAACCCATGAGGTCGTAGAGCGCATCGTAGAGCGGGCGCAGGTAAGGATCGACTTTCTGCGCCATGTCGCCGGGGAGAAAACCCAGGCGCTCACCGGCCTCGACTGCAGGACGCACCAGGATAATGCGTTCCACCGCGTCGCGTTCCAGCGCGTCGACCGCGCAGGCCACCGCCAGATAGGTCTTGCCGGTGCCTGCCGGGCCGATACTGAACGTGATGTCATGTTTCTGGATATTCAGCAGGTACTCGTTCTGCCGCGGCGTGCGACCATGCAAATCCTGTTTGCGCGTGATCAGCGTCGGCACCGGGCTTGCGGCACGTGCCGTGCGCTGATGCCCGGCTTCGATCAGTGACAGCTGTATGGACTCCAGCGACAGTGAGTCCTGCGCTTTTTCGTAAAATTCCCGCAGTACTTTTGCCGCGATGCGTGCGCGATCAGGGGTGCCGGTCAATGCAAAATGTTCGCCGCGCCGGACTATGCTGACATCGAGCGCTGTTTCGATCTGGCGCAGGTTTTCGTCCAGCGCTCCGCACAGATTGGCCAGACGGTGGTTGTTAACCGGCGAGAAACTGAGTTCGACGGGTTTCAATGTGCGACGCAATCGGCAGTCAGCAGTTCGCCGCGCAATGTATGGGCCATCGCGCCGGTGATCGCGATTTCGGTGAAGCTGCCGATCAGATCGCGCGGCCCGTTGAAATTCACTACCCGATTGTTGTCGGTGCGGGCAGCGAGTTCGGTGGCATCGCGGCGGGCACTGCCATCGACCAGCACACGCTGGCGGGAGCCGATCATGCTCTGGCTGATGGCCCGCGCCTGCGCGTCGATGCGTGCCTGCAGGCGCTGCAGTCGCTCAAGCTTGACGGCCTGCGGCGTGTCGTCGGACAGGTCCGCGGCGGGGGTGCCGGGGCGGCGGCTGTAGGTGAAGCTGTATGCCGAGTCGAAGCCGACGTCGTCTATCAGTTTCATGGTCGCTTCGAATTCCTGTTCTGTTTCACCGGGGAAGCCGATGATGAAATCCGAGGATATGCTGATGTCCGGACGAACCTCGCGCAGTCGGCGGATGATGGATTTGTATTCCATTACGGTGTGTCCTCGTTTCATTGCGGCCAGCACGCGGTCGGAGCCTGATTGCACCGGCAGATGTACGTGACTGACCAATTGAGGAATGTGCGCATAGGCTGCGATCAGCCGTGGTGTGAATTCCCGGGGGTGCGATGTCGTGTAGCGGATGCGTGCGATGCCCGGAATTTCAGCAACATACTCAATCAGCATGGCAAGATCCGCCGGTCCCGCTTCGTCATCGATCGGTGCGCGGTAGGCGTTCACGTTTTGGCCGAGCAGCGTTACTTCCCTGACGCCCTGCACAGCCAGTTCAGCGACTTCGGTCAATACGTCGTCGAACGGTCGGGAGACTTCCTCGCCGCGTGTATAAGGCACTACGCAGAACGAGCAGTATTTGCTGCAACCTTCCATGATCGACACAAAAGCGGTGACGCCTTCGACACGGGCTGGCGGCAGGTGATCGAATTTCTCGATCTCCGGGAATGAGATGTCCACCTGCGATTGGCCGCTGGCGCGTCGCGCGGCGATCAGCTGCGGCAGACGGTGCAGGGTCTGTGGGCCGAATACGACATCGACGTAAGGCGCGCGTTTGACGATGGCGGCACCTTCCTGGCTGGCGACACAGCCGCCGACACCGATGATGAGTTCAGGGTTCGCTATTTTCAGCGGCCGTAAGCGCCCGAGGTCATGAAACACCTTCTCCTGGGCTTTTTCCCGTACCGAACAGGTATTGATCAAGATGACATCGGCTTCGGCGGGATCGCTGGTGGGGGTCATTCCTTCCGCAGCGCGCAGTACGTCGGCCATCTTGTCCGAGTCATACTCGTTCATCTGGCAGCCGAAGGTCTTGATATAAACCTTGCCCACAGTTTACTTCGCGCGGTCGAGCCGAGCCTGCTCCTCCGGAGTCAGGATGATGATGCGTGATACCTCGCTGTTGCGATCCAGCAGGTACAGCACTTCGGTTGCCGGCAGCAGCTGTTGGTGCGTAATGCTGCGATTATTGGCATCGATAATCACGCCGCCCGGCGCCAGCCGTCGCGTTTCATTGCCGATCTGTAGCATGGGCAGCATCTGGCGTTCGCCGATTTGTCCGCGTTTGGCGTCTGACGGCAGTCCGCGCTGTGCCCATGCCGACGTGGCGAAGACCAAAAAAGCCAATAAAAGCATTAACTTACGCATGGTCTCACGATAGCATAGAGGACGGCTCCCGGTAAACGAATACACCGGCAGTACAAAAAAGAAATGGTGGCGAGTCAGGGATTTGAACCCCGGACCAATGGATTATGATTCCACTGCTCTAACCACTGAGCTAACTCGCCACAGGAGGCGGCGCAGTCTAAAGAGCAGGGGGTAATCTTGTCAAGCTGAAGTATGCCGGAGTCGGGGTAAAATCCAGCATGAATATCCCTGATAAATCCGCAAGTTGTCGCATTTTAAAATGATTTGCGGGCAGGCTGTCGGCTCCTTGGGAAAATTGGCGCTCCATATTGTGGGCAATGTATGTGCCGCGGTGCTTCAGTGGGGCAGGTTCGAAGAGCCGGGCAGCACCTTTGAATTGAGCATTGCCAGCATAGGTACCATTTCCAACCGCCAATCGTTATGAATGATCGTTTAATTTCCATGTCTGCAGATTGTGACGTCATTGTTATTGGCGGCGGCATCGTCGGTTCCAGTCTTGCGCTGGCGTTGCAGGCCGCAAGGCTGGATGTTGCGCTGATTGAGTCGCAGTTGCCGCAGGCACCGTGCACGGCTGAGGCATGGGATGGGCGTATTTATGCAATCAGCCCGGGCAATGCGGCTTTTCTTGACCGACTGGGCGTGTGGGGGCGATTGGACACGCGGCGCGTGCAACGCGTAGAAGCCATGGTGATATGCGGCGACGAACATCCTGCCCGGCTAGATCTGAGCGCGTATGATGCGGGCCTGCCTGAACTGGCTTTTATCGTCGAGAGCGGTGCGCTGCAGCATGCGTTGCGCGAAACGATGTCAGAGATGCCCGGTTTGCGCGTGCTGAGCCCGGCGCAGGCGGCCGGGTTAACTGTTTCGGCAGACGATGCGCAGGTGACATTGGCTGATGGGACTGTATTGCGGTCGCAACTGGTTGTCGGTACTGATGGCGGAGATTCCTGGGTGCGACGGGAGGCAGAAATGCCGGCGCGGGTCAGCGATTACCGGCAACTCGGCGTGGTGGCCAATTTCAACATCGAACACCCCCATCATGGCGTAGCGCTCCAGTGGTTCCGCAAGGATGGTGTGTTGGCGTTGCTGCCGCTGCCCGGCAACCGCGCATCCATGGTGTGGTCAGTCGCAGCAGAGCAGGCGCAGGCGCTGCTTGCTCTTGATGAGCAGGCACTGGCTGATACCGTAGCCGAGGCGTGCCGGCATGTGCCGGGACAATTGCAGGTTATTACGCCGGCGGCTGGATTTCCGCTGCGGCTGACACATGTCCCTCAACTGGTCGCTCCGCGCATTGCGTTAGCCGGGGACGCCGCACACAATGTGCACCCGCTGGCGGGGCAGGGCGTTAATCTGGGACTGCGCGACGTGCGTGAACTGGCGGCAGTGCTGGGCAGTCGGGTGCCACGGCAGGATTGCGGAGACTGGGCACTTTTGCGTCGCTATGAGCGCGCGCGGCGCGAGGATATCGCGGCAATCGAACTGAGCACGGATGCTTTACAGAAACTTTTCGGCGCGGGGTCGGTCTGGGTATCAGGGGCACGTAATTTCGGCTTGAACGTGGTTAACCGGTTGCCGCCGCTGAAAAACATGCTGATCCGCCACGCAGTGGCGTAAGCGCAGTGTTTTCTTTTTCAATTTTGCAATCACGGGCTTTGCGTCCAAGGAATTCTCCAATGTTTAACCGAATTGTCCTGGCCATGTTCGCCGGACTGCTGCTTCCCCTGACCGCACAAGCTGATGAAGCTGATGTGCGCAAGGCGTTTCAGGTCAAGTTTCCGGCGATGAAAATTGAAAGTATTACACGCATGCCATTCCAGGGGCTGTATGAAGTGATATTCGACGGGCAGATTGTTTATACCGACGAGAAGCTCAGTTACCTGATGAGCGGCAACCTGTTCGATTTGCGTGGGCAGCAGGAGCGTAACTTGACGAGTGCGCGGCGTGATCAAGTTGCTGCTGGTGCGCTGCTCAAGGCGCAGGCCAATGCCATCAAGCGGGTGCGGGGAAACGGCAAACGCGTCGTTTACACTTTCGAGGATCCGAACTGCGGATATTGCAAGGAACTGCAGAAGGAGCTGAACAAAATGACAGACATCGTTGTTTACACTTTTCTGCTGCCCATACTGTCACCGGATTCTGTCGAAAAAGCGAAAGCGGTATGGTGTTCGAAGGATCGTGCCAAGGCCTGGGATGATCTGATGAACAAGGCCACACTGTCGGCAAACGCGGTGAAAACCTGCGCTACGCCGCTGGAAGAAAACCAGTTGCTGGCGCAGCGTTTCGGTGTGCGTGGCACGCCGGCGGTTTATCTGGCCAACGGCCAGCAGGTTGGCGGCTTCCTGCCGGCAGACAAGCTGGAGCAGGCGCTCGCTGCGGTGCAGTAAACCCAACGCACCGGAGCCCGATTCCAGCGCGGCCGCATCATGGGCACAGCAATCCGGAGATGGGGGCACGGTGCGTCGGTACGACGCCTGTTGATGGCGTTGGCGGCATCCTTGCTTGCGCATGCGCTGGTTGTCCAAAAGTGGCCCGCTGCTGGCAAGACGCAGCATCCGGTGGCTGTGCCGCAACTACAGGTAAGGCTGGAACTCAGGGATGGTGTTGAGGTTGAGGTCGAACCTGCGGCGCCGGTTATGGCGGAAACACCGTGGACAATACAACCCGTTGTCATACGACCGCAGCGACCGGTGATTGCGCCGCAGCCACGCGCGTTGCGATCCGGAAGCGGACCTTCCACAGGGGCTGATCGTCCCGATAGCCTTGATGCCCGTTACTACCTTGCGCGTGAGCTGGATCACTATCCGGCGCCTCTGGTGCCATTGGGTTTGCCCAATGATGCTGTTGGCAGTATCCGGTTGTGGGTCAGCGTAGATCGCGCAGGGCAGGTTGTGGATGCCGTAGTAATCGACGCCGAACCTCCGGGCTTGCTCGAGCGGCCCGTCCGCGATCTGGTGCTGGCGACCCGGTTTACACCGGCACGTAAAAATGGGCATCCGGTAAAAAGCCGAGTGCTGCTGGTGTTGCGCCATTGAATGTCCAGATCTGGCGGACCGAATGTTGGGCTTGAGGATGTTGGGCTTGATATTGCCCGGCAGTCAGCACTGAAGTGCCTGGGGAGCGTGCTGAGCTTATGACAGGGCAGTCAATGCCGGCATTGCGCAGCGGCACGGTCGGTGTTTGGAGTAAAATTCACCAATCCCATCATGATGAAAATATCAAACGCGCCATGCCACCCACTGTAGTAATCCCTGGCTCTGTAATCCATTCCGCACACGACGGCGTCGTGATCGCCGGAATCTAGGCGGCACCGGCGATGCGTCTGCGCGTATTGGGCTGCTCCGGGAGCATTGGCGGACAACAGCACCGCACCACCTCGTTTCTGGTGGATCAGGATATTCTGATCGATGCCGGCACCGGGGTCGGCGAGTTGTCGCTTACCGAACTCACGCTGATCGATCATATTTTTGTCACGCACTCGCATCTGGATCATGTGGATTCGATTGCGTTCTTTCTTGATTCGGTCGGCGCGCTGCGCCCCAAGCCGGTTACCGTGTACGCGACTGGACCGACGATAGCCATTCTGAAAAGAAACCTGTTCAACTGGGATATCTGGCCGGACTTCACGGTAATTCCTACACCTGAAGAGCCATTCATGCGTTACCAGGAAATCGATGTCGGCAGCATTGTGGAAATCAACGGACGAAAAATTACCGCCTTGCCGGCGGTGCACACGGTTCCGGCCGTAGGTTATTGGCTGGACAGTGGCAAAAGCAGCCTGGTTTTCAGCGGCGACACCGGACCCAACGATGCGTTGTGGGAAGTCGTGAATCGCGTGGAAAATCTCAAATACCTGATTATCGAAACTGCATTTTCCGACAAGGATCGCAAACTGGCTGAACTGGCCAAGCACCTTTGCCCGTCGATGCTGGGAGAGGAACTGGCCAAGTTTAAACGCAAGGCTGAGGTTTACATTACTCATCTCAAGCCGAGTGAAATCGAGCTGACAATGCAGGAAATCGAGGAATTGCCCACCAGCACGGTGCCGCAGTTGCTGCTGAATAATCACGTATTCGAGTTCTAAGAGCCGTTTCCTGGCGCGGGCGAACTTGCGCGCTGCGCGTTGAGGACCGAAAATCTCTCCAGGAGCCGTCTGGTGGGGCGGCAGGAGCGGATTGATAACAAAACAATGAAAAAAGAAGTCCCCGTAGAAAAACTCGAATTCGGCGTGTTCATCTCTGAACTGGACCGGCCGTGGACGGAAACCCCGTTCATGTACCAGGGCTTCGTGCTGAGTAATGACCAGCAGCTGGAGGCATTGAAAAAACACTGCAAGACGGTCTTTATCGATCTTGAAAAAGGGCCGGACCTCCCCGAGCGCAGCCAACTGCTGACAGGGGACTCCGATTCTCCGGCGAGTCCGAAAATCCCGGCACCTCTGGGCCCCAGCTTCCTGACGGCCATCAAACACAAGGTCACCTACAGGGAAAAGGCCACCGTTGATGAAGAGCTGCCGGTAGCGCGCACGGCCCAGCGCAAGACCGAGGTGCTGCTAAAGGACATCATGGGAACGGTACAGGCCGGCAAGGCGCTGGATGCGCCCCGGGTGCAGGAAGCCGTGACCAGCATGACCGATAGCGTGGTGCGCAATCCTGACGCAATGATGCTGCTGGCCAAGTTAAAGGCCAAGGGTGGCCACGCGCTGGATCGTGCCTTCGGTGTGTCGATCTACATGCTGACTTTCGGCCGTTTTTTGCAGTTGCCGCGCGAACAACTGGATCTGCTGGGCATGGTCGGGTTGTTGCAGGATGTCGGAATGACCGCGGTGCCGGAGGAAGTGCTGGCCACCAAGGGGCCGCTGAACAAGACGGAACTGATGGTGTGTCGCAGCCATGTCGTGCATACGACAACAATCCTGAAAGAGACTGCCGGATTGCCGCCGGAGCTGCCCGAGATCGCAGCCTTGCATCACGAGCGTTATGACGGCAGCGGCTATGCCAAAGGACTCAAAGGCAGCGAAATCGGCTTGTTCGGATCCATTGCCGGGCTGGTGGACTGTTTTGACGCGATGATTCATGAGCGTCCCTATGCCGAGGTGTATTCGCCTTCGAATGCGCTCAATTTTCTCTACAGCAAGCGCAATACACTGTTCGACGGACCTCTGATCGAACAGTTTGTCCAGTGCATAGGCATATTTCCGGTGGGCTCCCTCGTCGAACTGAATTCCGGCGAGGTAGGCATCGTGATTGCGCAGAATACGGTACGACGACTGCTGCCGCGCGTGATGGTGGTGCTGGATGCAAATAGAAATCCATTGCGACCGCAGGTGATACTCGACTTGGCGCAGGAACCCAAAGCGGCTCCTGGAGTACCCTATCGCATCAAACGCACCCTGGAGCAGGGCAGTGTCCCCATCGATCCCGCAGAATTCTTCCTCTGACGACGGCGCTGTCCCGGAGTCGGGCATCAGTCTGGGTGCGCTGACCGCGCGCCTGGCTGAAGAATTCGGGGTGGGCCCCGACATTCTGGCCCTGACTGCCGCGGTATTTTGCGATGTACGCGAACGTGCGCCCGACCTTTTTGTGCCGGTTGCGGGCGCGCTGGATGCCGCATTGACTGGCAGCGCAGCCGAGGAAGGTGCTGATACTGCGCCGGTCATGGCAGCGCTGGGTGAATGGGCTCTGGATGCCGAGGGCGAACCCCTGGAACGCATGCGGCGTGATTGCCTGCGGTTTCAGAGTGCGATGACACAAGGTGCGCTCCGCCTCTATGCGACCGAGCCGGAGCGCTGCACCGCCGGCCTGCTTGCACTGCAACGGTTTAATTTTCTGCAGTTGGCACTGCTGGCATCGCTGGCCGCGCGCGGCCAGGAGGAAGGTGGCGTTGTGCGCACGCTGCCCACACCCGAATACTCGGCATTCATGGAAATATTCCGCGCGTCGATCGAGAGCCATCGGCAAGACGGTAAACAGCTGGCATTGCTGCTGCTGCAGGTCGCCAAGGTGGAGCAGATTGATCGCCAACTGGGTTTGCAGAAAGGCGAGGCTTTCATGCTGCGTGTTACCCGGCGCATGCGCGAAGGGGTACTGCGCAAGCAGGACCAGCTCGGTCGCGTCAGTCGTGACCAATTCGCTTGTCTGTTGCCGCGCATCGCCGGTGAAGGCGTGGCGATACTTGCAGCCAACAAGGTGCTGGGCGTGCTCGAATCGCCGATTCCGATTGGTGATCGCGACTTTGACGTCGACGCAGTGATTGGTATTGCCGTGTATCCGGATCATGGGAGCGATGCGCAGACACTGGTCCGTAATGCCAAGCTGGCCGCGCGTGCTGCACGCGGCGCACCCGGGCGCACGGCCGTTTACGATCCGGCGCATGGCGAGGATGAAGAGCGCAAGATGTTGTATGAAACCCGGCTGCGTCATGCGCTGGAGAGGAGTGCACTGCATCTTGTTTTCGAGCCGCAGCTGGACACCAAATCCGGCAGAATAGGCGGGCTGGAGTGCATATTGCGCTGGACGGATGAGGAACTTGGCGAGGTGCCCGAAGCGCAGGTGCTCGCAACCGCGGAAACCGCCGGCGTTTTGCGCGAATTGACGTCGTGGATATTCAACAACGCCCTGCGGCAAAGTGCCGAATTTGCAAAGGCCGGACTGGAATGCAAGATTGGGCTGAAGGTATTGGCCAGCGGTCTGCTGCAGGCGGACTTTCCCGATTTTGTCGACCGGGCGCTGCGTACCTGGGGCGTGCAGCCGGGCCGAGTGGTCATCGGCATCCACGAATCGGCAATCGCCGGCAGCCTCGACCGGGTTAAAGATACGCTGGCACGGCTGAAACGACTGGGATTGCGCCTGGGCATAGACGGTTTTGCCACAGGGGCATCTTCGCTCAGCAATCTGGCGCAATTGCCTTTCGATGAACTGAAGTTGAGTGCGGAATTTGTCACGGACATGCAGCGCACGGAGCTGCACGGCAAGATCGTGCGCGCGCTGGTACGCCTGGCGCGGGATCTTGGCCTGCATTTGACGGCTGAAGGCGTGGCAAACGGCGAGACTGTGCTGGCGCTGCTGGCGCTGGGTTGCGAGCGGGTGCAGGGGAGTCATGTCAGTCCGCCACTGACGGCAGAAGAAATTCTGGTTTTTGAAAAAAGCGGATTAGGCCTGGCCAAACTCCGGCTTTCCGATCTTTAGCGCGTCTGCCGCCAGGGAGCGGTTATTGAAATCAATTTCTCTTGTGCAGAAGCCGTTGCACATTACCGCAAGCGGTCCTGGCACCGGGCAACCGCACTGTTCAACTAGGCGCTTGCGGTCTGCCCGAACGACCGTCCTTCGCTGCTGTATCGGGAGCGCCGCGAGATTTAAGCAAAACAACCGCCACCCGAGGAAGGGAACGGCGTGTGGACCCTGCCGGTATAGCGTTTTTGCAGTCAGTGTGCCGGTGGTTTGCCGCAGAAATTAAAAACTACTTCAGGCGCATCTCCCGACAGCCACGACGCGAGTGCTGAACCAGCACCGCAGGCCTGGGTCCAGCCCAGAGTGCCATGTCCCGTGTTGAGATACAGGTTGGCATAACGCGTACTGCCGATATACGGCAGATTGGACGGTGTTGCCGGACGCAGGCCTGCCCACAGCTGCGCATGTCCGATGTCGCCGGCACCGGGAAACAGTTCGGCGGTGCGGCGCAGAATGGCATCGCAGCGCGTGTGATTCAGCGTGGTGTCGTAACCGGTGAATTCCGCGGTTCCCGCGATGCGCAGACGTTCGCCCAGTCGTGAAAATACCAATTTGTGTTCGTCGTCAGTCAGCGAAACGCTGTACGCCCGTTGCGAATCATTAACCGGCAGCGTTACCGAATAACCCTTGACCGGATAGATGCGCAGATTCACGCCCAGCGGGCGCAGCAGCGGGGCACTGTGCACGCCGAGACAGATCACCCAGCCGGTGGCCGTCAGGGTTTCGGTTGCGCCGTCCGGGGTGCACACGCGCACGCCGGCAATGTCATTGTGTCGCCCGCGCAGCAGTGCCTGTACCTGGGTGTCATAGCGGAAAGTGACGCCGCGTGTTGCGCACAGCGCCGCCAGTTCACGGGTAAAACGATGGGCGTCACCGGATTCGTCATCCGGGGTGTAGGTGCCGCCGGCGATACGTTCTCCAAAAGGCGCCAGCGCCGGTTCAATGGCCACGCATTCAGCAGCGGACTTGGGATCCAGGGTACAGCCGGCCTCTCGCATCAACTGTGCCGCCTGCTGCGCTGCCTGCCACGCTGCAGGGCTGGTATAAAAATGCAGGATGCCGCGTGATAATTGGTCGTACTGTATGCCGGTTTCGGCGCGCAGTTGGCGCAGTGCCGCGCGACTGTAATTGCCCAGCGCGACGAGCTGGCGGATATTGTGGTGCAGCCTCGCCGGCGTGCATTCACGCAGAAAAGCGCAACCCCAACGCCATTGCTGCCAGTCGGCGCGCAGCCGGAACAACAGCGGAGCATCTTCGCGGCCCAGCCAGCGCAACAGCTGTAGCGGTGCCCGCGGATTGGCCCAGGGTTCAGCGTGTGAAACTGAAATCTGTCCGCCGTTGGCGTAGGAGGTTTCCAGGCCAGGCCCAGCGCGCCGGTCTATTACCGTAACGCTGTGGCCAGCCTGGCGCAGGTACCAGGCAGAGGTTATGCCGGTAACGCCGGCGCCGAGGATGGTGATCTGCACGACTGTAGAGGACGGACGCAGCTTGCGGAATCATTAAAAATATTAATTAAAACAATAAGTTATATTAATTTCACTGTTGTGAGTGGGTGCTTGCATATTGCTGTATTCAGTTGTTGACCGGGTAACCCCGGGGCAGTAGCAACCACATTCGCAGCGCTTGTTTCATGCGCCCGGCTTCACGTCCAGCTTCCTCGCCGTAGCCCCAGAAAAAATCAGCACGCACCGCGCCGCGTATGGCGGAGCCGGTGTCCTGTGCCAGCATCAGCTGGCGCAGCGGTTTTGAGCTAAGCGGCCAGGTGGTTGCCAGAAATACCGGAGCTCCCAGCGGTACGTAACGTGGATCAACCGCAATTGACCGGCGCGCAGTCAGTGGCACACCGAGGGCGCCCAGCGGTCCGCTGAGGTTTGGCGGCAATTCACGGAAAAAAATGTAACGTGGGTTGTGATCCAGCACTGCACGCAGCTTGTCGGGATTCTGCTGCGCCCAGGCCTTGATGCCCTGCATGGAAGCACGTTCAGGGGGCAGTTCCCCGCGATCGATCAGCAAACGGCCGATCGATCGGTAGGTGTGCCCGTTGTGATCGGCGTATCCCACGCGCATGACGCCGCCGCCATCAAGTTCGATGCGACCGGAGCCTTGGATTTGCAGAAAAAACAATTCCACCGCGTCTTCCACCCAGGCAATTTCCTTGCCGTTCAGCGGCGCGGCACCGGCTTCGATCTGCGCACGCTCGAAGTACGGCACGATGCGTTTGCCATCCAGCCGTGCCCGCAGCCGCGATTCTCTGGTATCGATGCCGAATGCCGGCAAATCGACCGCAACCAGATCGTCGGGGACGCCATATACCGGATAGCGGTAACGCGCAGTGGGGGAGCGGCTGCCGTGCAGCAACGGTTCGTAATAACCGGTGGCGAGGCCTTCGCTGCCGCCGTTGGATTGCAGTAACTGGTATGGCGTGAAATGGGTTTCAAAAAATCGCTGGGCCTGTTTGCGGTCGGGGCGCGATGCACTCTGTGCGGCGGCGCACACGTCCTGCCAGGCTTGCTGGGCACGCAAGGCGCCGCAACTGGTCAGGAAGGCGTCCCACGCGGCAGCCGGATCATCGTCGCGCCAGCCGGGCAGTTCGTTCCAGTTGCCGCGGCGCAAATATTTGCTGGAGATGGGTGCAGTGGGTGATGGTATTGGCGGTGCGGTTTCTGGCGCAACGGGTTCAGGCAGCAACGGGGGTTGCACCGGAGCTGGCGCCGGCATCAGTATGGGCGTGGCGGGCGCGACAGGTTTGTCCGGAGTTGAGCGGCAGGCCGTCAGCGCGGCGATCAGCATGACAAGCGTAATGCGCAGCGGGAGTTTGTTAAAGTCGGGGCGGTGCATCGGCAATTTATGGCGGGGATAGGGACGTAATGGACGGATTGATGTGGTTTTTGATCGAAGGCGCGGTCGCAGCCGGGCTGCTGGTCGGTATCGTCTGGCTGACCTGGCCGCGGCGCGACGATGACGACGAGTCCGGCAAATCCTGACTGGCGGTTTTTTCCAGCGTAATCATGCGGAACCAGCCCCTGGCCAGCGCGGGCTCGTCGGTGATCACCTTCAGTTCGCTGACGCCGGCCAATGCATTTTCAAATACCACGTCAGTGCGCGTGGCGATGCGACGTACCAGCGGATTGACCAGCCGTCGCAGCCAGGCTGATTCGCCCGGGCGCAGAAATTTGTCGAGCACATAAAGCCTTCCGCCGGTCTTGACTACGCGTGCAGCTTCGCGCAGGGCGGCACGGGTGTCGGGAACAATAGCGAGTATCAGGTGCAGCAGCACGTGATCGAAAGCTTCGTTGCGGAAGGGCAGGCGCTGGCTGTCACCCTGCGCCCACCGCAGATCCAGATTGCCGCTGCGCGGCAACGCCTTGTTCAGCATGGCACGCGTTAGATCAAGTGCCGTATAACGATGCCCCGGTGGCAGCAGCGGCAGGTCGAGCCCGCTGCCGATGCCGTTGAGCAAAATATGCGCTGTGCCGGCAGTGGGCAGCCGGGCCAGGCTTTTTTTGCGGGCGTGATGCAGTGCCGGACCGATTGCCCAATCGTAAAAGGGTGCGATCAGCGTGTAACTGGTGCGTAGGGACATGCGCGCTGCGGTCCGACGCAGTTCCTAATGCAGGACGCGCGGCACGGACAGTGTGAATTCCGGGATGGCTGCATCAAAGTGCGTGCCGTCCTCGGCCACCATCTGATAGGCCCCGCGCATAGTGCCCACCGACGTTGCCAGCACCGAGCCGCTGGTGTATTCGAAACTTTCACCGGGTTTCAGTTTCGGCTGGGCGCCGACCACGCCCGGACCTTTGACTTCCTGCACCAGATTGTTGGCATCGGTGATGATCCAGTGCCGGCTGATCAGTTGCGCCGTTATGTTACCGGTGTTGGTGATGGTAATCGTGTATGCGAAAGCATAACGATCAGTATCAGCATCTGATTGATCTGCGATGTAGGTCGCGCGTGGCGTGACAGCAATCTGGTATTTGTTTTCAGTCATGCCCGTATTCTCGCATCCACAGCGCTGCGGCGGAAGTTGACGGCTGCGGAAACTCTGAGCCGGTGCGGACAGTCGCACCATTGCCACGCAGGAAGTCTGGATATGCCGCATCGTCGCGGTGTTGCAAGTCGGGTACAATCCCTGCAGCCCTTACCCGGATAATCCGCATGAGTCATCGCATCGCGCCCAGCATCCTGTCCGCTGATTTTGCCCGCCTGGGCGAGGAAGTGCAGGCGGTGGTCGCGGCCGGCGCTGATTTGATTCATTTTGACGTAATGGACAACCATTACGTGCCCAATCTGACCATAGGCCCGCTGGTTTGCGAGGCGATACGCCCGCTGGTCAAGGTGCCGATCGATGTGCATCTGATGGTCAAGCCGGTGGACCGCATCGTGCCGGACTTTGCCAAAGCGGGCGCCAACATCATTTCATTTCATCCCGAAGCGTCCGAGCACATCGACCGCACCATCGGCCTGATCAAGGAGCATGGGTGCAAAGCCGGATTGGTATTCAATCCGGGGACTCCGTTGCATTATCTTGATCATGTGCTCGATAAACTGGATTTGGTGTTGATCATGTCGGTGAATCCGGGTTTCGGTGGCCAGGCTTTTATCCCCGGGGCACTGGCCAAACTTGCGGCGGTGCGCCAGCGCATAGACCGCAGCGGGCGCGACATCTGGCTAGAAGTGGATGGCGGCGTCAAGACCGAGAACATCGCAGAAATTGCTAAAGCCGGTGCAGATACCTTTGTCGCTGGCTCGGCAATCTTCGGCCAGAAGGACTACAAGGCCACCATCGCGGCGATGCGCGCAACGCTCGCCAAATCCTGAACCGATCTCTGCAGGGCAGCCATCCATCGCGGTAGCGCTGCCTGCGGATGGCTGTGACTGAACCATGAAACTTCATTTCCCGATTCCCGTACAAGCCGTCATGATTGATCTGGACGGCACCCTGCTCGACACCATCCCGGATCTGGCTGCGGCGACCAACCAGATGCTGGAGGCGCTGGGACGTGAGACTTTGCCACTGGATACCGTGCGTAATTTCGTCGGCAAGGGTATCCCGCGGCTGGTGGAACGCGCGTTGCTCCGCGAAATGGACGGGCATGCCGATGCTGCTCTGCTGGCGCAGGCGTTGCCGGTATTCGAGCGGTTTTATGCCGCAGTGAACGGCCGCCATACCACCATCTATCCGGGGGTGCGCGAGGGGCTGGAGCAGTTTCGCGCGGCCGGGTTTCCACTGGTCTGTGTGACCAACAAAGCCGGCGCGTTTACCGGCCCGCTGCTGGAGCGCATGGACCTGGCATCCTATTTTCAGCAAACCATAGCCGGGGATACGCTGGCGCGAAAAAAACCTGATCCGCTGCAATTGCTGCATGCCTGTGCGCAACTCGGAGTGGCGCCGGCGCAAATGCTGATGATCGGTGATTCGGTGAACGATGTGCAGGCGGCGCGGGCGGCGGGCTGCCCGGTGTTCTGCGTGACCTATGGCTACAATGAAGGACAGGCTGTGCAGAGCCTGGAGGTTGATGCTATAGTAGCCGCGCTCACAGAGTGTATCTCGTTGATTAGAAAAGGTTAATCGTGTTGCTCTCCATGTGGTCCAAAACTGCAGCCGGCGTTCAGCGCTGGCGTTGCGCCTGGCGTCGCTGATCGTGCGTTGCTGGCCGTTGTTTTGTACCGTTTTTGTGGAGTAGAACATGACTGAAGCTGAATTCAACCGACTCGCCGCCGCGGGCTATAACCGTGTGCCGGTGGTGCTCGAAACCTTTGCCGACCTCGACACGCCGTTGTCGATTTATCTCAAGCTCGCCAACCAGCCCTACACCTATCTGCTTGAATCGGTAGTCGGCGGTGAGCGTCATGGCCGCTACACTTTCGTCGGACTTGCTGCCGGTACGCGCATTGAAGTGCGCGACCATGATTGCATTGAAATCAGGGACGGCAAGGAAACGTTGCGCGAGCGAGCCGATGACCCGCTGGCCTTCGTCGAAAACTATCTGCAGCGTTTCAAGGTGGCGACCGATTCGCGCCTGCCGCGATTCTGTGGCGGGCTGGTTGGATATTTCGGTTATGACACGGTGCGTTACATCGAAAAGCGCCTGGCCCGGGTCGACAAACGCGATGAACTGGGTACGCCCGACATCCTGCTGCTGGTGTCGGAGGAAATCGCCATCGTCGATAACGTTTCCGGCAAGCTGTCGCTGGTGGTTTATGCCGAGCCCGGCAAACCCGGAGCCTGGGCTGCGGCGAAGGCGCGGTTGGCGGCACTGCTGAGAAAATTGCGCGCACCGGGCAAATTGCCAGAGAGTGCGCCGGTGCCGTCAGAGCCTGCAGTGTCGGGTTTCGGTCAGTCCGCCTATCACCAGGCCGTTGAACGCGCAAAGCAATACATTTATGAGGGCGACATCATGCAGGTGGTGCCGTCGCAGCGCATGAGCAAGCCATTTCATGCGACGCCGCTGTCCTTGTATCGCGCGCTGCGCACGCTGAACCCGTCGCCCTACATGTTTTATTTCAATTTTGAAGATTTTCATGTGGTCGGTGCTTCTCCCGAAATTCTTGCGCGGCTGGAAGGTGACACCGTGACCGTGCGCCCGATTGCCGGGACCCGCCGTCGCGGCGCCACTCCCGATGAGGATGCCGCGCTCGCTGCCGAACTGCTGGCCGATGCCAAAGAACGCGCCGAGCACATCATGCTGCTTGATCTGGGCCGCAATGATGCGGGGCGTGTTGCGCAGACCGGCAGCGTCAAGGTCACGGAGCAGATGGTGATCGAACGTTACTCACATGTGATGCATATCGTGTCCAACGTCGAGGCCAAGCTCAAGCCGGGATTGACGGCCATTGACGTGTTGCGCGCGACCTTTCCGGCGGGCACGGTGTCCGGCGCGCCCAAGGTGCGGGCGATGGAAATCATTGATGAGCTGGAGCCGGTCAAGCGCTGTGTTTATGCCGGTGCGGTCGGTTATCTGGGTTTTCACGGCAATATGGATGTTGCGATTGCGCTGCGTACCGCGGTGGTCAAGGACGGGCGCTTGCATGTGCAGGCCGGCGGCGGCGTCGTTGCCGATTCGCAGCCTGAAGCGGAATGGCAAGAGACCCAGAGCAAGGCACGTGCGCTGCTGCGCGCTGCCGAGATGGCCGAAGCCGGCCTTGATACGCGTCTGGGCTGAGGGGGCGCCATGTTATTGATGATCGATAATTACGATTCCTTCACCTACAACCTGGTGCAGTATCTGGGGGAGCTTGGCGAAGACGTTGCCGTGCACCGCAATGACGAAATCACGCTCGAAGAAATCGCACGCATGAAACCGGCGCGAATTGTGGTGTCGCCGGGACCGTGCACGCCGAACGAAGCAGGGGTGTCGGTGCCGCTGATCTGGGAGTTTGCCGGGAAGATACCCATACTCGGCGTTTGTCTTGGGCATCAGAGCATCGGTCAGGCTTTCGGTGGCAAAGTCGTGCATGCGCCACAGTTGATGCATGGTAAGACTTCACCGATTCAGCATGAAGGCGCGGGTGTGTTCCGCGGGTTGCCGCAGCCATTTTCGGCAACGCGTTACCATTCGCTGATGGTGGAGCGCGCCAGTCTGCCCGACTGCCTGACGGTGACGGCATGGACAGATGACGGCACGATCATGGGTGTGCGTCACAAGACGTTGGCCATCGAGGGCGTGCAATTTCATCCGGAATCGATACTTACCGAGCATGGCCATCGCATGTTGAAGAACTTTCTCGAGGAAAAACGGTGACGGACACGGGAAAACCCACAGCAGCAGCTGCGGTCATGAAACCGCAGGATGCATTGACGCGGATCATCGAGCATCGCGAGATTTTTCACGAAGAGATGCTGTCGTTGATGCGCCAGATCATGGGCGGCGAAGTTTCGCCGGTGCTGATTGCGGCGATCATTACCGGCCTGCGCGTCAAGAAGGAAACCATAGGCGAAATCGGCGCAGCAGCCACGGTGATGCGGGAATTCGCCACCAAGGTGCCGGTACCCGACACTCCGGAACTGATCGACACCTGCGGCACCGGCGGCGACTCTGCGCATACGTTCAACGTATCAACGGCGGCGATGTTTGTTGCGGCGGCGGCGGGCGCAAAAATTGCCAAACACGGCGGACGTTCTGTCTCGAGCAAATCCGGCAGCGCCGATGTGCTGGAGGCGCTGGGCGCCAATATCAACCTCAAGTCCGAACTCGTTGCGCAGTCGATTGCTGAAACCGGCATCGGTTTCATGTTTGCACCGAATCATCACAGCGCGATGAAACATGCCGCGCCGGTGCGCCGCGAACTGGGTGTAAAAACCCTGTTCAACATACTCGGGCCGCTGACCAATCCTGCCGGGGCGAGGCAGCAGGTGATGGGCGTGTTTCACCCGGACCTGGTCGGCATCCAGGCGCGCGTATTGCAGCAACTGGGCAGCCGCCGGGTGATGATCGTGCACGGGCTAGAAGGACTGGATGAATTGTCGATCTGCGGGCCGACGGCTGTGGGCGAACTGAAGGACAACGTGGTGCGTGAATACATGGTGGCACCTGCCGATGTTGGCCTGAAAACCCACAACAACTCGGCCATCCGCGTTGAAGGTGTGGAACAGTCCCGCGACATGCTGTTGGGGGCATTGGAGAACAAGCCGGGGGCACCGCGCGACATCGTGGCGCTGAATGCCGGCGCCAGCATTTATGTCGCCGGCCTGGCACCCACGCTGGCGGCTGGGGTCAAAATGGCGCAGGAAGTCCTGGCGGGTGGCGCAGCGCGCCAGAAGCTGGACCAGTTTATCGCATTTACCAAGAGCCATGGCTGATATCCTGCAGCGCATACTGGCAGTAAAAGCGCAGGAGGTCAGCGCCGCGGAGGCGCTGTTGCCACTGGCGCAGGTGCAGGCAGCAGCGCGTGCAGCAGAGCCGGCGCGGGATTTTGCAGGCGCATTGCGGAACAGAATTGCGGCCGGCAAGCCGGCGGTGATTGCGGAAGTGAAAAAAGCCAGCCCCAGCAAAGGTGTGCTGCGCGAGCAGTTTGACCCGGCGGCAATTGCTGCCACTTACGAAAGTCATGGTGCGGCTTGCCTGTCGGTGCTGACCGACCGCCAGTTTTTCCAGGGCGGGATGGACGATCTGAAGGCGGCGCGCGGCGCTTGCAGCCTGCCGGTGCTGCGCAAGGACTTCATGATGGATGCGTATCAAGTTTACGAGGCGCGTGCTGCCGGCGCCGACTGCATACTGCTGATCGTCGCCGCACTGACGCCTGCGCGCATGCTGGAGCTGGAAGCGACGGCGCATGAGCTGGGCATGGCGGTGCTGGTCGAAGTGCATGATGCGGCAGAGCTGGATGTCGCGTTGAAGTTGCAGACGCCGTTGATTGGTGTCAACAACCGCAATCTGCGGACTTTCGAGACCACGCTGCAGACCACGCTGGATCTGCTGTCGAAAATCCCGGCTCAACGGCTGGTGATTACCGAGAGCGGCATCCTGAAATCAGAAGACGTGGCTCGGATGCGTGCGCATGATGTCCACGGCTTTCTGGTCGGCGAGGCCTTTATGCGTGCCGCCGACCCCGGCGCAGAACTTGAACGACTGTTTGGCAAGGCGGCCTGAACATGATCAGCATCGATGAACTGATCGTTGGCTTCGACAAGGGACTGCGCACCGTGTTTGCGCCGGCACGCAGCACGCGTGTAACGCCCGGCGAAGATTTGGTGGATGCGGAAATGGACGACGCCCAACGCAGCCTGGCTGCGGCACTGATGCGGGTCAATCACGCGGGTGAAGTCTGTGCACAGGCGCTGTATCAGGGGCAGGCGATGACGGCACGCGATACCGCAGCACGTGCTGCGCTGGAGCAGGCGGCAAAGGAAGAAACCGACCATCTGGCCTGGACTGAGCGGCGCATCGTCGAGCTTGGCGGCCGGAAAAGCGCGCTTAATCCACTGTGGTACGCCGGATCATTCGCGATTGGTGCTGCGGCGGGTCTGTTAGGCGATAAGTGGAGTCTGGGTTTTCTCGCCGAGACCGAACGCCAGGTGGTGCGCCACCTCGAAGGCCATCTCGGGCGCCTGCCGGCGGAAGATCACAAGAGCCGGGCCATCGTCGAGCAGATGTGCGTTGACGAAGCGCGCCATGCAACCAGCGCGCGGCAACAAGGCGGAGCGGAACTGCCGGCGCCGGTCAAGGCAGTGATGCAGACTTCGTCGAAGGTGATGACTGGGGCTGCGTTCCTGCTGTAACCCGCAGTTTCAAGGCGCGCGCAGCTTAAGCCGCGCAGTTTAAGCGCTTGCTTCCCTGATTTCGAAATCATGGGTGATGGCGGCGGTCTTGCCCAGCATGATCGATGCCGAGCAGTATTTTTCAGCTGACAATTGCACCGCCCGCTCGACTTGGGCTGGTTTCAGCGCCTTGCCGGTGATAATGAAATGAAAATGTATTTTAGTGAAAACTTTTGGATCATCGTCGGCGCGTTCGGACTCGATTTCCAGCACACAATCAGTAACCGGCGCGCGTGATTTGCGCAGGATATGCATCACGTCATAGGCGGTGCAACCGCCGGTGCCCATCAGCACCACTTCCATCGGTCGTGGACCGAGGTCACGGCCGCCACCTTCGGGTGCGCCATCAATGACCATGCTGTGGCCGCTGCCCGATTCAGCAACAAAACTGACATTCTCTATCCATTTGATGCGTGCTTTCATGGAGTCCCCGTGAGCAGCCCTTTTAAAACAGCCGGATACGATACCAGAGTGTGCCTATGGCTTCGTGGAAAAACCATGCAGTGCCGCGCAGCGCTCTCGCATCCGGCAGAAAGTCCAGCACGGTCAGTCGGTAGCGTGTGGTGTAGGCGGTCGCCGCGGGAATGACCCGGAATCCGGCGTGTTCGAAGACCAGTTGTGCACGCGGCATATGCCAGGCGTGGGTAACCAGGCTGATGGTGTGCACGCCCTCGGCCGCGAGCATCAGGTAACTCAAGCGGGCGCTTTCCAGAGTGTTGGCAGAACCGTCCTCGGCCCAACGTACCGGCACGGTAAATTCGTGCTCCAGCACCCGGCGCATGACCAGCGCCTCGGTGATTGCGCTGCCTTCAGGGCTGCCGCCGCTGACCAGGATGGGGCGCCCGGTTTGACGATGCAGGCGGGCGGCGTAGCGCAGCCGCACCAACGTGGACGAATTTACGGTGTCGCCGCCGAATTCCGGCGCTTGCGAATATTTTCCGCCGCCCAGCACAACGATGGCCTGTGCGGTGTTGATAGCTGCAGAGGTGAGAGGGGCGCCTTCCCAATGACGCAGCAGGAAATGTGCGGTGATCGGTGTTGAGCAGGCGTAGAGTCCGGCCAGGCCACCGATCAACAGCAAGTGGCCGAAGCACGGAAATCGCCTGCGTAACGCCAATCCGCCGGCCATCAGGACGATCAGCAGGCCTGGCGGGATTAATAGTGCAGCAAGGGCATTGGTCAGTTGCCAGTAAGACATTTTCTGTAACCAGTTGTTTTTAAATGGATAAGTCTGTTATCTTCAGCCTGCGCGGGCGGTGGGCAGGTGGACGCGCAGTTTGACACATCCGCTTGATTTCCCATAGAATTCGCGGTTTCCCTGAATCATGAAGAACGCGCAGGAACAAGCATGAAAACCTATTCCGCTAAACCGCACGAAATCACCCGCGACTGGTTCGTGGTAGATGCCTCCGACAAAGTTCTGGGCAGGCTCGCCGCTGGGATCGCGCATCGCTTGCGTGGTAAACATAAACCGGAGTTCACTCGCCACATCGACACCGGCGATTTTATCGTGGTGGTCAATGTCGACAAGTTGCGCGTGACCGGCAACAAGGCCAAGGACAAACTCTACAATCGCCATACTGGTTATCCCGGCGGTTTGTACACCACGAACTTTGAAAAAATGCAGGCCAAGTTCCCGGCGCGCGTGCTTGAAAAAGCGGTAAAGGGCATGTTGCCCAAGGGACCGCTCGGGTACGCGATGCTGAAAAAAATGAAGGCATATGTAGGTACTGACCACCCGCATACTGCGCAACAGCCCAAGACTCTCGAAATCTAGGACTAACAGACCATGGCAGTTCAAAAAAATTATGGCACTGGCCGGCGCAAGAGCGCTGTGGCTCGTGTGTTCCTGCAGCCCGGCAAGGGCAGCATTGTCGTTAACGGCAAACCGGTGGATGAATTCTTCTCGCGGGAGACCGGACGCATGATCGTGCGCCAGCCGCTCGCGTTGATCGAAAAACTCGATACCTTTGATATCAGTGTCAATGTCACTGGCGGTGGTGAATCGGGACAAGCCGGCGCGGTGCGCCACGGCATTACCCGCGCCTTGGTGGATTTTGATGTTGCGTTGAAACCGGTGTTGCGCAAAGCTGGACTCGTGACTCGAGATGCACGCGAAGTCGAGCGTAAAAAAGTCGGTTTGCGCAAAGCGCGGCGGCGTAAACAGTTCTCCAAGCGTTAACGCAATATTTTGGAAGAACAGATGTTCAGACAAAGCCGCCCAAGGGCGGCTTTGTCGTCTCTGGCGGCAGTGTCGCTGCAGACCGACAGTCAGTGTAGACGGGAAGGTGATTAACAATGGCTCAGAAGCAGAAGATCATCAAGGCGGGAATCGTCGGCGGTACCGGTTACACCGGCGTCGAACTGCTGCGTCTGCTGGCGCAACACCCGCATTGCGAATTAAAAACGATTACGTCACGCAAGGAAGCTGGCATGCCGGTGGCGGAAATGTTCCCGAACCTGCGTGGACACGTGGACCTGCGTTTCAGCGAACCCGCCGCAGCCGGACTGGATCAATGTGATGTGGTGTTTTTTGCGACGCCCAACGGCGTGGCGATGCAGGAAGCGCGCGCGCTGGTCGATGCCGGAGTTCGCGTCATTGATCTGGCGGCTGATTTCCGTATCCGCGATGTGGCGGTCTGGGAACAGTGGTACAAAATGAAACATGCTTGCCCGGAACTTGTCGCCGAAGCGGTGTACGCATTGCCCGAGATCAATCGCGATCAAATCAAAAAGGCGAGGGTTATAGCCAATCCCGGTTGTTATCCGACGTCGGTGCAACTGGGTTATCTGCCGCTGATCGAGGCGGGCTGTGTGGATCTTGATCACCTGATTGCCGATACCAAATCCGGTGCCTCAGGTGCGGGGCGTAAAGCGGAGACGCATATTCTGCTTGCTGAAGCAGCCGACAATTTCAGGGCTTACAGTGTGGCCGGGCATCGCCACCTGCCGGAAATTTCACAGGGGCTGGCGCTCGCCGCAGGGCACCCGGTCAAGCTGGTGTTTGTGCCGCATCTGACGCCGATGATTCGCGGTATCCACGCCACGCTGTATGCGAAGCTGACCAAGCAAGTCGATTTGCAGGCCTTATATGAAAAACGTTATGCCGGGGAAGCATTCGTCGATGTCATGCCGGCCGGCAGCCATCCCGAAACACGGTCGGTGCGCGGTGCAAATCAATGCCGAATTGCCGTGCATCAGCCTCAGGGCGGCGATATCGTTGTTGTGCTGTCGGTCATCGACAATCTGGTGAAGGGCGCCGCTGGCCAGGCCGTGCAGAACATGAACATCATGTTTGGTTGTGCTGAAACTGCCGGACTGACTCAGATCGCACTGCTGCCCTGATCGCATGGGCCGCGCATTCAAAACTTTTGTACGCAGGTTTGGCATTGATGCGCCGCGCCTTGCGGTGCGCCCGCATATGCCTTGGTACTGGCGCTGGATCGGCATGGGCGTGGGGGTCGCGGTGGCCGCTGGTGTGGCCTGGATTACTTATGATTTTGGCCTGATGTACGCGGGATTTCGCAAGACCGAGGCGGCGCATATGCGTGCGGAGCTGGATGAGACTGTAAGCCGGCAGCAGACTGAACTTGCGGAACTCAAGGTGAGAACAGCGACGGCGGAACGTCAGTTGCAGATTGAACGCGCGACATTTGGCGATCTGGCGCGGCAGGTGAAGGCGCTGGCGCAGGAAAATGCCTCGCTGAAGGAAGATTTGGCCTTCTTTCAGTCGTTGACATCAACAAGCAAAGTGGGTGCCATCAGTGTGAATCGATTTCGCCTGATGCCGGAACCGGTGCCAGGTGAGTATCGTTATCAATTGCTGTTGGTGCAGACCGGAGAGCGGGCCAAGGAATTCAACGGGCGTTTGCAGTTCGTGTTGAATCTGCAGCAGGATGGACGTAAAGTGGTCCTGATGCTGCCGTCCGACTCCGAACTGGCGGCCAATGCCAAGGAGTACCGGGTCAGTTTCAAACTGTACCAGCGCGTGGAGGGCATGTTCAAGATATCGCCCGATGCCGCCGTGAAAGGCTTGCAGGTGCGCGTGTTTGAAGGCGAATCCACCGTGCCAAAGCTGACGCACAACATTACTATTTCATAGCGGGAGAACATCATGTTCGGTAAAAAATCCATCACCCCCCAGAATCGCATTGACTGCCTGATCGGCGCTGGCACGATCATCGAGGGCGACCTGACGTTCGACGGCGGTTTGCGCGTTGACGGCCGTGTGCATGGTTGCGTGATGTCAGTGGAAGGCAAGCCGGGAACGCTGGTGTTGTCGGAGGAGGCGCGCATCGAAGGCCAAATCCGCGTCTCTCATGTGGTTATTAACGGCACGGTCGTTGGCCCGGTGCATGCTGCGGATTATGTCGAACTGCAAAGCAAGGCGAATGTCACAGGTGATGTGTACTACAAAACGCTCGAAATGCAGCTGGGTGCCGTGGTGCAGGGCCGTTTGGTGTATCAGGACGATGCCAAGGTCGAAAAAGTCGTGAAATTCAAGCCGGCAGCGGCGGAATGACGGTTGTTACTGGTAGCAGGGCTATAATGGACATTACTTGCAATACCGAATCAGGAGTTTTGCCATGAATGCAGTTGCTGAAGTTATGCCGGATCCGCTGGTGTTTACCGAGAATGCCGCAGCCAAAGTTCGACAGCTGATTGAGGAAGAAGGCAATACCGAACTCAAGCTGCGCGTATTCGTAACGGGCGGTGGTTGTTCCGGTTTCCAGTATGGATTCACGTTTGATGAAGCGGTGAATGAAGACGACACCTCGTTGCAAAAAGGCGGGGTTACGCTGCTGGTTGATCCGATGAGTTTGCAGTACCTGACTGGCGCCGAAATCGACTATCAGGAAAATGTCGAAGGTGCCCAGTTCGTGATCAAGAATCCCAACGCCAGTTCCACCTGCGGTTGCGGCTCGTCGTTTTCGGCATAGACTGATACTGCGGTTGTACTGTCAAACGGGGGCGTCAGCCCCCGTTTTTTTATGGGTACTGCTAGGGGCTTTACGCCGGATAAATGGCGCCCAGAACGCGCAGACCGCTGGCGCCGGTAACTTGCGGCAGATTGCCAGGTTTACCGATCAGTGCGCACTCGGCAAGCCAGGCGAAGGCTGCAGCTTCCACGCTTTCCACGGCCATGCCCAGTTCGTCTGTCGTCGTGACGCGGCGCTGCGGCAGTAATGCAGCGATGCGATTGCACAGCGCCTGATTGCGGGCACCGCCGCCACACAGGTAAATCTCCGCGGCATCCGGGCAATACGCCTCAAGTGCGCGCGCAATGCTTGTGGCAGTAAGCTCGAGCAAAGTAGCCTGAATGTCGACCGGGCGTTCCTGACCGGTCAGCGAATTTTCGACCCACTGCAGGTGGAAGGTTTCCCGACCGGTGCTTTTCGGCGGGCGGCGGTCGAAAAAATCGTGCGTCAGCAGACGTTCCAGCAGTTCGGGCAATGCAGCGCCCTGCGCGCTCCATGCGCCGTCGGCATCATAGGGACGGCTTTGATGTTTCATGATCCAGCCATCCATCAGCACATTGCCCGGTCCACAGTCGAAGCCCGTGACCGCGCCTTCTGCCGGCAACCCGGTGATGTTGGCGATGCCGCCGATATTGACGATGGCGCGCGACTGTTGCGGATGCGCGAATACTGCGCGGTGGAATGCCGGTACCAGCGGCGCACCTTCGCCGCCTGCAGCGATGTCGCGGCTGCGAAAATCGCAGACCACTCGGATGCCGGTCAGTTCGGCGAGTAATGCGCCGTTGACCAGTTGCAGGGTGTAACCATGTTCCGGATGGTGCCTCACGGTCTGGCCATGGCAGCCAATGGCGGTTATCTGTTCCGCAGCGATGTGCGCTTGCGCGAGCAAGGTGCGAATGACTGCGGCATAACCCAGGGCCAGCGCATTGGCAGCCAGCGCTGCACGGTGCAGTTCATTGTCGCCGGGTCGGTTTAAATCGAGCAGTGTGCTGCGCAGCTGGGGTGAAAATGGATGGTGGGTGTGGTGCCGCAATTGAAAAGGCGTGTCCTCACGGGATGACAGCAGTACGGCGTCTATGCCATCCATGCTGGTGCCGGACATCAACCCGACATACAAACCGGACATTGTAAATCCGCGTTACTGGGTGGCTGCGGGTGAAGCTTGCCGCAGCAGCGCGAGGCGCTCGGTCTGCGGGAGCGCAGCGTCGTCAAACGCGGCACGATATTTTGGTGCCAGCGGTGGCGCCGGCGGCATGACAACGCGCAGTGGATCTTGATGGACATTGTTGGTGCGGAATTCGTAATGCACATGCGGGCCGGTGGCAACGCCGGTGCTGCCGACAAAGCCGATGACTTCCCCTTGAGACACACGTTTGCCTTTGTGCATGCCAGAAGCAAAGCGCGACATATGGCCGTACCAGGTCGTGTACCTGGATTGATGGCGTATTACCACCAGATTGCCGTAACCACCCTGGCGACCGGCGAAGTCGACAATGCCATTGGCAGTGGACCTGATCCGGGTGCCGGTGGGAGCTGCGTAATCCACGCCTCTGTGCGCGCGCCAGGTCTTGAGCACGGGGTGATAGCGCGAACTGGTGTACCCGGAGCTGATGCGTGAAAATTCCAGCGGCGAGCGAAGAAAAGCTTTGCGGATGTTTTTGCCATCCAGCGTGTAATAACCGCCCTGACCTTCGGGATTTTCAAACCAGATGGCCTGGAAAGTTTTGCCCTGGTTGACGAATTCTGCAGACAGCAGTCGACCGGTTTTTACCGGTTCGCCCAGGTGGTGCTGCATTTCATAAACTGCGGAGAAGCGATCGCCACGACGCAGGTCGCGATGAAAGTCGATGTCGGTGGAAAACACTTCTGCAATCTGCACAGCGACAGCGTCGGACATGCCGGCGGCATCGGTAGCCGCGAACAACGAAGACTTGATTTCGCCGGAATTCATGAGAACCCGGGTTTCAACATCAGCTTCGCCTTCCGCCACGCGCAGCAGATCGCCATCACGGTCGATTTTCAGCAGTTGGGTGCCGTTCAGGTAGCGCAGTGCCAGCAGCTGGCCAGTGGCCGTGGTGTGAGCGCGTATGGTGCGCCCGGGAATCAGGCGGTACAGGGCGCGTGTTTCGCGAGTATTCTGCAGCACCTCGGTAACACTGGACTCATCGATCTGCAGGCGCTGCAGAATGGTGGCTATGATATCGCCGCGCTCTATGCGCGTTTCGCGCCAATAGGATTCAGCGGACGGATCTGCGGGCGCCAGCGCGGGCAACTGCAGCTCTTCGACCACATTGCTGCGCACCACTTTGTCGGTAATGGTGCCCGGTGCAATACCGAACGCTGTCATCATGCCCGCAAAGAGCAATACCATTCCGAGCAGGATGCGGCGGGGCGCACTGCCTTGAAACCAGTTCGATAACTTTTGCGCTAGAATCGCGAATCGCGCCTGCAACATGCGCTTCCCTTATGATTTACAAGCATTTTTCAGCCGGCAGCTTAGCAGAATCCCGGGGTCGGGAAAACCGGTTTTTTGCCATGTGAGATAACACCCGTAATGACCACTATCGATCAACAAATCGAAATTATTCGCCGCGGCTGTGACGAATTGCTGCGCGAGCCGGAACTACGCGAAAAACTGGCCGCTGGCCGGCCGCTGCGTGTCAAAGCTGGCTTTGACCCGACGGCGCCAGATCTGCATCTGGGGCACACCGTGCTGATCAACAAGCTGCGCCAGTTTCAGGAGCTCGGCCACCATGTGTTGTTCCTGATTGGGGATTTCACCGGCATGATCGGCGACCCTACCGGCAAGAACACGACACGGCCGCCGCTGACGCGGGAAGAAGTTGCACGCAATGCCGAGACCTATACCGAGCAGGTATTCCGCGTCCTCGACCGTTCCCGTACCGAAGTGGTGTTCAACTCCACCTGGATGGATCGCATGACTGCGGTCGACATGATCAAGCTGGCGGCATCGCATACTGTAGCGCGCATGCTGGAGCGTGATGATTTTTCCAAGCGTTATCGTACCAACCAGCCGATTGCCATTCACGAATTCCTTTATCCGCTGGTGCAGGGCTACGATTCCGTGGCGCTGAAAGCTGATGTCGAGCTTGGCGGCACCGACCAGAAGTTCAATTTGCTGATGGGGCGCGAGTTGCAAAAGAACCATGGCCAGTCCCCGCAATGCATATTGACCATGCCGCTGCTAGAAGGCCTGGACGGTGTCAACAAAATGTCGAAATCGCTAGGTAACTATGTAGGCATCCAGGAATCGCCTGCGGAGATATTCGGCAAACTGATGTCGGTGTCTGACGAGCTGATGTGGCGTTATATCGAGCTGCTGTCTTTCGAAACGCTGGAGACCGTTCATCAGTGGCGCGCCGAAGTTTCGGCCGGCCGCAATCCCCGCGATATCAAGGTGGCATTTGCGCAGGAGATCGTCGGCCGTTTTCATGGTGGTGATGCGGCGCGCGCGGCGCTCGCTGATTTTGAATCACGTTTCAGACAGCATGAAATTCCGGACGACATCGCAGAATTCAAACTCGCGGCGGATGGCGACGGACTGTCGATTGCGGCAGCGCTGAAGCAGGCCAATCTCACGGCCAGCACATCCGATGCGTTGCGCATGCTGGCGCAGGGCGGTGTCAAAATGGATGGCGAAAAAATTACCGACAAATCGCTGAAACTGGCGCGCGGTGCCAGCGTGGTGCTGCAGGTAGGCAAGCGCAAGTTTGCGCGCGTGATTGTGACCTAAAAATTACTTATAAATCAACGTACTATATAGATTTCCCGCGCAGCCTGATGACGATCTTCGGGTCGGTGCGCAGCAGGGTTTGCGTGCCGACCCGTAAGTTTTTGCATGCTTGCGGCGTGCAGGTGCAGGACCGCTGTGGGAGCAGTCGTTTTTTTCTCCTCACCCTTTTGGCAAGTTTGCGCGCGCTGTCGCGTTGTACTGACGCACGAATGCAGTGTCGATGCGGTTTTTCCAGCGCCACACCCAGGCGCCGCCGATGGCCAGCGACCCGTACGATGCCACTGCGTATTGATTGCCGGCGCTGATCAGCGCCAGTGCGGTGTGCTGCGGGTGATAGGTGGAGAGCGGTTCACCGCGCAGTGCACGTCGCAGATTCTCCGTGAGCGGAGGGCCCTGGCGCACAGCATAAACGCCAGATTTGGGGCGGGGTGTCGCGACCATGGACGCGACATCGCCTGCAGCGAACACGCAGTCGTGGGACAGGGACTGCAGGTGATTGTTGACCGCGATAAAACCGTCGGCGTCGGTCTGTAGTCCACTCGCGCCCGGCCACGCCGGTGCCGCTGCCCCGGTGACCCAGACGACATGCTCCACCGGAAGCAGAGTGCCGTCGCGCAATATCAGGCTGCCGATTTCCGCGCGGGCTACCGGCGCATTCAAACGCACGGTAATTGCACGCTCCCGGAGTATGCGGTTCAGACGTCGCCGTACGCCGGACGGATGCGCGGGGAGTATGGCCGGACCGTCGCTGACAATCGTGAACTGTGCACGACTGCCGTCGCGGCGCAGTTGATGATCCATGGCCAGAATCAGTTCGATGCCTCCCGCACCGGCGCCGACGATGACGATGCGAATCTCCTCTGCTGACTGCTGCACCGCCTTGCGTATGGTTGCCCATGCTTCGAGAAACGGCGAAACCGGCTTGACTGGTATGCCGTACCGGTCTGCGCCCGGAATGGCGGCGGTGACCGGCGTTGCTCCGGTATCTATGGACACCACATCAAAGCCATACGCGGCATCGCTGATGCAATGCGCGATGCGGTGCTCGGGATCAATGCCGCTGACGGCATCTTCGATGCGCACCACTCCGCTGTGGCGGCACAGCGTTTCGAGGTCGATGTGGCAGTCTTCGAACCGGTAATGCCCGGCAATGTAGCCGGGCAGCATGCCCGAGTAGGAGGTGTGCCGTTCGGGGCTGATCAGCGTGACAGTCACGCCGGACTCTGGGGTGAGGCCCCAGCGGCGGATGACTTCGACATGGCTGTGGCCGCCGCCGATCAGCAGCAGTCGGCGAGTCATGTGTGCGGCGGCAGAAATTGCGGCACTGTCCGCCGGTGCTGCGGTATCAACGGGTTTTCCAAACCTCTTTCAGGCGCTCTACGCGGCCGCAACTCGTTTTGTAATATTTGTAGCGCAGCGGATTCTTGTTGTAATAATTCTGGTGGTATTCCTCTGCCGCGGTGAACTCGCTGGCGCGGGTGATCAGCGTGTGGATATCGCCCGAGAACGGCTTGGACTTCAGCAGTTTTGATTTTGAAGCTTCGGCTGCCTTGCGCTGATCCTCATCGTGGTAAAAAATTTCGCTGCGGTACTGTGACCCGTGGTCGCAGAACTGGCCGTTGGCCTGCGTCGGATCAATGTTGTGCCAGAGCACATCAAGCAGTTGCACGTAACTGACTTTTGCCGGATCGTAGACTACCTGCACCACTTCATTGTGGCCGGTGCCGCCGCTGGAGACTTGGTTGTAGGTCGGATTTTTGGTACGCCCCCCCATGAAGCCTGAGGTGGTCGAGATCACGCCGGGTACCTTGTCGAAAGCTTCCTCGACGCACCAGAAACAGCCGCCGCCGAAAGTGCTTACTGCAGTTTTGGGAGCAGCCATAGTTGAGCCGGTTTGGGCATGAGCCAGCGTCGGCGCGAGTACTGCGAAAATCAGGACCAATCGCAGAAAAATACCTTTGAAAATCATGGACATCATTTGTGTCTCCCGGTTAAAACCAGTATATCGGATAATCTCAATTTACAATCCCGGCGCACCGGGTAGTACCTTATTAGTGGAGAAAGCATGCGGCGCATTACACTTACTCAGTACCTGGTTGAACAGCAGCGTGAAAAAGGCGTGGTTTCGGCGGAACTGCGGCTGCTGATCGAAGTCGTCGCGCGGGCCTGCAAATCGATCAGTAACGCGGTCAGCAAAGGAGCGCTGACCGGCATATTGGGCGGTGCCGGTACCGACAACGTGCAGGGCGAAGCGCAGAAAAAACTTGATGTCATTTCCAACGAAGTACTGCTGGAAGCCAACGAGTGGGGCGGCCACCTGGCTGCCATGGCATCCGAGGAAATGGAGCATCCCCACCAGATTCCCAATCGTTATCCACGCGGTGAGTTCCTGCTGCTGATTGATCCGCTGGACGGTTCATCGAACATCGACGTCAATGTTTCCATAGGCACCATATTTTCAGTACTGCGCTGTGCCGAGGGCTGTGAACCCAATGAGCAGGCATTCCTGCAGCCGGGCGCGCGCCAGGTTGCAGCCGGATTCGCCGTCTACGGTCCTTCAACCACACTGGTGCTGACCGTGGGCAATGGCGTCGCCGGTTTTACATTGGACCGCGAAATGGGCAGTTGGGTTCTGACTCAGCCGAAAATAGAAATACCCGTCGATACGACCGAGTTTGCGATCAACATGTCGAACATGCGTAATTGGGACGCGCCGGTGAAGCGTTATATCGACGAATGCCTGGCCGGCAAGAACGGCCCGCTGGGCAAGGATTACAACATGCGCTGGGTGGCCTCAATGGTTGCCGATGTATACCGGATACTGTCGCGTGGCGGCATTTTCATGTATCCGCAGGATGCCAAACACAAGGAGGGCCGGCTGCGCCTGCTCTACGAAGCCAATCCGATGTCGTTCATCGTCGAGCAGGCGGGGGGTGCCGCAACCAACGGCAGCCAGCGCATACTTGACGTGCAGCCGACCAAACTGCACCAACGCGTTGGTGTCATACTCGGCTCACGCAACGAGGTCGAACGGGTCAGTGGGTACCACAAGGCACCCAAATAATTGCGCGGGCACGTGCACACGGGCGCCGCTGATTGCAAACGGTTATCACCACCGGGAGGAACAGTGCATGTCTGCGGATACTGAAAATACGGGCGGGCGCGAAGTCGCCACTCTGGGCGGCGGCTGTTTCTGGTGCCTGGAGGCAGTGTTTGACGGCCTGCAAGGTGTAACTTCCGTCGAATCGGGCTACAGCGGCGGCCATACCCAGAACCCGACCTACGAAGAAATCTGCGGCGGCGATTCAGGCCATGCCGAGGTGGTACGCGTGACTTTTGACCCGACGGCGATCACTTACACCGATATTCTAGATGTGTTTTTTGCCATCCACGATCCGACAACACTGAATTCCCAGGGCAATGATGTCGGCACTCAATACCGCTCAGTCATTTTTTATAATGCGCCCGGGCAGAAAACTACGGCCGAAGCAGTTATTCAGAAACTGACTGCTGAAAAGGCCTACGCCAGGCCCATAGTCACGGAAATCAAGCCGGCGCCGCAGTTCTATGAAGCCGAGCCGTACCATCAGGAATACTTTGAACACAATCCGCGTCAGCCTTACTGCCAGTACGTGGTTTCACCCAAGGTCGCCAAGTTCCGCCAGCAGTTTTCCGCGCGCCTGAAAAAATAACGGTCAGCTGATAGCCGTCAACTGCGAGCCCGACTCTCGTTATTCCGCGGCGAGTTGCCGGCGCCGCGCGGCGGCGATTATGGCTTGCGCCAGTTTGACCAGGGTCAGCGGTGCCGAGCCCTCGGCTTTGTTGTTGGCAATGACCGTACACTCATGCCCTGCCGCCAGCGTGGCCATGCACAACTGAGCGATGGACTCCCGGGTCGCGCTGTCTTCATCGATCAGTTGGTCAAAGGGCGTAAAACGTGTCTTGGCTTCTTCATAGTTGTAGCCCGCTTGCAGGTTCCAGCGCACGAGCAGCGGCCCCGGACCGAATCCGGACATGGCGGCTGCCTGTGCTGCCACCGGCGGCATGCGCGGATGCACACTGACGCAATAACGCGCGCCGGTTTCCTTTAACGATGAAAAAAACCGTCGTGTGATGATCCGGTCGTCACGAACTTCAACGGCATACAGCGGCCCCTGCGGCAATCGTGCGAGGAACTCCTGCAGCTGTGCAATAAACCGTTCCGGTGCCCGCGTCAGCGCGCGGCCCAGCGGTGGAAACTGGAATAACAGCGTGCCGGCGTTTGCCCCCAGCCCTGCCAGCGCAGGTTCGATAAACTGCGAGACGGCATAATCGGCGTCGAGGAACTGTGAGTTTGCCTTGCCCCGGACACCGCCTTCGCCGTGCAGCCAAGGGCTGGTCAGTACACTGGGCGCCCTGACGACGAACCGGAAATTCTCCGGTACTTGCCGGGCATACAGCGCGTACTGCCGCGCTGCCAGTGGCGCCTGGAATGATCGGTCAATGCCGACAGTCTCGAATAAGGGATGCTGTGCATAGGCAGCAAGACCGTATCGCGACAGATCGCCGGGTGCTTCGGCCTGTGCCCAAAGTATGCCTTTCCACCCGGGGAAGTGCCACGATGAGGTGCCCAATCGTACGCCTGGCGGTAACTGCCGACCGAGATCGCGGACTTCCTGGGTGATTGGCGCCGCAGCGATTTCCACGGCGCGGTGCGGTGTGCCGGCGCCCCCCCCCTCGAACAATGAAAGCTGTCTGGTCATGGCCGCTTCGGTTTACCTGGACGCATACGCCATATTGTCACCGCATGGCGACGCTATGGAACTCACATTCGGGTCGTGATTACTGCAGATACACAATTCAAGTTCCTCGACTAGGTCATTGATTTGTTTCTGCTCTTATGTGGCGGACCTGCCGCCAGGAACGGCGACGACGGGGTTCCCTATTGTGCAGGGAGTTGGCTACAGATTCAAACGAATCGCATAATGACTGGGTTGTTGCCGGTACGTATGGACATTTCTCCCTGCTGTACATTGCACTTTTCCCTCGTGAAGACGTTGACAAAGGCGTTTTCCCTCGGCATCCTCTCGTCACCGTGCGCTATCACGGCAAAGCTGACTAACCTGACCCTATCCAGACGAACAACCTTCACGGGAGATCAATCGATGGCTGCAAAGAAAAAGGCTACTAAGAAACCCGCCGCTAAGAAAAAGAAAAGCGGCGCCAAGCGCAAACCCAATGCCGCATTCATGAAACCCATGCAGCCGAGCGCAGCGCTCGGTGCGGTGATCGGTAACGGCATGATGCCGCGCACCGAAGTCACCAAAAAAATCTGGCTGTACATCAAGAAGCACAGCCTGCAAGACAGCAAGAACCGCCGCAACATCAACGCCGACGAAAAACTGAAGGACGTCTTCGGTGGCAAGAAACAGGTGTCGATGTTCGAAATGACCAAGCTGGTCAACAAGCACCTGAAATAAACTGCTGTTTCAGCAGTGCGACAAAGGGGCGCTCAGGCGCCCCTTTTTTTGCGCGCTATCAGCTTTTGCGTATTATCTGCCGCGCATTACTCACATGCCGCCAGCATGGCAGGTGATCACGTCTTCGCGAAGCGCGTCCATGACACCATGGCCACCCCCAGGCAGGTGACGGCGATGCCTGCCAGCGAAATCCCTGTCGGCACGACATCGAACAGCATCAATTCCAGCGCGACCGCAAATATCGGCGTCAGATAAATCAAACTGGTAACTTTGGTCGCCTGCCCGCGCCGCATCAAGATGTGCAGCGCATTCACTGCAAGTATGGATGCGCCGATTACCAGGAATACGATGGCGCCGGCCAGCAGCCACGACCAGCGCACCACAGCACCTTCGATCAACCACGCCAGAGGCGCCAGCACGATGAGGGTGCTGACGAACTGCAGCAGTGCGGCGGCGCGCAGGTCAACTGCCGGGCAGAACGCGCGCTGATACAGTGTGCCAGCAGTGACGCCGGCCAGCGATATGGAGACCGCGATCAGCGCGCCCAGCGTAGCTTCATGCACATCGATCTTGTGCCATACGATCAGCGTCACACCGGCAAGGCCCAAGGTTATGCCCAGCCATTGCCGCGGACTCAGCCGTTCGCCCAGCCAGCGTCCGGCGATTATGGCCGTCAGCAGTGGTTGTATCGACAGCAACACGGCGGTGATGCCCGCCGACATGCCCAGATACTGTGTGTAATGGCTGCCGCCCAGGTGCACCGCGTGCATCAGCAGGCCGGCGATGATGATGTGGCGGAATTCGCTGCGACTTGCCGGCCAGCGCGGTTTGTATATCAATACGATCGGTATCAGACACAGGATGCCAAAGGCAAAGCGTAGCGTCAGGAAAGTAAAGGGCGCTGCATGCTGGAGGCCGATCTTGGTGGCGAGGAACCCGGAACCCCAGACCGAGACGAAATACCACGCCAGCAGGGTTTCGTAGGCGCGGGGTGAGAGGGGAAAACCCAAGATGGCGAATTGACGCGGGGAATGGGGCAGCCAGTATAACGCGGCGCAAACGTCGTAACATGCAGCCTGGAGTAAAGAGATTGGAGGCTGGCGATGAACTGGAAGATACCAACCCCGCGGCGACTGATGTTGCTGCTGGCATTGCTGGTGTTGCTGCTGCCCGGCTGCGCGACCATGAACGTGGTGTCCGACGGTGACGATGCGCCGCTGATGCTGCGTGGCAATGACCCGGTGGCCTATCAGACGCTGAACAAGGCGGTGCGTGGCGACCCGCAGATCAAGGCGCAGCATGAAGGCGTCACCTACCGCTTTATCAGCGATGAACACCGCCGGATGTTCCTGGCTGCACCGCAGAAATACGTGCCGGCTTATGGTGGTTTCTGCGCCAGCGGTGCGCACTATGCACTGAAGGCCAATATCGGAGCCCAGACTTTCAAGGTTGTTGATGGTCGCCTGTTCCTGTTCGGCGGCCCGCGCTCACTGCGGCACTGGGAGCTGGACCAGCAGAAAAATATCGAACTGGGTGACTGGTACTGGGAGCACGAAACTAAAGATCGGCCGTTTCGCCCGCAGAACTGGTATCGCTATACCTTCCGGGTGCCGCACTACAAGACCGATGCCGAGCTCGAGGCCGAGTGGCAGCGGCGTTACGGTAAATCTTAGCGCAGTCCCTGCTTCAGGGTGCCAGCCGGCTGATGGTCCAGCGCTGGCCATTCAGCGTGTAGAGCAGCCGGTCGTGCAGCCGGTTCGGCCGGCCCTGCCAGAACTCGATGGCGGCAGGCTGCAGGTGGTAGCCGCCCCAGTGTGCCGGTCTTGCAGGAGTGCTGCCGTGGACGTCGGCGGCAGCGGAGAACTGCTGCTCTAACAGCGCGCGGCTGGCGACGGTCTCGCTTTGCGGAGAGGCGATAGCGGCATGGCGGCTGGGCAGGGGGCGGCTGGCAAAATATTCATCAGATTCGGCGGCACCGGTCTTTTTGACGACGCCTTCGATGCGCACTTCACGCTCAAGTTCAGTCCAGTAGAACACCAGTGCGGCCCGCGGATTGGCGGCAAGCTCGCGGCCCTTGCGGCTCTGGTAATTGGTGTAGAACACAAAACCCTGCGGATCCATGCCTTTCAGCAGCACGATGCGCGCCGAGGGTGCGCCGTCAGCGTTTACTGTGGCCAGCGTCATCGCATTCAGCATCGGCAGCTCGGCGCGCACCGCCGCATCGAACCAGCGCTGAAACAGCGTGTATGGGTCGGCGGTGACGTCGGTTTCGTTGAGACTTTCGCCCATGTACTCGCGGCGTAATGCAGCTGTGTCCAAGGGAACTCCGTTGTGGATCGGCGCTGTGAATCGAATAAGACTGATTTTACCGCTCGGGCAGCGGGATGAATTCGGTTTCACCCGGCACTTTGGGGAAGCGCTGCTCGCGCCAGCGCGTGCGCGCTTCGTCGATCATTTCGTGACTGCTGGCAACAAAATTCCATGAAATGTGACGGTCGCCATCCATCGCTGCGCCGCCGAACACCATGATGCGGGCGGAGGTGGTGGTGGCGATGGATACAGACGATCCCGCATCAAATACGGCGACACTGTGTGGTGCAACCGGTGTGCCGTCGGCCGTGACTTCACCGCTGACTACATAAATCGCGCGCTCGGCGTAATCGGTCGGCAGTTCGAACTGTGCCTGTCCCTGGGTGGTGACCGCCCCATAGAACATCGGCGAAAAAATTTTGACTGGCGAACGTTGTCCCCAGCATTCGCCGGCGATCAGGCGTAATTCCGCATTCGACCACTGCACCACCGGCAGAGAGGCCTTGGGATGGTGCGTAAACGACGGTGCCGTGCACTCGTCTGCCTGCGGCAATGCGATCCAGGTCTGGATGCCGTGCAGGCTGCGCGCCTGGTTGCGCTCATCATCAGGGCTGCGTTCGGAATGCACGATGCCATGGCCGGCTGTCATCCAGTTGACGTCGCCAGGCGTGATGCGTTGTTCGTAGCCGAGGTTGTCGCGATGCATGATCGCGCCTTCAAACAGATAAGTGACTGTCGCCAACCCGATATGCGGGTGCGGCCGCACGTCCAGGGCACTGCCCGGCGCAAACTGTGCCGGACCCATGTGATCAAAAAAAATGAACGGCCCGACCATCTTGCGCGTGGCCGCCGGCAGCAGGCGCCGCACTTCGAAGCCGTCACCGAGGTCTTTGACATGTGCTTTCAGGGTTTCGCTGATCATGATGGCGGATTTCCGGTGGGCGGTTTGTCGGCGATGCGCCGGAAACGCGCGCTGTGTTCACCGGCTGCGAGTATCAGCATGTCATTCTCAGTGCGAAAATAAGGATGATCACGCAACAGTTTGAACCAGCGGGCTTCGAAAGTGCCGATAGGTTCCGGGCAGGCGCGGCGTGTAGCCGCCAGCGGTCCGATTTCCATTTTGCCATCGGCAGCACGCACGTCCGCCTGTGCGGTATTGCAGCCGCTGTAGGCCGACACGCGGCCGTTGCGGATTTGCAGCGTTGCCCGCGGCAGTCCGGGCATGCGGCCGATGTCCATGAAGCTCGAAGTGGACATTTCCCAGCGACCCTCGGGCAGTGGCACCGGCTGGTCCACGGTGGCGCAGGAAGCGAGCAGCAGTATTGCGGCGATGACGCAGTAAGGTTTTGATTGTTTCAACAGCATGGGTGTCAATCTCGATGCGTAGCGGTGATGCAATGCAGTGTTGATTATAGACCGCGCTGCCTGGGGGAAATTCCCGTCGCTGACGGGCGTTATAATTCCCTCTGTCTTTACTGCGGTTTACCGAGCTGGAATTCACCGAGGAAATCACATGGCCCGACTGGAAGCACTGCCGCTGGATGCGGTACCCGAACTGGCAGATTCATGGAAAGCCTACGAAAAATCGCTGGGTTTCGTGCCCAACAGCGTGCTGATCATGCAGCGCAAGCCCAAGCTGGTGAAAGCGCTGGCGGGACTGGCTGCTGCGGTATGGGATCCGCAAGGTGAAGTGACCGTGGCGTTCAAGCGATTGCTGGCCTATGTCGCAAGCAAAGCACACGGTTGCCACTATTGAATGGCCCACACTGCCGGGGCGGCGCTCCGGCTGGGCATCGATGAAAAAAAATTCGACGACGTCTGGGAATACAAGAGCAGCCCGCTGTACTCGGACGCTGAACGTGTTGCGCTGGATTTTTCCATCGCTGCGGCCTCCCAGCCCAATGATGTCAGCGACGAGCTGTTTGCGCGTATGAAGCAGCACTGGAACGAAGGCCAGATTGTCGAAATCCTCGGCGTCGTGTCGATGTTCGGTTTCATGAATCGCTGGAACGATTCCATGGCGACTCCGCTGGAGGAAGAGCCTGTAGAAGTCGGCGAAAAACATCTGGCCAAACGTGGCTGGGCTGTAGGCAAGCACAAGGGCTGACCGCAGCAGGGCCGGCATTTTTTGAAATTTTCAGGAGGTCTCATGCCCCGTATTCCACCGTTGCCGCTGACCGATGCCCCGGATGTGCAGGAGGCTCTGGCCAATTTCAAGAAGTCCCTGGGTTTTGTGCCCAACGCGGCGCTGATCATGCAGCACAAGCCGGCGATGGCCAAAGGCTTTGCGATGCTGTCGTGGGCGATGTGGGGGCCCGACAGCGAAGTCGATGTCGGCTTCAAGCGATTGCTGAGCCATGTCTCGAGTTCAGTACACGGCTGTCGGTATTGAATGGCCCACTCTGCCGGGGCGTCGCTCCGGCTGGGCATACCCGAAGACAAGTTCAACGCGGTCTGGGAATATCAAAGCAGTCCGTTGTTCACAGCAGCCGAGCGCGTAGCCGTTGAATTCACCGTGGCGGCCTCATCGCAACCCAACGATGTCACCGATGAACTGTTTGCGCGCATGCAGCAGCACTGGACGCAGGGGCAGATCATCGAAATCACCGGCGTGATTGCGCTGTTCGGCTTCCTCAACCGTTGGAATGACACCATGGCGACTCCGCTGGAAAAAGAGCCCACGGAGATCGGCGAGAAACATCTCGCCAAGCGTGGCTGGAGCGTGGGCAAACACCAGGGCTGACTTGCAGGATTGAAAGGCGGGTCTGCGCCGCGCAGCGAACTTTTTGTTACGCGCTGCGTTCGCGCAGGAATTCTCCGAGTATGCGTGCCGTATGTGAACGCGTGGTATTGCCGACGATTTTCAGTGGCGGCCCTGCGGCAACGATGCGGCCGCCGCCGTCACCGCCCTCAGGACCGAGATCAATGATCCAGTCTGCCTCGGCCATGACATCGAGGTTGTGCTCGATCACCACCACCGAATTGCCGGCGTCGACCAGGCGATGCAGTACCTGGATCAGTTTTTCCACGTCAGCCATGTGCAGGCCTACGGTCGGCTCGTCGAGCACGTACAGCGTGTGTTTCTGTGCGCCAGCACGACCCGGTCGTACCGCTGCGTCGTCGCCATTGATCCGCACTTTCGACAATTCGGTCACCAGCTTGATGCGTTGCGCTTCGCCGCCTGACAGCGTCGGACTTTGCTGGCCCAACGTCAGGTAACCGAGGCCTACATCCTGCAACAGCCGCAGTGCATGGTGTATGGAAGGATGCGCGGCAAAAAACTCGACAGCTTCATCGACGGACAGCGCCAGCACCTCGCCTATGGATTTGTCCTTGAATCGTACAGCCAGCGTTTCGGCATCGAAGCGCGCGCCGCGGCAGACATCACAAGGCACTTTTACGTCGGGCAGGAAGCTCATTTCGATTTTCTGCACGCCCTGGCCTTCGCAGGCCTCGCAACGACCGCCTTTGGTGTTGAACGAAAAACGGCTGGCGCTGTAACCGCGCATGCGCGCTTCCGGCGTTTCGGCATACAAGCGGCGAATGGCATCCCAGAAACCGACATAGGTCGCGGGGCAGGAGCGCGGTGTCTTGCCGATGGGGGTCTGATCGACCTCGAGTACGCGACCCACGGCCTGCCAGCCCCGGATGTCATCACAACCTGTTGTTTTTATTTGTTTTTTATATTTTGCCTGAGTCAGGCGTGCGAGATTGGCATGCAGCACATCACGCGCCAGAGTGGATTTCCCCGACCCCGACACACCGGTTACCACCGTCAACCGCCCCAGCGGTACGCGTGCGTGTATACGCTGCAGGTTATGCAGTCGTGCGTTGCGGATTTCCAGCGCTGGTGTTTTGGCATCCACGCGCCGCGGGGGCTGCAGCGGATGCTGCAAGGGTCGCGCCAGAAACCGCCCGGTGACCGATTGCGGATTTTTCTGCAACTGCGCCGCCGTACCTGCGGCCACCACGGCGCCACCCAGCCGTCCGGCACCTGGACCAAGGTCAATGACATGGTCGGCGCGGCGTATGGTGTCTTCGTCGTGCTCAACCACGATGAGCGTATTGCCTTTCGTCTGCAGCTTCGCCAGCGTGTCGAGCAGAATGCGGTTGTCGCGCGGATGCAGGCCGATGGTCGGTTCGTCGAGAATGTAAGCCACGCCGCGCAGATTCGACCCGAGTTGCGCAGCAAGGCGGATGCGCTGGGCCTCGCCTCCGGACAAGGTTGGTGCGGCACGGTCCAGCGCCAGATAGCCCAGGCCCACCTCGTCCAGAAATGACAGCCGGCTGCGGATTTCGGCCACGATGTCGCGGGCAATCGCCGCTTCACGGCCGCTGAATTCCACATCGGTAAATTCGCGCGCGAGTTTGGCCACCGGCAGCGCGGCCAGCGCAGCAATTGATCGTTTGCGGTAACGCACCGCCAGTGCTGTGGGATTGAGTCGCTGACCGTCACAGGTCGCGCAGGGCTCATCGACTTCCAGCCAGTTCAGCCATGAATCCAGCACGTGTTCCTCGGTGCCGGTTTTTTCGCGCTCTTCATCCCAGTCAATTTTTCCCAGCGTCAGCCCGGTGCCGAAACAAGACGGGCACCAGCCATGTTTGGAGTTGTACGAAAACAGCCGCGGATCGAGTTCCGGAAAACTCTTGTTGCAGGAAGGGCAGGCACGTTTCACCGAATACACGGCTTCAGTCAGTTTGATGCGTCGCGCATCCTTCTTCGCCATCGCATCGGCCAGCGTATCGAGTCCACCCAGCACCTGCACAATGCCCTTGCCGTGATCCAGCGCGGCAGCAAGGACCGCGCGCAGTGTGGCTTCGTTCTCCGGCGTGACGCGGATGTCGGCCACCGGCAGTTCAATGGAGTGTTCCTTGAACCGCGCCAGCCGTGGCCACGGCGACGTCGGTATGAATTCGCCGTCCACCCGCAGATGCGTATAACCTTTGCCCGCTGCCCATTTGGCAAGGTCGGTGTAATAACCCTTGCGATTCACGACCAGTGGCGCCAGCAGGCCGATCCGGTTGTTGCGGTACTGCTTCATGATGCGCGCGGCGATCTGGTCGATGCTCTGGGGCTCGATGGCGACATCGCAGTCCGGGCAGTACTGGGTGCCCAGCTTCACGTAAAGCAGGCGCAGGAAATGATAGATCTCGGTTAGCGTCGCCACCGTGCTGCGTCGACCGCCGCGGCTGGTGCGCTGCTCGATCGCCACTGTGGGCGGGATGCCGTAGATCGCATCGACATCGGGTCGCGCCGCCGACTGCACGAACTGCCGCGCATAGGCATTCAGCGATTCGAGGTATCGGCGCTGGCCTTCGGCAAACACAATGTCGAAGGCCAGGGTCGATTTGCCGCTGCCCGAGACGCCGGTGACTACGGTGAATTTTCCGCGTGGAATGTCGACGCTGATGTTCTTCAGATTGTGCTCGCGGGCGTGGCTGACGCTGATCATCTGGCTGATTTTGGCCGGTGGCGGCAAGGCCTTAGGCGCGGTCTGCGGTGCACCCAGCGCGGCGGCGTAATCGCGAAGTGCCTTGGCTGTGTGCGACGCGGTGTGGGCAGCCACCATCTCCGGCGTACCGCTGCACATCAGTTCGCCGCCGGCATCTCCCCCCTCGGGACCGAGATCGATAATCCAGTCTGCGGCGCGGATCACGTCGAGGTTGTGTTCAATGACGATCAGCGAATGTCCCGCTGCAATCAGCTTGTGGAAGGCGCCCAGCAGCTTGCGCACATCGTCGAAATGCAGGCCCGTGGTCGGTTCATCAAACAGGAACAGCGTATGGTTGTCGCCGACCGCGTTGCGTCCGCGGTTGGCCGCCGCGGCGAGGAAGCCGGCCAGTTTCAAGCGCTGCGCTTCGCCGCCCGACAGGGTGGGTACCGGCTGGCCGAGCTTCAGGTAATCGAGACCGACGTCGACCAGCGGCTGCAGCGCACGCACGATGTCCGGCGCGTGATTAAAAAATTCCAGCGCGTCGGCGACGGTGGTGTCGAGTACATCGGCGATCGACTTGCCCTCGAAGGTGATCTCCAGCACTTCGGCGCGGTAGCGTTTGCCGTCGCAGTCCGGACAGCGCAGGTAGACGTCCGACAGAAACTGCATTTCGACGTGCTCGAAACCATTGCCACTGCAGGTCGGGCAGCGCCCGGTGCCCGAATTGAAGCTGAAGGTGCCCGCGGTATAACCGCGTGACTGCGCCAGTGGCGACGACGCAAACCGGCTACGCACCGCATCGAAGGCGCCGACATAACTTGCCGGATTGGAGCGTGTAGTGCGGCCGATCGACGACTGGTCCACCATCACCACGTCATTGATGTGCGCGTTGCCGCTAAGCGCGGTGTGCTGGCCCGGCGTTTCCGTGGGTTTGCCCAGCGCCTTGCGCAGCGCGGCGTACAGCACATCCTGTATCAGCGTGGATTTTCCTGAACCGGACACGCCGGTGACGCAAATCATCCGCTGCAACGGAAAATCAACATCAATGTTTTTCAGGTTGTGTTCGGTGGCGCCGCGGAGCCGGATGCGCGGTGTATTTTTTTCCGGCGCCCGCGCCGCCCCGTAACCGGCAGTGTGCAGCGCGCCCGACAGGTAACGCCCGGTAATGGAATCCTTCGACTGCATGATACGCGCCGGCCGGTCAAAGCCGACGATCTGGCCACCGCGGGTGCCCGGCCCCGGCCCGATGTCGAGAATACGGTCGGCAGCCAGCATGATCTGCGGATCATGTTCGACCACCACCAGCGAGTTGCCGGCATCGCGCAGCTTGTGCATGACGGCGATGACGCGACCCATGTCGCGCGGATGCAGTCCGATGGACGGCTCGTCGAGCACAAACAGGGTGTTGACCAGCGAGGTGCCCAGCGCCGTAGTCAGATTGATGCGCTGTACTTCACCGCCCGACAGGGTGCGCGACTGGCGGTCCAGCGTCAGATAACCCAGCCCGACCTGTGTCAGGTAGTTGAGCCGGGTGCGAATCTCGCCGACCAGCATGTCGGTGGCTTCATCCAGCGGCCGCGGCAGTTCCAGCGCATCGAACAGGATTTTGGTGCATTCCAGCGGCAGCAGCACCACGTCGTGCAGTGTCAGGCCCGGCAATGCGGCAAGCTGTGCATCGCTGCAGGTCACGCCTGCGGGCTTGAAACGCGTGCGCTGCCCCAGTGTGTTGTTTGCATTGTTCGCAGTGCCCACCCGCCACAACAGCGCGTCGGTTTTCAGGCGCGCACCGCCGCAGGCCGTGCATTCGGTGTAGGCGCGGTACTTGGACAGCAGCACACGCACATGCATTTTGTAGGACTTGGTTTCCAGCCACTTGAAAAACCGCGCTACACCGTACCAGATGCCGGGCCAGGATTCGCGCCAGTTCACCCATTCCGGTTCACCGTCGAGCACCCAGCGTTTTTCCCCGGTCGAGAGTTCGCGCCACGGTTTGTCCAGCGGGATACCACGCAGCTTTGCGTACTTGAGCAGGTCGTCCTGGCATTCCTTGTTCGATGGCGTTTGCCATGGCCTTACCGCACCATCGCGCAACGATTTCGACTCATCCGGTATCACCAGCCCGTAATCAATGCCGATCACGCGGCCGAAACCGCGGCAAGTGTCGCAGGCGCCCATCGGCGAATTAAACGAAAACAGGCTGGGAACAGGCTCGCTGTAATGAATATTACATTCAGCGCAGTGCAGGTCGCTGGAGTAGCGCCAGATATTCTTGCCCTGCCCCTCAGGGTGGGGATGGTTTTTTCCAATGGGAGATGACCTACTCCCATCCCGGCCTTCCCCCTGAGGGGGAAGGCGTTTTTCGTCAGGGATTACATGCACATTCACCCGGCCCTGGCCGACCTTGAGCGCAGCTTCCAGCGCATCCATCACGCGCGCGCGTTCGGCGGTACCTATGCGCAGCCGGTCCTGCACCACTTCGAAGTGTTCGTTGTCTTCGTGCAGGAACCGCGTGTAACCCTGCGCGGTGAGCAGGGCCTTGACCTCTTCGGCCTTGAAATTCGCTGGCACCGGCACAGGAAATGCAATCGCCAGCCGCGGATCGCCTGCAGCCTTGGCGCGCGCAGCCATGGCCGCGTAGATGGTTTGCGGCGTATCGCGCGCCACCCGTGTACCGCAGCCCTTGCAGTAAAGATGCGCGGCGCGGGCAAACAACAGCTTCAGATGGTCGTTCAATTCGGTCATCGTGCCCACGGTCGAGCGCGACGTGCGCACCGGATTGACCTGGTCGATAGCGATGGCCGGCGGGATGCCCTCGATGGCATCAACTTGCGGCCGGTCCTGGCGGTCGAGGAACTGGCGCGCGTAGGGCGAGAAAGTTTCCACGTAACGGCGCTGGCCTTCAGCGTACAGCGTATCGAATACCAGCGAGGATTTGCCGCTGCCGGATACGCCGGTGACGACGATCAGCTCGTGCAGCGGCAAGTCCAGGCTGAGGTTCTGCAGATTGTTCTGGCGCGCGCCGCGTATGAGTATGGCCTCGCGCAGCGGGCGTGATGGTGTATCAGGCATGAAATTCCGGAAGATTGCGATTGCGCCGGCAGTGTGCCGTGCCGCAGTCTATCTAAATATCCCGATTCTACCGGGCTGCAACACGGGCCGCATGCGCATCCGGTGTAACATTTGCCTCAAGGGGGAGGTGCTCATGAAAGCCATGTTGCTGAAAGGGAAAAATCAACCGCTGGTACTGGAAACGGTGCCTGATCCGGTGCCGGGACCCGGTGAGGCCGTGGTCAGGGTGCTGGCCTGCGGCGCCGGTCTGACCATTCATCATGCACGCGCAGGGCGGGTGAAGATCGACTATCCGCGCATCCTCGGCCACGAGATTACCGGCGTAGTCGAGGCCATTGGTGCCGGCGTTGCCAATCTGCAAAAAGGCGATGCAGTGGCCGCGTATTTCTACCTGACCTGTGGCCACTGCTACTGGTGCCGCATCAACCGCGAAACCCTGTGCGATAACTTCGGTGGTTACGTCGGCCGCGAATGCGACGGCGGTTACGCCGAATACATCAAGCTGCCGGCGCAGAACTTCATCAAGCTGCCGGAAACCATGGACTGGAAAAAACATCCGGCTGAAATCGGCGTGATCTGCGATGCCATTGCCACGCCGCTGAAGATCACGCGCAGGGCACGTGTCACCCCCACCGACACCGTGGCGGTGATTGGCGCCGGCGGCGGGCTGGGCGTACACATGCTGATGGTGGCGCGCTGGGCGCATGCGCGCAAAGTCATCGCCGTGGATACTCAGGCTGCCAAGTTCGAAACCTGCTTGAAGGTAGGTGCCGATGCTGCGGTTGATGCGTCAGAGGGCAAGGTTGCCCAGCAACTGATCGAGCACACCGCCGGTCGCGGGGTCGACGTGATCTTTGATTTTGTCTGCACCAAGGAGACCATCGAGTCCTCGATCGCAGGTCTCAACAAGGGCGGGCGGCTGGTGCTGCTCGCCGGCAGCGGCCAGCGCTTCGATGCCGACGGCCCTGCGATGATGCGCAAGGAGATTGAAGTGATGGGCAGCCGTTACGCGACCAAGCAGGAAGTGATCGAGTCGCTGGAACTGGTTGCGCGCGGAGACCTGTGGCCGCTGGTCACCGAGAAGGTGCCGTTCACCGAAGCCGAGTTCATACACCAGAAACTCGAAACGGGATCCATCACTGGCCGTGCGGCTTTGCTGATGCCCTGATCCGGAGCGGCAGGCCGTCAGTCCGGATCACGCGGTTCGTCTGACTCCCCGTCTGCGAAGCGCGCGAGCAAGTCATTGAAGCGGGTGGGCTCGTCGGCGAACAGTGCATGGCCGGCGTATTCAAAAATTTCAATCTGCGTCGCCTGCCGGTGTTGCTGCAGCGACCGGGCCTGCGCGGCGAACTGGGCGCTGACGGCATAAAGCAGCGGTTTCGGGAAAGCCCAGACGATATCGCGCCAGTGTGTGCGCGGCACGTCACTAGGGAAAATGGATAGACTGGCTTCCAGCGGCAGGTGCAGTGCGGATTCCGTCAGCGCGGCAATTTCGGTTTCGCTGCGCGTCGCGCTGAACATGCCGGTCACGAAATCCGCAACGGCGCTGCGGCGGTCCTGGTTGAGCAGATCGCGGAAGCCGGGGCCGTCCGCGGGCACGGGTTCCGGATCCTCGCCTACCGAGCTGTCGACCAGCACCAGCGCATCCAGCCTGGCATGGCCGTAACGGTGTATACATTCCAGCGCTTCCAACGCACCCAGCGACCAGCCGACCAGCACCACGCGCGGGTAACGCGCAATGAATTCGTGTACGTCCGTTGCCCGTCGCGTGATGGTGTAGCCGTCAGCAGCGAGTTCAGATTCTCCCTGACCGCGGGGATCGAGTGCGGCCACGCAATGCGTGGCGGCCAGGTCCTGTAGCTGTTCGCGCCATACGGCGGCCGGCATCGACCAGCCGGGCACGAAGGTGATAACCGGAAGCACCGGATTCTGCATGTCACTGTCTGGCGGACAGGCTTCCAGCACATGCAGCCGCACGCCGTCTGTTGTGACGAAACTGCTGCTGTAGATCTGGGTATCCATGGAGGATGCGGCTCCAGCGGGCGTGACCAGCAACAGGGCACACGCCAGCAGTACGATGCGTTTGACGGCTGCCCCGCTAGCGGCGGTCCGGAGGTTGCTGCCCCGCAACTGCTGAGCGGCGCGCAATCATCAGATTGGTGCGCTTGTCGTTCAGGTTGAGGTGGTAGCCGAAGCGGAACGGCAGCGGTTTCGCCTTGCCCGCGTCATAGAGCTCTGCGAGTTCCGACTGGAACTGCGGCTCGAACGGCGGAATCGGCACGCTGTAGTTGCCGTAGATCTGCAACTCATAGCCGCGTTTGCGCAATTCCTTGTAGGGTACGCCGGTATCGTCCTGCAGCAGATAGGCGCTGGACTCCAGCACCAGGGTGCGCATTTTGCGGAATTCGGTGATGTGCATCAGGTAGGAGGCCGACTTGACCGTCGTCGTCGTCGGTGCCAGCTCGCGCAGGTAGGTCAGGAATTGCGGATAGTCGGCGAGGCCTTTGTCCGAGGCGTCGAGTGAATAATAAATCACGCGCTTCAGGCGTGGTGAACCCGGGATGCGGTATTCAATGGTCACACCCCTGAGGTTGTGTTTCTTGCCCGCGGCGTCGGGGACGGGCGCCGGTGCGGTACCGACCACCTCGGCGCCAGCCAGCACCATGGACATCATCAGCACCGGCAGTACGCCGCGCAACTGATCCCGTTCCAGCTGCATTTTCATGGTGCTGGTGACGAAGTAGTTGCGCGCAAACAGATTGGTCATGGCCGCGCGCACGTTCGACAGCAGCTTGGCCAGCTCCGGCGCAGTCATTGCCGCGGGGTTGGGCATGACGCCGATCGCCTCCAGCCCGAACATGACATAGGTGTCGCATTCCGGGAACAGAGTGTAGGCATTGAGGAAATCGGGGCCGCTAAAGGGATAAAACAGCGTGTCGCCGACGGGGCAGCTTTTAGGCAACTGGGTGGCGCGCCAGGTTTTCATGGTGGCGAGCTGGCCGTCGCGTGCCTGTGCCCATGACTTCTGCATGGTGCTGCTGTGTTTGATCCACGCCTTGGTGGTGGCCAGTTCGGCATGCGCGCTGTGCGACGGCGGGATGCCGGCGAGCAGGCGCGCCACCGAATCGAGGTGTTCGGGCTGTGCCGGCTGCGACCCCGCAGCTCCGGGTTCAGCGGCGATGCCGGTGCTGAGCGCACAGGAGAGGAATAAGGCGGAGGCGGCAGCGGCCAGGCGACTGCTGTTGCGAATCATTGCAGAGGTCATTGCAGTTGTATTACCCGTAGAATTTTGATGGCGGGAGTTTAACAGGATGCCTAAGCCATGGATGCCAACCAAGTCCTCATATTCGGCCTTACTGCCCACCCTTACTGCCCACGTTTATTGCCCACGATATGCACTGTGCGCGCCCTGTGGGTAGCGATGGGCTTATAATTTTTCCACCGGGGCAGGCTGCAGCGCCCCCGTCATCTCCAGCCGTGGGTATCTGGCGCAAATTTTTAAATAGCCCACAGTCCGGCTGTGATCCATCGCTACAGAGAAAGGTTTTTTCATGCAAATCATTCGTATTGCGGCATCCGCCGTGTTGTTCGGTGCGACGCTGTCCCTGAATGCCATCGCCCAGGGTTATCCCGATAAATCGGTGCGCGTGGTCGTGCCGTTTCCCGCCGGCGGTGCTGCGGACATCGTTGCGCGGCAGCTCACCACCCGCCTGTCCGATGTAATCGGACAGCAGGTCATCGTCGACAACCGCGGCGGTGCCGGTGGTGCGATCGGTGCCGACAACGTTGCGCGCGCCGCAGCCGACGGCTACAGCCTGCTGTTTGCCTCATCGAGCGTGCTGTCGATCAATCCCCACCTCGGCCGCAAAACCCCTTACGACATATTCCGCAGCTTCACGCCGCTGGTGCTGATCGGCCATGCGCCCAATGTGCTGACCGTCCATCCGTCAGTACCCGTCAAAACCGTCAAGGACCTGATTGCAATCGCCAGGGCCAAACCCGGAGCTCTGGCCTATGCTTCCAATGGCGCCGGTACGCTGAGCCACCTGACCGGCGAGCTGTTTTCGCAGCGCGCCGGTGTCAAAATGCTGCATGTGCCGTACAAAGGTGGTGCGCCGGCGGTGATCGACACTGTGGCGGGCAATGTGTCCGTGCTGTTTGCCGCGTATCCGACCGTTTCCGGGCAGATGCGCGCCGACCGGCTGAAAGCACTGGCAGTGACCAGCGCCAAACGCATCGCCATTGCCCCTGAACTGCCAACGGTGGCCGAAGCGGCCATCAAGGGTTTTGAGTCCAGCCAGTGGTGGGGGTTTTATGGCCCGGCCGGACTGGCGGCGCCCATCGTGGAAAAAATCAATGTCGCAGCCAACAAGGTGCTGGCCAGCGACGACATCAAAAAACATCTGGCTGTGGATGGCGCCGCGCCGGCAGGCGGCACCCCGGCTGAACTGGCTGCATTTCACAAAGTCGATTACGACAAGTGGGGTGAAGTAATGGCCAAAGCCGGCCTCAAGAAAAACTGATGCGCCTGCCGGGCCTTGTGGAGAAATGACTGTGGATCAGCAAAAACCGGATCAGCAACAGCAGCAGGACGCAGCAGCCCGGCCGACGATGCAGTTCGCCGGGTTTGCTGCCGGCCTGGATTATTTAGCTCTGCCGGAAACGGTCCGGGAGCATCTCACCATCTTCGTGCTCGATTACCTGCGCGTGGCCTCGCTGGGGCAGCGCATGAACTGGAGCGCGTGGGCCACCAACCTGGCGCGCGAAGCGGGCGGCAATGCCCTGGCCACGGTGCTGTTCTCCACGGATCGCACCGATCCTGAGCGCGCCACGTTTGTAAACGCGACCTACGCCGGCAGCATAGATGCCGACGATGTACACGTAGGGTCCATGCTGCATCCCGGCTGCATCGTGATTTCGGCGGCACTGGCGATCGGCGAAGCGCGCGGATGCTCCGGTGACAAAATCCTGGCCGCCATCGCGGCCGGTTATGAAAATATGATCCGCATCGGGTTGGCCATCCAGCCTTCGCATTTCAGGCGCGGCTTCCAGAGCACTGCCACCTGCGGCGGTTTTGGTGCGGGCACCGCCGCGGCGAGCCTGTTGTTCAGCGGCAAGGACCGCGCGATACGCATCGCCGAAACCATAGGGCTGGTGGCCTCGTTCAGCGGCGGGCTGACGCAGTTTTATCACTCTGGTTCCACGGTCAAACGTATTCACGCCGCACATGCTGCAGGCGAGGGCGTACACGCGGCACTGCTGGCGGAAGCGGGCTTTTCCGGGCCCACCGACATACTTGAAGGCAAGGACGGATTTGCGCGGGCCTATGCCGATGGCCATGATTTCAACAAGGGGCTGGATCAGATAGGCAGCACCTGGCGTTTGCTGGAAACGGCGATCAAGCCGCATGCCTGCAGCGCACGCGTGTTGTCTGCCGTCGAAGCCACCGCGTCCCTGTGCCAGGAACACCAGCTGACACTGGCCGACATCAAGACCATTCGTGTCGGCATCCCCAAAATCATCCAGGGCCGTCTTACCACGCCCGCGCCCGCCGACATCCAGGCGGCGCAGATGAGCCTGCCGTTCTGCATGGCGATGGTGCTGAGCCGCGGCAAGGATCTGCAGCCCGGCTTTACCATGAACGTCGATGATTTCGAAGCGACGCTGACCGATACGCAGGTGATGGCGATATCGCAGCGCATCGAGTGCGTGCTCGATGATGAAGCCGAACGTGTCAGTACCGAGCAATCGGTGGGCGCCAAAGTCACGCTGACCCTGCAATCGGGCGCAGTACATGAACGTTTTATCGAGGCGCCCAGGGGCAGCGCTTCACGTCCTTTCACCATGGACGACCATGTCGCGCGCTTCAAACAGGAAATGCTCAAACGGTTTTCTGCGGTACAGGTTGCAGCGCTGCTGGAAGAGGTGCGCGGGTTCGCCAAATCGCCGAATCCCGGACGGCTGATGCATCTGCTGGCCGGACGCGAATAAGCGACGCTGCGGTGCCGGTACTGAAATTACCCGACTGCGATCTGTTTTATCAGGTCGATGATTTCGCCGACCCATGGCAGCCGCACGACTCTGTGCTGATGCTGCACGGAAACGCCGAGAGCAGCCTGTCGTGGTACGCCTGGATGCCGGTGCTGGCGCGGCAACTGCGCGTGGTGCGGCCAGATATGCGCGGTTACGGGCAGTCGACGCCGATGCCGCGCGAATACACCTGGACGCTGGATAAGGTCATCGATGATTATTGCCAGCTGATGGATAGTCTGCAGATCGAACGTTGTCACCTGATCGCGGCAAAAATCGGCGGCACCATCGCCCGCGCTTTCGCCGGGCGCCGGCCTGACCGTATCCAGTCGCTGACCGTGGTCGGCACGCCGCAGGCGCTGCGCCCGGGTGCTGAAAACATCCCCGCGCTGATTGAAGAATACGAAACCAAGGGCGCTGAACACTGGGCGCGGCGCACCATGGCCGGACGCCTCGGTGAACACTTCCCGGCAGAAGGCGTGGAGTGGTGGACGCAGTTCATGGGCCGCGCGCCGGTGTCGTCGCTGATCGGGTTCAACCGCGGCATCAACTACGCCGACATCCGTGCCGACCTGCCGAACATCCAGTGTCCGACGCTGGTGATCACCACTGAAGAAAGTGGTCTCGGCACGGTTGAACGCACGCGTGCATGGCAGGAGCAGATTCGCAATTCAAGACTGCTGGTATTGCCGGGCAAGTCGTACCACGTGGCGGCCAGCGATGCCGCGGCGTGTGCGGAGGCGGCGCTGGACTTCATCAACAACAAGGCTTGATCACGCGGACATAACGCGCGGGGCATGGCCGTGCCGTTAATTGCGCATGCCCGGCCGGCGTTACGCCTTAATAAATAAATATAAATATAATCAATAGCTTATGATTCTTGTGTCAGCGCTCACTCCGCGAACTCTGCCAGTGGCTCGGCCTTGTTGGCCAGCCACGCCATGAAGGCCTGTACCTCCGGCCGTTCACGCGCGGCCGGCGGCGCCATCAGCCAGTAGGCGCGGTCCACGGTGGTTGAGCTGTAACGCGTATCCGCCAGCGGCGCGACCAGCGTGCCGTCTTCCAGCAGCGAATCGAGCAGGGGCAGCCGTCCGAGCGCGATGCCCTAGCCGCTGATGGCCGCGCGCACCATCATGTCGTAATGGCTGAAACGGAGCACGCCCCGGGGTGCGGGCGGCGGTGCTTTCATGGTTTCAAACCACACCTCCCAGCTCAACCACGGCGTGAATATCGTCGGGTCCTCGAAATGCAGCAGCACAAAGTCGTTCAGATCTTCGGGGCGGCGCGGGCGGTTTTTTTTGGGGCCCTTCAGCAACTGCGGGCCGCATACCGGCAGCATGCGTTCGCCGAACAGCCGCACGGCATCGGGCTCGGTGAGTTTGCGCGAGGCGTATCGGATCGCCACGTCGAGGTGGTCGCGTTCGAGATCGCGCACAAAATTGTCGGCGGCGATGCGGATTTCGATATCGGGATGCTGCTGCTGGAAATCCGTCAACTGCGGTACCAGCCATAACGAAGCAAACGTGACCGTGGTGGTGACCGTCACGATGCGGCTGTTGCCCGCGTTGCTGAGGTTTGCACCGGCCTCGCGCAACTGATGCAGCGCCTGGCTGACATCGCGGTAATACTGCTGGCCGGCTGCGGTCAGCAGTAGCGCGCGTGTGCGGCGGATGAACAGCGGACTTCCCAATTGGGCTTCGAGCTGCTGGATCTGGCGGCTCACCGCTGACTGACTCAGAAACAGTTCGGTGCCAGCGCGGGTGAATGACAAAAACCGTGCAGCCGCCTCGAACGCCTTCAGCAAGCCCAGTGATGGCAGATCGTGGGGTTTATACATGCGATTTATGCATCCATGTCCTGCAAAACCACCGTTTGTCCTCAGACCCTGCATCGTCGCATATTAAGGTCATGCCCAACAGTGTCTGAGTGGGCGAATTGATGCAAGGAGTGCATACATTATGAACACACAGCAAACACAGAACAAGGCAGCTCCCCAATATCTGGATCTGGCGGCAAACCAGTCCGTAACACTGCGCGCAGTCCGCGGCACCGTGGTGCGCAGCCTGCAAGGGCAGGTGTGGCTGACCCAGGATTACGATCAGCGCGACTATGTGGTGCCGGCAGGTGCGCGGTATTGCGCGGCCGGCAAAGGCCGGCTCGTGGTGAGCGCCATCGATGGCGCCAGCCGGGTTGCGGTTTATCGCGTGCGGCCGGAGCCTGACGGCCTATGGGCGCGCAATGTGGTGCGTTTTGATTCGGACTTTGCCGGCACACTGGAAAATGCCGCGCGCCAGGCCATGGCCGATCAGGTCGCAGTTCTGGCGCGCAAAGCTTGGGAAGCGTTGCGCCGCGGGTGGCGCCGGTCCGTGCAGGCGCGTATCCACATGGCCACGCCGCCGGCGCTGCGCGCACGCAGCTATCATGGCTGATCACTGATCAACCACAGGCCCGCAGTCCGGGCCGCCTGGAGCGTGCCATGAAACCGCCGACATCACCGATCGCCATCGCTGCAGACGCCGCACCGCAGAAAGCGAAAAAGACCAATTACCCTGCGCCGTTTGCAGCATTCATGGACGGGCGCAGCAAACAGCCACTGGGTGATCTGTTCGGATTGCAAAACTTCGGCGTCAACCTGACGCGCTTGGCCCCGGGAGCGATGTCGGCGCTGCGCCATGCACACACCCGGCAGGATGAGTTCATCTACATCCTGCAGGGCACGCCGGTACTGGTGACCGACGCCGGCGAAACGGCGCTGGCCCCCGGCATGTGTGCAGGGTTCAAAGCCGGCACCGGGGACGCGCATCACCTGCTGAACCGCAGCGATGATGAAGTCGTGTACCTCGAAATCGGCGACCGCAGCGCGGATGACAGCGTTAAATATCCCGACGATGACCTGCAGGCCGCGTTCGATGCGGGACGCTGGATGTTCACCCACAAGGACGGCGTCCCTTATTAACATTGATCTCTGCAAAATGCATAACCACCTACCCGACTCGCAATGACGCACACCATCATCGGCGCCTGTCACTGCAAAAACCTGTCGTACGAATTGACGACCGCCATTCCAGCGGCTGACATTCGCGCGCGCGCCTGCGATTGCAGCTTCTGCCGCGCGCACGCTGTGCAGAGCTGGTCCGATCCGGCGGGCGCTATGGTGATCCGGATTGCCGATCCGCAACAGTTGCAGCGTTACCGCTTTGCGCTGCGCACCGCGGATTTCTACATCTGCCGGACCTGCGGCAATTATCTGGGAGCGATCCTTGCTGACAGCGATGGCACCTGGTCCATCGTCAACCTGCGGCTCGCCGGGATGGCGCTGCAGGCCGAAGCCGCCAGTTACGGTGCTGAAGACACCGCCGCACGGATTGCGCGGCGCAAAAAATTCTGGACACCAACGACTCTCGTTGCCGCTGTCTGAAGGCAGGACGTTAATATCGGCATTGCCCGGTGTGTTGTCTGCCGGAAATCTGAACTGAACGGAAACTCCGGATGCCTGAACCTACCGTCATCCTCGCCGTCACCGCCACCTTTCTGCTCGCCGGCATGGTCAAGGGCGTGATCGGCCTCGGGCTGCCCTCGGTCAGTCTGGCATTGCTGACCGTGGCTTTTGATTTGCCCAGTGCGATGGCGCTGTTGCTGGTGCCGTCGTTCGTGACCAATCTGTGGCAGGCGCTGGCTGGTGGCCATGGTAGTGTCATTCTCCGCCGCATCTGGCCTTTTCTGTTGATGGCCACTGTGACGGTGTGGATAGGTGCTGCGGCGCTGACGCGTGTGGACCTGGCCTTGCTCACTGCACTGCTGGGTGCGCTGCTGGTCATTTATGCCGTAGTCAACATCAGCGGTTTCCGCCTCAATATTCCCGTGCGTCACGAATCCTGGGTCGGCCCGCTGATCGGATCAGCCAATGGCGTGCTGACGGGCATGACCGGATCCTTTGTTGTGCCGGGCGTGATGTTCCTGCAGGGCATCGGCTTGTCGCGTGACCTGCTGATCCAGGCCATGGGCATGTTGTTCACGGTTTCTACACTGGCATTGGGCGTTGCACTGCAGAAAGCCGACTTCATCACGGTTGAATACGGCGTGTTGTCCGCAGGTGCCGTGCTGCCCGCGATTGCCGGCATGATCCTCGGTCAACGCATACGACAAAAACTTTCCGAGCAGCGCTTCAAAAATATTTTTTTCGTGGTGCTGCTGTTGCTTGGCGCCTACATTATCGCCGGCGCACTCAGTAAATTCGCCTGACCCGCGCATGGACAGCGACATGACCCCCGGCAGCATTGCCGCCTTGTTCGCCACCCTGGCGCTGCTCGCTGCGGTGCCCAGCGTCAGCACACTGACTGTGGTGGCGCGTGCGGCGGCGCATGGCTACCGGCATGGCGTATGCACTGCCGCCGGCATTGTGGTCGCCGACCTGCTGTTCATACTCATCGCAATCTATGGCCTGGCGGCACTGGCCACCAACCAGAGCGGCTTGTTCGTGGTTATGCAGTATCTGGGCGGCGCTTATCTGCTGTGGTCGGGCATTGCCTTGCTGCGCTCGGCAGGCATAACCGGGCACGCTGCGGACACGAGCGAACATTCGTTGTGGTCCAGTTTTATGGCCGGGCTACTGATTACGCTCGGCGACCAGAAAGCTATCCTGTTTTATCTGGGATTTTTACCGGCGTTCATCAACCTGGCAGCATTAACTGTGCTGGATACCGGCATCATTCTGCTGGTGACTATCGTGGCAGTCGGCGGCGTCAAGCTGGTTTATGCCTGGCTGGCCGGCCGGGGTGGTGCGCGGCTCGACCCGCGGGTGTATCAGGTCGTTACCAGACTCGCCGCCTGCACGATGCTGGTGGTGGGGTTGTTCGTCATAGTGCGCGCGTAACGCCGCATGTTAACCCGCGCGGGCACGGCATCAGGGGTTTGATTAAATCCGCCGCGAGCGGGATTCCGGCACGTCAGCCTCGCGATCGCTTTTGAACCATTCCTGCGCGCCGGGCGCCATGAACAGCCAGTTGATCAGCATGACCATGAGCGGTATCTGCACGATCAGGGCGATGCCGGACCAGGGGGGGAAAGGTGCCAGGCCCCGCATCCAGTTCAAGTAGATTGCGGCGACAAACACCAGAAACATATAACGCGCGGTGTTGCTGCGCTGGGCGATTTTCCAGGGGATCAATGCTGCGGCGCTATAAACCAGCAGGCTGAACACCAGCGTGTTTTGGGGCAGGTCGTCGTGTAACCAATCCACGATTGCCGCACCGGTGGACAGGCCCAGGCACAGCGCAATCGCCAGCACCGATTTTTTGATGAATTGGGGCGCGTCCATGTCAGGCCTCAATCCGGGCCTTGGCGCGCCGCGGCTGGCGGGAGGGCTCACGGTCGGCACGCAGGTGTTCCAACATATGCCTTTCCATTTCGGTCAGGGTGCTTTCGTTGTTGTGTAATACGATCTGGTTGAACACGTAATTCTCGCCGTCCAGTTCGATCAGTTTCAGGTTGAGTGCGGTTTTGAGTGAGCGCGCCAGGCCCTCCGGCGCCACGGTCAGCCCCAGCCCTGCGGCGACCATGCGGCAGGCGTTGTCCAGGCCGCCGACCTGCGCGTGGATGCGTACGGATTTGCCGACAACACGCGCTTTTTCGGAGAGCAGACTGAAAATGGTGCTGGCCGGTGTCAGCCCGATGTATTCATGGTCCAGCGTGTCTTCGAAACGGATGCGGTGGTGGCGCTCCAGCGGATGCCCTGCGGGCACGACCAGCAGCATGCGTTCGTTGCGGTATGGGAAACTGGCCAGGCCCAGCGAGGGGGCGGTATCGGTCAGGATGCCGATGTTGGCGCGTTTCTGCATCAGCGCCTGCGCAGTGTTGCGCGACAGCATTTCTTCCACCTCGACCAGCACGCTCGGGTGTTTTTTGCGGAAGCGGTTCAGGGTGGAGGGCAGGTGTGCCGTAATGGCCGCGCCGTTGGCCAGTACGCGGACATGGCCCTTGATGCCCCGGCGCAGCACCATGGAGGCGATGCCCAGCGCGTTCAGCGGCTCGAGAATTTTTGCGACATGTTCGGCAATCAGCTGGCCGGCCGGTGTAAGGCGCAGCCCGCGCGAATTGCGCTCGAGCAGCGGTTTGCCGATCATGGTTTCGAAATTCTTGATCCTGCGGCTGGCCGCGCCTATGGCCAGATGATTGGTCTTGGCGGCTTGGGTCAGATTGCCGGTTGCGGCGACGGCCTCATACAGGCGCAGCGTGCGGACATCCAAACCGTGCAGTGAAGGTATGTTGGATTTTTTCATTCAAAGCCATAAAAAGAGTGCAGGCGCATGGCGCCCCTCTGTCCAACATTTGAAATCGGATTACTGTTTTGCCATTGCAACATAAAGCGGAAAGAATTCAGAGTTTTTGCTTTCCCATTTTGCGAACGCATTATTCAACTATGTATTCCACGCGCAATTGGCCCCTGATCAAAGCATGATTCAGGGCAGTGCTGCGGCATACCGGAATGTGAAAAATGGGGACGGTGCGAGTGACCACCATGCGGCGGGGCATGAAAAGTGCCGTGACCGGATAACGGACTTGCGACCGGCGACTACAACGCGGCCTGTCCCGAATGACGCTGATGCCAAGCCTCCGCAACACCATGGCTTGACGATGGTTTGCCGCAATCGGGCATGAACTGCAGCGCTACGGCAGGTGTTCAAGTGGCTGGCCGCAACCTGAATCTGCGCCAGCCTGGTTTGCATCCGGTGCCGCGGGTTCTACCTATGCCGGCGACATAAGTTACAGATTACATGGCAGTTTCCGGTGCGGCATGGAGAACGCAGGACCATCACAGTGCAGCGTATGGTTTCGCTTAAACAGCAATTGCCCTTTTGCCCGATCGAAGTTAGGGTAGAAGACTTGCGTTTTGTCATGCTTCAGGGGGACATGAAACAACCGCTCCAAATCTTGATCGTCGACAGCCCGGACGCCGAAACCGCAGAGCTGCTGCTCGCGCTGGAGGCTCAGGGCATGCGTGCGGCTGCGCAGGTGGTCAGCGTTGTCGCGGACATGCGCACTGTGCTGGAAGCGCAGGAGTGGGACGCGATCGTCTGCTGCCCGCCGATTACCGGTTTTCCGGCTGCAGCGGCGCTGGCGATCGCCAGGGAAGCGCGGCGCGAAGTGCCGTTCATCATCGTGTCCGACGAACTCGACCTCAACCTTGCCGTGGCGCTGGTCAAACTGGGCGCCAATGACTATGTCCCCAAGGCCGAACTGATACGCCTGGCCCCGGTGATCGAGCGCGAGCTGCGCAATGCCGAAGCGCAGCTCCACCAGGCGGTTACCGAGAGCAACCTGCACGAAAGCCAGGCGCTGTTTCGCACCATCGTAGAAAACGTCGGTGATCTGGTCGCGGTGCTCGACACTGATGGCCAGCGCATCTACAACAGCCCCACTTACGGGCCGTTGTTCCGCGAGAGAGACATCCGCGAAGGCTCCAGCTCCTTCATGGAAGTCCACCCCGACGACCGTGAACGCATCCAGGCCCTCTTCCGCAAGACCGTGGCGACAGGCATCGGCGAGTGCGCCCAGTTCCGCTTTGTGCTGAAGGACGGCAGCATCCGTTTCATGGAATCCGACGGGCGCGCCATCCGCGACGCCGACGGCAAGGTTTCCAAGGTGGTGGTGATTTCGCGTGACATCACCGAACAGAAACGCCTCGAAGCCGACCTGCGCGAACTCGCCGCCACCGACATGCTGACGGGTCTGCCCAACCGGCGGCATTTCCTCGCCCAGCTCGATCAGGAAAAAGCGCGTGTCAGCCGCGGCGAAGAACGCTGTGCGGCCGTGCTGATGATCGACATCGACCATTTCAAGCGCGTCAACGACACCCACGGTCATGCCGTCGGCGACCATGCACTGCGCCACCTCGCCGCGCTGATGCGCCAGGCGCTGCGCAAGATCGACACACTGGGGCGGATCGGCGGCGAAGAGTTTGCGCTGATACTGCCGGGTGCCGATCTGCCTGCGGCCGAGATCTTTGCCGAACGCCTGCGCAAACACGTGGCCGAATCGCCGGCGACTCACGACAAACTCAGCATCCCAATGACCATCAGCATCGGCGTCAGCAATATCCGGGCGGATGACGAGAGGGCTGAAGAAGCGCTGACGCGGGCGGACCGCGCGCTTTATCGGGCGAAGAACGACGGGCGGAATCGGGTTACAGTGGAGACTTGATCTGCAACGTCAGCGCAGTTGGGCGGCGAAGTTGCGCAGGGTTTGCTGATAAATCTCGGGGGCGTCGCTGTAGAGGCGGCTGTGGGTGCCGCCGGCAATCTCCACCCAGCGGGTATTCGCGGGTGCTGCATCGCGTAATGCGCGGCCCAGTGCGACCGGCACCGTGCGGTCGTTGCTGCCATGAATGATCAGCACCGGCGCATCGACCTTGCTGATCTTGTCAATGGAATCGAACTGCTGGGTCGAGAAGCCCGACAGCAAGGTGCCCAGTATGCCGTCGGCAGCGGCCACGTCGGGCAGCCGCGTGAAGCTTGATTCGACGATCAGTCCGCCATAATCGATGCTGTGATGCTTGTGGCTGGCCAGCTCGACGGCCACGCCGCCGCCCACGGAGTGACCGTAGATCACGCGTTTACGCGGGTCCGGCTGGCGTCGTGTGAGTTCGGTCCAGGCGACCGTGGCGTCGGCATAGATCGTCTGTTCGCTGGGGATGATGGGGCTGCTCTCGCCCCAGCCGCGATAATCGATGGCCAGTACCGAGTAGCCCGCTGCACGCAGCGCGTCGATCTTGCCGATGTTGCGGTAGAGGTTGCGAAAAGTGCCGTGCAGATAGAGCAGTGTCGGGGCCTGCGCATCGGCGTGCGGCATCCACCACATCTGCAGGCTGTCTTGCGTGCCCGTCGTTACGCCGGGCACCGGGGTGGCAAACGACAGGTCGCCCGGTCGCAATCCGCTGAAATTGGCCTGCCGCTCAGGCGTGGGCCGGTAGACCAGCTCGCGCACTTTGGCATCGAGCCAGGCGCAACCGGTCAATCCCGGCAGCAGCATGGCCATGAGGGCCAGTCCGGCATAGCGACGCAAGGTGTGTCCGGGAAATTCGGAAATTTTCAAAGTCATGCGCAGCATGGCCATGCAGTTGATGGGCCTGATCCTCGTCATTCGTTGTGGCGTTTCACCGGCGTATTGCCGATCCGCGTGGTGTAGCTACTGGTTGCCAGTTTAATGCGCGGAGCCCGCAATGTCCGGGGCAGAGTTGCCTATAATGGAAAGCCCGACTCTCCTCACTCAAGGCTCCATGCGCTACCTCCGGCTTCGTATGATCAGTTGTGTTTTGGTTTTGCTTGGATGCATTACCGTGACGGGCAACGGGTTTGCCGCGGAAAATGGGCAATGGTTGCTGCAAACGAGCGTTTACACCAAACACTTTCACCCCAATCCCGAACACAACAACCACCAGAATCTGTTGGGACTGGAGTACCAGCGGGCGGATCAGTGGGTTGTGGGCGCGTCTGCATTCGATAATTCTTTCGGGCAGCCTACACAGTATGTTTATTTTGGCAAGCTGTTCCGGCCGCTGGAGTCCGCGCCGTTGCTGCACGTCAAACTCACGGGCGGGTTGCTCCACGGTTACAAGGACCAGTATCGCGACAAGATTCCCTTGAATTCACGGGGCGTCGCGCCGGTGCTCATCCCCGCGATCGGATTGTCCGGCAAGCATGTCAGCGGCGAGGTCAATTTCTTCGGCTTTGCCGGGGTGATCGTTACCATGGGCGTACTGTTCTAAGCGGCCTGCAGGCCGCGTTGGAACGACACGCTAGGATGCAGCCATGACTGAATTCACCATCCCCTCGCGCAAGCTGACCCATTACGGTGTGCGCCGTCTGATCGACGCCGCCGTCGATAAAGCCACGGCCATGGGGGTGCCGGTGGGCATAGCCATCGCGGGTGATGGCGCGCGCATCGTCGGTTATCTACTGATGGACGGGGCGCGGCCACTGGCGCAGGAATCGGCTTCGGCCAAGGCCATGACGGCAGCCAGCCACCGCATGCCTACGCACAAGATTCCGTACGATGTGGGCATGGCGCTGTCGGTGACCACGCAAGGCAAGGTGATGCCACTGCGTGGTGGCCTGCCTATCGTGTTCGACGGTTATTGCGTGGGCGGCATCGGCTGCGGCTCGGGGACCAGCGAGCAGGATGAAATCATCGCGCGCGCTGCACTTGCCGCGGTGGGTGCGGAGAATCCGCCGGAGTAAGCGTGTCAATTGAGTGTGGTGAAATAAGTGCGGCGCAGTGCGTGCCACGCAATTGCGCAATCGATTATTCTTGAAAGGCAGTTTATGAAATTCGGCCGCTTCCAACACCAGGACCGCGCCTTCTTCGGACTCGTCGAAGACAATCAGGTCGTTGAACTCGACGGCTCGCCGTTTGGGCATTACAAGGTCACCACCAACTTGCATGCGCTGTCCGCCCTCAAGACCCTGATTCCGGTCGAGCCGCGCAATTTCTACTGCGCGGGGCTGAATTACGCGGCTCATATTGAATGGGCAGCCAAGCGCAAGGGCCTGCCGGTGAAAATGCCGGAGAAGGCCGACATCGGTTACCGGTCCAACAACGCGCTGGCGGCCACTAACGAAGCCATCGTAATTCCCGCTGATTCCATCGGCCCGGTGCAGTTCGAGGGTGAACTGGTTGCGGTGGTCGGCACGACCGCGAAAAACTTGACCGAAGAAAATGCGCTGTCGTGCATCCTTGGTTACACGCTGGGCAATGACGTCAGCGATCGCGGCTGGCAGAAATCCGACCGCACGCTGTGGCGCGCGAAGAACTGCGATACCTGGAAACCGATGGGGCCGTTCATCGCCACCGGCCTTGATCCGATGAACCTCGACATCGAGATCCACATCAACGGCCAACGTGTCGCCGGCTACAACACCAGCAAGATGATTTTTTCAGCGCAGCACTACATCGCCAACATCACCAAGTACATGACGCTGCATCCGGGTGATGTGATCTGGCTGGGCACCGATGACGCCACCGAACCGGATCTCAAGGACGGCGACGTGTGCGAGATCATGCAGAAGGATATTGGTGTGTTGCGCAGCCCGGTACAGCGGGGCTAGGCGTAGAGTAAACGTAAGTAATTGATTATATTGATATATTTGTGGTTTCCGGGTGTGGCAGGCAGACTTTGCCATGCTTGCTGATGCCCGGTACTGAGCGGCCGTCGCCGGCTCAGCGTTATAAATAGATAAAGATGGTCTGCAGGATTGTTTGCCGCCGCGCCGCATGATGCGCGGCAGTTTTTTTAGTGCCATCGATTAGGGTGGCCCATTGCATGGGGAGTGGTAACCGATGAGCAAGCCTGTCTGTCTGCTGTGGCTGGATGATTTCGATTTCTACAAGACTGCGCTGGCCCGCGCGGGGCTCACGGACCGTTTTGAACTGCATTACGTGAAGCGCGACGCGAAGCCGCCTGCAGAGATCATCCCGCGGGTGGAAGTGCTGGCCGGCTGGAATCATGGCGGCCACCTCGCGCACATGCCGAAGCTGCGCTGGGTGCAGGCGATGACCGCGGGGGTGGAAGCCTGGCTGGACGCGCCCGGCCTGCGTGACGACGTGACCCTCTGTTGTGCCCGCGGCTCACATCGCAACTCGATGTCCGAGAACATCCTCGGCGCATTGTTCCACTTGACCAAACCTTATATGGCGGTTGCGCTCGACCAGAAGGAAAGCCGCTGGACGCGACGCCAGTCGCCGCTGCTGGCAGGCCAGACGCTGGGCATCCTCGGCCTTGGCGCGATCGGACAGGAACTGGCGCGCAAGGCCGCTGCGCTGGAAATGCGCGTGATCGGCACCCGGCGTACACCCGAGCCGGTGCCGCATGTGGCGCAGGTGTATGCCGGTGCACAGACTGACGAAGTGCTACGCCAGTCGGATTTTGTAGTGCTGCTGATGCCGGCGACGGCGGAGACCGACAACTTCATCAACACCGCACGTTTGAAAGCGATGAAACCCACGGCCTGGCTGCTCAACTTTGCCCGCGGCCCGCTGATCGTGGATAAAGACCTCATCGCCGCGGTGAACAACAAGACCATCGCCGGTGCCGTGCTTGATGTCTTCCGCGAGGAGCCACTGCCGGCAACAGATCCCTTCTGGAAAACGGAAGGCATCCTCGTGTTGCCGCATATCGGTGGCGGCCATGCTGGCCGCGGCGGCGTGGTGGCCGACATCTTTGTAGAAAATGCGCGGCGCTTTCTGGCCGGCGAATCCTTTGCGACCGAGGTGGATCGGGCGCGCGGGTACTAGCGCGGCTTTCATGGCCGGTTTGCAGGCGTGCGAAACCGGTCGTTGGTTTTTCAAAGCTGAGTGGCTGGCTGCAGGCACGGGCAGCGCCGTGACTTTATTTCAGGGCGCTGCTGGTCGCGTTGCAACCAGGTAAGTTCTGATTGCGAGCGCCGCAGATTTCAAGCGTGTACCGAGAATGCTGCTTTATTCCAGTTTGATTCCCGCCGTTTTAACCACTTTGGCCCACTTCTCGATTTCAGATTTGACGAAGCGACCCCATTCCTCTGGTGACGTGGTCTGAATTTCAACCCCGGTGGCCGCCAGTTTTTCGATAACGTCCGGCAGCGCGAGCGCGCGTTTGATCTCGGTGTTTAATTTGCTGACTGCCGTGGCGGGTGTTTTTGCCGTGGTGAACATGCCTTGCCAGTCGAGTACCGAGAAACCGGGGATGCCAGCTTCGGAAACCGTTGGCACTTCAGGAGCGGCGGGTGAGCGCTTGGGTGCCGTGACGGCCAGCGCCCGGAGTTTGCCGCTGCGCACGAACGGAATGGATGACGGCATGCTGGCAAAGCTGCCTGATATCTGCCCGCCGACCAGATCTATCATTGCAGGTCCGCCGCCCTTGTAGGGCACATGTACGACATCCACCTTGGCGAGTATCTTGAATAGTGCAACGGCCATGTGCGGTGCGCCGCCGGTACCGCTGGAGCCGAACGCCAGTTTACCGGGACTGGCTTTGGCGAGCGCGATCAGCTCCTTGACGTTGGCGGCGGGCACGCTGGGATGCACCACCAGCAGATTGCTCACGTTGCCGGTGTAAGTGATAGGCGCGAAATCCTTGACGATGTCGTAAGGCATTTTGTAGAGACTGGCATTAATCGCCATCGGCCCTATGCTCGACAACAGTAAGGTATGACCGTCAGGCGCGGCTTTCGAGACCAGCTCGGCGCCGATCATGCCGTTTGCGCCCGGCCGATTGTCGACCACCACTTGCTGACCTATCGTGGTGGACAGTTTCTGGGCGACGACGCGTGCCACTAGATCGGTGCTGCCGCCGGGGGCAAAGCCAATGATTAAACGTAGTGGCCGTGTGGGAAAATCTTGCGCCATTGCCGGCGCGCAAGCGCACAGTATTCCCCCAAACATCGCCAGAGTTGTCATTTTTTTCATGGGTATTCTCCTACAGTGATCCAATAGAATTTGGTTGCAAAATGGTTACAAAATCTAGCGCGAACATGTGTGCACGCTATGCTACTGTTCGCGGCATTGTCAATAACATTTCTATGGCCAATCAACCCCAACTAACTTTCTGGAGCAATTGTCCATGAGTGCATGGCGTAATCCGAACGCAGTGTCATTCGCGCAGGCAGTCGACCAGTTTGTCTCGGGAAAAGATACGCCCCGCGATTTTCTAGAGCGTTGCATAGCCAATATTGAGCAGAAGGAAAAGCAGGTCAAAGCGTTTGTCACGCTGAATCTCGACGTCGCGCGCAAAGCGGCCGATGCCTCCGGTAAACGATATGAAGCCGGTCGGCCGCTCTCGATGGTCGACGGCTGCCCGGTAGGTATCAAGGACATCATGGGCACGAACGACATGCCCACGCAGATGAACAGTCCCGTATTCAAGGATTGGAATTCCGGGCAGGATGCTGCTTGTGTCTATGCGCTGCGACGCGGCGGTGCGATCATCCTCGGCAAGACGGTTACCACCGAGTTCGCGATTGGCTATTCGGGCCCGACTACCAATCCGTTTGATCAGGCGCGCACGCCCGGCGGTTCCTCGAGCGGTACGGCCGCCGCGGTTGGTGCGGGCATGATACCCGCCGGGTTGGGCACCCAGACTCAGGGCTCCACGCTGCGACCGGCGTCGTACTGCGGTGCCGTGGGTTTCAAGCCGACGCTTGGTGCGCTGAATATGGCTGGGGTACACCCGCTGTCGGCGACCAATGATCATCTTGGTGTCATTGGCGCCACGCTGGATGATGTCTGGCGCGTGGCTTCGCAGATTTCGCTCGGCGTCGGCAGCCCCGGATTTGGTTTCCTTGATGGTGCTGCTGACGGTCTGCCGGCCCCGGTAAAGCCCCGCAAACTCATTCGACTTTACACGCGTGGCTGGAAAGAAACCGACGCGGCCACGAAGGCTGCATTCGAAGGCACACAACAGTCACTGCGAACCGCGGGTGTCGAAGTGGTCAGCAAGTCTGACGATGGGCGGATTGCGGCATTTGAGGAAGCGATGGAGCGAGACATCGACAGTGCCCTGGATATTGTCGCGTATGAAATGCAGTGGCCGTTTCGGGATTATGTTGCGCGTCATGGCGACGCTATCGGCGAGAGAATCCGAGGGCTGATGGTGCGCGCAGACCAGATCATGCCGTCGGATTACCTGAACCTGCTTGAGAAGCGTCGTGCCATACGGGCGCACGCAACGGAGTTGGTGCAGGCGATCGGCGCCGATGCTTATGTCACGCTGGCTGCTTCGAGTACGGCACCCAAGGGTCTCGAGCACAGCGGTAGCCGCAGCTTCATAGTGCCGGGATCGTGGTTGGGGTTTCCGGCGTTTGCATTGCCGATCATGCAGGTTGATGGTTTGCCGCTGGGCTTGCAGTTGCTGGGCCTGGAGCGGCAGGACGGGCGGTTGTGCGCGCACGCACACTGGATGATGCAGGAGTTCCTGGGCGGTTGATCTGCGTAAAGCCAGGACCGGGGTGGTCTTGGATAATATTCCGCTGTCGCCAGACCGCATAAGATTCGTTGATCGTGGATGATGATTGCGTTGCCTCGGTGAAAAAATAAAACGTTCACCGTTGCCGCGCATTCCTTCTGGAAAACGGAAGACATACTCGTGTTGCCGCATATTGGTGGCGGCCATGCCCACCGCGGCGCTGTGGTGGGCCGACATCTTTGCGGAAAACTTGCGGCGTTAGCTGGCGGGTGAGTTCTTTGCGACTGCGGTGGATCGCAAGCGCGGTTACTAAAAGCAAGTGATAAGCGCGGTTGCCCGCTCGTGGCGCCCCGCACGAGACATTATTGTAAATGGTTGATTATATTCATTATTTTGTAATTCCCCGCAAGGAGAGCAATGACAGCGCACGGCCTTTGTCGGCCCTGCGCACATGCCAGCCGCACAGGTTTTTTCCGAGCTTGTTGCATGAGGGGCCACTTGATACTCTTCGTGGCGACCTACCAACAAAACAAATAAACCACACTGGCCGGAGGAGAAGATGAAACGATTTTCTGCAGGAATTCGTGGCGTTTTTCTGATGTTGATGCTGGGCAGTTTTGTGGCGGGCGTCGCGCACGCGCAAAACTATCCCTCCAAACCCATCCGCATGATCATCGCGCTCGCGCCGGGTGGTGGTGTCGATACCACCGGCCGCTTCATCGCGTCCAAGTTGAACGAAGCCTGGGGCCAGTCGGTAGTCGCGGACAACCGCCCCGGTGCCGGCGGCACGATTGCGGCGGAACTCGTTGCCACCGCGCCGGCTGATGGGTACACCCTGTTGATGACCTCGGCGGGGATCAGCATCACGCCGAGCCTCATGCAACTGAAATACGACGCGCGCACCGATCTGCTGCCGGTGACGCAGGCGGTGGTGTCGCCCGGCGTATTGGTGGTACATCCGTCGCTGCCGGTGAAAAGCGTCAAGGAGCTGATCGCCTTTGCCAAAAAGCGGCCGAACGAATTGTTCTTTTCCTCTTCGGGCCTGGGTTCGGCGCAGCACCTGACACAGGAGTTGTTTGCGCAGATGACCGATCTGAAGATGACGCATGTGCCGTACAAAGGCACATCCCCCAGTGTCAACGACGTGATCGCCGGTCGTATTTCGCTGACAGTCGCCAGCGTGATTTCAACCCGGCCGTTTTTCACCACTGGCAGGCTGCGCGCGCTGGCGGTGGTCGGACCCCAGCGCACACCCGCGCTGCCCGAAATGCCGACCATCGCCGAATCCGGCGTGCCTGGCTTCGGTGTTGAAAACTGGTATGCGTTGTTCCTGCCCGGCAAGACCGACAAAGCGATTGCCGTGAAGCTGCAGCAGGCCGTAACCAAGATCGTGAAGGAACCAGCGACGGACAAGCTGCTGCTGGGTCAAGGCCTGGATGCGATCGGCAGTTCGCAGGAAGATTTTGCCAAGCTGTATGCCGCAGAAATTAACACCTGGGCGAAGGTCGTGAAGTCGGTGGGCATCAAGCTCAAATAGCCGAATCGTGATTCAAGCCTGCGTCCGCAGCAGCGGGCGCAATGCCAGCAGTCCCAATGCCGGTCCTGGCGCGAGCAGCAAAAACAAATATTCGAGGGGCAGCGTGCCGGCTGCGGCATTGAGCAACTGGATGCTGCCTATGGTGATGGCGAAGCCGATGCAGTTGGCGATGGTGAGTGCAGAGCCGACGGAAGCTGTCGGCGCATGGGCGGCATTCAGCGCCGAGAATTGCGGCGAGTCGCCGACCACGACGATGCCCCAGAACATCAGGAAGGCGATCACTACTGCGGGTGGCGCCAGCAGCATCAGCGGCGAGACCAGGCAGCAGACGCCGGACGCAGCGAGTTGGCCATACGCCACAGGCGCGCTGCCGGTGCGCAAGGACAGCAGCCCGCCGGCCGCACACCCCAGCGCGCCGACTGCAATCACCATGAACGACCGCAGCGGCACATTAAATTCCGTTGCGCGTGCGGCGATGATCACCGGCACAAAAGCCCAGAACGCATACAGCTCCCACATGTGGCCGAAATAACCGAAGGCTGAGGCGCGGAAGCCCTTCGATGCGAATACCGCGGCGAGTGCGCGCGGATTGAATGGCGCGCCTTTGACGAGGTGCGGACCATCGGGCACCAGCCAGTACATCAGCACGCCGCCGGCGGCGGCGAGCAGCGAGACACCGATCAGCACGGATGCCCACGGCCATGACTGGCCCAGGCTTTTGAGCAGATGCGGAAACGCAGTGCCCAGCACCAATGCACCGACCAGAAACCCCAGCGCATTGCCCAGCCCCGTGCGGTACCAGCCTGCGGCAATTTTCATGCCCACCGGATAAATGCCGGCGAGAAAGAAACCGGTGGCGAATCTGCAAACCAGCAGCGGCGTGAGACCGCCGTCGACGCCGAGTACGCCCAGATTGGCGGCAGCACCCGCCAGTGAACACAGCAAAAACACCAGCCGCGGCGAATGGCGATCAGCAATGGCAAGGAAGGCGAACACCAGCGTGCCGCAGATGAATCCGAGTTGTACCGCAGAGGTGACATAACCCAGCGCCTCGGGTGCGAGACCCCACTCGCGCTGCAGGTCGCCGAGTACGGCGTTGCCGGCGAACCACAATGAGGTGCCCGCAAACTGCGATGCGACGATGACCGGCAGGATATGCCCCGGGCGATGGTTCATGTTCTGGTCGTCTTCCGGTTTGGTCTGGCCAGCGACGATAACATGTGGTTTTCAGGGCCGGCAAAACTGTGGACTTGCGCTACCGCGGCAAGTGGAATGGCGCTAGACTGGTTTTTCCCAAGACCGAATTCACAGGAGTCCGACCATGGAAATCGCCGCTGACAAATATCTGTATTTCACCCAGCCCGGATGAAGTAGCTGCCTCAGAACGAAAGAGTTTCTTTCGAAAAACGGAGTGGATATGGTCGTGATCGATGTGCTCAACGACCCCGATGGCCGCGAGTATTTGCTGAGCAAGTACGGTATGCGCAAGGTGCCGGTGCTGGCGAAGGGAGACCAGTTCGCTTTCGGCCAGATGCTGGACCCCTTTGCAAAGTTTGCCGGCCTGCCGATGCCGGGTGCGGACGGGCTGACGCCGGAGCAGCTCTACAAAAAGTACGAAATCGTGTTCGCTGCCGCGCAGCGCTTTGCACGGCAGTTTCCCGCGGACCGGTTCCGCGAGCGCGTGATTTCACATCGCGAGCGCGAGATCCGCACGCTGTGTTACCACGTGTTTCGCATCGGCGAATCCTTTCTGGAAACCTGGGATGGTGCGGAATACTCGGTGAAAATTGCCGACAACGAGCCGCCCGATGAAATGCAGACGGGTGATGACATCGCGCGTTACGGCGCTGCCGTGTGGCAGCGCTACGAAGCGTGGTGGCACGGGCTGGACGACCGCGCGCTGTCGCGGGTGCTCAAGACCTATTTCGGCGATACCGTCGCGCGCAAGGTGTTTGAACGCGCCACCTGGCATTCGGCGCAGCATTGCCGGCAACTGGTTGCGGTGCTCGAGCGCATGGAGATTGCGGCCGACGGCCCGCTCACCCCTGCTGATCTTGCCGGACTGCCGTTGCCGGAACGGTTGTGGGAGTGAGGCGGCGATTGTGCTGTTGGCGTTGCGATCAACCGGCTTTTTTGTAACCCGCCTTTTCGTATTTCTCAACGCATTCCTTGATCGTCACATCGCGCGCGACCACACCGAACAACAGTGTGGTCGCCTGGGATACGTCGCAGGTGACGGTTTCGCCTTCGGTATTTTTCAGTTCAACAACCTGGCCGCTACAGGCGCCCAGCAGCAACAGTGCAATGAGCGGCAGCAAAAATTTTGAGCGATGCATACAGTGATCCTGTTCATGACCGTTTTCCGGCACCGCGATGATACGGGGCGATCGGGAGTGGCGCAGAGTGCGGCTGGCAGCGTATGCGCCGCACACGGGAAATGTTGTAAGTAATTTATTATAAACAACAAATTATCAACTGTGGGGGCGACATGAATCATCCGGCAGATTCGATGCGGTGGTGTGCAGTTGCAGTTTTGGCGTTGTTGATCGCGGCCGTCGTGCCGGCGCACGCGCGGCCGGTGCTGGAGCAGGTTGGCGAATTCACCGTGCCCGATGCCAACCAGGGCGTGGGTGTGGATGAACATCATTTCTATGCCGTCAACAACCGCGTCATCGGCAAGTACAACAAGAAGACCGGCGCGCTGGTAAAAAAATGGCAGGGTGAAAAGGACGGCGCGATTTCGCATCTGGACAGCGCGATGGTGATGGATGGAAAAATCTACGCTGCGCATTCCAATTATCCACAATGGCCGATGACCAGTTCGGTGGAGATATTCGAGGCCGACACCATGGCGCATGTAGGGACGCACAGCTTCGGCATACGCTGGGGTTCGCTGACGTGGATGGACTGGCATGACGGCCACTGGTGGATGACTTTCGCCAATTACGACCGACTGCTCGGGCCGGGCAAGACGCCGTACGGGCACAAGGCGAACACCGTGATGGTAAAGTTCACGCGTGATTTTCGTCCCGTGGAATCGTGGACGCTGCCCAAGGCGCTGCTCGACAAGTTCGAAGACATGAGCAACTCCGGCGGCTCCTGGGGGCCCGATGGCTACCTGTATCTCACCGGGCATGATCCCGCCGAGCTTTATCGCATGCGTTTGCCCAAGGCAGGATCGGTGCTTGAGGTGGTCGATGTGATTCCGATGAACATCCGCGGGCAGGGTATAGCCTGGGACCGGTCACAGCACGACGTCATCTACGGCATCATCCGTGCGACCGCCGCGGAGCGGAAAGCTGGTGGCAGCCACAAGGTGACGGTGTTCAGGCTGGTCGAGCAGCCCTGAGTATCGGGCGTCGTGTTTTGCAATTTCCGGCTTAAGGAAAGCAAATGAAAAGCAGTGCAAGTACGCAATACGCCGCGCTATGGCCGCGCGGTCCGCGCCAGGCGAAAGTAAAGCCCCTGGCGAAACGGCTGGATACCCTCGAAGGCAAAACGATAGCCTGGGTCTGGGACTATGTGTTCCGCGGCAACGAGGTGTTCGAGCAGTTGGAGGCGAGCCTGAGCGAGCGTTATCCCGGCGTGAAGTTTCTGAATTACAGCGAGTTCGGTAATACCCACGGCGGTGATGAACGCGAAGTTGTTGCGGCATTGCCTGCGAAACTCAAGGCGTTGGGGGCCGACGCTGTCGTCTCCGGTATGGGTTGTTGAGGCAGCTGCACGCCCGCCGTGTTGCGGGCCAGTGTGGCGGCTGAAGCGGCGGGCATCCCGTCGTCGACGCTGGTGTGTGAGAGTTTCATGACGTTGGCGAAAGCGGCGTCGCAGGGCTTGGGTTATCCGAATGCGGCAGTGGCGCCGGTGCGCGGCCATCCCGGACTGCAGAGCAAGGAAGTGCTGCAGCAGAATGTGCGCGAACTGACGCTTGAAGGTGTGATCAACAATCTGCTGAAAATGCCGGCGGCAAAAACCGTCGGCGGCGAACCTGGCGCACGCGATATCGTGTGCAGCGGCAGTTTCGAGGACGTGAACGAATATTTCCTCGCTCATGAATTGTCAGACGGCCTGCCCATCGTGCCGCCGACCGTGGAAAAAGTGGAAGCATTCCTGCGTTACACCGAACGCCAGTCCGACGACGTACTGGGCGTACTGCTGCCCGACAACCGCGCGGCGACGGTGTGGAGCGTTGCCGTAAACGGCGTGATGGCAGGCTGCCGGCCTGAATACATGCCGGTGCTGATCGCTGCAGTCGAAGCCATGGCGGACCATGATTACGGCGTTGAACACAGCGGCAACACGCCCGGCGGTGACAATCTGATGGTGCTGAACGGCCCGATCATCAAGGAACTGGAATTTAATTACACGCAGGGCGTGATGCGCGACGGTTTCCAGGCCAACACCACGGTGGGCCGGTTCTGGCGGCTGTATTTGCGCAACGTCGCCGGTTTCCTGCCACACAAGAATGACAAAGCGACCTTCGGCAACACCTGGCGGGTGGTGGTCGCGGAGAACGAAGACGTGGCTGCAAAAATAGGCTGGCCACCGAACTGTGCGGATTATGGTTTTGCCGCGGGCACCAATGCCTTGTCGGTTGGCCGCTACACCGGCGGCAATCACATCTCGTCGGTATCGGGCGCTACACCCGAAGCGCTGCTACCGTACATCGCTGATGCAGTGGTGAACCAGTACTCGTGGCAGATCATGTTCTCGGTGGGGCAGGGTTACGATACGTTGCGGCCATTGCTGCTGCTGTCCCCGATCATTGCCGAGACCATAGCTGCTGGCGGCTGGTCGAAACAGAAATTCCGCGAAGCATTGTTCGCGCGGGCGCGCATGCCGGCGCGGCGCTTTGAAAGCATCCTCCGCGACTGGACGCAGAAACCGACCTGGAATCTCAAGGAAGAACACGCGGCTGGACGCATCCCGAAAATATTCCACGAGTCTGACGATCCCGAACGGCTGGTGCCGCTGGTCTGGCGGCCGGAAGACTTCCAGGTTGTCATCACCGGCGATCTCGGCCGCAACAGTGTTTATGTGTTCGCGCACAACGGTGTTCTGGGTTTTCCGGTGGGCAAGGAAATCAAACTGCTGCCGGACTGGAAGTCGTTGCTTGGTAAAACCGCCAAGCCTGCATGAAAACCGGCGGATCGGAGACGACATCGATCCGCGCAATTTTGTAATGCATTTCTGGATCGTACTGTTTACAACTTGAGAGGGGAAAACCGGATGAACGCGCAGCGGATTTCTGGCATTGCTGTTATTGCTGTTTCGTTGTTGGTGGCGGTTGCGACATGGGGCGTAGGGCAGGCGCTTGCTCAAAATTACCCCAGCAAGCCCGTTTCCTTCATCGTTCCGTACGGCCCGGGTACTGGCAACGACATCATTGCGCGCATAGTCTCGAACAAGGTGGGAGAGAACTGGAGCCAACCCATAGTCGTGGAAAACCGCTCGGGCGCTGCCGGTGCCATAGGCACTGAATTGGTTGCCAAGGCGCAGCCGGACGGCCATACGATCCTCATTGCCAGCACCAGTCAGCTCATCAATCCGTTCATTTCCAAAGTGCGCTACGACTTGCTGAGGGATTTCACACCCGTGGTGGTGCCGGGCACGCTGCCTTATCTGTTGGCTGTGCCCAAAGCCTCACCCGCCACGTCCATCCGGGATCTGGTGGCGCAGGCCAAAGCCATGCCCGGTAAATTCAACTACGCCGGTACGTTCGGTTCGGTCTCGCACTTCATGGGGGAAATGCTCAAAACCGCGGGCGGCATAGACATTGCGCTGATTACCTACAAAGGGACGCCCGACGCGATTGCCGACGTGATCGGGAACCGGGTCCAGATCTGGTTCACGACCATGGCAACTGGCACTCCACTGGCCAAAGCGGACAAGGTCAAGGTGTTGGCTGTCGCCGGCAATAAACGCGCTGCCGTGCTGCCAGACGTGCCAACCATGAACGAGGCGGGGTTCCCCACGCTGGACGTCAGTGCCACGTTTTATATCCTGGCGCCGGCGGCAACACCCAGGCCGGTGATAGCCGTATTGAATCGCGAAATGGTCAAGGCACTGGGCGCGGGGGATGTGAAAGACAAACTTGCGGCGGCGGGCGTTGAACTCAACAGCACCACACCGGAAGAAGCCAGTGCACTACTCAAGACGCAGGTTGCGGGCTGGGGCAAGGTAGTCAAGGAATCCGGCGTTGAAATGAAGTAGAAATAATGCAGCAGGTACGCGGGGAAGCAGGCCGCAGTAATTTCAATGTGAAGCAGTGTGGTGCACTGGTAAATAAATTTACCAGTGATTCGGAGAGAAATGTCTGCTGATGAAGGAGTTTTCCGTGAATGAACTTTTGCCCCGCGCACAGCGGGTGATTACGTTACTGAGTGCGCGCAAAGAGATGATCGCGGTGGCTGAATCATCGGCGGGCGGGTTGATCAATGCCGCGCTGCTGGCGGTGCCCGGTGCTTCCGCCTGCTGTCGTGGCGGTCTCGTCGTTTATACCTATGAAATTCGTCGCGCGCTCCTCGGTATCAGTGATGACGAAATGCGCGGCATGACGCCCTCTACCGAACAGTACGCGCTGTTGGCCGCAAAGCGTACCCGTGAGCGTGTGGCATGCGACTGGGCGCTTGCTGAAACGGGCGCAGCGGGTCCTACTGGCAGCCGTTACGGTTTTCCGGCGGGTCACGCCTGTTTCGCAGTGGTGGGTCCGGGTGTAGAGCGGTTGCTCACGCTGGAGACCGGCAGCAGCGACCGTGTGGCCAACATGCATGCCTTTACCGCGGCAGCGCTGGATCTGCTGGTCGAGGTTGTTGCTGTGACGCCGGCATGAGCAGTGCGCGACATGGCGTGTGGCTGGCTGCAGTCTCAGCGCTGCGCGGAGTCCTTGGCCAGCACCATGACTGCCAGCGTCATCCCGGGCACCAGGATTAAGTATTAGCCAAGGATTTAGCGAGTGGTCAGCGGGTATCCTGTGTTCTGCAAATCATCTAGGTAATCAGTGGAAACATCGGTGATTCTTGCGCTGCTGGGCGCCGCTTTGCTGCATGCGGCCTGGCATGCGCTGATCAAGAACAGCGGGGACCAGCTGATCGGACTGGCCGGGATGAATGTCTTCAGCAGCTTCGTCGCACTGGTCGCACTGCCTTTCGTCGCCATACCCGATGGCCGTGTATGGCAGGTCCTGATCCTGTCGGTTGCACTCCACAACGGCTACAAGATCGGCCTCGCCCGGATATATCGTCATGGTGAATTGAGCCAGGCCTATCCGCTGGCCAGAGGTTTTAGTCCTATCCTGGTCACTGTGATTGCTTTTTTTGCGCTGGGCGAATTGCCGGCCTTGTTTCAGCTGCTGGGCGTGTTGTTGATCTGCGGCGGCATACTTGCGATGCGGTTGGATGACCAGGCATTCAGGCCCGGCATGACGTTATTGTCAGCCGCATTTCTCACTGGGCTCATGGTTGCTGCCTATACCGTGCTTGATGCCTATGGCGCGCGCTTGAGCGGCGACTGGCTGTCGTTTCTGGTCTGGCTGATGTTTCTGGATGGGCTGGCGTTTGTCGGCCTGATATCCGTGCTCCGCGGCAGGACGTTGTGGTCGACTGTTGCGCGCGAATGGCGTGTGACGCTGATTTCTGGAATGCTCGGCGTCAGTGCTTTTTCAATTTTTCTGTGGGCGCTCAGCAAAGGGCTGACTGGCGGCGTTGCGGCACTGAGGGAGACCAGCGTACTGTTTGCCAGCATGATCGGGATATTGATTTATAAAGAGCGATGGTCCGCGCAGAAACTGACCGGCGTACTGTTGATTACGCTGGGCATCATGACTTTCACCTTACAAGCCTGAGTATTCAATGACCGATCGCGCACCCCGGCATTTTCCGCCCCTGCCACTGAAGGCCAACTTTCTCTTCCCGGTCGAATTTATTGCGGCTGCCATATTGCATACGGCAGATGGTCGTTATCTGTTGCAGTTGCGGGATGACAAGCAAGGACTGCCGTTGCGCAATCACTGGGCCTTGTTCGGCGGTGGTGTGGAAGAGGGCGAGGATTGGCGGCAGGCGGTATTGCGGGAAATCAAGGAAGAGCTGGTGTATGAAGCCCGCAATTGCAACTGGTATCACGAATTTATTTATGTGTTGCCGAGAACTCGCAACAGGGTCGTGCGCAAGGCTTTTTACCTGATCAACATCGAGGCTGAAGACGTGGCCGGCATGACGTTATGCGAAGGTTCGGACATGAAGCTGATGACCGTGGACGCCTTGCTGCAGTTGCCGAATATTGCACCCTGGGATCTGGGTGTCGTGATGATGCATGCGCGGCAACAATCTATTTTTCCGGACGAATAGAGACGACCAGACCCGTGGTCTGGCAACGGATGCGCGTACAATCCGTGCCATGCAGTGTTTTAGACCGAAAGTCGTAGTCTTATACGCCATGATCGCGTTACTGCTGGGCGGCTGTGCACAACCGGCGCCGGTGATGCGACCGCCACCGCCGGACCTGATCCATAAAATCGAACTCCCGCCGGTGGTGTCGCCCGAGATCGGGGCGGATGCGGACGATCCGATGGTCGACGTCAAAAGCGACAAAATGCTGCCGCCTCTGAGTGGAGAGGTCGAGCAGATCGATTGCAAAATCGGCGTCGAGGATTTACACGCGCGTATGGCGCTGGAGGCGCGCGGCGGACAGATCGCCAGCTTTGCGTATTACAGCAAGTGGCGGCCGCGTACCTGTTCGTTGGAAATGCGGCGCGATGATCCCGAAACTAAATGGCGCTGGACGGCAGACGGAGCGATCCGGGTGCAGACACCGCACGGCATGTACCTCATCCGCGTCCTGTCTCATGCCTATGAGTTCGAATTCCTGCACGTGGAACGTCAGCCATATTGCGGCATGGACGGCTATACCAATGGCACCATGACCATCAAGCGCTACCAAAAAATTCCGGAGTGTTCCGTTGCAGGATTGTTGGACCGCGATGTGGAAGTCGATGTGCTGCCCCAGTCAAACGAGCAAAATGTTGTTCATATCGAGCGCGTAAACTAAAATAAAAAAATAAATGCGCCATCGTAAGGTGAGCTCGGCAGCAGCAGTTCGGGATGATCGGGATGCCGGTCGCGCGGCAGCGATTTGTGGTCATCCAGCTCGCCGAAGCGGCGGCTGAACTCGATGTGTTGTTCGTGGCTGATGTTCTGATTGCGCAAAAGCAGGATGCCGTGATCAAGAACGACGCGATGATTTTCGCCGAAGGTGCTTTCGCTCATCGGTTTCGCAATGTCGACGTCACAAATTGTGGCGCCCAGCGCTTTAGACCGGCGGCGAAGTTTTACGGCCATGGTGTTCTCCTCCTGCAGTAGTAGCGCCCGGTTAAACGCGCTGCTGCTACACACAAAGCGGCTGTTATGATCAGTGGGTCTGCGTTTCGTGATGTGGACCATCCCGCGCAGTAATTTTTAACGTCGTGCAGAAGCTGTCGCCATGCCTGAAAAAAAGTTGACCGGCAAGATTGATCCCGCGCGCATTGTGATGCGCGACATTCCGCGTCCCGGAAAAACCGTGATTAATGCGTTTCTTGCGCTGACCGATCTTGCGGGAACGGTGTCGGATGCGATGGACGAACTGGGCATCCACGGTGCGATACCCGCAGCCACGCTGCAGCCGATGCTGCCCGGTGCGCGTATGGTCGGGCCGGTGATGACGGTGCGCAACATCATGCAGTCGGTGCCGCCGACGCTGGGTGCGATGGAACGCAAATCAAAGCAGGCCGACATCGAGGCGCATAACCTAGCGCAGCCCGGTGACGTGCTGGTGATCGAAGGTGTGGTGGGCATTTCCAGCCTTGGTGGAAATTCGGCTAACATCGGCAAACGCCAGGGCGAGGCCGGCGCCATCGTTGACGGCGCGACACGCGACATTTCCACTGCTCGCAGCATCGGTTACCCGATCTGGGCGCGCGGCGTGAGCCTGATGACCGGCAAATGGCGCGTTGAAACTGTGGCGATCAACGGGCCGGTGCAGATTTGCGGTGTGCCGGTGCACGCTGGTGATCTGGTTGTTGCCGACGACAACGGCGTGTGTTTTATTCCGCTTGCTCGCGTGGATGAAGTACTGGCACGGGCGCAGGCGCTGTCGGCCGGCGAGGAAGAACGCAATCGGGACGTCGCTGCGGGAATGAGCGTGGTCGAGGTTGCGAACAAGGCTTATTTCAGAAAAATAAACGGGAAATGAAGAGCGAGAGCGCTGCCCGTACTGTCGAGGAGAACTGCATGAACAATCCAGAAATCATTCCGACCGGCAAAGGCTGCGGCGCCGAAGTGCGCGGCATTGATATGGCCGGGTTGGATCCGCTCACCGTATCCACGTTGCAGCAGGCCCTGCTCGAGCATCTGGTGGTGTTCGTGCGCGGCCAGTCGATTTCCGATCCGCAGTTGATCGCACTCGGCAAAACCTTCGGTGCCCTGGAACCGCCGGGCATGAGCGTCATCGGCAAGCCGTACATCGACGCCTATCCGGACATCCTGGTGATTTCCAATCTGGAGGCTGACGGCCAGCCACTGGGTAATCTCGGCGCAGGGGAGGCAATCTGGCATACCGACATGTCGTACCGTGTCGTGCCGTGCACGATTGCGATTCTGCATTCGCTGGAAGCGCCGCCCGTCGGCGGCAATACCTATTTTGCCAATCAGTACATGGCCTACGATGCGCTGCCGGACGATCTGAAAAAGAAACTCGACGGCAAGATGTTGATCCACGACGAGACCTACAACAGTGGTGGCCAGCTGCGCAAAGGCTTTGAGCCGGTGACTGATCCGCGCGAAGCGCCAGGCGCGCAGCACCGTATATTCCGCACTCATCCGCTGACCAAACGCAAGGCGCTGTATCTGGGGCGCCGCCGCAATGCCTACATCATCGGCCTGCCGCTGGAAGAGAGTGAAGCGCTGCTGGACCAGTTGTGGGCGCATGCTGCGCAGCCGGAGTTTGTCTGGGGCCACGAGTGGCAGTCCGGCGATACACTGATCTGGGACAACCGCTGCCTGAATCACCGCCGTGATTCGTTCGATCCTGCCGAGCGGCGCATGATGCACCGGGTGCAGATCAGCGGCGAACGCCCGCTCTGAGTTGACCGTAATGAGCGCGCCGCACTGAGCACGCCGCACTGAGCACACATTAAAACGGCATGCGTGCTGCCTGCGCGTGCGCCGCCAAAGTCGTTTATCCTTCGACTTCCTGTTCATCCACGCATAAGGTTCATTGCCATGTATCCCAACACCCTGCTCCACATCAATGGCCAGTGGTGCGCCGCCGCTTCCGGCCGCACGCTGCCTGTCGTCAACCCGGCCAACCACAGCCAGATTGGCACCCTGGCGTATGCCGAGAAGGCCGATCTGGATCGCGCGCTGGAATCCGCTGCTGCGGGTTTCAAGGTCTGGCGCAAGGTGTCGGCCTACGAGCGCTGCAAAATCATGCGCAAGGCCGCAGCGCTGGTCCGCGAACGCGCGGAAACCATCGCGACCTACATGACCTTCGAGCAGGGCAAACCGGTGGGCGAAGCCAAGTTGGAAGTGCTGGCCGCTGCCGACATGATCGAGTGGTTTGCCGAAGAAGGCCGCCGCGCCTACGGCCGAGTGATCCCGGCGCGCGCTGAGGGCGTTTATCAACTGGTGGTGAAAGAACCGGTGGGTCCGGTCGCTGCCTTCACGCCATGGAATTTTCCGATCAACCAGGCCGTGCGCAAACTGTCGGCGGCACTGTGTACCGGCTGCTCAATCATCCTCAAGGCGCCGGAAGAAACTCCGGCCTCACCGGCGGAACTGGTGCGCGCCTTCGTCGATGCTGGCGTGCCGGCGGGTGTGATCAACCTGGTCTACGGCGACCCGGCTGAAATCTCCAGCTATCTGATCCCGCATCCGGTGATCCGCAAGATCACCTTCACCGGCTCCACTCCGGTGGGCAAGCAACTGGCGGCGATGGCAGGGCAGCACATGAAACGCGTGACCATGGAACTCGGCGGCCACGCACCGGTAATCATTTTTGATGATGCCGATATTGATATCGCCGCGAAGACCATGACGTTCATGAAATACCGCAACGCCGGCCAGGTGTGCGTGTCGCCGACGCGTTTCCTGGTACAGGAAGGCGTGTACAAAAAATTCGTCGAGAAATTTGTTGAGGGCGCCAAGGCAGTCAAGGTCGGCGATGGATTCGACAAGGACACCCAAATGGCGACGCTGGCCAATCCGCGCCGGCAAAGCGCGATGGTGGCCAATGTCGAAGATGCGAAGAAAAAAGGCGGCAAGCTGCAGACCGGCGGTTATCCGATCGGCGAAAAGGGCAATTTTTTCGAGCCGACAGTGGTGACCGAATTGTCGACTGATGCGATGTCCATGAACACGGAACCGTTTGGTCCGCTGGCCATCATCAACCCGTTCAAGACTTTTGAAGATGCCGTGGCTGAAGCCAATCGACTGCCATACGGCTTGGCCGCTTATGCGTGGACAAAATCGGCGAAGACCGCGAATGCGATTGCGGCGCAGGTCGAGACCGGCATGATGACCATCAACCATCTGGGCTTTGCATTGCCCGAGGTGCCGTTCGGTGGCGTCAAGGATTCGGGTTACGGTTCCGAAGGCGGCACTGAAGCCATCGAGCCCTACCTGGTGGGGAAATTCATCACTCAGGCAGGGCTTTGATTATAAAAAATATTAATTAAAACAGCAGCTTACGAATACTTCCGAGCGACTGCCTATTTGGTGGGTCGCTCGGTTTTTTTGTAGCGGCCGACCGGCACCAGTTCGGCGACAGTGCCGCCCGGGGCGCGGAACTTCACCGGAATGACACCGGGGTCGCTGATGATTTCGCAGCCGTAACTTTTGATCTGTGTAGTGGCTTCTTCCATGTTGTCGACTTCCACCGCGAAGTGGTGGATGCACGGGCCTTCACCGGCGGCCTTGGATTCCGCAGACTGGGTGCCGGCGTCGTATTTGATCAGTGTGAAATCAATGGTGCCGTCGGTCAGGTGGCGCGACAGGTGGTCGCGGGTTTTGCGGGTTTCAGCTTCCCAGAAGCCGAATACGTTTTCGTAAAATGCAGAGGTCTTTTCAAGGTCATCGACCTTGAGTGCGAGGTGCACGATTCGATTCATGGTGTTCTCCAACTTGGGTCCGGCAGTGCAGCCCTACAGTGCCGGGTTCGCGCATCGTGTTGCTGCGCATAAAAAACCAGTGGCTGTCGGGGAACGTTTTACGCGCCCGGCGCCCCCTTCTGCAAGGGCCATGCTACACTGCGGGCGTAGTATTATTTAATCGTTTTTATTGCCTCCCTCCCGCTTTCCGCGTCCCTCTTCCGCTTTTGCGGACCCCCTTGATTTTCCAGCTGTAATTTCTTTTATTGTTGCGCGATCCGGAATAACCACGCGCTGATTACACTGGCGTGCCGTGTTCAGGCGTGTGCCGGGTGCAGCGGTGGTGCCGCCGCCCCGGATGACGCCAACACATCCTCCTCCTCGGAGGCTGGCCCGGCTGGGGTGGGCTCCGCCAGGCGTCTGTTCAGATCGGCGAGCGCGGACTCGTCAGTGGCAAAAATATTTTCTTTGCCGATGATGGTGGTGAGCCCGGTGCGGTCGAGCACGCGCTGCACCTGCCATTTCAGTTCGCTGAGCGTCAGCACCACGCCATTCTTGCGGAAGCGGTCGCTGAGGCTGCGCAGCACTTCGATGCCGGAGGCGTCTATGTCATTGATGCCGCCGCCTGATACCAGCACATAACGCAGTTCGGGATTGCCGTGCTCGAGCCGTACCAGCGCGTCTTCAAAATAGGAGCCGGTGACAAAGTGCAGTGAGCCGTCAAAGCGCACGGCGCCGATCTGCGGAGGCAGCGGTGGCAGATCGAAGAGCCGGGCATCGCGCAACTCACCATTGGCATGCTGTCCAAGGATGGCGACCCGCGGCCGCATCATGCGGTACAGCAGCAACCCCAGTGACAGCAGGATGCCGGTGATGATGCCGTTCTGGATGTACGGCGCAAAACCCAGAGTCGCCACAAAGGTGGCGAGTGCGGCGAAACCGTCGTCCCGGTTTGCGCGCCATGCGGTGCTGATGGCGCGGAGATTTATTAGTCCAAAAACGGCAACCATGATGATGGCAGCAAGCGCCGGTTTAGGTACATGGTAGAGCAGTGAAGTGAAGAACAGCATGGTCAGCAGCACGCCCAGAGCAGCGATGACCGCGGCCATGCGGGTGCGCGCCGTGGTGTTCAGCGCCGAGCGGGAGAATGAGGCGCTGACGGGGATGGAATGGCTGAGCGCCGAAACCACCTTGGCCAGGCCTTGCGCCACCAGTTCACGGTTCTCGTCCCAGGTCTGGCGGGTTTTGATGGCTATGACCTTGGCGCTGGACGTGGCTTCCATGAAACTGATCAGCGCCAGCACGAAACCCGCTGGCAGCAGCGTCACCACGGTGGCCCAATTGCCGGTGGGCAGGGCAAAGGGCGGCAAGCCGCCGGGCACGGTACCCACAACCGCGCCGCCCATGTCGGCATAACCGATGCCGGCGCTGACGATGGTGAGTACGGTCACGGTCACCAGCACACCGGGAAAACGCGGGGAATAACGTTTGAACGCGGCCAGCATGGCGATGGCCGCAACACCGAAGGCCAGCGACACGCTGTGCGTGGCATTGAGATGCGACACAACCTGCCAGATGTCGGCAAGAAAATGTTCTGATTGGCTGGACGGTATGCCGAGCAGTGCCGGCAACTGTGACAGGCCGATGATCAGTGCTGCGGCATTGATGAACCCCATCAACACGGGATGCGAGAGGAAGTTAAGCAGCACGCCCAGGCGGACGATGCCGAAGAGGATCTGGAAGCCGCCGGCAATCAGGCCGAGCAATATGACATTGGCGATAAAGGACTGGCTGCCCTGCGCGGCGAGCGGCGCGATGCTGGCAGCCGTGAGCAATGCAGTCAGTGCGGCGGGCCCGGTGGACAGTTGCGGCAGCGAACCGATCATGGCGGCGACGATGGTCGGCAAAAAAGCGGCATACAGGCCGTAGTAAGCCGGTACGCCGGCGAGCTGGGCGTAGGCCAGGGACTGCGGAATGGCGACCAGCGTGACGGTAAGTCCGGCGATCAGGTCGTCATGGATGGTGCGGTGGCGGACGTTGAGCCAGCGTCCGAATGCGGCGTTGAATCGGGTGGTGGCCGCTTGGCGAAATGCGGCGAGGTGGCGCGCAGTATTGCCGGGTGCGCGGGCGGCGGGCGCTGAATCACGTGGCTGCCGGGATGTGATGCCGACGTTGTCAGGTGCGGGCGGACCGACGGGATCGTCGAGGCGGCGGCGCAGTTCTTCGAGGTTTCCGACGTTGGCATAAGCCAGGGCGTTGAGGCAACGCTGCAGCAGATGGGGTAAGGCGATCATTGCTCTGAGGTGTGGTTGAGGGAGATAAACCTCGCATTACCCGTGCCATATCAATTAAGCTGTTGATTATTAACATTTAATTGTGTTTTCGGATGACCCCGCCCGAGCGCTGATCGTTGCAATATGCAACTATCGATCGCGTGGAAGAGTAATTTATCTGCTATGAATGCTCATAGTTGGATGTTGCCAAAAACAGCAGCAGTGATGCAGAATGCAACAGTTAAGGGCTCTCCGCCCGCGAATGTGCCGCCATGACCCTGACCGACCGCCTGTCTGCATTACAGCCCTCACTCAGCCGCAAGATCACGCTCGGTTATTACGCGATTGCATTGCTGATCATCGTTGCGGCGACGGCGACTTTTTTTGAGTTCTCCGCGCTGGAGACCAAGGTGTCGCTGGGCGAACGCACGGCGCAACTGCTGGAAACCACCCTGGAAATCCGTCGCTACGAGCGCAATTATTTCCTGCACCGGCAGGACGCGGATTATGCGGACAACCTGCGCCAGGTTGCGCTGGCCCGTGAGCTGCTCGACCAGTATCACAGCGGTTTTGCCGCCATTGGCAGCCCGGCGGCGCTGTCACGTTTTCGAGAATTGCTGGATGTCTATGGACAGCGCATGGCAGCGTATGCAGCACTTGCGGTACGCGGTGGAGGGGTGGCTGTAGCGGAAGGCCGGGTGCGTACTGCGGGCAAGGATATGGTTGCCATAGCTGCAGATATGGCGGCCGCTGAAAAATCCGTGGTGCGCAATTCGCTGGCAACTTTCCGTACCGTGCTGGTGGTGGTGATCGCGGCGCTGGCGATACTGATATTGCTGATGAGCCGGGCGATTGCGCGCCGCATCGTGGGTCCGTTGAAGTCTATGGAATTGAGCGTGAGCGCAGTGAGTGGCGGCGCCACGGGCCTGCTCAAGGCGCCGACTGGTGACCGTGAAATTGTTTCGATCACCGATGCCTTCAACCACATGCTGCGCGAACTCGAGTTGCGGCAGAAACATCTGGTGCACACGGAGAAACTCGCCTCGATGGGGACCATGTTGTCCGGCGTTGCGCATGAACTCAACAACCCGCTGTCGAATATCTCGACGTCCTGCCAGATCCTGCTGGAAGAATGGGACGAAGCGGATGCTGCGTCCCGCAAGCAGTTGCTGCAGCAGATCGACGGCCAGTGCGAGCGGGCACGCACTATCGTGCGTTCGCTGCTGGACTTTGCGCGCAAAAGAAATTTCCGTCGCGAACGGGTCGTGTTGCGTCCGCTGCTGGAGCAGACACTGGCTTTTGTGCGCGGCGAGGTGCCGGCGCATGCTGAAATAATCTGCAACGTGCCCGATGATCTGGCGGTGGACGGCGACAGCCAGCGCCTGCAGCAGGCTTTCCTCAACCTGATCAAGAACGCGGTGCAGGTCGTGCCGGAGACAGGACGGGTGTCGATCAGCGCAGTGGCAAAACAAGCCGGTGGCGAGGCCGAACGCGATGCATCGCTGTTCTCCGGTTGCCAGTTGGACGGTTTTGTCGTGGATGTGGCGATCGCGGATAACGGGCCCGGCATTGCCCCCGACGTGCTGCCGCGTATTTATGACCCGTTTTTTACCACCAAGGACGTGGGCAAAGGCATGGGCCTGGGGCTGTTCATTACCCATGAAATCATCGAAGAACACGATGGTTGCTTGGCGGTGACCACTGGCGCCGATGCAGGAACCACCTTCCATATCCGGCTGCCTGCTGCTGGGATGCCGCAGGAGCAGATGCCATGAGCACCATCGGGAATCTGCTGATTGTTGACGATGAAGACATCGCGCTGCGCAACCTGCAGCATGTCATGGTCAAGGAAGGTTACGCTGTCACGGCAGTGGGTGAAGGTGCGAAGGCACTGGCACTGCTGGGCGAACAAAGTTTTGATGTGGTGCTGACTGATCTGCGCATGGAGCAGGTCGATGGCATGGACATACTGTGCCGCTGCCGTGAGCTGGATCCGCTGGCCGAAGTGATACTGATCACCGGCCACGCCTCAGCGGAATCCGCAGTGGCGGCGATGAAGCAAGGCGCTTTTTATTATCTGGCCAAACCCTACCGCTTTGACGAGGTGCGCAAGGTGGTTGCCGAAGCCGTGGAGAAAGTCCGACTCAAACGCGAGAATAAGGTGCTGCGGCAGCAGCTCGACGACATCAAAGGGTCGTCCAGCATAGTGACCCGGGATGCAGCGATGGAGCGCCTGCTGGAGCTCGCGCGGCAGGTTGCGCCGACGGACTGTACGGCGCTGATTTCCGGAGACAGCGGCACCGGCAAGGAATTGCTGGCGCGTTATCTCCATTATTACAGTGGGCGGCGCAACGGACCCTATGTTGCGATCAACTGCGGGGCGTTCGCGGAATCGTTGCTGGAGAACGAGCTGTTCGGCCACGAAAAGGGCGCTTACACCGGCGCCACCACAGCCAAAAAGGGACTGATTGAATCCGGTGCCGGCGGCACGCTGTTTCTCGACGAGATCACCGAAATGTCTGCGGCAATGCAGGTGAAGCTGCTGCGGGTGTTGCAGGAACGCGAAGTGCTGCGGCTGGGGGCAACGAGGCCGGTGCCCTGCGATGTGCGCATTATCGCCGCCAGCAATCGCGATGTGGCCGCAGCCGTGCGCACTGGCGCGTTGCGCAAGGACCTGTTTTACCGGCTGGACGTGGTGCGACTGCATCTGCCGCTGCTGACCGAGCGGCGCAATGACATTCCATTGCTGGCGCTGCATTTCCTGGAGAAATACTCGGCGCAAATGAAGCGCAATGTGCGAAAGATTGCACCCGAGGCTCTGGAGTTGCTGATGAACTACGCGTTCCCGGGGAATGTGCGTGAGCTCGAAAACCTGATCGCCCGCGGCACCGCCATTGCTGCCGGCGATACCATAGAGGCGACTGACCTTCCCGAACACCTGCGCAACATCGGTGTCATCACTGTGCAGAAACGCAACGGCCGGCTGCCTACTCTGGAGGAGCAGGGACTGAAATACATCAGCCGCGTGCTCGAGGAAACCGCAGGCAATCAGACCGCTGCGGCGCAGATCCTCGGCATCAACCGCGCTTCATTGTGGCGCAAGCTGAAGGGGCGGCGGGAACAGTAGCGCCACGCCTCTGCGCGATCAGGTTTTGGCGGCGATCGTCAGCCCGGCGACGTTATTGTCCTTGATGGCTTTGGCAACCAGCCCCGAAGCTTTTACATCCTCAATAAACGCGCTGAGATATTTTGCCGCCGCACTGCGGCCCTTGGGCACGCCGGCGGCCTGCTGCACGGCGGTGAAGCGCCCCTCGACGATGTGCGAGCCGGGCAATTTGGCTTGATCGGAAATCAGCCGCGGTTTGAGGCCGGCCAGTGCGTCAAATTTTTCATCGACGAAACGTTTGAAGCACAAATCGCCGCCTTTATCCTTTACGAGTTCGGCATTCTTGATGGTGCGTGTCAGATAAAGTTCGTAAGCGGCTCTTTCCGGCACGATGATGCGTATCCCTTTGCGATCCACTTCATCAACATGTTTCAGTGATGAACCGGGCGGCACCAGGTAGGTCGAGTCGATTTCGACATAGGCTGCCGTGAAATCGATTTCATTGGCGCGAGCGGGTTCGGCGCCGAGGAAGCCGACGTCCCAGACATTTTTGTTCGCGGCGTCAGCGAGCGCACCGGGATTCGGGTGTGGCACGAATTCGACGGGAATGCCCAGCCGGCGGCCGAGTTCCAGGCTGAGATCATGGGCCACGCCGGCAGGTTTTCCGCTGGCAGCATCGGTGCGGGTGAGCAGGAAGTTGCTCATGTTGAGGCCGACGCGCAAGGTGCCGGTGGGCGCGAATTCGGAGCGGAGTGCGGCGGTGACTTCAGTCATGTTGGATTCCTGTGTTTAATACGGTTGCAGAACGCTGGATTAAACACTGAACCGCAGGCGCTTGTCATCCGCGGTTAAAATCCCACGACGCATCTGCAATATTAATGCGCTGTATTGGAGTTTCACTTGCCCGCTCGTTATATCGCCCACCTCGACATGGATGCGTTTTACGCGTCGGTCGAATTGCTGCGTTATCCACAGTTGCGCGGCCAGGCGATCGTGGTCGGTGGCCGGCGGAGCGCGGCCAGGGGCGAACCTGATGACGGTACCTTCGCAACATTGCGCGGCTACACCGGCCGCGGCGTGGTCACGACGTCAACCTACGAAGCCCGGGCGCTCGGTGTGTTCTCCGGCATGGGGTTGATGAAATCAGCGAAACTCGCACCGGATGCCATCCTGCTACCGGCAGATTTTGATGCCTACCGGCGTTATTCGCGGCTATTCAAGGATGCGGTGCGGGTTATTGCTCCGCAGATCGAAGACCGCGGCATCGATGAAATCTATATCGATTTGACGGACCTGGTGGCGGCGAGTGCGGCGGACGGCGCTCCCGACCCGTGGGCGCGTGCCCGCGCGCTGGCCACCGACATGCAACGTGCGGTGCGCGAGGCGACTGCACTGTCGTGTTCCATCGGCATTACACCGAACAAGCTGCTGTCGAAAATTGCCTCCGAACTGGAAAAACCCGGTGGCGTCACCGTGTTGCGCGAGGCCGACATCAAGATTCGCGTCTGGCCACTGGCAGTGCGCAAGGTCAATGGCATCGGCCCCAAGGCCAACACCAGGCTCGAAACGCTGGGCATACATACGGTCGGCGAACTGGCGCAAGCGGACCCGGCAGGGCTGATCGAAAATTTCGGCAGCAGTTACGGCGCGTGGATGCATGCTGCGGCGCACGGGCGCGACGAACGTCCGGTGGTGACTTACAGTGAACCGAAGTCGATCAGTCGCGAGACGACATTCGAAGATGATTTACACCCGGTGCGCGACAAGGCGCGGCTGACCGAAATTTTCACCGCGCTGTGCGTGCGTGTCGCCGGTGACCTGCAGCGCAAAGGTTACGCCGGCAAGACCATCGGTCTGAAAATCCGTTTCGACAATTTCAAAACGGTCACCCGCGACCTGACCATCGATCTGCCGACGCAGGATGCCGCGGTGATCCGCCGTGCCGCGGGCGAATGCCTGAAGCGCGTGCCGCTGGACCGGCGCATCCGCCTGCTCGGCGTGCGTGTAGGGGCCCTGTCCCTGCCGGGTGCGGGACCGGTGCGTGTCGACGGGCAGCAAGCATTGCTGTAATGCAATAGTCGTATTTGCAGGTTGGGAGTGCGGGCCTTGCTCCGGCAATTCGGATTTCCGCTGGCCCCCATGGTGCTGGCCATCATCCTCGGCCCGCTGGCCGACGAAAACCTGCGTCGCTCGTTGTTTTTGTTCGAGGGCAGGTCGCCGTGGAACATCATGATCGACCATCCCATCGGCAGCGTGCTGATCGTGGTCGTGCTCTACACCTTCTACGACGGCATATTCCGCCGCCGCTGATCGCGTAGCCCCGGTGCTATGATGGATTTCACGCCTGACCGCTGGAGTTCATCATGCCTGTTTCCTCCCTGTCCATGTACGCCGCGAGTGCACCGCGCTTTGTGCATATCCTGAACAACCTGTCTGCGCTGCTCGACAAGGCGCAGGCCCACGTTGCACAAAACAAGCTGGATCCAGCAGCGCTGACCACGTTCAGGCTGTTCCCCGACATGTTTACGCTGGCTCGCCAGATACAGGTGAGCTGTGACGTCGCCAAGGGGGCGGTGGCGCGGCTGGCCGGAGTCGAGGTGCCTAAACACGAGGATACCGAGCAGACCTTTGATGAACTGCAGGCACGCATTGCCAAGACCATTGCCTTCATCAACACCATCAAGCCGGAACAGATGGAGGGCAGTGCGGACAAGGACCTGAATGTGAAGCTGGGCAAACAGGAGTACAGTTTCAAGGGCATGCAATACCTGCTCAATTATGCCTATCCCAATTTCTATTTCCACGCGACCACGGTGTACAACATCCTGCGCCACAATGGCGTGGCGATGGGCAAGAAGGATTTTGTCGGCGACTTTTGACCTGGCGGCGATTTGTTTGCCGCCGGCGTGGTCATCAGTTGGACCTGCAGGCACCTGCCGGTGCCCGTGCCTTTAGAATGTGTTCCCCAAGGAGGATATCCAGATGATCAAACTCGAATTTCACGATCCCTCCGGTGCGCTGGAGGTCACGCAGGCATTTGCGCCGCGCCTCGACAGTCTCGAAGGCAAGCGCATCGGTTTTGTCAGCAATGAGCAATGGCAGGCGTTCCGTATGTTGCCCATGCTGCGCGATATGCTGAAAGCGGATTTTCCGACGGCGGAGCTGCTGCCGATCGACGCCTATCCGCAGGGCAATGTGCTGATTCCGACCGAGGAAACCGCGAAGCTGGTCAAAAAAAGCGGGGTGGATGCTGTCATCATCGGCAACGCGGCCTGAGGGTCCTGCGCCACTGCGTGCGGCCGTGCTGCCGCCAGAATTGAAACGATGGGTATTCCTACCGTCACGCTGACGCGGACGGATTTTGTGGGTGTGATGAAAAACGCCGTATCGGGGCTGGGGCTGGCGCCCGATGCTGCGATGGTGACTTTCCCGATCGACATGTTTTTGCCGGGCAGCGACCTGTCGGCCATCGAACTGCATAAACGCGAGTTCTACAACGGACTGACGAAATGGAAGTCTGACTTTGCCCAATCCGCCAATGATGAACTGCCGCTGCTCAGCGTCGAAGGCAATACCTACGAAGACGCATTGCAGAAAGCCAATAATCTGCTGCTCACCAATCTGTGGGGCGACGGACTGCCGGTGTGGCCGGCGACGCGTGAACGTGTCGACTGGATATTGCGCGGTTCGGCATTGCCTCGCACGCAGGCGTTGGGCAAGTTTCCGCCGCGCGGCGGCATCACTACGGTAGAGACCTGTGCGGTGGCGCTGGCGATGGCTGGCGGGCGCCCTGAATATCTGCCGGTGCTGATTGCTGCGGTCGAAGCTTGCTTTGATCCGGAGAACCTGTTCGATCAACTGCAGGCGACCTCGGGCAGTCCATTCCCGGTGGTCATCGTCAACGGGCCGATTGCAAAAGACATCCGGCTTAATTCCGGTTTCGGTTGCCTCGGTCCCGATCCGCAACGGCCGGCCGGCGCCAGCATCGGTCGCGCCTTGCGCCTGCTGCAGCAGAACGTCGGCGGCGCGCTGCCGGGTATCGGCACCATGGCGATATTCGGCGCAATGCGTTACACCAACGCGGTGTTCGCCGAAAACGAGGCGAGCCTGCCTACGGGCTGGGCGCCGCATGCCACGCAACGCCACGGGTTCGAGCCCGGTACCAATTCGGTGTCGGTATTTTTCGCCAGCGGTGTCAGCAACATACGTCGTCGCGGTGCAAAAAAGGAAACTCCGGAGGAGGATGTGACGCAGGGCCTGCATCGCATGGCAGATTTCATGCGTACGCCCAATCTCGCCGCGCTGGCGGGCTGGGAAAAAGGCACGCCGGGCGCGATGCTGATCTCGCCGGTGGTGGCGGGCATGATGGCGAAACTGGGTTGGACGCCGGCCAAGCTGCGCGACTTCCTGTGGGAACACTCGAAGATTCCGATGGCGCAATTAAAGCGCGGCGGTGGTCCGGCGTGGATAGAGATCGACGCCAATCCGGTGACGCGCGACAGCATCAAACTCGATCCGTGGCCCATCGCGCAGAAACCCGATAACCTGATCCTGGTGGTCGCCGGTGGCGACCATCCGACGCACAGTCAGTGGCTGCAGTCGCATTCTCCGGCGGTGGTGGGGCGGGTGATCCGCACGCCGGAAACGTTCGATCGGTTGCTGGCCGAGTCGGACCGCGATCTGGGTTGTGCGGCCGACGAGTGCAGGATTTGAAAGCGCAGCGGATCACGCCGCAGCAGTTGCGGCAACTGTTCGACGACGGTAAAGAAATTGCCGTGCTTGATGTGCGCGAAGAGGGTGTGTATTCACACGATGGTCACCTGCTGCGGGTGTCGAATGTGCCGTTGAGCATGCTGGAACTGCGCGTGCCGGCGCTGCTTTCGCGTAACACCTTGAGGATAGTAGTTTGCGACGGCGGTGAAGGCCTGGCGGAGCAGGCGGCGGAGAAGCTTTGCACTGGCGGTTATGCGAATGTGCAGGTACTCGACGGCGGCACGCCGGCGTGGAAGGCAGCGGGTTTCCGGCTTTATACCGGTGTTTATGTGCCGAGCAAGGCCTTCGGCGAATACATTCAGCATGAGGATGCGCCGCGGGAAGTTACGGCGACAGAACTTGATGAGTGGATCAAGTCCGGCAAGGACATGGTCGTGGTCGACAGCCGTCCGCTCGCTGAATTTCACCGCAACAGCATCCCCGGCGCATACGACTGCCCGAGCGCGGAGTTGCCATACCGGATGCCGGATTTCGTGCGCTCGCCGCAGACGACGGTGGTGGTCAATTGCGGCGGTCGTACGCGCAGCATCATCGGTGCGCAGGTGCTGATCAACGCCAACTTTCCCAATCCGGTGTATGCATTGAAGGACGGCACCCAGGGCTGGAAGCTCGCCGGTCTTCAACTGAATCACGGCCGCAGCGAAGCCGTGCCGCCACCCTCCGGCGACGGCAAAGCCTGGGCATTGCAGGCAGCGGAGCGTATGGCGCAGCGCTTCGACATCCGTCGCATTGATCAGGCTCGCTTGCAGAAGTTGCGCGCCGACGGCTCACGTAAGCTGTATCTGCTTGACGTGCGCAGTCCGGAGGAATTCGAGGCCGGCCATTTGCCGGGGGCGCTGCCGGCTCCGGGTGGACAACTGGTGCAGGCGACGGATACCTTTATCGCCGTGCACCCTTCTGCGGTGGTGCTGACCGACAACGACGGCGTGCGCGCGACGATGACCGCGGCCTGGCTGGCGCAGATGGGGCACGAGGAAGTGTACGTATTGGCCGGGGATGCGGCATTGATGACCGAACGCGGACCTGCGCTGGTGGAATTGCTAGCCGGTGCAAAGCTGTGTTCTGACGTGGTGACGCCGGCAGAACTGCAGGGTTTGCTCGCCGTCGGTAAGGCGCAAGTCGCCGATCTCGGCAGCAGCCTGCAGTACCGCGAGGGCCATATTCCAGGGGCCTGGCATGTGGTGCGCTCGCGGCTGGCAGAGCAGCTGAAAAAAATTCCGGCTGCTCGGCTGCTGGTGTTCACGGCATCTGAAGATGTGCTGGCACGGCTGGCGGCAACCGACGCGGCTTCGTTGACAGCAACTCCAGTGAAGGTACTGGCAGGCGGCACCAGCGCATGGCAGGCGGCCGGATACGAACTGGAAACGGGAGATGCGCGTATGACTGGTGATGCCGATGATTTGAGTTATCGCGCGCTGGACCGCAAAGACAATGTCGAGCAGGCGATGCGTGATTACCTGAGCTGGGAAGTTGAACTGGTGCAGGCCGTTGCCAGCGATCCGGATTTCCGCTTCCGCCGCTACCCTGCCAGCGCCTACTGACCTGCGCGCCACTCCGTTCACGTTATATTTGAAGACCCCCCCGCAATGCGCGGTATTGCGGTGCACAGGAGCAATGGATGAAACAGGATATCGACATACTGATCAGTGAAGTCGGCCCGCGCGATGGCCTGCAGAACACCAAGCAGTTCATGGCAACTGAATACAAGAAACGCTGGATCAGCGCCGCCGCCGTGGCCGGCCTGCGCGAGATCGAGGTGTGCTCGTTCGTGCCGCCGAAGCTGATTCCGCAAATGGCCGATGCCGCGGAAGTGGTGGCGCATGCGCTGACGATACCCGGGCTGAACGTCGCCGCACTGGCGCCCAACTTCAAGGGTGCGCAGCGCGCGATGGAGTCCGGCGTGCACAAGCTGACGCTGACGATTTCCGTGTCGCATGCGCACAGCCTCGCCAATGTGCGCATGACGCCGGATGAAGCCATCGCCAGTGCGAAAAAAATCTGCGATTTCCGTGACAGCCTGCCAGAGGGTAAACGTCCGATCATCGAGTCCGGCCTGTCCACGGTATTCGGTTGCACGCTCGAAGGCGCGGTCAGCGAGGACGAGGTCGTGCGCATGGCCGTGGCTTCGGTGGAGGCGGGTTGCGATGAAGTCGGGCTCGCCGATACCACCGGTTATGCCAATCCGGAACAGATTCGTCGCGTATTCAAAAAAGTGCGTGCCGCCATCGGCGACAGACTGTCGGGTGCGCATCTGCACAACACCCGCGGCCTGGGCCTGGCCAATGTGGTGGCGGCGCTGGACGTCGGTGTCACTACGTTCGACAGTTCTTTGGGCGGGCTCGGTGGTTGCCCGTTTGCACCGGGTGCGTCGGGCAATATCGTCACCGAAGATCTGGTGTTCATGCTCGAAGCGATGGGATTGCGCACGGGCATTGATCTGGAAAAACTGCTGGCACTGCGCAAAATACTTGAAGAGGGCATACCCGATGAACCGCTGTATGGTTATGTGCCACTGGCGGGCATTACCAAGGGTTTTGTGCCAGCCACGGGCAGTCACTAAGCGCGACGATAAAGCGGCTGAAAACCAGATGAACCGCCAAGACGCCAAGAGCGCCAAGATAACCGAACCTTACAAACCCGTTAAAAGTGCCCGGTTCAAAGCTGGTCTGAACGGCTGGAATGTGGTTTTGACTTTGAATCTCTTGGCGCTCTTGGCGTCTTGGCGGTAAAAATTGTTGTTTTATGAATATGTATTCCAAAGGAAAGTGATGTCACAGAAACTGCCGCTCGCCGATATCCGCGTCATCGAGTTCTGCCATGTGGTCATGGGCCCGACCTGCGGGCTGGTGCTGGCCGACCTCGGCGCCGAAGTCATCAAGGTCGAACCGCTGGACGGCGATCACACGCGCAAGCTGACTGCATCGGGTGCGGGATTTTTCCCGACCTACAACCGTAACAAGAAAAGCATCGCGGTCGACCTCAAGTCGGACCAGGGCCGCGAGCTGGTGCTGAAACTGATCGCCAGTGCCGACGTGGTGACAGAAAACTTCCGCAGCGGTGCGATGGACAAACTGGGCTTTGGTTACGACGCGCTGAAAAAACTGAAACCGGAAATCATCTACTGCTCACTGAAAGGCTTCCTGCCGGGGCCGTACGAACATCGCACCGGGCTCGACGAGGTGGTGCAGATGATGGGCGGACTGGCCTACATGACGGGCGGACGCCACGGCCCGCTGCGTGCCGGCGCATCGGTCAACGACGTGATGGGGGGCGTGTTCGGTGCAGTGGCGATACTCGCCGCGCTGAACCAGCGCTACGCAACCGGCAAAGGGCAGTATGTGCAAAGCGCGCTGTTCGAAAACAATGCTTTCCTGATGGCGCAGCACATGCTCGAAGGTCATGCCACCGGGAAACCGGTGATGCCGATGCCGGACCGCATCCGCGCCTGGGCCTTGTACGACAACTTCAAGACCCGTGAGGGGGAACTGGTGTTTGTCGGCGTGGTGACGGACACACAGTGGAAAGTGTTCTGCGAATCCTTCGGTCTGACCGATCTGTTCAAGGATCCGGCGCTGAAAACCAATCCGCAGCGCGTCGAGGCGCGACCGCAGATCCTGCCCATTGTCACCGAAATCTTCAGCAAGATGGGCAAGCAGGAACTGATGGACCGTTGCGAGAAACTGGGATTGCCGTTCGCACCCATCGCCAAACCTGAAGACCTGTTCGACGATCCGCATTTGAATGCCGCCGGCGGACTGACGCCGGTGACGCTGAACAACGGCATCAAGACCAAGGTGCCGGTGCTGCCGATCGAAATGAACGGCCAGCGCTTCGGCACGCGCATCGACATTCCCCATGTCGGGGAGCACACGCGCAGCGTACTCGAATCCATCGGGATGGACGCTGCGGCCATCGATGATCTGGTTGCTGCCAACATAGTGATGGCGCGCGCGTAGCGCGGGTTAAAGACTGGCGAGCACTTTGCCCCAGCGCGGATCGGGGCGATGCTGCAAAGGCTTGGGCGCCGCGTTGAGCGCGGCCCAGGTCGTCGACAGGATATTCAACAGCACAGGTTTATCGAACTGTGCTTCGATCAGCGGCACCGCGTGTATCGCATACCACAACCCGCCGGGCAGCAGCAGGGCCTGGGCCTGCGGCGCATCTTGCAGCGCCTGCGTGCCGAGTTCGATGGCGAGTTCATGGTCTGCAGCGGGGCTGGATATCTTATTCTGATCGAGTGAGCGGCCGCGCGCACGGCAGACGACGACTTCGATGCCGGCTTCGGCGAGATAATTGGTCAATGCCGTGTTGACGTTTTCCGGCCAGCGTGTGGCCAGTGCCAGTTTGGTTACGCCGAAGTGCTGCAGCGTGGCGATGTGCGCTTCGAGGTCCGTATCGCAAGGCAGGCCGGTGCGCTGGCTGGCCTCATCGAGTATTTCGCGCATTTTTTTGCGACCCAGCACGGAGGCCACCGGCACACCGCTGAGCGCGATGCGATCGACGTTTTTTTTCTTCAGCAGATCAAAGGCTTTCCACAGCGCCGGCAATTCGGTTTCGACGGCGGCGAGGCTGTATTCCTTCAGGTTGAGGCCGGTGGTGATCAGCATCATGCCGTCAGGCGCCACGCGGTAGAACTGGTAGGCATCCATGTCGGTGTAGAGGTGCGGGATGACATATCCCAGGTGCAGCCAGGGGCTGATCACGTTCATTGTGGGTTTCCTGCCGGAGAGTTGTTGTTGTGCACACATTATCGCTGAATGACGACCGCGCTCACACCCGGGTGACTTTCAGCTATCCTCGGAGCTTCCTGTTAAACCACTACTTCAGAAAACTGCAATATGGCTCAGTATGTAATGACGATGAACCGGGTGAGCAAGATGGTGCCGCCCAAACGCGTGATCCTCAAGAATATTTCACTGTCGTTTTTTCCCGGGGCCAAGATTGGCGTGCTCGGACTGAACGGCTCTGGCAAATCCAGCCTGCTGAAAATCATGGCCGGCGAGGACAAGGAATACGATGGTGAAGCGACGCCGATGCCCAATCTCAACATCGGCTTTCTGCCGCAGGAGCCGCAGCTCGATCCCAAGCAGACCGTGCGCGAGGCGGTGGAGGAAGGGCTGGGCGAGGTGTTCCAGGCGCAGGCGAAACTCGACGAAATCTACGCGGCCTACGCTGAACCCGATGCCGATTTCGACAAGCTGGCAGTGGAGCAGGCCAAGTACGAGGCGCTGATTGCCAATGCCGGATCCGATACCGGGCACCAATTGGAAATCGCCGCCGACGCGCTGCGACTGCCGCCGTGGGACGCGAAGATCGACAAACTCTCCGGCGGCGAGAAACGCCGCGTTGCCCTATGCCGGCTGCTGCTGTCCAAGCCCGACATGCTGCTGCTCGACGAGCCGACCAACCATCTCGACGCCGAAAGCGTGGACTGGCTCGAGCAGTTTCTGTTCCGTTTCCCTGGTACGGTGGTGGCGGTGACCCATGACCGTTATTTTCTCGACAATGCCGCCGAATGGATACTCGAACTCGACCGCGGTGTGGGCATACCGTGGAAAGGCAATTACAGCTCGTGGCTGGAGCAGAAGGGCGAACGCCTGAAGCAGGAAGAGGCGACCGAATCAGCGCGGCAGAAGGCGCTGAAAAAAGAGCTGGACTGGGTGCGCCAGAATCCCAAGGGCCGGCAGGCGAAATCGAAAGCGCGGATCGCGCGCTTCGAGGAACTGTCCTCGTTCGATTACCAGAAACGCAGCGAAACCCAGGAAATCTTCATCCCGGTCGCCGACCGCTTGGGTGACAGCGTCATCGAGTTCAAGGACGTGTCCAAGGGATATGGCGACCGGTTGCTGATCGACAAGCTGTCATTCGCGATACCACCGGGTGCCATCGTCGGCATCATCGGACCCAACGGCGCCGGCAAAACGACGCTGTTCCGCATGATAAGCGGCAAGGACAAACCCGATTCCGGTGAAGTGGTCATCGGCTCGACGGTGAAGCTGGCGATGGTGGATCAGTCGCGCGACGCGCTGCCCAATGACAAAACCGCATGGGAGGCAATTTCCGGCGGGCTCGACATCATCAACGTCGGCAAATTTGAAATGCCGTCGCGTGCGTATCTGGGCCGCTTCAATTTCAAGGGACAGGACCAGCAGAAAAAAGTTGGCACACTGTCAGGTGGTGAACGCGGACGCTTGCATCTGGCGCAGACGCTGCTGACGGGGGCCAATGTGCTGCTGCTCGACGAGCCGTCGAACGACATCGATGTGGAGACGCTGCGCGCGCTGGAAGATGCGCTGCTTGAATTCGCCGGCTGCGTGCTGGTGATCTCGCACGACCGCTGGTTCCTCGACCGTATCGCCACCCACATCCTCGCCTTCGAAGGCGAGTCGCAGGCGACCTTCTTCTCCGGCAACTATCAGGAATATGAGGCGGATAAACGCAAGCGCCTGGGTGAAGAAGGCGCCAAGCCTAAGCGCCTGCGCTACAAACCACTGAAAATGTAACATAACTCGTTGTTTTTATTGATGTTTTATTTCGTGCCCGCCGCAATCTGGAGTGAACCCGCTCAGCTGGTTGAGCGCACCAGATTGCGCCCGGCATCCTTGGCGGCGTAAAGCGCCGTGTCGGCGCGCGCGATCAGCTGATCCGAAGTCTCGTTTTCCCTGTGTGCGGCAATCCCGAGGCTGATGGTTGCAGCGATGATTTCATCGTTGTAACGGAAAACACTTGATTCGACGGCGCCGCGGATTTTTTCAGCCAGCAACAGGCCGTGTGTTGCATCGGTGCCTTTGACAACAACCAGAAATTCTTCGCCACCCCAGCGGCAGACGATGTCTGATTTTCGCAGCGTGGACTTGATGGCTTCGGCAACTTGCCGGATCACGCTGTCTCCAGCCAGATGGCCCAGTCTGTCGTTGATACGCTTGAAATAATCGATGTCGATCAAAATAGCAAGCAGCGGCTCATGGCCGCGTTGCTGTTCGAGAATGATCTGCGGCATGAGCAGGTCAAATGCCTGGCGGTTGGCGAGACCAGTCAATTTGTCGGTAGTTGCCATTTTTTCCAACCGGCCTTGGTAACGGCCGATGGTTAAACTGATTGCAAGCAGCACGATGGCCGTGATCAGAATGCTGACAAAGAGATTGAGGTACAGGGTGCGGCGGATGTCCCCGAGTGCTTCGTTTTCAGCGCGTTCGACCAGCAGATACCATTTGAGCTCCGGAATGAAACGCACGTTCAGCAGGTAGTCGTAACCGCCGCTGCGATATTGAAAGTTTCCGTTTTCTTTTTGTAGGACAGCTTTTGCGATATCGCGCAGGCCCTCCATGTCGTGAATGCTAGTCCCGGTTACGGATTTGTCGTTGCCAAACATCAGGAGCTTGCCTTGCTCGTCGATGAAGTAGATGTTGCGCTGATAACGATCCTGATAATTGGTGATCAGCTTACGCACCGCATCCACCGTCAGCCCGATACCAGTCGCGCCGATGTAGCGATTGTCGTAATCAAACACCCGGTAGTTGATGAATATGGTCAGCGCGTCCTTGTTGGCGAGATCGGGATCCACATTGATTTCATAGGGTGCTTTCATGTTGCGAACACGGAAGTACCAGGCATCGCGCGGCTCGGTTTCCCGGATTTTTTTCAGCACGCCTTCGGTCTGGTAATAGACGCGGGTTTTATCGGAGATGAAAAAACTGGTGAACGCGCCGTAACGCGACTTGACTTCACGCAGGTAGCGCGTCATTTTTACTACGTCTCGTTCGCCGGCAATGACCCAGTCGCGAAGGAAGGTGTCGCTCGCCATCATCGACGAGATGAGTACCGGGCGGATCAGGTCTTTCTGGATTTCGGAATAGATGTTGTCCGATGTCAGCGGCAGTTCACTGGCGACGATCGAATCCCGAATGGCTGCTTTCGATACGTAGTAATTGACCAGCGAAGTCACGGCAAAGCCGGCGCCCAGCAGCAGCGTGATGATCAGCTTGCGCTTGTCGTTGAGCATGATCTGCATGTGATGTTCAGCCCTCGAGTTGCGGCAGCTATGTTCCGGAATACCTTCGAGTCTATACGGTACCCCGCGCCCTTAGCCGCGGCCGGCGTACGGCATGTTGGTGGCCATCACCATCAGGTGGTAGATATTGACACCCGGCGGCTGGTTGGCCATGAACAGCACTGACCGGGCGACATCACCGACGTCGATCATCGGTTCGGCCTTGATGGCGCCGTCGGCCTGCTTCACGCCCTTGGCCATGCGCGCGGCGAGTTCGGTCATCGCGTTGCCGACATCGACCTGACACACGGCGATGCCGTATTTGCGGCCATCGAGCGACATAGTCCGGGTGAGGCCCGAAACGCCGTGTTTGGATGCCGTGTAGGGGGCAGAGTCCGGACGTGGCGCATGCGCGGAGATCGAGCCGTTGTTGATGATGCGTCCGCCCTGCGGATCCTGTGCCTTCATTACGCGGAATGCCGCCTGCGCGCAAAGGAAGGAGCCGCTCAGGTTGACGTCAACCACGGCCTTCCATTTTTCGTAAGGCAGGTCCTCGAAGGGCACGCCCGGGGCATTAAGGCCGGCGTTGTTGAACAGCGCGTCGATGCGGCCAAAATGTTTATTTACTTGTTCAAACAGTGCGGTGACGGACTGCGGATCGGAAACGTCGGTCGGCACCGCGACACCGTTCGCAGCATCTTTCCCGGCTTCGGCCAGCGCTTCTTCCAGCACATTCTGGCGACGCCCGACCAGCGCAACATTCCAGCCATCCTTGAGAAAGGCGAGTGCCGTAGCTTTGCCAATGCCGCTGCCGGCGCCGGTGATGATTGCGGTTTTTTTGCTGCTCATGGGCATGATCCTCAGTGATTATCTGGCTACAAAGATGCGGTTATTTGGTCCAAGAATCGCGCAGTGTCACCGTACGGTTGAACACCGGCGCACCGAGCTTACTGTCCCTGCGGTCGGCGATGAAATAACCGTGGCGCTCGAACTGGTAACGGGCATCAGCCGGGGCATCACGCAGCGCGGGTTCCAGCTGTGCGGTGATGGTCCGGCGCGCTTCGGCGTTGAGGTCGAGCAGAAAATCGCGGTCGTCGGCGCCCGGATGTTCGGCCTTGAACAGCCGGTCGTAGAGCCGGACTTCACAGGCATACGCGTGGGCAACGCTGACCCAGTGGATGTTGCCTTTGACCTTGACGCTGTCCGCACCCGGCGTGCCGGATTTGGTGTCGGGAATATATTCGCAATGCACGGTGGTGATATTGCCCGCGGCATCCTTGTCGCAACCGGTGCATTTGACGACATAGCCGTAGCGCAGCCGCACGTTGTTGCCGGGGAACAGCCGGAAATAACCCTTGGGTGGGGTCTCGGCAAAATCCTCGCGTTCTATCCACAGCTCACGCGTCAGCGGCACCGTGCGTTTGCCGAGCTCAGGCTGCTGCGGATGATTGGGGGCAAAGCAGTCTTCCTGCTGCCCCTCGGGATAGTTGTCGATGATGAGTTTCACCGGATCGAGCACGGCGATGCGTCGCTCGGCAGCTTCATTCAGGTGTTCGCGCATGCAGTCTTCGAGCACCGAGTAATCGATCCACGAATCGCCCTTGGCGACACCGATGCGTTCGGCAAAGCGGCGAAATCCTTCCGGTGTGTAGCCGCGACGGCGGGCGCCGGCGAGCGTGGGCAGGCGCGGATCGTCCCAGCCGTCGACGTGTTTTTCTTCGACCAGCTGGATCAGCTTGCGTTTGGACAGCACGACATGGGTTAGGTTGAGTCGCGCGAATTCGATCTGCTGCGGCAGCGGCCGTGCCAGCAGACCGCCATCGGCGAGTTTGCCAAGCAGCCAGTCGTAAAACGGCCGTTGGTCTTCGAACTCCAGCGTGCATAACGAATGGGTGATGCGCTCCAGCGCGTCCTCCACCGGATGGGCAAAGGTGTACATCGGATAGATGCACCACGCGTCCCCGGTGCGGTGGTGCGCCGCCTTGCGGATGCGGTAGATCGCTGGGTCGCGCAGGTTGATGTTGGGTGAAGCCATGTCGACTTTCGCGCGCAGCACCATGGTGCCTTCGGCGTGTTGGCCGGCGCGCATCTCGCGCAGCCGCGCCAGTGACTCTGCTGCCGGGCGGTCGCGCCACGGCCCGGGTTTACCCGGCTGGGTCAGCGTACCGCGGTTGGCGCGGATTTCGTCCGCGCTCTGCTCGTCGACATAGGCGTGGCCGGCGCTGACCAGGTATTCCGCGGCCTCATACATGAAGCCGAAATAATCGCTGGCGAAATAGCCGTGCGGGCCCCAGTCGAATCCCAGCCATGACACTGCATCGCGGATGGACTCGACGTACTCCTGCTCTTCCTTTTCCGGATTGGTGTCGTCAAAGCGCAGGTGGCAGACGCCGTCGTAATGCAGCGCGAGGCCGAAATTCAGGCAAATGGATTTGGCGTGGCCGAGATGAAGGTAACCATTGGGTTCCGGCGGGAAGCGGGTGCGGATTTTTGCAGTATCCGCGGTGGCACCCTGATGTGCGGTCGCCGGTCCCGGCTTGCCGCCCCAGGTGCGCGATGCGTACTTGCCCGCCGCCAGATCAGCTTCGATGTGACTGCGGATGAAATTCGAGGTGGATGCCGCTGCGGGTTCCGCGCCGGGCTTCGCGTGTTTGGCCATGCCGAAGATGATTTCCTGAAAAGCGGTTTGCCGAAAAACGCGATTTTAACCCGCGACGCTGTTGGCCCTCAGCGTTTTCCCAGGAATTTTGTCGTCAGTCTTGTAGGGTGGGCAAAGCGTAGCGTGCCCACGCGGAAGGATGTTCATCGGTGCGGATGGTGGGCACGGTGCGCCCGGAAGAAGTCCCCTTGGGGGGCGCTTTGCCTACCCTACCTGCACTGAATGGATACAGCGGCGCTATTTACGCAACAATCGAGTCGGCAGCGCCCTTTCGACCGCGCGTTTGCCCTTACGCGTGAGCTGCCAGCCGCGCACACGCGGCTGATTCGCAACCACGCGATGCAGCTTGTTGCCGACGAAATGCAGTGCCACGCCATCATCTGCGGCATAACCATCGACGATTTTGCCGCTCGCTACCATCTTCCGGTAAGTTGGGCGGCGCTGCTTCTCGCTGTTGTAATGCGGGCAATTGCTGCCGGGCAGGAAACCCAGGCAGTCCAATGCGGTCAGCGGCCCGGCGATGGAATCGGTGATGCCTTGTTCAAACCAGCAGATCGAACCCGCGCTCCAACCACCCAGCACCACGCCGCGTTCCCATGCCGCGCGCAGATGCACATCCAGCCCCCAGTCGCGCCACACTGCAAGCATGCTGCGGGTGTTGCCGCCACCGACGAAGATTGCGTCCTGTTCGAGCACGAACGATTCGAGGTCGCGCGGCGTCTTTGCGAACAGCGGCAGGTGCGTGGGTGTGCAGTTGAACTGGCTCATGCCGGCGTAATAGCGCAGCCGCCCGGCATCGGCGTCGCCGTGGGCGGTGCCGATGAAACAGACTTTGGGCTTGCGCTTGTGCGTCTGCTTGAGGAAATAGTCGACCAACAGCAGATTGTCGAGTTCCAGCGGCAGTGCGGCGCCGCCAATGGCGATGATCTGGCGTTTCATGAGAGCGTTTCTTTTGGTTAGTGTCTTGCTGTGCGGCGGGTGCGCACTGCGTTGATAGCCGGTACGTCGCTTCCGGCTCGTCCGCACCAGCTAAGGTTAAGTTGGGTATTCAAATCGTGTGCCTTCTGGTGTTTCAAGAAAATTACCCCACAAACCCCACTGCGCCTGATCTTCAGATATTGCGCCAAAAATCCAAAGCGCTGCGATTCTCAGCGAAGGAACTACCAAGGCGGCCGGATCGAAACGACCATGCTGATTTAAATGAATTACAACAGTGAGGTCTTCCGAATCAACGTATTTCGAAAGAGCATTTACGGTTGCTTGCACGGATGCCAACGGGTTGAGGTCTTGCGGCACCACTTCCTTCAATTGCACAGGCGCAAGGTGCTGCGTGTCATCGACCGCCCACGATGCAACAAAGTCATAATCTTGAGCCTCGGAAGACGCGAGATAGACGGTTTGGCCAATCCGTTGCGCCATTCCATAGCAAAACAGAGCGGCCGCACGCATTTCCCTAGACCACTTAAGCGCATTGGTGCGAAGGTTCTTAACTTTCTTCGGAAGCTTCGATCTCGCAATCTGCGGTTCCGCTTCACGTAGTTTTACTAGAAAGGGTCGCGGATCTCGATACTCAAGCTGTTGAAATGCCCGCGCTCTGTCCCTGCTCATAACTTAACCTAACGTGAAATAGAAACTCGAAAAAGTCGATTCAAATCTGCCTTGGTTGAGCGCGACAAGCTCTTATCTTCATGCCATCAACATTTTTGCCTCGGAAACGGAGCATCCCGGAATTCTGCGCCATAATCGAATAGATAAAATATTGTTATAAATCAATAAGTTATAATCAAATGTCGAATTGGTGACGATGAACACGGCATCGCGCACAGCGCCATGGTCATCGCAGTTCAATTCTCCAGCTTGAACCCCGTGGCCTTGATCAGTTTGGCCCAGCGTTCTTTTTCTGATGCCAGCCATTTCCCCATTTCCGCCGGAGTGTTGCCGATTGGGTCGGCGCCCTGACTAGATAATTTTTCCTTCATGTCGGGCATGTTGATGATGCGCGATATTTCGCCCTGCAGTTTGGTGACGATTTCGGGCGGCGTTTTTGCCGGCGCGAGTACACCTTGCCAGGAACCGGTGACAAAGCCTTCCAGCCCCGGTGTTTCAGCGACGACCGGCGTGTCCGGCAATGTCGGGAAACGTTTGTCGCTGGAGACTGCGATCAGGCGCAGGCGTCCGCTCTTGGTGTGCGGCAGCGTGGCGAGCATGCCGTTGAACAGCAGGTCGGCCTCGCCCGTGGTCACCAGCAGGATGTTGGCAAAACCGCCTTTGGTGGGGATGTCTACCCATTTGATGCCGGTGCGGTAGGCAAACAGCATACCGGCCATGTGCGGCGCGCCGCCGAGACCGGTGGCGTAATTCAGTCTGCCGGGTCGTGCCTTGGCCAGCGCAATAATTTCCTTGACCGTTTTTACCGGCATGCTCGGGTGCGTGGCAAGAATATGTGGCGAATACGAGACCACGGTGACGGGTGCAAAGTCCCGGATGATGTCGAAGGGCATTTTCGCGAATACGCTGGGGCTGATCGAGAGGTTGCCGACATCCATCAGTACCAGCGTGTGGCCATCCGGCGCGGCGCGCGCCACCATGGCAGCACCGATGTTGCCGTTGGCGCCGGGGCGGTTGTCGGCCAGTACCTGCTGGCCCCACGATTCCTGCAGCCTGGCGCCGATCAGCCGGGTCAGGATGTCGGAAGTGCCGCCGGCGGGAAAGGGCACGATGATGCGGATGGGTTTGGATGGGAATGTCTGGGCGATGGTCGTGACGGGCAAACCGGAAACCAGCACGGCAACGATGGCGACGAGCAACGAACGCTGCATGATCTCCCCCCGAGAAAGTGGAGCAGCCCCTGCTGATTTTTGTCGTTTGCTGCAGCATGATGCCGCCGTAAACGATGGTCGGGTGTCAGTCCGCCGCCATCATAGCGTGACTGTTTGTTCGTGGCATGCAAAATGGGATCCTGCAGAGGGGCTTGCCGGGGTGACGCAATCGGCTATGCTACGGCCTCGATGAACGCCATGGCATTTCAAACCCTGCGCGCCCTTGCTGACGGCGCATTCCACTCCGGCGAAGACATCGCGCAATCGCTGGGTGTCACCCGTAGCGCAGTGTGGTACGGCATCCGTGCCATTACCGATACCGGATTTGAAATCGAAAAAGTGCGCGGCCGTGGCTATCGCCTGGCGCAGGCGGTGTCCCTGCTCGACGTCAATCACGTGCGTGCGGCACTGGGCGCAGACGCCGGGCGCATCACATTGGAAATCCACGATGCGGTGATTTCTACCAACACCCAATTGATGCAGCGTGCGGCCGGCGGCGCGCAGAGCGGACTTGCGCTGGCGGCAGAGGCGCAGAGTGCAGGGCGCGGCCGACGGGGGCGAGTGTGGCATTCCGGCATAGGCAGCACGCTGACGTTTTCTGTGTTGTGGCGTTTCACGAAGGGCGCGCGTGAACTGGCGGGGCTGAGCCTGGCCGTCGGCCTGGCACTGGCGCGGGCGCTGCGCGCTGCGGGCGCAGGTGCGGTGCAGCTGAAGTGGCCCAATGATGTGGTGCTGGCGGACGGCAAGTTGGCCGGCATCCTGATCGAAATGCAGGGCGATGTGCTGGGGCCCAGTGCCGCGGTGATCGGCATCGGCGTGAATGTGCGGGCGGATGCGCGAATCCGTGCGGCAGTCGATCAGGCCGTCGCTGACTTGGAGACCGCGACCGGTGCGCCAGTGGATCGCAGCGTGCTGCTGGGAAAACTGTTGCAGGAACTGGTGGTGGTACTGGACCTTTTTGCCGCGCAGGGTTTTGCACCCTTGCGTACCGAGTGGCAAAGCCTGCATTTGCACCAGGGGGAACAGGTGCGCCTGGAACTGCCGGATGGTCAGGCGAAGACGGGGCGCGTGCAGGGAGTCGCCGACGATGGTGCACTGTTGCTGGCAAACGGCGATGTGATTGCACGTTTTCATAGCGGTGAAGTCAGCCTGCGCGCAGCGAAAGTCGGTGCATGAACCTGCTCGCTATCGACATTGGCAACACCCGCATTAAATGGGGACACCATCAGGACGGGAGCTGGGTGCGTCAGGGCTGGGTACCGACGCAACAGGCGGCAGAACTGGTGGCGGCGTTTGCGGCGCTGCCGGCGATGGATCGCATCATGGCCTCGAATGTTGCCGGCACCACGGTGCAGGTGGCCGTGGCGACCGCGCTCGGTAAATCGCGTGGCGCACCTGAATGGATCGTCAGCACAGCAGCGCAGTGCGGTGTGCGCAGCAGTTATGCCGATCCGGCAACGCTGGGGCCGGACCGCTGGGCATCTCTGATCGGTGCCTGGCATCTGGCTGGCGCGGCCTGCGTGGTGGTGAACGTCGGCACGACGATGACGGTGGATGCGCTCGATGGCGAAGGTGTATTTCTCGGCGGCTGCATCGTACCGGGCGCGAACCTGATGCAGGATGTGCTGGCGCGCGACACGGCTAATCTGGCGGCGCGCGCAGGCGGGTTTCAGTATTTCCCCGACAATACCGGTGATGCCATCGCTAGCGGTGCCATCAATGCGCTGGCCGGTGCCGTCGAACGGGTGGCGCGTTATCTGCAGGAAAGTGCGGGGACGACACCGGTGGTGGTGCTCTCCGGCGGTGCTGCTGCGCTGATCGAGAAACAACTTAACGCGCAGGTGACGCTTGTGGATAATCTGGTGCTGGAAGGATTGCTGCAGATTGCCCTGCAGCCGGGAAGTTGAACGCCATGAGAACCATAGTTCTGCTGGTGCTGCTCGCCAATGTCGGCTTTTTTGCTTATCATCATTATCTGGGTGTGTCGGAGGAGGCTGCGGCGCAGATACAGTTGCTGCAGATCAGCCCGGAAAAAATTATTTCGGTAACCGCCGAAACCATGCCGGGCTCCGCTGCACCGTCCACATTGGCCGGGGCGCCGCCGCCGGCAGCCTGCGTGGAATGGGGTGCTCTGGGGGCGGTAGAGGCGGTGCGTGCTGATGCTGCGCTGGCGGCGCTGGGCCTGCCGGCTGGTGCCATGCTGCGCCGTGTGACCGAACTGGATGGTTACTGGGTGCACATGGCGCCGCTGAAAAGCAAGGCCGAAATCGACCGCAAGATCGGTGAATTGAAGGCGCTGGATGTGACCGAATATTATGTGGTTCAGGATGCCGGTCCCTGGCGCAATGCGGTTTCGCTGGGTTTGTATAAAAGCGAGGCCGCGGCCAATACGGAAATGGAGCGACTGCGCGAACGCGGTGTGCGCTCGGCAATCGTTACGCGGCGCGACAAATTCCTGAAACAGGTGAATTATTTTGTGCGTGAGCCCAGCGCTGCGACCATAGCCCGGCTGACGGACTTGCAACGCGGTTTTCCGGCGACCGAGATCAGGGCAGTCAGTTGCCCGGTCGGCACTCCAGGCAAGCAATAAATATAAATAAAATCAACAAGTTATATTAATTTCGAGCCGAAGGTGAGCACTTGCTCAATGCTGCTCTGCAGCCCGCACCCGCGCCAGCAATGCGGTGGTCGAACGCTGATGGGCAAAGGGGATGGAATGTACGCTGCCGCCCCAGCCGCGTACGGCATCGGCCCCGACGATGGCCTCTGTTTTCCAGTCGCCGCCCTTGACCAGCACATCGGGTTTCAGCGCGAGGATCAGTTCCAGCGGCGTGTCGGCTTCAAACCAGGTCACCAGATCAACGTCGCCCAGCGCGGCTATTACCGCGGCACGGTCGGCCAGCGCATTGATCGGTCGATCCGCTCCTTTGCCGAGGCGTTTGGCGGAAGCATCGCTGTTCAGCGCAACCACGAGACTGGCGCCCAGCGCGCGGGCCTGGGCGAGGTAAGTGACATGGCCCCGGTGCAGCAGATCAAATACGCCGTTGGTGAACACCAGTGGCCGGGCAAGTCCACTGACGTGCAGGGCCAGATCGGCTGGCGCGCAGATGCGTTTTTCGAATTCCGGGGTGTCGTGCATGAGGGCGCAGTCTACGCGCGCACGCTTTCCGCGACAAACGGTCTTCGCCAAAAAAACAGGGGCGCTCGCGGCGCCCCTGGGTATCCGCGTAACGGATGCTTCAGTCGAGATATTCGAATACGCGGACCACTTTGAGCACGCCACCGGTGGTGCGGGCGACTTCAGTAGCATCTGCGGCTTCCTGGCGTTTGACCATCCCCAGTAGATAAACCACACCGTTTTCGGTGACAACCTTGACGTGCAGCGGGCTGAATTTTCGGGCGTCGACGAAGCGCGCCTTGACCTTGGAAGTCAGCACCGTATCGTTGGTGCGGGCTTGCAGCGAGGTGTTGCCTGAAACCTGCAGTTCATTAAACACGCTGCGCACATTGTCCACGGCACGGGCGATGCGCTCGGCATCCGTCTTGGCTGCTTCGCTGGGGACTTCGCCGGTCAGCAGCACGGCACGGTTGTAGCTGGTGACGTTGAGGTGCGTGCTTTTGTACTTTTCTTCAATGCGGTTGGAAACCTTGAATTCGATGCCCTGATCTTCGGTCATGGTGCCTATCGTGCGTCGGTCCTCCGCAACCATGAGGCCGGTTGCCGCGCCGCCAACGGCCAGGGCGAAACATCCTGAAATAAGCGGTAACAGCGCGATACAGGTCACGGTGAAAAGCTTGCGCATTTATTCGACTCCCAAAAGTAGACAATCAATGCCGTCGCACAGGCAGTGCAGTGTCAGCAGATGCACTTCCTGGATGCGAGCGGTGCTCGTTGCGGGTACGCAGATGTGCACATCTGCCGGTTTCATGAGTTCAGCCATTTTTCCGCCGTTGCGACCAGTCAGCGCAACCACCCGCATGTCGCATTCGTGTGCTGCGGCGATTGCCTCAATGACGTTGGACGAGTTGCCGCTGGTCGAAATTGCCAGCAGCACATCACCGGCATGGCCGAGCGCGCGCACCTGCTTTGAAAAAATTTGCGTGAAATCGTAGTCATTGGCGATGGAGGTCAGGGTTGAACTGTCGGTAGTCAGTGCCATTGCAGCCAGTCCGGGACGTTCGACCTCGAATCGGTTCAGCAGTTCCGCGGAAAAATGCTGCGCATCGGCAGCGGAGCCGCCGTTGCCGCAGGCGAGAATTTTCCCGTCCTCCTGCAGGCAACGCACCATGGCCTGCACTCCGGCGGCTATGGGTGCTGCCAGCGTGTCCATGCTTTGCAGCTTTAGATGGGCGCTCTCTGAAAAATTTTCACTGATGCGGGAGATGAGATCCATGGTGGGCGATATTGTACTCTGTGAGATGAATTGGACAGCTATTCTTCGATGGCGTTGCGTATCCAGTCTATGTGCGGTGCATTGCCTGTCAGCAACACAGCGTCAAAACGGCATGGTGGCAGGGGGTGAACCCCGGCAAGGTAATGGCGCGCGGTCTTCAGCAGGCGCTGGCGTTTGGCCGGCGTGATGCTTGCAGCGGCACCGCCGTAAGACGTATCGGCGCGGCTGCGCACTTCGACAAAAACTACGGTGTCGCCATCGCGGGCAATGAGGTCGATTTCCCCATGGCGGCAGCGGTAATTTTTCTTGGTGACGGTCAGGCCATGGCTGCGCAGGAAATCCGCAGCCAGCGATTCAGCCTGTTCACCGCGCGGATTCACGTGCTGCGGGTTCTATGAGTCGCGGGCGGCCATCCACATAACGTCCTGCAACCAGTTGTCGCTCGATCTGACCGTCGGGTCCCGGCGACAGTTGTCCGGTGACACCGTCGAGCCGGATGTCGCGAGCGCCCGCAAGCAGCAACTGGGCGACGCGCCAGGCGTCGATGCCCAGCGCATACAGGCGTTCGAGATCGGGCGTGCCGCGCGGATTCGCCCGGGGATAGATCATTACTGCAGCGTGGTTGGGCTCCAGCAACCATGGCATGTCCACGAAAGTAACTCCCGCAAGATCGTATCCGGCGATTGGACCGGGGTCGCCGACATGTACGCTGGAAGTCGCGTAAATGGGTGTTGCACCGAGGTAGGCGCGAGCTGTGCGCGACTCGGTGTAGTCCAGCGCGAGGAAATACATGTTTTCGTTGCTGCGCGCGATGCTGTTGCGGCTGATCAGGCTTAGTTTTTCAGGATCTGCTGAATACGCCACATCAGCCGCTGTGCCGCCCAGCTGCGAGAACTCGCTGGCGAACGCAGCCTGCATGCGACGCTGTAAGAGACTGTTGCCGCTGATGATCACGGCGTTGCGTCGGCCTTCGCGCCAGGCAAGCCGCGCAATCTGGCGCGCTTCGGTTTCCACCTGCAGGCTCAACATGTAGAGATTGCCGGGCGTGCGGCCAGTGTTGTCCGCCACGTTCAACGCCAATGTGGGCACTGGCACCGGTTCACCGAAGGCCAGCGCTGTGACGGCGTCCCGTGTCAGGGGGGCCGACGACGACCTGGGCTCCGGCAGCAACCGCCGTGCGATAACCCTCCAGCACATTGCTGACTTCTTCGGATACTGCGTATTCGCGCACCGGCAGCACATCGCGTCCCTGTACCTTTGCCGCTGCCCGGAAGCCGTCACGCAGGGCGCGGGCATGCGGTCCGAACAACTTGGACTGGACGGGCAACAGCAGCGCAATATGCGCCACCTGGATCGGGGCGGCGAAGGGTGTATTGCCAGCGTCGCTGGCCAATGCGGCGGGTGCTCCGTATAGTACGGAAGCCAGTCCCGTGATGGCGGCGGCGCGGAACAGACGATGGATCATTGTTAGGAGTCCAGTGGCGGAAACAGGTGTGCATGCAGGGTGCGGAGTCAATAGAGGCACATTATATGTAGTCGCGACGCCCATCGGAAATCTGTCCGATATCACATTGCGCGCGCTGGAGGTGCTCAAGGCCGTTGATGTGATTGCGGCCGAAGACACGCGGCTCACGATCAGATTGCTGGACCGGCATGGTATTTCCGCAAAAATGCTTGCCGTACATGAACACAATGAGCGGCGGGCTGCCGAGCGGGTGATTGGCATGTTGGCCGAAGGCAAGGCGGTGGCGCTGGTCAGTGACGCTGGGACGCCGGGAATTTCCGATCCCGGCGCGCAGGTTGTTGCTGCGGTGCGCGACGCGGGTTACGCGGTGGTGCCGGTGCCCGGAGCCAATGCCGCGGCAGCGCTGCTTTCGGTCAGCGGATTCGATGCCAGCCAGTTTCTGTTCTGCGGGTTTTTGCCGTCGCGTGCGACCGAACGTCGTCGCGTGCTGGCCGGGCTCGCTGCTCAAACCGCGATGCTGGTGTTCTACGAGGCACCACACCGTGTGATCGACAGCGTTACCGACATCTGCGCTGCCCTGGGCGGCGAGCGGGACATCGTGATTGCCCGTGAATTGACCAAGATTCACGAGACCGTGCATCGCTGCCAACTGGATGCTGCAGTGGCCTGGCTGCAGGCGGATGACAATCGCCAGCGCGGCGAGTTTGTGCTTGCGGTGCAGGGCGCGCCTGAACGGCAGCAGGGTGAAGATGCAGATGCGGAAACCGTGCTGAAAGTGCTGCTAGCTGAGCTGCCGCTGAAGCAGGCTGTGGCTCTGGCCGTGAAACTGACGGGCGGCAACCGCAATGTTCTGTACCAGCGTGCGCTGAGTCTCAAGGATGAATCATGAGTGGTAGACGGCGGCATGGTTTGAATTTACTGTTGACCGTGCAGCGTTTAACATTCACAGCAACATGAACGCGACCAAAAAATCCATCACCAAATCCATCACCATTAGCCAGCCCGATGACTGGCATCTGCATTTGCGTGACGGGGTTGCCATGCGCGACGTGCTGCCGCATACCGCCGCCCGTTTTGCGCGCGCCATCGTCATGCCCAATCTGAAGCCGCCCGTGACCACGACCGAGCTGGCGCTGGCCTATCGTGAGCGCATTCTTGCCGCATTGCCGGCGGGCAGCCGCTTTGAACCGTTGATGACGCTGTATCTGACCGACAAAACGCGGCCTGAAGAAATGGCGAAAGCCAGGCAAAGCGGCGTGATACATGCAGTGAAATATTATCCGGCAGGGGCGACCACCAACTCGGATTCCGGTGTTACCGCAATAGAAAAATGTTTTCCGGTGCTGGAGGCGATGGAAAAAACCGGGTTGCCGTTGCTGGTGCACGGTGAAGTCACAGATGACGATGTTGATGTGTTTGATCGCGAGCGGGTGTTCATCGAACGTACGCTGGCTCCGCTGATCGCGCGCTTTGCCAATTTGAAGGTCGTGATGGAGCACATCACCACGCGCGAGGCCGCCGCTTTTGTGACGGCGGCGCCGGCGCGGATAGCCGCCACGATTACGCCGCAGCATCTGCTGCTGAATCGCAACGCCTTGTTTGCCGGTGGCGTGAGGCCACACCATTATTGTCTACCCATCTTGAAGCGCGAAGTGCACAGGGATGCGCTGGTAGCCGCAGCAACCAGCGGCAATCCGAAATTTTTCCTGGGCACTGACAGCGCGCCGCATGCACGGCATACGAAGGAAACCGATTGTGGCTGCGCCGGCATGTACACCGCACATGCCGGCATAGAGCTTTACGCAGAGATTTTTGCCGCGGCAAACGCCCTCGACAAGCTCGAGGGGTTTGCCAGTCATTTTGGTGCTGATTTCTACGGCTTGCCGCGCAACACCAAAAAAATCACGCTGACGCAGGAACCGTGGCAGGTGCCTGCCAGCGTGCCATTCGGCACCGATACACTGGTGCCGTTTCGCGCGGGCGCGGCGATGCCGTGGAGCATCGCCGGCGCTTGACCATGTCCCTGCCGCGGCGTCCTGATTACAGCGCGTCCGAGTCGCTGCCGCGCGATGATCCATTTCATTACAGCCAACTTGATCTGCCGCGTGGCGACCTGTGGCTGTTCACTTACGGCTCGCTGATGTGGAATCCTGGTTTTCAACCCAAAGCTGCAGCGTCGGCCTTGCTGCGCGGGTACCACCGTGCTTTTTGCGTTTATTCCAGCCGTTATCGCGGCACGGTATCAGCACCGGGACTGGTGCTGGGGCTGGACCGTGGCGGCGCATGCCGGGGAACAGCTTACCGTGTGGCAGCTGCCGATGTGCCCGAGGTGCTGGAAATCGTGTGGCGGCAGGAAATGCGACGACGGGTTTATGTGCCACGGTTGTTGCCGGTGTTGATCGGCAAGCAGCGCCGGACGGCGCTAACCTTTTTGGCCAACCGTCGGCACGACGGTTATACGGGTTGTCTGGAAATCGAAGCCGCAGCTGAAATCATCGCCGGCTGTTGCGGTGAGCGCGGTCCCAATGTCGACTATCTGGTGAATACGCTGCGCCATCTCGATGCACTGGGCGTGCGCGACCATCATTTGCATCGATTGCTGGCGGCAGTGCAGGCCCGGTCAGGACGTTGAGGCGGCGCGGGCGCCAGGTGTTCACATGATAAAATCCGCGGCGAAGCTGGCCAGGCAGCCGCTGTGTGCGGAACAAACCGGACGGGGCAACCCGACCGTGCCGTGCATAGAGGAAAGTCCGGGCTCCATAGGGTAGGGTGACGGGTAACGCCCGTCCGCCGTGAGGCGAGGAATAGGGCCACAGAGACGAGTCCGCTGGTCGGGCAGGGCTTCGCCGCCGCAAGGCGGCAAAGTTCTAAAACGGTTTGTGAGTGCGGCAACGCACTTGCTTTCCGGCCCGGCCAGCGGGGTGAAACGCGGTAACCTCCACCCGGAGCAACACCGAATAGGCAAGCGTTGACGCGTCCCGCCGAGCTTGCGGGTAGGTGGCTTGAGCCGTGCAGCGATGTACGGCCCAGAGGAATGGCTGTCCACGACAGAACCCGGCTTATCGGCCAGCTTCACCTTTCCTCAGGGTATTTCGGCGGCGTTCGTCGGGGTATGGCGACATCAATTCGCTGTAATTGCCTGATTTTTAAGCATAATCACTTAATGCGCTACTTTCAGTACGCGCAATATCCTATTGTTTTTATTGCTATATTTCTGTTGCAAAAAACACTGAAGCTCGGCATCAACAAGTTACCGTAAGTCATTGTCGTAAAAAAGGAAATTGGTAATTTGACCCTTGACCACCTGAACCCAGTTATCTATAGTGGGATGAAGTGGTAAAAAGTGGGAGAAGTGCCTGCCGGCTGCGGCAGCGACTACCTCCTGCTCATCAAGGGAGAGCGCGTGTTTCGCGGTGTCGCACAACTCAATCTCGACAGCAAAGGCAGGCTTGCCGTCCCGGCACGTCATCGCGATACCTTGCTCGAGCGCTGTGCGGGCCACCTGGTCATTACCGCCGACGCTGATCGCTGTCTGCTGCTCTATCCGCTGGCGGACTGGGAAATCATCCAGCAAAAACTCGAAGGCCTGTCGAATCTTGATCCGCGTGTGCGCGAGCTGCAGCGCCGGCTGATCGGTTTCGCCGTCGATGTCGATATGGACGGCGCCGGGCGCGTACTGATCTCGCCCGAGTTGCGGCGTTTTGCGCAACTTGAGAAAAGCGTGGTGCTGGTCGGTCAGGGCCGCAAATTCGAACTGTGGAACGAGGAGCGCTGGTCACAGTTGATCGAAAACGCCGGTGGTTTTGGCGCGGGTGGACTGCCTGCTGAGCTGGAGGATTTCTCTTTGTGACGAGTGGCGTGCATGCCGCGGTACTTGCGCAGGAAGCGATAGCAGCATTGAACATCCAGCCGGAAGGTACTTATGTCGATTGCACGTTTGGCAGGGGCGGCCACAGCCGCCTGATATTGGAGCAGTTGGGCAAAGGAGGGCGGTTGATTGCGTTCGATCGCGACCCCGAGGCGGTGAAAGCAGGCGCAGACATACGCGACCCGCGATTTGTAATGCGGCACAGCGCGTTCAGTCGCGCAGGCGAAATGTTGCGAAACGAAAATATTGCAGGAGTGGATGGCTTGTTGCTGGATCTCGGTGTGTCCTCGCCGCAGTTGGACGATGGCCATCGCGGATTCAGTTTCCGGCATGACGGGCCGCTGGACATGCGTATGGACCCAGGTCACGGCACCAGTGTGGCGCAGTGGCTGGATACGGCGAGTGAAGCGGAAATCAGGGGGGTAATCAAAAATCATGGCGAAGAACGGTTTGCTAAACAGATTGCAGCAGCGATTATTGCGGCTCGGGCGCGGGGACCTGTTGACACCACACGACAACTTGCCACGATCGTGGCAGAAGCCGTTCCCACGCGCGAACCACGCCAGGATCCGGCGACGCGCACGTTTCAAGCTCTACGGATTCACATCAATCAGGAGCTTGAGGAGCTATCGATAGTGCTGCCGCAGTGCACGGCTCTGCTCAATCCAGGCGGTCGTATGGTAGTGATCAGCTTTCATTCGCTCGAGGATCGCATCGTCAAGCGCTATCTGCGCGAGCAGTCGCGCGCTGACCTGTTGCCGGAACGATTGCCGGTACGCGCCCGCGATCTGCCGCAACCGCGATTGCGGCTGGTCGGTCGTGCGCAGCGCGCCAGCACTGCGGAAATCGCAACCAACCCGCGGGCGCGCAGCGCAGTAATGCGGGTTGCCGAACGCACCACGGCAGGCAGCGCATGATCGGCCGTCTCATATTCATATTGCTGGCAACGCTGATGGCCTGCGCGCTGGCGGTGGTGGCGTCGCAGCACAATGGGCGCAAGCTCTACGGCGAATTGCAGCGGGAGCAGGCTACGGCCAAGAAGCTCGAAATCGAGTGGGGACAGCTGCAGCTTGAGCAAGGCACCTGGGCCACGCACGGGCGTGTTGAACGTATTGCAACCCGTGAACTGAACATGCGTTTGCCTGCAGCGGATCGCTTGGAAGTGGTGCCTGCGCCTGTGACGGAGACCCGGCCATGAAACCGACGGCAAGGCGCGTGCCGTTACCGGGCTTGCCGGCATGGCGGGCCAATCTGCTGTTGCTGGTAATGCTGGCCTGGTTTGTCGGGCTGGCCGGGCGCGCTTTGTGGCTGCAGGCGCTGAACAACGATTTCCTGCAACGCAAAGGGGAATCGCGTTATTCCCGCGTCATCGAAATCGGCGCCAGTCGCGGCATGATCGTGGATCGCAACAACGAACCGCTGGCCATTTCCACGCCAGTGGAAGCGGTGGCCGCCAGTCCCGGCGATGTCGAGGCGGAACCTGCGGAACTGCGCAAACTTGCCAAGCTGGTCAATATCAGCAACGACGAATTGCGGGCACGGCTGTCCGACACGGATCGTGAGTTTGTGTATTTGCGACGCCAGTTGCCGCCGGAGCAGGCGGAGCGCGTGGTGCAGCTGGGCATACCTGGGATATTTCTGCAGCGTGAACATCGCCGTTATTACCCGGCGGGTGAAGTGATGTCGCACATCATCGGTTTTACCGGCGTTGATGAAAAAGGACAGGAAGCCCTCGAACTGGCGTTCGAAGACACGCTGGCCGGAAAACCCGGCAGCCGCCGTGTGATCAGGGACCGGCTGGGCCGCATTGTCGAAGATGTAGAAAGCATACGGGTGCCGCAGAACGGCCAGAAACTGACACTGTCGATAGACGCGCGCATACAGTATCTGGCGTTCCGCGAACTCAAAGCTGCTGTGGTTGCACATCGCGCCAAGGCTGGCGGCATTGTCGTGCTGGACGCCGAGTCCGGTGAAATTCTCGCCATGGCCAATCTGCCGACCTATAACCCGAACAACCGCGGCAAGCTGGATGCGCACCGTACGCGCAATCGTGTGGTTACCGATCTGTTCGAGCCGGGATCAACGCTGAAACCTTTTACTGCCGCCGCGGCGCTGGAGGCGGGATTGTACAAACCCGAGACCGTGATCCAGACGGCACCCGGGCAACTGACCATCGGCAATCGCACGATCCATGACGCGCATTCGCAGGGGGCGTTGACGGTCGCACAGGTGATCCAGAAATCTTCCAATGTAGGCACGGCAAAAATGGGCCTCGCGCTATCGTCGGAAGCGCTGTGGAGCATGTTCACCCGTGCGGGTTTTGGCACGCAACCGCGTTCGGGATTTCCCGGCGAAGTTTCGGGGCGGCTACGCGGCTACGCGACCTGGAAGCCGATAGAGCAGGCGACGATGTCGTACGGTTATGGACTGTCAGTGTCGCTGCTGCAACTCGCGCGCGCATACACGATGTTTGCATCGGACGGCGTGTTATATCCGGTAACGCTGCTCAAGCGCGATGGCCCGCCGCAGGGCACACGAGTGGTATCGGCGCAGACCGCACTGGCGGTACGCAAAATGCTGGAGCTGGCCGCTCAACCCGGTGGCACAGCGCCGGGTGCGCAGGTTGCCGGATATACCGTCGCCGGCAAGACCGGAACAGCGCACAAGCTGGAAGGCAAAGGTTATGCCGCCAACCGTTATGTGGCGTCGTTTGTCGGCATGGCGCCGGCGTCGCATCCGCGGGTAGTGATTGCGGTAATGATCGATGAACCGACCGCGGGCCAGTATTACGGCGGCGCGGTTGCGGCACCGGTGTTCAGTCAGGTTGCGGCCGGTACGCTGCGTTTTCTCGCCGTGCCGCCTGATGCTCCGGCCAAAACCACGGTGCTGAATCCCGAAAACGTGCCGCTAATACGGGAGGAAGTGTGATGCCCGTGGCCGGCCGTCTGGACATGCAGGCCGTACGCCAGCTCGGCGTACGCCGATTGGCGGTGAACAGCAAGGCCGTAAAGCCCGGCGATACTTTTGTGGCTTATCCGGGGGAGTCGCGCGATGGGCGCGATTACATTCCGCAGGCGATAGCCAATGGCGCGACGTCGGTGTTGTGGGACGCGGATCAATATGCGTGGAATGCCCGCTGGCGAGTGCCCAATCTTGGCATCGCGCAGCTGCGTCGCCAGGCGGGGGTGATTGCCAGCGAAATCTACGGCAATCCCGGAGCGCAGTTGTGGACCGTCGGTGTCACCGGCACCAACGGCAAGACTTCGTGCAGCCAGTGGATAGCGCAGTCGCTGACGCGTGCCCGGCGCAAATGCGCGGTGATCGGCACGTTGGGCAGCGGATTTTCAGGGCGTCTCGACGCGAGCATCAATACCACCCCAGATGCGGTGACCTTGCACGCGCGCATGCGCACGCTGAAACGTGCCGGAGCGCAAGCCGTGTGCATGGAGGTTTCTTCGCATGGCCTGGCGCAGGACCGATTGTCCGGCGTCAGTTTTGATGTCGCGCTGCTGACCAATCTGACGCGGGACCATCTCGATTTTCATGGCACGATGCGGCATTACAAGGCCGCAAAGACGCGGCTGTTTCGCTGGCCTACGCTCGGTTATGCGGTACTGAATCAGGACGATGCTTTCGGCCGGGAGCTGGCGCAATGTTGGAAGCACAAGCGGGCAAAAGTGCTGGGCTACGGTTTCCAGCCGCGGTCATTGCGCGGGCGGGTGCCGTGTGTGGAAGGCCGGAACCTGCGCCTGGGGTTGAACGGAGTGTCTTTTGATATTCGCTCTCCCTGGGGCGCGGCCACGCTGCAAAGTCCGTTGATTGGCGCCTTCAACGCGACGAATCTGCTGGGCTCGCTGGCGGCACTGCTGGCCAGCGATGTCGGTCTCGACCAGTCCATTGCCGCACTGGAAAAAGCAGTGCCGGTGCCGGGACGCATGGAGCGTTACGGCGGCGGGCGGGCACCGCTGGTGATCGTGGACTATGCGCATACTCCGGATGCGCTGGAAAAAGTGCTGGGTAGTCTGCGTGCCGTGGCCGCCGATCATGCACGATTGATCTGTGTATTCGGCTGCGGCGGTGATCGTGATCGCGGTAAACGTCCGCTGATGGGCGCGACAGCTTCACGACTTGCTGATCGCGTGATCATCACCAGCGACAATCCGCGCAACGAAGATCCGCGGGCCATTATTGCCGACATTGCCGAAGGCGTGAGCGGTGCGCACGAACAGATTGCCGACCGCCGGCTGGCGGTGAAACGGGCGCTGGCCGAGGCGCGGCGCGGCGATATCGTGTTGATCGCAGGCAAGGGGCACGAGCGTTATCAGGAGATCCGTGGCGTGCGTCAGCGCTACAGCGACGCCACCGTAGTGCGCGCTGCGTTGGCGGGGAGCAAGCGGTGATGACGCTGGCCCAGACAGCGACGGTGCTTAATGGTGAGCTGCGCGGCGAACTGCGCGGCGGGCCGCAGGGAAGCGAGGTGCGCTTCGAAGATGTCTGTACCGACAGTCGTGCCGTGAAGAAGGGCGACCTGTTTATTGCATTGCGCGGTGAGCGTTACGATGGCCACGATTACATCGGGCAGGCGTCAGGGGCAGGTGCTGTTGCGGCTTTGATAGACCAGGCATACGCAGGCGCAGCGCCATTGATCCCGGTTGCTGCCGTAGCTGATACGACAATGGCGCTGGGCGCGCTGGCTGCGCATTGGCGCCGGCAGTTCCATTTGCCGCTGATTGCGGTGGTGGGCTCCAATGGCAAAACAACGGTCAAGGAAATGATTGCGGCCTGCCTGCGCCTGCATTTTGGCGACGCTGCAGTGCTTGCAACCCGAGGCAATCTCAACAATCACATAGGTTTGCCGCTGACGCTGCTCGCGTTGCGTGCGGCGCACCGGGTCGCAGTGGTGGAGGTCGGCATGAATCACCCCGGCGAAACCGCGCAGTTAGCCGGTATTGCCGCGCCGACGATTGCAGTGATCAACAATGCGCAGCGCGAACACCAGGAGTTTATGCGCTCGGTGGCCGAGGTTGCCGCAGAACATGCGAATCTGATATCTGCGCTGCCGGCGGACGGCGTCGCGGTAATCAATGCCGATGATGCGCATGCGGCTGTGTGGAAGAAAACGGCAGCAGTGCGCACGATCCGTGATTTTGGATTGCGTACCGGCGCGGCAGTCCGCGCTGAATGCGTTATGGGCCCTGCATCTGCTAGCCTGAAAGTAGTTACGCCGGAAGCGGCGGTCGAATTCGAATTGCCGCTGGCCGGGGAACATAACGCACGCAACGCACTGGCGGCGATCGCAGCAGCCACTGCGGGCGGAGTTCCGCTGGCCGTTTGTGCGGAGGCGCTGGCCCGTTTTGTTGCGGTTAAAGGCCGGTTGCAGGTGAAGGCGGGCGTACGCGGGACAACGCTGATCGATGACACCTACAACGCCAATCCCGATTCGGTGCGCGCCGCGATCGACGTCCTCGCGCGTGCGCCGGGGCGCAAGTTGCTGGTGCTTGCCGATATGGGCGAAGTCGGTACCCAGGGCGCGGCCTTTCATGAGGAAGTAGGTGATTACGCACGGACGGCAGGCGTAGAGCGTCTGTATGCACTGGGCGACCTGGCGGCTGAAGCAGCGCGTGCATTCGGCGCCGGCGCCCGTCATTACCCGCGCATCGAGGATTTACTGGCCGATGTCGAACCTGAACTCGGGCCGCAGACCACGTTGCTGGTCAAAGGATCGCGCTTCATGCAGATGGAGCGCGTGGTAAGCAGTTTTGAGGTTACGGAAGTCAATAACAAGGCGGGGACTTAGTCGATGTTGCTGGAACTGGCGCAATGGCTGGAACAGTATGTCCGTGCATTCAACGTGTTCAGTTATCTGACGTTGCGCGCGGTGCTGGCCTGTCTGACAGCGCTGATCATTTCTTTTGTGGTTGGACCCGGACTGATCCGTAAGCTGACGGCCTACAAGATCGGTCAGGCGGTGCGCGATGACGGGCCACAGACACATTTGATCAAGGCCGGCACGCCGACCATGGGCGGCGCATTGATCCTGGTCTCCATCATTATCACCACGTTGCTGTGGGCCGACTTGCAGAACCGCTTTGTCTGGGTTGTGCTGTGCGTGATCGTGGGTTTCGGCGCCATCGGCTGGGTGGATGATTACCGCAAGGTGGTGCATCGCAATCCGAAAGGATTGCCGGCACGGACCAAGTTTTTCTGGCAATCGGTCATCGGGCTGGGTGCGGCGATCTTTATTGCCTACTCGACCAACCTGCCGGCGCAGACAGCGTTCATCGTGCCGTTTTTCAAGCAATTGGCCTATCCGCTGGGCACCATCGGTTTCATCATCATGACTTATTTCGTGATTGTCGGCACCAGCAATGCGGTCAATCTGACCGACGGCCTCGACGGACTGGCGATCATGCCGACGGTGATGGTGGGCAGTGCGCTGGGCATTTTTGCCTATGTCGCGGGTAATGCCGTGTTCGCCAAGTATCTGGTGTTTCCGTATATCCCGGGCGCTGGCGAACTGACGGTGATCTGCGGTGCGATTGCCGGCGCCGGCCTTGCTTTCCTGTGGTTCAACGCCTATCCGGCGGAAGTATTCATGGGCGACGTCGGTGCACTCGCGCTGGGTGCGGCACTGGGCACTATCGCCGTCATCGTGCGCCAGGAGATCGTGCTGTTCATCATGGGCGGCGTGTTTGTCGTCGAGACGCTGTCGGTAATGCTGCAGGTGGCTTCATTCAAACTGACCGGCAAACGAATATTCCGTATGGCGCCACTGCACCACCACTTCGAATTGAAGGGCTGGAAAGAGAATCAGGTCGTCGTTCGTTTTTGGATCATCACGATGATGCTGGTGCTGGTTGGACTGTCAACGCTGAAGCTGCGATGAGATGCGATGTGAAATGCACAGACTGGTTGATGCAGGTCACCGTCCGGAGCAACCGGCGCTGCTGGTGTTTGCCCTGCGCTGCGACGCTGTCGGGGTGCTGCTGATGATTGATTTCAACGGCGCGCAGGTGCTGGTAGTCGGGCTGGGTGATACCGGCTTGTCGCTGGTGCGCTGGCTGCAACGACATGGCGCCGTGGTGCGCGCAACCGATACCCGTGCTGAACCGCCCGCTGCTGCGACGCTGCGCCAGGAACTGCCACAGGTGGCGCTGGCGCTGGGTGTTGCGCCTGATGCACTGGTGTACGGTACTGACATCGTCGCGGTAAGTCCCGGCGTGGACCGGCGCACCGGTGCGCTCGCACAGGCGGCTGCACGCGGCGTGCCGGTGGTCGGCGATGTGGAACTGTTTGCGCAGGCGTTGGCGACCCGCGCGGATGCGCCGCCACTGGTGGCCATCACCGGTTCCAACGGCAAGAGCACAGTAACAGCGCTGGCCGGAGCCATCTGTGGCGCGGCGGGACTGAACCCGATAGTGGCCGGCAATATTGGTCTGCCAGTACTGGATGCGCTGACGGATATCGAGAGCGGGGCAGCGTGGCCCCGTGCGTTTGTGCTGGAACTGTCGAGCTTTCAGCTGGAGAGCACGACATCCCTGAGGCCGACAACGGCGACGGTGCTGAATCTGTCGGAAGATCATCTCGATCGTTATGCCGGCATGCGCGAATACGCCGAAGCCAAAAGCCGAATCTTCGGCGGCGAGGGACTGCAGGTGCTTAACCGTCAGGATGAACGGAGCAGCGGCATGGCGCGTCCGGGCCGGCGCACAGTGACGTTCGGACTCGATGCGCCGCGTGAACCGGAGGACTGGGGCATAACCGCTGATGGTGCAGGCCTGATGCGTGGCGACGCCACTGTGGCGCCGACCAGTGCGTTACGGATCGCCGGATTGCATAACGCGGCGAATGCATTGACGGCGGGGGCCTTGTGCCGTGCCATCGGTGTGGCCGACAGCGCAATAGTCCGCGGCTGGCAGATGTTTGACGGCCTGCCGCATCGCGCAAAAAATATCAATAAAATCAATAACATATCATTTTATGATGATTCCAAGGGCACCAACGTCGGGGCCACGGTTGCAGCGCTGACCGGTATGCGCGAACCGGTGGTGCTGATTGCCGGCGGTGATGGCAAGGGCCAGGATTTTGCGCCGCTGGCCGCTGCGGCACGTGGCCGGGCACGCGCAGTGGTGTTGATCGGGCGCGATGCGCCACGCATCGCTGCAGCCATCGGCGATAGCGTGCCGTTGCTGCGTGCGGGCGACATGTCCGAGGCTGTAGCGCTGGCCTACCGGTCTGCGCAGCCGGGAGACGCTGTGTTGTTGTCACCGGCCTGTGCCAGTTATGACATGTTTCGCAGCTACATCCACCGTGCCGAGGTTTTTGCAGACGCAGTGGCGGCGCTGAAACGGAGTCAGGCGTGAGCATGTATTACTCCGCCATCAATCAGCGCAGCGCAAGCGCGGAGTATGACCGCGAACTGATCTGGACCACTGTGCTGCTGCTCGCCTTTGGTCTGGTGATGGTCTATTCGGCCTCTATCGCGATAGCCGAAGCGAGCCGCAGCGCCGGCAACAATGCGAGCTATTACCTGGCACGTCATGCGTTTTATGTCTTGATCAGCCTGGTTGCGGCGGTGGTGACTTTCCAGGTGCCGCTGCGCATCTGGCAGCGTGCCGCACCATTCCTGTTCCTGCTCGGCATTGCATTGCTGGTGCTGGTGCTGGTGCCGGGGATAGGACGGGAGGTCAATGGCAGCCGGCGCTGGTTGTCGCTGTATGTATTCAACCTGCAGCCATCTGAACTGGTGAAGGTCTGCGTCCTGCTCTATGCCGCTGATTACGCCGTGCGCAAGGCAGCAATGATGCACAGCCTGCGCCATGGTTTCATGCCGATGTTCGCAGTCATGATGCTGACGGGCGCGCTGCTGCTGCTGGAACCCGATTTCGGTGCGTTCGCGGTGATTACAGTTATTGCGATGGGCATCCTGTTCCTGGGCGGCATGAACTGGCGGCTGTTCGCAGGGCTGATGGTCATGCTGCTGGCCGGGTTTCTGCTGCTGATCTGGACCAGCCCCTATCGCATGCAGCGGGTGATCGGTTTCATGGATCCGTGGGCCGATCCCTACGGTAAGGGTTACCAGTTGTCGCACGCGCTGATTGCCTTCGGTCGCGGTGAATGGTTCGGCGTTGGTCTGGGTGCGAGCGTGGAGAAATTGTTCTACCTGCCTGAAGCGCACACCGATTTTCTGCTGGCGGTAATTGCAGAGGAGCTGGGTTTCGTAGGCGTGCTGGCACTGGTGCTGCTCTTTGGCTGGTTGGTGTGGCGCGCCTTTGCCATCGGTCGGCGCGCGGCTGATCTCGAGCGCCCGTTCGCGGCGCTGGTGGCGCACGGCATCGGTTTGTGGGTAGGCGTGCAGGTCATCATCAACATGGGCGTCAACATGGGTGTGTTGCCGACCAAGGGCCTGACCCTGCCGCTGCTGTCGTTCGGCGGCAGCGCGATATTTGCAACCTGCTGCGCGCTGGCCATATTGCTGCGCGTTGATTGGGAAAACAAGCAACTGGCCCGGGGGTTTACGGTATGAGCCGGACCATGCTCATCATGGCAGGCGGTACCGGCGGCCATATATTTCCGGCCCTGGCAGTGGCCGAGCTGGTGCGTGAAGACGGCTGGACCGTGATCTGGCTGGGTGCGCGCGGCGGCATGGAGCAGCGGCTGGTACCGCCGCACGGTTATGAGGCGGTATGGATACGCTTCGGCGCGGTGCGCGGCAAAGGCTGGTTGCGCAAGTTATTGTTGCCGGCAGCGCTGCTGGTCGCGTTCTGGCAGAGCGCCCGTGCGATTTTTCGCCATCGTCCCGATGTGGTGCTGGGTATGGGTGGTTATGCGGGGTTCCCCGGCGGCATGATGGCGGCGCTGCTGGGCAAGCCGCTGGTGATCCACGAACAAAATGCTATTCCCGGGCTGGCGAACCGCGTGCTGGCGCATGTCGCCGACCGTGTGCTGGCGGCATTTCCCGATGCCTACAACGGACGCGTCGACGTGATCTGGGCGGGGAATCCGGTACGCGCTGATATCGTGAATCTGGCGCCGCCCGAAGCGCGGTTCGCGAATCGTAGCGGCCCGCTGCGGGTGTTCGTGGTGGGTGGCAGTCTGGGTGCGAAAGCATTGAATGAAACGGTGCCGCAGGCGCTGGCGCTGCTGGCGCAGCCCGAGCGTCCGGTGGTTGCGCATCAGGCTGGCGCAGCACATGTGGATGCGCTGCGCAGCACCTACCGCAATGCCGGAGTCGATGCGGAAATTTTTGATTTCATCGAAGACATGGCAGCGCGTTATGGCGCGGCTGACCTGATCATCTGTCGTGCCGGTGCGACGACGGTGGCTGAACTTGCGGTGGCGGGCGTAGGCAGCATCCTTGTGCCGTTTCCTTATGCGACCGACGATCATCAGACACGCAATGCCGGCTATCTTGCCGATCGCGGTGCCGCGCTACTGATGACACAGGGTGAATTGACCCCACAGTCGCTGGCGGACGTGCTGCGCGGACTGACGCGGTCGAAACTGCTCGACATGGCGCGTGCAGCGCGTGCAGCGGGCAAGCCAGAGGCCGCGCGAAAAGTGGCTGACTTGTGCATGGAGATGGCGCCGGCATGAGACACAAGGTCAGACAAATTCATTTTGTGGGTATCGGCGGGGCCGGCATGAGCGGGATTGCCGAGGTGCTGCTCAATCTCGGTTACGCAGTAAGCGGATCGGATCTGAGCGAGAGCAATGCCACTCGCCGTCTTGCTGCTGCGGGTGCGCAGGTGCGTATTGGCCATGCCGCATCCCATGTCGCGGAGGCGGACGTGGTGGTGATTTCCAGTGCGGTCAAGGCTGACAACCCGGAAGTTGTTGCGGCACGGGCGCGGCATGTGCCCGTGGTGCCGCGGGCACTGATGTTGGCTGAATTGATGCGCCTGAAGCAGGGCATTGCAGTGGCCGGCACCCACGGTAAAACCACGACCACCAGTCTTGCCGCCAGTGTGCTGGCCGAAGGCGGGCTTGATCCGACGTTTGTGATTGGCGGTCGTCTGGAAAGCGCCGGCGCCCATGCCCGGCTCGGCGCTGGCGAGTTCATCGTTGCCGAAGCCGACGAATCGGACGCGTCTTTCCTGCATCTGCAGCCGGTCATATCGGTGGTCACGAACATAGATGCCGATCACATGGAGACCTACGACCACTCGCTGGACAAGCTGAAACAGGCTTTTGTCGATTTTGTCGAACGACTGCCGTTTTACGGAGTGGTGGTGCTCTGCAATGACGATGCCAATGTGCGGTCCATCATGCCCAGGCTCACCAAGACGGTGGTGACTTACGGTATTGCGGAAGGGGCCCAAGTGCGAGCACATGCGGTGACCGCTGCTGAAGGCAGGATGCGCTTCCGGGTGGTGCGCAAAAACGGCAAGCGTTTGCCGGATCTGGACATCACGCTGAATCTGCCCGGTGAACACAATGTGCAAAACGCGCTGGCCGCTATAGCCGTCGGCATGGAAGTGGGCGTGCCGGATGAAAAAATTGTCCAGGCCCTCGCCGAGTTCAAGGGCGTGGGGCGCCGTTTCCAGCGCTGCGGAGCCGTGCCGCTGGCCGGCGGTGGTGCCTTTGAACTCGTTGACGATTACGGGCATCACCCGGCTGAAATGGCGGCAACGATAGCTGCGGCACGGGGCGCGTTTCCCGGCCGGCGGCTGGTGCTGGTATTCCAGCCGCACCGCTATACGCGGACTCGGGATTGTTTTGAGGATTTTGTCCGCGTGTTGTCCAGCGTTGATGCCCTGTTGCTGACCGAAGTTTATGCGGCGGGTGAAGCGCCGATCGTGGCCGCCGACGGCCGGGCGTTGGCGCGTGCGGTGCGGGTGTTCGGGAAAGTGGAGCCGGTGTTTGTCGAACAGGTGGGTGAATTGCCCGAGGTGATACGCAGTGCGGCGCGTGACGGCGATGTGGTGCTGGCGATGGGTGCCGGTTCGATCGGGACTGTGGCGGGCGGACTGGTAAAGGCCGGCGCGTGAGCAAGCGAATGACGCGCATGAGTGCAAAGCCGACATGGATATGAGCGAGCAGAAACAGTTGCGTGAACAAGGGCTGCGCGGTGAATTGCGCTGCAACGAGCCCATGTCACGGCACGTCAGTTGGCGGGCGGGCGGCAAGGTGCGTCGCAGTTATGCGCCGGCGGATCTGGAAGACATGGCCTTGTTTCTGCGCGGATTGCCGGCGGACGAGCCGGTATATCCCGTAGGCCTGGGCAGCAATTTGCTGGTGCGCGACGGCGGGCTCGATGGCACGGTGATATTTACGCACTGGGCGTTGCGCGGCACGCGGGTATCGGACGCGGTTGGCGGTGGCGAAATCTGGGCGCAATCCGGTGTGGCGGCGCCGAAGGTGGCGCGGCTGGCGGCGATGAACAATCTCGCCGGCGCGGAATTCCTGGCCGGCATACCTGGAACCATGGGCGGCGCACTGGCCATGAACGCAGGCTGTTATGGCGGTGAGACCTGGAATCTGGTGGCGCAGGTAGAAACCATCGATCGCCGTGGTGTGCTGCACAGGCGTGCGCCGCAGGATTACCGCATCGGATACCGCAGTGTGGAGCGTCACGGCCAGGCTGAAGAATGGTTTGTGGCGACAACGTTGCGGCTGCAGCGCGGGGATGGCGAGCAGTCACGTGCGCGGATCAAGGCGTTGTTGTCTCAGCGCATCGCATCGCAGCCGCTGGGTATACCCAACGCGGGTTCGGTGTTCCGCAATCCGCCAGGCGATCATGCAGCGCGGTTGATCGAGGTCTGCGGGCTGAAAGGCAAAGTTATCGGCGGCGCAGTCATTTCAGTCAAGCACGCTAATTTCATCGTGAACGCAGGTGGTGCAAGTGCGGCCGATATCGAGAAGCTGATGGATCTGACCCAGCAAACCGTGCAGCAGCGTTTTGGCGTAACGCTGGAGCGCGAAGTGCGGGTGATCGGGCGAGTGAGCGGTCAGTTGAGCGGGGATGCGCGAGGATTATGAGCGGATTCGGAAAAATTGCGGTGCTGATGGGTGGGCGCAGCTCGGAGCGGGAAGTGTCGCTGATGAGCGGTGGCAAGGTGCTTGACGCCCTGCGTGAGGCGGGCATGGATGCCCACGGGTTTGATCCAGCAGAGCGCGAGATCTTTGAGCTCAAGCGTGATGGTTTCGAGCGTGTATTCATCGCCTTGCACGGGCGTTACGGCGAGGATGGCACGGTACAGGGTGCACTGGAGCTGATGGGTATTCCGTACACCGGGAGCGGAGTGATGGCTTCCGCGCTGGCGATGGACAAGGTGCGCACCAAAATGCTGTGGGTTGCTGCGGGCATACCGACGCCGCGATTTGAGTTGATCGACGCGCAATGTGACTGGTCCCGTATTGCCGATGAACTGGGCCTGCCGCTGATCGTCAAGCCGGTGCGCGAGGGTTCGACCATAGGTCTGACCAAGGTGATGCGAGCAGCCGAACTACCGCAGGCCTATGCGCTGGCAGCACATCATGACGCGCAGGTCATGGCGGAGGAATTCATCAGCGGCGAAGAATTGACCGGCGGTTTCCTGGGTGATGAGGCGCTGCCGCTGATCCGCATTGAGGCGCCGCAGGGCAACTACGATTACCAGAACAAATATTTCAGTGATGAAACGAAATACCACTGCCCCTGCGGACTGGCGGAAGCCGAGGAGCAGCGTATACGTGGCATGGTCATGCAAAGCGCCCGGGTGCTGGGCTGTGCAGGGTGGGGGCGTGCCGATCTGATGCGCCGCGCGGATGGCAGCGTGTTGTTTCTGGAGATGAATACCTCACCGGGGATGACCGGGCACAGCCTGGTGCCGATGGCGGCGCGGCAGGCCGGCCGGTCATTCAGCGATCTGGTGCTGCGAATACTGGAGCTTGCCCATGTGGGATAAGCCCGCGGTGTTGAACAGGCTGACCGACCTGCTGGTTGTTGCGGCGCTGCTCAGCTTGCTGTACGCAGGCGTGGCTTATGTCGTGCGCCTGCCGATATTTCCAGTGCAGGAGGTTCGTGTGGTTGCGCCGCTGAAGCACGTTACCCGTGAGCAGGTCGAAGCCATCGTCAAACGCGAAGTGCACGGTACTTTTTTTACGCTGCCACTGGGGGCGACACGGGCTGCCTTCGAAAAGCTGCCGTGGGTGCGGCGGGCGGATGTGCGCCGGCAGTGGCCTGGCAGCCTGGAGGTGGTGTTGACTGAGCACCTGCCGCTAGCACGCTGGGGCAAAACCGCGCTGGTCAACGTTCATGGCGAAGTGTTTGAGGCGGCATATGACAACGAACTGCCCGTATTCAACGGTCCGGAGGGTGCCGCCAAGGAAATGACCATCCAGTATGACCACTTCAGGCGCAGCCTGGCCGCGATAGGCAAGGTGCCGGATGCCATTAACGTGTCGCCGCGCCGTGCCTGGCAAATACGGCTGGACGACGGCGTGACGCTGGATCTTGGCCGCGAGCATGTCGAGGATCGTTTGCGGCGGTTTGTTGCAACGTATCCGCGGACGATAGCCCGTCTGAACCAGCCAGTGGACAGGGTTGATTTGCGTTATGCCAACGGATTTGCCGTGAGAGTGCCCGGATTGCCGTCTGCGGCGGAAACCCGGCGCAAACGCGGTGTTTAGGAAACGACAGGGATCATGAACGCGACTAGAGAAAACAAAAAACTGGTGGTGGGTCTGGACATTGGCACATCCAAGATTGTTGCCATTGTCGCGGAACTCAAACCCGAAGGCGGTTTTGAAATCATCGGCATGGGCAGCCATCAGTCGCGCGGGTTGAAAAAGGGTGTGGTGGTCAACATTGAGACCACGGTTAACGCCATCCAGCGCGCGCTGGAGGAAGCCGAGTTGATGGCGGACTGCAAGATCCGTGAGGTTTATACGGGGATTGCGGGCAACCATATCAGGAGCTTCAACTCGCAGGGCATGGTTGCCATCAAGGACAAGGAAGTCACGCAGATGGACATCGATCGCGTGATTGAAACCGCCAAGGCGGTGCAAATACCCAACGATCAGCAGATTCTCCATGTGCTCAACCAGGAATTTATCATCGATGGGCAGGAAGACGTGCGCGAGCCCTTGGGCATGTCGGGCGTGCGGCTTGAGGTCAAGGTGCACATGGTTACCGGCGCGGTGTCGGCAGCACAGAACATCATCAAGTGCGTGCGCCGTTGCGGACTGGAGGTCAACGACCTGATTCTGCAGCCGCTGGCCTCGTCCGTCGCCGTGTTGTCTGAAGACGAAAAAGACCTGGGTGTTTGCCTGGTCGACATCGGTGGCGGCACCACCGACATGGCGGTATTCACCCACGGCGCAATACGTCATACCGCGGTGATTCCGATTGCAGGCGACCAGATTACCAATGACATCGCCATGGCCCTGCGCACGCCGACCAAGGATGCCGAAGACATCAAGCAGCGGTTCGGTTGTGCGCTGTCGCAGCTTGCCGATCCGCAGGAAATGGTTGAGGTGCCCGGAGTCGGCGATCGCAGCTCCCGTCAACTTTCGCGAAAGACGTTGGCCGAGGTCATCGAACCCCGGGTCGAGGAACTGTACTCGCTGGTGCAGACCGAGTTGCGCCGCAGCGGCTACGAGGAGTTGTTGTCTTCGGGTGTGGTGCTGACCGGGGGATCTAGCGCGATGCAGGGGATGGTCGAGCTCGGTGAGGAAATATTCCATATGCCGGTACGCATCGGCATGCCGCAGTACGCGGGCGGGCTGGCCGAGGTGGTGCGCAGTACCCGCTATGCAACCGGAGTGGGTCTGCTGATTGCGGGGGCCAATGAGCATCGCCAGCGTGATGCGGCACGCATGCATACCAGCAGTTTTCAGCAAGTGATGGAACGGATGAAAAACTGGTTTACAGGAAACTTTTGAACGTGGCAGCGACGGTAAATATTTTTGGTTTGGTTTTGCGAAATTTTTTCAACATTACTTTGTTTGCGAAAAAAAGGAGATTCACATGATTGAGCTGATTGATGCACAGGCGCAGGAAGCAGTAATCAAGGTAATCGGCGTCGGCGGTTGCGGCGGCAACGCGGTAGACCACATGATCGTTCAGGGTGTGCAGGGCGTGGAGTTCATCTGCGCCAACACGGACGCCCAGGCGCTCAAGCGCAATCAGGCCAAGACACAGCTGCAATTGGGGGCGGAAATCACCAAGGGCCTAGGCGCGGGCGCCAACCCGGAAATCGGGCGCCAGGCTGCGTTGGAGGACCGCGAGCGCATTGCCGAGATGATCACCGGTGCGGACATGTTGTTCCTGACCGCAGGCATGGGCGGTGGCACCGGCACTGGTGCGGCACCGGTAGTTGCGGAAATTGCCAAGGAAATGGGCATCCTGACGGTGGCCGTGGTCACCAAGCCGTTTGCGTTTGAAGGCAAACGACAGCGCCTCGCGCAGGAAGGGCTGGAGGCGCTGGCCGAGCATGTCGATTCACTGATTGTCATTCCCAACGACAAGCTGATGCAGGTGCTGGGCAATTCGATCACGCTGGACGAGGCGTTCCGCGCGGCCAACGACGTGCTGCATGGCGCAGTCGCTGGCATCGCGGAAATCATCAGCTGCCCCGGCATGATCAACGTTGACTTTGCCGACGTGCGTACCGTGATGGGTGAAATGGGCATGGCGATGATGGGGTCGGCCAAGGCGTCTGGCACTGGCAGGGCACGCGAAGCTGCGGAACAGGCCGTGGCCTGTCCGTTGCTTGAGGACATCAACATCTCCGATGCGCGCGGCGTGCTGGTCAACATCTCGGCAAGCAAAGCGACATTCCAACTGCAGGAAATGTACGATGTCATGGAAACCATCAAGGCCTTTGCCGCGGATTCGGCGACGGTCATCGTGGGTACGGTGTACGACGAAAGCCTGGAAGATGGGCTGCGTGTGACTATTGTTGCCACGGGTCTGGGCAAGCCGCTGATGCGCCAGTCCGCCAAACCTCTGGTGGTGGTCGCGCAGAAAACAGGTACCGACAACATGGCCATGGACATTGATTACGCCGCACTTGATCAACCGGCGGTCATTCGCCGCCGCAATCGCGATGCGACGGTCGAGGCCATGCGCCAGTCGGGAGTGGAAACGCTGGATATCCCGGCATTTCTGCGCAAGCAGGCGGATTGACCTGCGACACAGGGGAAAAGCATGGGAATTGCGTTGTTTTGAGTGGCGGGCGGCGCTATGCTGCGGTGCGGCAGCGTGATAAAATTCGCGGCCGTGTCGAGATATCCGACGCCCTGACCATATATGGCATAAGAACGTGATCAAGCAGCGAACATTAAAAAACGTGATTCGCGCCACCGGCGTAGGTTTGCACACGGGCGAAAAGGTCCACCTGACCTTGCGTCCGGCGCAACCGAATACCGGTATTGTGTTTCGGCGGACGGATCTCGATGTGCCGGTGGAAATCAAGGCCGATCCGTATGCGGTTGGTGATACCCGGCTGTCGTCCTGTCTTGAGAAAGACGGTGTGCGCGTACAAACGGTAGAACATCTGATGTCGGCATTGGCCGGACTGGGCGTGGATAATGCATGGGTAGATGTTACTGCGCCGGAAGTGCCTATCATGGACGGTAGTGCGGGACCTTTTGTGTTCCTGCTGCAGTCGGCGGGCATAGAAGAGCAGGAAGCGCAAAAGAAATTCATCCGCATCCTCAAGCCGGTTGAAGTCCGGGACGGTGACAAATGGGTACGCTTTGCTCCACACGACGGTTTCCGGCTGGAACTGGCTATTGACTATGCGCATCCGGTGTTTGATGGCAGCGCACAATCTGTCATTGTTGATTTTTCCACGACCTCCTACGTCAAGGAAGTGGCGCGGGCGCGGACATTTGGATTCATGCAGGACGTGGAAAGCATGCGGGCACAGGGCCTGGCGCTGGGCGGCAGTCTTGATAACGCCATAGTCATGGACGAATACCGTGTGCTGAATACCGATGGGCTGCGTTACGACAACGAATTCGTCAAGCACAAGGTGCTGGATGCGATCGGTGATCTTTATCTGCTCGGGCACCCGCTGATCGGTGCGTTCAGCGGCCACAAGTCCGGTCATGCGATGAACAATCGCCTGCTGCGCCACCTGCTGGAACAGCCCCAAGCTTGGGAATATGCCAGCTTTGACCGCACTGAGGACGCCCCCCCGTTCCTCGCCTGGCAGCCGCAAGTTGCCTGATGATGGGCGGTTCGGGCGGCGGCCAGTCTGACCCGGCGCAGGATCCATGCTGATACTCCGCCTGATCGGAATACTTTCGCTGATCACCATCGGCGTGTCGCTGGCGCTGTATGCCTATTCCCGGCAGCGTCGATTTCTGCAGTTTGCGTGGCGGGTGTTTACAGCGACCATCTTGTTCGTTCTGCTACTAATGGCCTTTTATGCTGCAGAGCGTCTACTGGTAGTAGTGTGACCTTTCATGGGCCGGGGAGATCAACCAGTCCCCCGACGCCGTGCCGCAAATCTGGCCAGCGCGGCACGCAGTCCGGGGTCCTTGACCTGTTTTGACAGGTCTTCAAAATCATCAATCAAATCAGGGGCCAACTCCTTATTTTTGGCCGGAGGCGAGGCGTCAAGTGTGACTTCCTTAACTTGAATTCGCACTTGAATTCCAGTAATCTGCGCGCTCTGTTTTTGCAAATTCTTAAGCAGTCGTGGTGCCAGTTGACGCAGTTTGGCCGCGATTGCTCCGTTGTCTGCCGCAATGACCAGCATGCCGTTCCGGTCTCCGACCACACGGCTGGCCTGGGTCAGTTCAGGGGGCGTGCAGACTTCATAAAGCCGTTGCAGTGCCGCAAGGCGCTGCATTGTCCGGGTCAGCGCTGATAAGCCCGCAGTGGTATCACTAATCAGGGCGCTGAGTTTGCGGGTGGACATGGGCGGATTGGGAGAGTGTTCGTGAATATTATTCTGGTTTCAGAAAAACTGCCAAAGGCGCGGACCATTACCCTGGGCTGGTCGCACCTGATTGTATCGGGTGCGTTCGTGCTGACACTGGTCGTACTGCTGGCCGGAGCCTTGAACTACGGCATTCTGCGTTATTCAGATGAGATGAAAACGCCCTATGTCAGAGATGTGCTGGTATCAATACAGCTGCAGCAGCAGGAGAAAACCAAGACCTACCTGCAGGACAACCTGAATGCCATGGCTGTCCGGCTGGGGCAGATGCAGGCCCAGTTGCTGCGCCTGGATACACTGGGCGAGCGCCTGGCCAAACTGGCCGGTTTCAAGCCGCAGGAACTGATGTTTAATGAGATGCCTGCCCGTGGTGGCGCGATTTCGTCGGTGCCCAATCAGAACCTTTCCCTGGACGATTTTACTCTCCAAATTGACCTGTTGACCCGGCAGCTTGAAGATCGAGGCGACAAGCTGGGTCTGCTGGAGTCGATGTTCACCCTCGAGAGCGCCAGGAAAAAACTGACGCCGACCAAACTTCCGGTTGAAGGCGGGTGGTATTCATCGAACTATGGCTGGCGCATAGATCCGTTCACCGGGCAGCGCGCATTTCACGAGGGCATAGATTTCATGGCTGAGGAAGGGACGCCTATACATGCGGCTGCTGCAGGCGTTGTTGTCTACTCTGGATTGCATCCTCAATATGGTAATATGATCGAGATAGATCACGGCAATGATCTGATCTCGCGATATGCGCATGCATCGAAGCGATTTGTGAAAATTGGCGACGTTGTGTTGCGTGGTTCCCGGATCGCCGCAGTGGGCAGTACCGGTCGCGCTACGGGCGCACACCTGCATTTTGAGGTGCGGCAACGGGGTGCGGCAAAGAACCCTTCGCAATTTCTGCAATTGCCCGGCTGACCGGCAGCACGAAGAGCGAGAGCATTGCAAGGGTGGGATTACCCCACCCTTTTTTTATTCGGGATGCGGAAGTTCATGATTACCGGCCTTATAAAGAAAGTTTTCGGCAGCCGTAACGAAAGGTTGCTCAAACAGTATCGGCGGACAGTGCGCGCAATTAATGTGCTGGAACCGCAGATGGCGGCATTGACAGATGAACAGCTGCGCGCGAAAACCGATGAGTTTCGCGAGCGCATCAATAAGGCTGTCGCCAGCGACGGTCCGGACTCCGGCGCTGAGCAGGTTGCTGCAGTAGACAATCGCCGTCGTGCCATTCTCGATGCGATTCTGCCCGAAGCTTTTGCCGTGGTGCGCGAGTCCGGTAAGCGTGTGTTGGGCATGCGTCATTTCGATGTGCAGTTGGTGGGCGGCATTGCATTGCACAGCGGCAAGATTGCTGAAATGCGTACCGGTGAGGGCAAGACCCTGGTCGCTACGCTTCCAGCGTACCTGAACGCACTCGCCGGCACTGGTGTGCACATCGTGACCGTCAACGATTATCTGGCTCAGCGCGATGCTGACTGGATGGGGCGCATCTATCGTTTTCTGGGATTGACCGTCGGCGTCAACTTGTCGCAGATGGAGCATGACGGCAAGCAGGCAGCCTACCGCTCGGACATTACCTACGGCACCAACAACGAATTCGGTTTCGATTATCTGCGCGACAACATGGTGTACGAGTTGTCAGAGAAGGTGCAGCGCAGACTTGCCTTCGCGATTGTCGACGAGGTTGACTCGATTCTGATTGATGAGGCACGTACACCGCTGATCATTTCAGGGCAGGCAGAGGACATCACCGATCTTTACGTGCGGATGAATGCAGTCGTGCCCAAACTGGTGCGCCAGAAGGAGGAGAAGGGCGACGGAGATTACTGGGCGGACGAAAAAGGTCACCAGGTGGTGTTGTCCGAAGACGGTCATGAGCATGCCGAAGAATTTCTCGCACAGGCTGGATTGCTGCCTGAAGGCGGCAGCCTTTACGACGCGGCAAACATCGGCTTGATGCATCACCTGAATGCGGCTCTGCGCGCACATAGCCTGTTTCATCTCGACCAGCAATATGTGGTGCAGAACAACGAGATCATTATCGTTGACGAATTCACTGGCCGCCTGATGCCGGGACGCCGCTGGTCCGAGGGCTTGCATCAGGCCATTGAAGCCAAGGAAGGCGTGGAGATTCAGAAGGAAAACCAGACGCTGGCCACGATTACCTTCCAGAACTATTTCCGGATGTACGGAAAGTTGTCGGGCATGACGGGCACGGCTGACACCGAGGCCTATGAGTTCCAGCAGATTTACGGGCTGGAAACCGTGATCATTCCAACCCATCATCCGATGGTTCGGGATGACCGGATGGATCAGGTATTCCGGACTGCCGGCGAAAAGTATCGCGCAATCGTCGACGATATTCGCGACTGCCATGAACGCGGACAGCCGGTACTGGTGGGTACGACATCGATTGAAAACTCAGAATACATCTCCGGCATCCTGAAAAAGGAAGATTTGCCACATAACGTACTCAATGCAAAACAGCATGAGCGTGAGGCCGAGATAGTCACCCAGGCCGGCAGTCCGAAAATCATTACGCTGGCCACCAACATGGCGGGACGCGGAACCGATATCGTGCTTGGGGGCAATCCGGAGCCGGAAATCAACCTTGTACTGGCTGATGAAAGCATGGACGAGGCTGCGCGTCAGCGGCGGGTGGCTGAACTGCGCGAATCATGGCAACAACGCCACGCGGAAGTGCTCAAGGCAGGCGGGCTGCACATCATCGGCACCGAGCGCCACGAATCCCGGCGCATCGATAACCAGCTGCGCGGTCGTTCGGGCCGTCAGGGGGATCCTGGATCCAGTCGTTTTTACCTGGCGCTGGATGATTCACTGTTGCGGATATTCGCCTCCGACCGGGTTGCTGCGATCATGGACCGCCTGAAAATGCCCGAGGGGGAAGCAATCGAGCATCCCTGGGTTACGCGTTCCATCGAGAATGCGCAGCGCAAGGTCGAGGCGCGCAATTTCGACATGCGCAAGCACCTGCTTGAATATGACGACGTCGCTAATGATCAGCGCAGGGTGATCTACCAGCAACGCAATGAGTTGCTTGAAAGCACGGATGTGTCAGCGGCCATCACGGCGATGCGTGCCGACGTCATTGGCAATCATTTCGGACGGCATATTCCGGCTGGCAGCCTCGAAGAACAATGGGGATTGGCGGAGCTGGAGGCAGTACTGCAAGCGGATCTTGCTCTGGAGGTGCCGATACAGCAATGGCTGAAAGACAATCCGCAGCTAGAGGTGGAGGTGCTGCGGCAGCGCATTACCGAAACTGCGCATGCACGTTATGTGGATAAAACGGCAGTAGTTGAGACTTCCGCAATGCGCCAGTATGAGCGCGCCATCATGCTGCAGAGCATGGACAGCCACTGGCGCGAACACCTGTCGGCACTGGATCATCTGCGTCAGGGCATACACCTGCGCGGTTATGCCCAGAAAAATCCGACGCAAGAATACAAGCGTGAAGCTTTTGAGCTCTTTTCGTTGTTGCTCGACGTAATCAAGTCTGATGTCACGCGCATATTGATGACCGTGCAGATACGCAGCGCCGAAGAACTGCGTGCTGCCGAAGAACGTGAAGCACTGCAAAACATACAATATCAACATGCCGAAGCGCAGGCCGATGCCGCTGCAGCAACGCCGGCAGAAGCAGCCGGAGAATTTCCGAAGCAGGACGCCGACGCCGACGGCGAGAGCGCGCAGCCTTTTGTGCGTGGCGGACAAAAGGTAGGGCGCAACGATCCCTGCCCTTGCGGATCCGGCAAGAAATACAAACAATGCCACGGCAAACTGACGTGAGGCTATGCCTGTCAATCTGAGCGCGCCGGATCCCAAAACGCTGCTGCCTGTGAATGGCGTGCGGCTGGGTGTTGCTCAAGCAGGGGTGCGCAAGGCGGGGCGCAAGGATCTGTTGCTGATTTTGCTCGAGGAAGGTGCGCATGTGGGCGGTGTATTTACGCAGAACCGGTTCTGCGCAGCGCCCGTGGTGGTATCCCGTCAGCACTTGTCGATGATCGATCCGGATCAAGGCGTGCGCGCACTGGTGATCAACACCGGGGTCGCCAACGCCGGAACCGGGAAGGAAGGCCTTGCGCGGGCGCGTCAGACCTGCGCCGAAACAGCGCAACTGCTCAACTGTGCCGCGACACAGGTGCTGCCATTTTCCACGGGCGTCATCATGGAACCGCTACCGGTGGAACGCATTGTTGCAGGCCTGCCGCAATGCGTGGCCGCACTCAAAAGCGATGCGTGGGCGGCGGCGGCCGAAGCGATCATGACCACCGATACCGTGCCCAAGGCCGTGTCGCAGCAATTCCAGGTGAGCGGTGCAAAAATCACCGTCACCGGCATTGCCAAGGGCGCTGGCATGATTCATCCGGGTATGGCCACCATGCTGGGTTTTGTCGCGACTGATGCGCGAGTGAGTCAGGTGCTGGTCAAGGCGGCGGCGGCATACGCGGCACAACATTCATTCAATTGCATCACGGTCGATGGCGATACTTCGACCAATGACAGTTTCATGCTGATGGCGAGCGGCAAGGCCGAGATGGCGGAAATTGTCGATGCGAAGAGCCCGGAATATCGGGCCTTCCGCGATGCGGTGACCGCAGTCGCGATTACGCTGGCGCAGGCCATCGTGCGTGACGGCGAGGGTGCCACCAAATTCATCACCATTAAGGTCGAGGGCGGGCGCGACGAAGAAGAGTGCCGCAAGGTAGCCTATGCCATTGCACATTCTCCGCTGATCAAAACCGCGTTTTTTGCATCGGATCCGAATCTGGGGCGGATACTGGCTGCCATCGGTTATGCCGGCATTGCCGATCTCGAAGTTGAAGGCGTAGAGCTTTATCTCGACGACGTGCTGGTGGCTGAGCAGGGCGGGCGCAGCCCGGCGTATCAGGAGGCCGACGGGCAGCGTGTGATGCAGCAGGCGGAAATCACCGTGCGCGTAGTGCTGCATCGAGGTCACGCGACTGCAGTGGTGTGGACCTGTGATCTGTCGCATGATTATGTCAGCATTAATGCAGACTACAGAAGTTAAAAATATAAATATAATCAATAAGTTATGAGTAATTCTCGCCTTTCGGAAACGACGCCCGCACCGCGGATTGAAGATCTCATTACGCGCGCGGATGCGTTGCTGGCGAGACTCGAGCAGTGGCTGCCGGCATCGGCGGCGCCCGTGGACTGGCACGCTTCCATCGCGCTGCGCTGGCGCAAAAAAGCAGCGCAAGGCGCGCTGGAACCCATACATCAGGTGCACCGCATCAACCTGAGTGATCTGTACGGCATTGATGAACAGAAGGAACGCGTCGAGCGCAACACCCGCCAGTTTGTCGACGGTTATCCTGCGAACAATGTACTGCTGACGGGGGCGCGCGGCACCGGCAAGTCTTCGCTGATCAAGGCGCTGTTGAACAAATACGCGGCGCGCGGGTTGCGGTTGATCGAGGTGGAGAAACGCGATTTGACTGATTTGCCGGACATTGTTGAAATGATCCATGCTCGGCCGGAACGCTACATCCTGTACTGCGACGACCTGTCGTTCGAAGCCGATGAGCCGGGTTACAAGGCGCTGAAAGTGGTGCTCGATGGTTCGGTTGCTGCCGCCTCTGAAAACTGCCTGATTTACGCGACTTCAAACCGTCGCCATCTGATGCCGGAGTTCATGCAGGAGAATCTTGAATACCAGCATGTGGGCGAGGAAATCCACCCCGGTGAAACCAGCGAAGAGAAGGTTTCACTGTCTGAACGATTTGGTCTGTGGGTGTCGTTTTATCCCTTCGATCAGGACGAGTACCTGAGCATCGTTCATGTCTGGCTGGCGCATTTCAAGGTGCCCGACAGCAAGAGCGCTGAAGTCGAAAAGGCAGCGCTGCAATGGGCGCTGTCCCGGGGCTCGCGCAGCGGTCGCGTAGCGTGGCAGTTTGCACGCGACTGGGCGGGCCGCATGCGGCTGGCGCGCCACAAGTAAATCCGCATGTCTGAATTGCCGGTCGGTCGCCGCCGCATCGTGGTTGTGGCCGCAGTGTTGCAGCAGTCAGATGGTCGTTTTCTGCTGGCACAGCGCCCCGTGGGCAAGACTTATGCCGGTTACTGGGAATTTCCGGGCGGCAAAGTTGAAAACGGTGAAACTCCGCTGGCCGCACTGTCGCGTGAGCTGGATGAAGAACTGGGTATAGAAGTAGTCAGCGCCTATCCCTGGATCATCCGCGATTTTGATTATCCGCATGCTGACGTAAGGCTGCATTTTTTCCGGGTTCGCGACTGGCGCGGTGAACTGCAGAGCCGCGAAGCCCAGGCTTTTGCCTGGCAGCGCCTGGATGCTATAGAGGTTGAACCACTGCTGCCGGCCAACGGCCCGATACTCAAGGCGCTGGGCATCCCCGAGACCTACGGCATTACCGGTTTTGCTGCGGCGGAATACTGGCAGGCACTGGAGCAGATCGACGTCGCCTGCAAACGCGGCCTGCGCTTGATTCAGGTGCGTGGCAAAGACTGGCCTCCCGGGTTGTTTGAAAGTTTTACGCAGGACGTGATCATGCGCGTGCGCGCCTGCGGCGCCCGTGTGCTGGTCAATACCGATATTGCACTCGCGCGCCGTGCCGGTGCGGATGGCGTACATCTGACGGCCAGCCAGTTGCACACGGTCGCGGCGCGTCCGGACTGCGAACTGGTGGGTGCGTCCTGCCACAACACGGCAGAATTGCGCAGGGCAGAATCGCTGGGTGTCGATTTCGCAGTGCTCGGGCCGGTGCAACCGACCCCTACACACCCCGGCGCGGCAGTGCTGGGTTGGACGGAATTTCAGCAACTGGCTACAGGCGCACGCATCCCGGTATTTGCGCTCGGTGGATTGAAATCTGCAGATAAAGAGCAGGCGTTGTCCTGCGGTGCCCACGGCATAGCCATGGTGCGCGGAGCCTGGCGGCCAGTCAGTTCGGCCTGAGATCTTCGTCGTCGACGGACAAGTCAGACTCGTCCGTTTCAGTCACCGGGACACGATAGCTTTCGGTTGCCCAGGCACCCAGTGTTGTCGCCGACCGAAAACTGACCCACTTATAGGGGTTATGCCGATCCAAAATTGACCCAGGTGTTCCACTTGTCCTGCCTAATTTTTAGGCGGGAGATAAAAGGGTGATCACCATGGAAATGTTGGGCAAGATTCGGCGGTTGTATTTACGCGACAAACTGTCGCTACATGAGATAGCGAAGCGCACTGGCTTATCGCGCAACACGATACGCACATGGTTGAGGGCCTCTGAGAAGGCGGTTCCGCCGACGTACCGCAGGGGCACTGGGGTGCGCAAGCTCGATGCATTTCACGCTGCGCTGGAGCAGGCGCTCAAAGCCGACGCTCACCGTACCAAGCAGAACAGGCGAACTGCCAAGGCGCTGTTTGGGCAAATCAAGGCCGATGGCTACGGGGGTGGCTACACGCAGCTAACCGCTTTCATCCGCGGCTGGCGGGGTCGTGAAGGCAAGGCGCCGCGAGCCTTTGTGCCGCTGAAGTTTGCGCTGGGCGAGGCGTTTCAGTTCGACTGGAGCGAAGAGGGCTTGGTGATTGGCGGCATCTATCGGCGGCTGCAGGTATCGCACCTGAAGCTGTGTGCGAGCCGCGCGTTCTGGCTGGTGGCCTACCCGAGCCAGGGTCACGAAATGCTGTTCGATGCGCACACGCGCTCGTTTGCTGCGTTGGGCGGGGTTCCGCGGCGAGGCATCTACGACAATATGAAAACGGCCGTGGACAAGGTCAAGAAGGGCAAGGGGCGTGTGGTCAATGCGCGCTTTGCGGTGATGTGCGCGCACTACCTGTTTGACGCTGACTTCTGCAACGTGGCCTCCGGGTGGGAGAAGGGGGTGGTGGAGAAGAACGTGCAAGACAGTCGGCGGCGCATCTGGCTGGATGCGCAGAATCGGCGGTTCGGTTCCTTCGCTGAACTCAATGTGTGGCTGGGCGAGCGTTGCCGATCGCTGTGGAATGAGGTGCGTCATCCCGAGCACAAGGAATTTTGCGTTGCAGAAATCCTGGAGCAGGAGTGCGCTGAGATGATGCCTATGCCCACTGCGTTTGACGGGTATGTGGAGAGGCCGGCACGGGTATCGAGTACGTGCCTGGTCAGCGTGCAGCGCAACCGGTACTCGGTGCCGTGTGAGCTGGCGGGTCAGCGGGTCAGCACCCGGGTCTATCCGAACCGGGTCAGTGTGGTGGCGGGAGACGCCTTGGTCGCCAGCCATGATCGGCTGACCGAGCGAGGTCAGGTCTGCTACGACTGGCAGCACTACATCGCGCTGGTGGAGCGCAAACCGGGGGCGCTGCGCAACGGCGCCCCCTTTGCCGACATGCCGGCGCCACTCAAGCAGTTAAAGCTTGGATTGATGCGCCATGCGGGCGGAGACAAGGTCATGGCGCAGGTGCTCGCAGCCGTACCCACTGCGGGACTGGACGCGGTATTGGTGGCGGTGGAATTGGTGATCGAGTCGGGTGCGCTCAGTGCCGAGCATGTCGAGAACGTGCTGGCGCGACTCAATGCCAGCCCCGCGCCGGCGAGCGTAGAGACGAGCCTGCAACTCAAGGAGGCGCCGCAGGCCAATACCGGGCGGTACGACAGCCTGCGGGGTCCTGAGGGCACGACGGTTGATGAGGTGGAGGCCGACCATGCGTGATGTCACTACCGAGCTCAAGGAACTGCGCTTGCAGGGCATGGCCAGCGCCTGGACGGATTTGATGGCTCAGGGCGCGAGTTCAACCGAGTCCTCGAGGTGGCTGATCGAACACCTGCTGCAGGCCGAAACCACGGACCGGGCGATGCGATCGGTAAGTCACCAGATGCATGCCGCCAAGTTCCCCGTGCATCGTGATCTGGCGGGATTCGATTTCAACTCGTCCAAGGTCGATCAACCCCTGGTGCGGCAACTGGCGACGCTGTCGTTTACCGACACGGCGCAGAACGCGGTGCTCATTGGCGGGCCTGGCACGGGCAAGACCCACTTGGCCACCGCCATCGCGGTGTCCGGGATCGCCATGCAGGGCAAGCGGGTGCGCTTTTACTCAACGGTCGATCTGGTCAACGTCCTGGAACGGGAGAAGCGCGACGGCAAAGCCGGGCGGATTGCGCTGTCGCTGATGCGCATGGACCTCATCATTCTCGATGAGCTGGGGTATCTCCCGTTTAGCCAGGCCGGTGGCGCTTTGCTGTTTCACCTTCTGTCCAAGCTATACGAGCATACGAGCGTGATCATCACGACGAACCTGAGCTTCTCTGAATGGGCCAGCGTGTTCGGCGACGCCAAGATGACCACGGCGCTACTGGATCGGCTCACCCATCACTGCCACATCGTGGAGACGGGCAATGAGTCATACCGATTCCAGCACAGCAGCATGGCCGCGAAGTCGCGTATCAAGTCGCGGGAGCACAAGCGCAAGGGTGGCAAAGAAGCCCAGGCTGAGGAGCCATTCTGAACCGAAGCGCGCGGGGAAATCCGCTACGGGCTACGCCCTTCGCGCCTTCCCCCGCGCATCCTGCTTATTGAGAAAGACCAGAAAGGAGGCCGTCAAAAACCAGCTATTTGCTACACTTATCCACAGTTGCTGATTCAAAAAACAGCAACCGGCCCTGGGTCAATATTCAATCGGCAGGGTGGGTCAATATTCAATCGGCGCCAACAACCCAGATCTATCATCTTGCAGCGCTCCGAACAGAACGGCCGGTAGCGGTTCTTCGGGTCCCACTCCGTGAGTGTGCTGCATTGCGGGCAGGCAACCAGACGTTCAGTCATGTGTCAGAGATTGCAGAAAGTCAGTTCGAATTCCACATCCGTCTCCGCGGCTTTGGGGCGCTGCATACCTTCCTGCGTGGTAAAGCGGATGTTCAGTGCGTATTTGTTTGCGCTGATTTCCGGCACGCATGCGTAATCATCAGCCAGCCGGATGCGCAGCATTTGTGAGATGCGCCCCGCCATCATTTTCTGGTAAATGCCCTGATGTGCCGTCTGCGCCGTGGTTTTTCCGCTTTCCCGCAGTAGTCGCAGCACGATGCTTATGGCATCGCGGGTGGGTAAAAACGGCGCCAGCCACTGCTGCAGATCGTGGCGGCGCTGGTCGGCTTCCTGTTGCCGCCAGTAATGATACGAAGGCAGATCAAATTCGCAAACGCCGCCGGGGATTGCCGTGCGCTGCTTGATGCTCATCAGCCATTCATTTTCGCGAAGCTCCTGCCCGACCTTGCCCGATGCCTTGAACAGCCGCGATGAGGCTTGATCGATTTGCCACAGTACGTTGTCCAGAGCTTCTTCGGAAATGTCAGGATTGTCGCGCAGCGCATCTAGAGTCTGCTTCTGCCGTTCCAGTTCCTGGAGCAAGTCAGATTTGAGGTCGGCACGACTGGCGACTTCGAGAACCTCGAAAATCAGCAGCAGTGCGACATGGTGTTCCTGAGCGTCGTTTCTGCCTTGGAAGAAATCAATGCGCTCAAAGAGATCCTCGAGGCGCAGCAGGGTTCGCACACGCTCGCTCAGTGGATGCTCGTAGACAATCACGTCCGGTGCGCCCGATGTAATAGAGTTGTAATCCAGTTGCCGGAGTATCGAACAAATCCCATGAAAAATAAAGGCTTAATGCCGTATTGGCATGTGCAGCCTAACTTTCCCCCGCGTGGATGGTTGCGAACTCAAGGTAGTGTTGATGCATATCGGCGACTTGTGCGCGCAAATACGCCATGTCGCTGTTGTTGCTGATGACGTCGTCGGCCTGCGCCAAGCGCTGTTGCCGCGGAATCTGCGCAGCCATGATGGCGCGCACTGCATCCTCGGTCAGCTGGCTGCGCTGCATGGTGCGGCTGAGCTGCAAAGACTCGTCGCAGTCAATCACCAGGATGCGCTGGATCAGGTCACGATAACTGCCGGTTTCGAGCAGCAGGGGCACGACCAGCAGCACATAAGGCGTGGTCAGCAGGGAGACCTGCCGGCGAGCCTCTGCGCGTATCAGGGGGTGCAGTATGTCTTCCAGCGCTTTGCGCGAATCCGGGTTGGCGAAAATAAGCTTGCGCATGGCAGTGCGATCTAGGCTGCCGTCAGCAGCTGTTACCGAGGCGCCAAACGCGGCGGCGATGGCCGGCATTGCGTGACCGTCGCGGCCGGTGAGTGCGTGTGAAATATCATCGGTATCCACAACGCCGGCGCCCAGTTCACCGAACATCGCCGCTGCACGGGATTTACCGGAACCGATGCCGCCAGTGACACCTACGCAAAACGGCATGGCTCAGAGCGGGCCGAGGTAGGCCCGGGTCAGCGCTGGTCCGTGGAGCAGGGCGATCATGCCGGCGATAGCCAGATATGGACCGAACGGTATGGGAGCGCTGCGGCCGCGGCCGGCAAAAACAATCATGCCGATGCCGATGGCCGCGCCCACCAATGACGATAACAGGATGGTCAGAGGCAAAGCCTGCCAGCCGAGCCAGGCGCCGATGGCCGCCAGCAGCTTGAAGTCGCCATAACCCATGCCTTCCTTGCCGGTCGCCCACTTGAATATCCAGTACACCGACCATAACGACAGGTAGCCGGCAGCTGCGCCGATTACGGCGGAAGGCAATGAAGTGTATGTTCCGCCAAGATTGAGCAGCAGGCCCAGCCACAATAGCGGTAGGGTGATGCTGTCTGGCAAATAAAAGGTGTCCAGGTCGATGAAAGTGAGCGCGATCATGGACCAGGTAAATAACAATGCACCTGCTGCAGCAATGCCGAAACCGAAATGCCATGCGACGTAAGCGGAGAGTGCTGCCGTCAGGGTTTCTATTGCCGGATAACGCGCGGAAATGTGCGCGCCGCAACCGGCGCACTTGCCGCGCAGCATGATGTAACTCAGCACCGGAATATTCTCCAGCGCGGTAATCCGGTGCCCGCAGGCAGGACAGGCGGAGCGCGGCAGTATAAGGTCATAACGTTCGGCAGGCGGCACAGCCTGTCCGGCCAATTCGGCGCACTCGTTGCCCCATTGCTGTTCCATCATTTTCGGCAGGCGATGGACGGCAACATTGAGAAAACTGCCGACGCACAGGCCCAGCAACCCAGCACACACGGCGAGAATGACGGGATCTGACAGCATTTCGGTCAACTCAGGAAACGCGATGGCATTATTGGTATGGCGCAGTCGCGTATCAGCATGCCGGACTGGCGTTGCAGCAGCATGAGCGCGGCGGTTTGCGTGGGTTCGGAGTTATACCGCGGATCCCAGTTTGAAAATCGGCAGGTACATGGCGATCACCATACCGCCGATCAGTGTGCCCAGCACCACCATGATCATGGGTTCCATCAGGCTGGAAAGCGCCTCGACCGTGTCATCGACTTCCTGCTCGAAGAAGTCGGCAACTTTGCCGAGCATCGCGTCGAGTGAACCGGCCTCTTCGCCGATCATCGCCATCTGGATCACCATACTCGGAAATACTTCCGTGCCCTGCATGGCCGAAGTGAGACTGGAACCGGTGGAGACTTCGGCTTGAATTTTTTTGGTGGCCACAAAATAAACGTAGTTGCCCGAGGCGCCCGCAACGGAACCCAGCGCTTCGACCAAAGGCACGCCCGCGGCAAACATAGTGGCCAGCGTCCGCGTCCAGCGGGCAATGGCTGATATGCGAATCAAATGGCCAAACACTGGGATTTTCAGGACCAGGCGGTCCATGAACATCTGCATTTTCTCTGAACGTTTCCAGGTCCAGAAAAAGAAGTAAATTGCTGCGCCCATGCCGCCGAAGAGGACAAACCAGTTGGCGACCACGAAGTCGGAGATCGCCATGACGATCAGGGTCGGCGTCGGCAGATCGGCACCGAAACTCTTGAATACTTCCTTGAACGCCGGGATCACGAAAATCATGATGATTGCGGTAATCACTACCGCGACGACGATGATGGCAATCGGATAAAAAAGTGCCGATTTTATTTTTGCCTTGATGCCGAGGATTTTTTCCTTGTAGGTCGCCAGCCGGTCGAGCAGGCTTTCCAGAATGCCGGCGGCTTCGCCCGCGCCGATCAGGTTGCAGAACAGCGCGTCAAAATGCAACGGGTGTTTTTCAAATGCCTGTTTCAGGCTCATGCCGGTTTCGACGTCGGTTTTAATGGTCATCAGCAGCCGGGCGACAGCTGGGTTGCTGTGGCCTTTACCTACAATGTCAAAGGACTGCAACAGTGGCACGCCCGCCTTCATCATGGTGGCAAGCTGTCGGGTAAAGAGTGTAATGTCTTTTTCCGAGACCGAGCCGCCCCGGCCCAAGCGCTGCTTTTTGACTTCGACGATTTTGATGCCCTGCCGGCGCAGGGTCGCGTTGACCTGAGCTTCGCCGGTTGCCTGCATCTCGCCGCGAATGGTTTTTCCGGTGCGATCTTGTCCAACCCAGCGGAATGTAAATTCCGAAATCTGCTCTTTGCGTGCGGCAGCGGTTGCCATGCGGGCCTCCAAAATCTCTCAATGAACCAATAGGTTACGAGCAGTTATTCATGGAATAATGCCCTTCCTGCGTCGCTTTGTAAAGGCTACACAGCACATTTTAGGAAGCTGCGGGCTATGGCTGTGTTGGTGCGAAAACCCTTACACTTTTGATGACCCGGTCCTGGGTCTGGACGATTTCCAGAGGATGGCCGGCGATGCGGACGCTGGTATTGGGTTCCGGAATATCCTGCAGGTGTTCCAGTATCAGTCCATTGAGGGTTTTCGGGCCCTCCAGCGGGAAGTTGAAGCCGAGCTTGCGGTTGAGTTCCCGCAGCAATGTGCTGCCTTCGATGACATAGCTGCCATCGGGCTGCGGGTGCAGTCCGCGCGCCATCAGCGGCGATTGCGTGGTGAATTCGCCGATGATTTCCTCAAGTATGTCCTCCAGCGTCACCAGCCCCATGATCTCACCATATTCGTCAACCACTAGGCTGACCCGGTCCTCATGCTCCTGAAAATTCTGAATCTGTGACAGCAGGGGCGTTGCCGAGGGCACAAAATAGGGTTCACGGATCATTTCCTGCAGACTTTCCCTGGTCAGTTCATCGCGCTGGATCAACGTCAGGGCGTGCCGAACCCGCAACGTGCCGATCACGTTGTCCAACTGGTCCTGGTAGACCACGAGGCGGCGATGGTGCGCGGTCGATATCTGCTGTGCCAGTTCCTCAATGGGCAAATCCAAGTTTATGCCTTCAAGCTGGTTGCGCGGCACCATGACGTCGTCGATGGTAATGGCGCCTATCTCCAGCAGGTTAAGCAGTACGGACGCGTGTTTTTTCGGCAGCACGTTGGAAGATTCGAGCACGATGGTGCGAATCTCGTCAATTGACAGCGGTTGCGGTCCCGATTCCTGCGGCTGCATGCGCAGCATGCGCAGCGCGAGCCCGAGCAGCGCGTCGGTGGAGATGGTCAGCAGATGGACAAACGGCGCGGTAACGAATGCCAGGCCGCGCATAGGCCACGAAACCATGCGCGCAATGTGCTCTGCACTGTGCTGACCCAGGCGTTTGGGCACAATTTCGCCTACCACGATGGAGACATAGGTCACGACCACCACCACAATGGCTGTGGCGGTTATGTTGCTGAGCTTGGGTTCCAGTCCCTGCTCCTGCAACCATACTGCAAAGGGCGCGGCGAGTATGGCCTCACCGACGATGCCGTTGAGCAGGCCGATCGAAGTAATCCCGATTTGTACGGTCGACAGAAATCGCGTCGGATCAGCGCTGAGTTTGACCGCGGCAGCGGCAAGCTTGTCGCCGCGTTGGGCGAGCATGGCCAGCCGGGACTGGCGTGCAGTCAGCAGTGCGACTTCTGACATCGCAAATGCACCGTTAAGCAGAATCAGGCAGGCGAGCAGTAACACTTCCATTTGAGCACCTCAAAAAACGATGGCTGCGGCAAGTGCCGCTTTGTGGCTGAGCGTTCAGCCGCGCCCGAGCAAGACTTCCAGGACGAACTTGCTGCCGAGATAGGCCAACACGAGCATCAGGAAGCCGGTAAGGGTCCAGCGCACGGCGATACGCCCGCGCCAGCCGTAAAAATGCCGTCCGCACAGCAGCGCGCCGAACACCAGCCACGACAATATGCCGAAAACGGTCTTGTGACTGAGGCGCGCCGCCATGCCGAACAGCTCTTCCGAGAACACCACGCCGCTGACCAGGGTCAGCGAGAGCATGGCAAAGCCTGCCCAGATGATCCGGAACAGCAGGGTTTCCATCGTCAGCAGCGGGGGTAGCTTTTGCAGACCGGCCGGGAGTGAACCCTGGTGCAGGCGCCGGTCCAGCATGGCCATTAGCAGCACATGCAGAGAGGCAATTGTGAACAGGCTGTAGGCGAGCATCGCGATCAGCAGGTGCAGTTTGAATACAAGTAACTCCGTGTTTGGCAGGGGCTGTGCTGCAGGCAGCAGCGCCGGCAGCAGGGCAGCAACGGCGGCGACTGGCATGATCAGTGCCTGCAACCCCTCCAGACGGTAGAACAGGCTGCCCAGCCAGTAAATCAATACCGTTAACCAGAGGATTGCGGAAATGGCGTCGCCGACGCCGATGCGCAGCGTATTGCCCGAAAACATGGCGCCGAACAGGGCTGCGGCATGTACGCCAAGCGTGACCAGCATGCTCACCCGTTCCGCTGTGTCCCGGGTATGCGTCATCGTGGGTGTTGCCGCGGCGGCAGACCAGTGCAGCCGCCAGAAATAGACCGCCATTGCGGCATACAGAAGTGCGCTGATCAGATACGGTAAAATGTCCTGCATATTTTTCAAGTTTACCCGAACGCACACTCCATGTTTGACAACCTTACCGGACGGCTCTCGCGCGTCGTCAAGACACTGCGCGGCGAAGCGCGGCTGACTGAATCCAATATTCAGGACGCGCTGCGCGAAGTGCGTATGGCGTTGCTGGAAGCCGACGTTGCATTACCCGCGGTGAAAGCGCTGATTGATCGCGTGCGCGAAGAGGCGGTAGGCCAGAAGGTCATCGGCAGCCTGACGCCGGGGCAGGCGCTGGTCGGCGTGGTGCACCGCGAACTCGTGGCGCTGATGGGCGAGCGCAATGAGTCGCTCAATCTTGCCGTTCAGCCGCCGGCGGTGATCCTGCTGGCGGGCCTGCAGGGTGCCGGCAAAACCACGACTGCCGGCAAGCTGGCGCGATGGCTGCATGGTGAGCAGCGCAAAAAAGTCCTGCTGGTCAGTTGCGACGTTTACCGTCCGGCCGCTATAGAACAGCTCAGGGTGCTTGCAGGGCAGGTCGAGGCGGACTTCCATCCGTCCGCGGCGGATGAAAAGCCGGTCGACATTGCAAAACGTGCGCTGGAATACGCGCGCACGCATTACCACGATGTGCTGATTGTAGACACGGCCGGTCGCCTGGCCATTGACGATGCCATGATGCAGGAGATCCGCGAACTGCATGATGCGGTGCGGCCGATCGAAACACTGTTTGTGGTCGATGCGATGCAAGGGCAGGATGCAGTCAATGTGGCGCAGGCATTCGGCGCCGCATTGCCTCTGACGGGCGTCATACTGACCAAACTCGATGGTGATGCCCGTGGCGGTGCTGCACTGTCGGTGCGCCACGTGACCGGCAAGCCCATCAAGTTTGCCGGCACCGGCGAGAAGATTACCGGCCTGGAAGCGTTTCATCCGGACCGCATGGCGGCGCGCATACTCGGCATGGGCGATGTGCTGTCGCTGATCGAGGATGTACAGAAATCCGTTGATCTTCAGGATGCCGAGAATCTCGCGCGCAAGGTCAAAACCGGCAAGGGTTTTGATCTGGAGGATTTCAAGCTGCAGGTTGCTCAGATGCGCAAGATGGGCGGCATGAATGCGTTGATGGACAAGCTGCCTGCCCAGTTCGCGCAAGCTGCACAGAATGCGCCAGGCATGGAAGACAAGGCGATTAGTCGCCTCGAAGGCATCATTAATTCCATGACGCCACTGGAACGCGCAAAACCGGAATTGCTCAAGGCCTCGCGCAAACGGCGGATTGCCGCCGGAGCCGGAGTCAGTGTGCAGGAGGTCAACCGCCTGCTCAAGCAGTTCGAACAAACGCAAAAGATGATGAAAATGGTCGCCAAGGGCGGCATGGCGAAAATGATGCGGTCGATGAAGGGCATGTTCCCGGGAATGCGCTGAGCAATCCCGGCCATGTTTCCCGTTACTTCAGGCTGAATCCCTGGCGCCGTATGTAGGCGCCAAAATCCGCGCGTTCCGGTTCGGCATACTGCCGGGCCTTGTCTTCCGACCAGCCGTAGAAATCCGCCGAACCGAATTGGGCGGTGCGGCGCTGCTTGCCGTAAGGATGATTGGCGTGCCGCCGCCGGTCATAAGACTCGATCTGTTCGCGCAGACCGGTTTCGTCGTAGCGGTCGGTGTGGACGGTGACATCCAGCGGCAGGCGGGGACTGATGTGCCCAGGTGTCGCCGGATAACCCACGCACAGCCCGGCAATCGGAAACACGCCTTCCGGTAATTCGAGTTCGCGACTGGTGGTTTCCGCCGCATTGCGTATGGCGCTGATCGGACAGGTGCCGAGGCCGGCCGCTTCCGCGGCGCGAATGAAATTCATCATCGCAATGCCGGCATCAACCGCGGCATTCATGAAGTGGTCGAGATGCTCGTTGACGAAAGGTTTACCGCGCCACTCACCGATTTTTCGGATGCGGCGATTGTTGCCGCAGAACACCAGGAATACCGGCGCATCAAGCACCCAGGCCATATCGGGAATCGCCGCTGCGATGCGCTGGCGTTTGCCGGCATCCATGACATGGATGAGATCAGCCTGCTGCAGATCGCTCTTGGTGGGTGCTGAGAGTGCGCAGGCAAATAACAATCGCAGCAATTCAGGGGCGACCGGAGCTGGCTTGAAGCGTCGGATCGATCGATGTTCGGCAATCGTCGCCAATGCCTCCAGTCCGGGTTGTTTTTGAGTCGTTGGGATATCGATGTCATAACGGCTGCGCAACGCAGCGCTGATGCGGACGCTGGCGGGGTTCGGGTTTGAGCTCATAAAATCCTTTATAAACAATAAGTTAAATTTATTATTGGCGAGGTAAAATGCCGACAGTGCAACTTGGCAGCGCACAGGTACTTAGTTGCGCCTTTTGTGAAAACTAGCGTAAAATCCGACCCTTTCGACTTTTTCAGTCGCCGGGAATACCTCATGGTTGTCATCCGTTTAGCACGTGGGGGCGCAAAAAAGCGTCCGTTCTTCAATTTTGTTGTTGCCGATTCGCAGTTTCCGCGTGATGGGCGCTTTATCGAGCGCCTTGGATTCTACGACCCCAAGGCTCCTGAAGGTCGCGAGCGTCTGCGCATCAATCGCGAACGCCTCTCCTTCTGGCAGAGCAAGGGTGCGCAACTTTCGGATACCGTGACCCGGCTCGTCAAGCAGGCCGGTGAGCAAAAAGCCGCCTGAGCAGCTGGTGACGATGGGGCGCGTTGTCGCGCCCTATGGAATCAAGGGCTGGATCAAAATCCAGCCCTTTACGCAGCAACCGCGCGATCTGCTGGACTATCCGAAATGGCAGGTAGGGCGCGAAAACACGTGGCAGGACTGGGCGGTGGAATCCGCCAAGGTTCATGGCGCAGTGGTAGTTGCGCAACTGGCGGGCATGACAGACCGGGAGCAGGCGGCAGGACTGCAAGGTATGCGGATCGCGGTATTGCGCGAAGATTTTCCGGAGCCTGCGGCAGACGAGATTTACTGGGCCGATTTGATCGGACTGAAAGTGGTCAATGTGGCCGGAGAAACGCTGGGTAAAGTAAGCAGTGTGTTTGAAACCGGTGCCAATGATGTACTGGTGGTCGAAGGCGGGATGGAAGGTGAGCGCGAGCGGTTGCTGCCGTATATTGCCTCTGTAATCCGGCAGGTCGATGCTGCAAGTGGCACGATCACCGTAGATTGGGGCGCAGATTACTGATGCTGCAGTTTGATGTTGTCACCTTGTTTCCGGCGATGTTTGATGCGGTGACCGAATTGGGGATCACTGGGCGGGCGCGGGAGCGCGGCTTATACCAGTTTGTGGCATGGAATCCCCGGGATTTTGCCGCCAACGCCCACCGCACTGTGGATGACCGGCCGTATGGCGGCGGTCCGGGGATGGTGATGATGGCTGAGCCGCTGGGCAAGGCGCTGCGGGCGGCCTGTCAGCGGCAAAAGAGCGCCGGGATTGAGCGGCCGCGGGTTGTGCATCTGACGCCGCAGGGACGGATGCTTGATCATGCAAAAGTGATCGAGTTGTCACGGTCGCCGGGGCTAGTGCTGCTGGCGGGGCGTTATGAAGGTGTTGATGAGCGGTTGATCGAACGCGAAGTTGTTGAAGAAATTTCGGTCGGCGACTACGTGTTGAGCGGTGGTGAACTGGCTGCGATGGTGTTGATGGACAGCGTGGTGCGGCAGTTGCCGGGAGCGTTGGGTGATGCGGAATCAGCGAGTCAGGACTCGTTTGTGAACGGATTGCTGGATTGCCCGCACTACACGCGTCCGGAAGAGTACGAGGGTGCAGTGGTGCCGGCGGTGCTTTTGTCCGGAAACCACGCGGTCATTGCACGCTGGAGATTGAAGCAGGCGCTGGGAAGAACCTGGCGACGGCGACCGGATTTGCTGGGACGGCGAACGCTGAGTGCAGAAGAGCGGACGCTGCTGGACGAGTATCAGCGGGAACAGGGCAACGAAACGATTTAACCGCGGACGCCATAACGGCGGACGCAATCAAGTTTGAGGGAGTCAGAACATGAACGTCATAGAGCAGCTGGAGCAGGAAGAAATCAAACGTTTGGGGCGCAAAACCCCCGAGTTCGTGCCCGGAGATACGGTCATCGTCAACGTCAATGTTGTTGAAGGCGAGCGTAAACGCGTGCAGGCTTACGAGGGCGTTGTTATTGCCAAACGCAATCGTGGGCTTAACTCCGCATTTATTGTGCGCAAGATATCGTCCGGTGAAGGCGTGGAGCGTACGTTCCAGACCTACTCGCCGGCCATCGCCAGCATAGAAGTGAAGCGTCGCGGCGACGTCGGTCGTGCCAAGCTTTATTACCTGCGCGGCCTGTCAGGCAAGCGGGCGCGCATCAAGGAGAAGCTGACCTATAACGTAGCAGTGGGCGCCGATGTCGCGCCGGCAGTCGAAGCCGAAGTAGAGGCTGTTGCGGCGACCGCCGAGAAGTAATTCATGATCGCTCCGAAAAAGGCGGCTGCGGCCGCCTTTTTCTTTGGCGGTGGCCGCTACAATATCCGCATGCCTGAATTACGCCACTGGTTTGTTGTTGTACTGGCTGTTGCGTGCCTGCTGACACTGCGGGTCGCGAGCGCTGCCGGCGTTGCAGATGACTTGGAAGCTATGCGCAGCATTGCGCAGGCGGGCGCGCCCCGGCTGGTCCTGCGCCGCATCAATGCGCTGCAACCGACAGATACCGCCGCGCCGCGCTGGGCTGAGTGGGAGCGTTTGCGAGTGCAATTGCTGGCGGACACGGGGGGTAATGAGGAACTGCTGCAGCGGGCTGCCGCGTGGCCTGCCGGTTTGCCGACAGAGATGAGCATCGCGTTGCATACGGCTGCAGCACAAGCGGCACTGGCCCTGGGGCGGAATGTTGAAGCGCGCAATCACGCCGGCCGTGCGCTGTGGGTGCCGGGCGCTGAAAGTGCACAGATACGTGAATTGCGGCGGCTGGTCATCCGCAGTTATGTGCGCGACGGGCGTGATGCAGGTGCCGATGACGCCTACCGCAGTATGTTGCGTTTCCAGCAGGACTACCGACCACTGGATGGTGCGACGGCGACAGCGTTTGTACATGATTTGCTGGATATCGGTCAGGCCAAAGAGGCTGTGACCTGGCTGGGATTGCTCGAAGAACGGGGCACGGCGAAGCTGCGGCTGCGGCTGCACACGGGTTTGATTGCGCCGCGGGAGGTTGTGACCCAGGCACGTACAGGCCTCGCCCGTAGCGAAGATCCGCAATGGTGGCGGATATTGCTGGAAGCGGCCGACCGGGCGCCGGACGCTGCGTTGCGCCTCGAAGCGCTGGAGCAGTTGCTCAACGAGAAGGACGGGACCGCTGCCGATGCCCGCAAACTGTGGGATGCCTATGTCGATTACGCGCGTGCGGCCGCCAACTCCCATCAACTACTCGCCGGCGACGACTTGAACTGGCTGGAATTTGCGACGCGACAGCGTGTTGAGAAGCCGGTGATTGCCCGCGCCTATTTTGCCTATCTCTTTCGGCATGCGCGTGCTGCGCCGGAACGCCAGCGTGCGCAGACCCAGCTTGCCGAAAGTTTTGCCGCTGCCAAGCTGGCGCGTACAGCATTGCGGGTATTTGCGGTCTGGCCAGCCGATATGGCTGAACTGGCGGCATCCACTCGTTACGTGCTGGGTATGCTGGCGGAGACCGCTGCTGAACCCGGCCGAGCATGGTTGTACTGGCAGGGTTTGCCGGCGCCGGACGGGATGGTCGGGGTATGGGATCTGCGGCTGGCTGCGCTGGCGTTGCGCGCTGGCCATACCAGTGCTGCTGCGGATCTTGCGCGGCAACTGGCTGGCGGCCGGTCTGCAATAGCTTCGGCGCAACGGCCGGAATGGATGGCGCTCGCACAGCAATATGCTGATTACGGATTGACGGAGGGCGCGCAGGTGCTGTTCGAGCGCGTGCTGCCGCAGGTTGATGCCGCGCAGGCGCGGTTTGTGCTGTCAGCGCTTGCGCACCTACATGAAGTCAACCAGCCGCTGCTGGCCGCCGACTATTATTTGCGCGCGGCAGTGCGCGCTTCAGGCCCGGACGCTGCAGCAGCAGAAGCGCGCCTGCAGGCAGGGTTCAGCCTGGCGCGTGCCGGCTTGCATGAAGATGCCCGTGTGCAGTTCGAGTGGCTGCTGAAAAATGCGCGTGATCCCGCGCAGATTGCTGCCGCCCGGCGCGCACTCGGGTTCTGACAGCGGCAATCCGCAGTGTCAGCGTGCCTCTGTTTTCCACAGGTCGCTGAGATATTCGTGATCTGCGGTGTTGATCCAGCTCTGCCGGTATTCCACCGGTGAATCGTTATAGGTGTACGCAATGCGCCGGATATGCAGTGCCGGCTGATCGGCGCGCATGTCTAATATTGCGGCGATGTCGGCAGGCGGATGCGCCGCTGACAAGCGTTCGCTGATGCGCACCACATTGACGCCGTAACGCGCCTGGTAGAGACCGTAAATTGTGCCGTCACGATTGCGGAAAGTGGCCTCGTCTATGCGGGTGAAACGTTCCGTCGACACCGTGATGTCGTCGAGCACCACCGGCTTGTCCGCAAGCTTCAGCAGATTGCGCACCCTCGCCACGCGGCTGCCACGCAAGATGCCCAGTTGAGTTTCGTCATTCGCGTCGGCGCGTTCCTTGCGGAAGGCAAGCAGTTCCGAGACCGGGAATTCGCTGCCACCGTTTTTGCTGACGACGTGAAAAAAATAAAATAACGTGCGGTCTTCGGTGTGGGTTGCCACAAACGTGCCGCGCCCCTGCTGGCGCACGAGTATGCGTCCGGCGACCAGTTCGTCGATGGCGCGGCGGATGGTGCCGATGGATACATTAAATTCGCGGGCCAGCCGGGACTCACTGGGTATGGCCTCACCCGGCTTCCAGTCACCAGCAGCCAGCGCGCGCGTGATGCGCAATTGCACTTCGCGGTAGAGGGGCGCGGCGGACAGGGTGTTGGTGGTGGGCGTATCGTTCATGGTGGAGAGGGGGGGGTAGGCGCCCATTGGCAGGGCGTCGCAGTCTAGCACGCTAGCAGGCAATTCATATAGGTCATCTAGTTGACTTGCCGGAACGGCCGAGGTTAGCATGACCGACCCTGCACCATGGTTTCCCGCACTTTTTTTACTGGTTTTTTTCTGCTACGGCGTTCATTCAGGAGGCTCCATGATTCATATATTGGTACACGACAAAAAGGACACGGTTGGCGTGGCCGTCATCGAAGGCATCAAGGCCGGGCAGGAAATGGTCGGCTGGGTCATGGAAGACGATTCCACGATCAAGGTTAAAGCCATCAACGACATCCCGATCGGTCACAAGGCGGCGCTGCGCGAGATCAAGAAGGGCGACACCATCATCAAATATGGTTTCGACATCGGCAAGGCCGTTGCTGACATCAAGCTTGGCGAGCACGCGCATGTGCACAACATCAAGACCAAACGCTGGTAACAGGCAGTTGGTAAGCCATGCACTCGCTGGACTGAAAAAATTCTTGGAGATTTTAAAATGATCAACAGCAAAACCACATTCATGGGCTACCGCCGCGAAAACGGCCGCGTCGGCGTCCGCAACCACGTACTGATCCTCCCGGTGGACGATCTGTCGAATGCCGCGGCTGAAGCCGTAGCCAACAGCATCAAGGGTGCGATCGCGATTCCCCATCCCTACGGCCGCCTGCAGTTCGGCGCCGACCTTGATCTGCATTTCCGCACCATCATCGGCGCGGGCGCCAATCCCAACGTCGCCGCCGTGGTGGTGATCTGCATCGAAGAGGGCTGGGCGAAAAAGGTGGTCGACGGCATAGCCAAGACCGGCAAGCCGGTCACCGGCTTCGGCATCGAGCTGAATGGCGACCATAGCACCATCATGGGTGCATCCAAAGTGGCCAAGGAATACGTGCAATGGGCGTCGGAGCTGCAACGTACCGAATGCCCGATCAGCGACTTGTGGGTATCAACCAAGTGCGGCGAGTCCGACACGACCTCCGGCTGCGGTTCCAACCCGACCGTTGGTAGCGCATTCGACAAACTCGAGCCGCTGGGCGTGACCATGTGTTTCGGTGAAACCACCGAAATCACTGGTGGCGAGAATATCGTGGCCGATCGCTGCGCCACGCCGGAAGTGCGCAAGGAATTCATGCGCATGTTTGACCGTTATCAGGAAATCGTCGAGAAACACAAGACCAGTGATCTCTCCGATTCGCAGCCGACCAAGGGCAACATTGCCGGCGGCCTGACCACGATCGAGGAAAAGGCACTGGGCAATATCGCGAAAATCGGCAAGAAGTGCAAAGTGATCGGTGTGCTCGACAAGGCCGAAGAGCCCACCAAGCCCGGCCTGTGGTTCATGGATTCATCTTCGGCTGCGGCGGAAATGGTGACCCTGTGCGCGGCATCCGGTTATGTGGTGCATCTGTTCCCGACCGGGCAAGGCAATGTCATCGGCAATCCGATCATCCCCGTGCTCAAACTCACGGCGAATCCGCGCACTGTGCGCACCATGAGCGAACATGTCGATTACGACTGCTCCGGCTTGCTGCAACGGGAGAAAAACCTGGATCAGACCGGCGACGAACTGATCGACGTCATGTTGCGGACCTGCAACGGGCGGCTGACGGCTGCCGAAGCCCTGGGCCATCGCGAGTTCGTGCTGACGCGCCTGTACGAAAGCGCGTAATACCGTAGCTTGTAGAGCCTGCAGTCCGGTCGCTGTACGATGGCCGACTGCAGGTTTTTTGATTTCTGATGCTCTGAATTAGAAGCGCCTGCCCATGACTACACTCCGCGGTGCCGACATCCTTGCGCGTACGCTGGCTCAGGCCGGCATGCGCCGGATATTTTCGTTGTCCGGCAATCACATCATGCCGGTCTATGACGCGGCAATCGAAGCGAAACTCGAAATTACCCATGTGCGTTATGAAGGCGCGGCAGTGCATATGGCGGATGCCTGGGCGCGGCTGACCGGCGAAGTCGGCATTGCGCTGCTGACGGGTGGTCCAGGGCATGCCAATGGTGTCGGCGCGTTATATACGGCGCTCGCCTCCGAATCCCCCATGGTGTTGCTGTCCGGGCATGCGCCGCTGAACGAGCTGGGACACGGTTCGTTCCAGGAAATGCGCCAGGCCGATGTGGCGGCACCGGTGGTGAAGGCTTCGTGGACTGCATCGAGTGCTGAATCGCTGGGTGCTGATATGGCCAAAGCCTGCCGCATTGCACGCTCCGGACGACCGGGGCCGGTGCACCTGAGCCTGCCTTTTGACGTGCTCGAGAGCAAGGTTGCAGACGGTGAGCGCGCCATCGCCAAAGCAGCGGACTTCAAGCCAACGGTGGTCGAGCTCGACCAGAAAACCCTGCAGGCCCTGCAATCATTGTTGAAATCGGCGGCGCGGCCGCTGATATTGCTGGGGCCCACACTGGCGCACGCACCAGTAGCCGCACTGGTTCAGCAATTGACTTCAGCTACCGGCGTTCCGGCACTGTGCATGGAAAGTCCGCGCGGCATCAATGATCCCGCCCTCGGTGCAGTGGCCGGGATGTTGGCCAAGGCCGACCTGGTGGTGCTGATCGGCAAGGAGCCGGATTTCACGCTGCGCTTCGGCAAGTCACCGGCTTTTGCCACGGACTGCCGTTTCGCGGTCATTGATCCCGAAAGCGACGCGCTGCAACGCGCGCTCGGCAATCTGGGTGAAAAACGCGTGATGCTATCGGCGCAGGCAGATGCCGTGGCGACAGTGCGTGCATTGATCAAGTTGGCGCAACACAGCGCGAGTGGTGCTTGGGTGCAGGAAGTTGCTGCTGCGGTGGCATTCCGGCCGGCGGCCTGGAAAGACATCGCCAGTGGCGACAGTCCGGTGCATCCGGTCGAAATGGGCCGCGCGGTGCAGGAGGTGCTTGATGCGTCACCTGATGCCGTGTTCGTGGCCGATGGCGGTGAAATCGGGCAGTGGGCGCAGGCCTGCGTCAGTGCGCCGGCGCGGATCATCAACGGCCCCGGTGGTTCCATCGGCAGCGCAGTGCCGTTTGCATTGGCGGCGCGCATGGCGCGACCGAAGGCGCCGGTGATTGCGATGATGGGCGACGGTGCTTTTGGTTTTCACCTGATGGAGTTCGATACGGCGGTGCGTGCCGGACTGCCGATGATCGTGGTCGTCGGCAACGACGCTTGCTGGAACGCCGAACACCAGATCCAGTTGCGGACTTACGGCAAGGACCGCGCCCACTCCTGTGAATTGCTGGGCACGCGTTATGATCTGGCGGTGGCGGCATTGGGCGGCCATGGCGAATTGGTGACGCGTGCAGTTGAACTGCGACCCGCGCTGCAGCGGGCCATTGCCAGCGGCAAACCCGCCTGCATTAATGTAATGATTCAGCGACTGGCGGCGCCTACAGTCACCACCGGCGCGACGGCCGCGGCTCACTAGGGATCCGATATGGAAAACCTGCAGGTCAAAATCTGGCGTGGCGGCGAAGAAGGCGGTTATCAGGAATTTTCAGTGCCGCGTCAGGAAAGCCAGACCGTGCTCGACGTGGTGACGTATGTGCAGCGCAAATGCGACCCGACGCTGGCTTACCGTTTTGCGTGCCGCGTCGGAGTCTGCGGATCGTGTGCGATGACCGTCAACGGCCAGTCGCGCTGGACCTGCCGCACCCATGTCTCCAAAGTAGCGGCAGACAACAAGCTGGAAATAGCGCCCCTGCGCAATCTGCCGGTGATCAAGGATCTGGTCACCGACATGCGGGAGTTTTTCGACAAATGGGCAAAGGCCCGCGGCCGTTTCACCGGCAGCAAGACGCGCAAGGATGGTTTTGCCGCGGTATCTCCGGAGTCGAAGGAGCGCAAGCGGGTGGATGCCGGCATCGAGTGCATAGGCTGTGGCGTCTGTTACAGCGCCTGCGATGTCGTGACCTGGAACAAGGATTATCTCGGACCCGCGGCACTCAACCGGGCGTGGACACTGGTCAATGATGTGCGTGATACCGCGCGTGCCGAGCGACTGGCCGCGGTGGCGGGCGACGCCGGCTGCCACGCCTGCCATACCCATATCAGTTGCACGGAGCGTTGCCCGAAAGGGCTGTCGCCAACCGCAGGCATCGCCGGGCTGAAACGTGCGGTGCTTACGGCGACCCTCAGTGGCGAAATATAAATATGTTTATAATCAATATCTTACATATTTTCCTTGGTGAGAGCGGCGCGGCATGAGCCCGCGCACCCAGGTTTTGCTGTGGGGCGCGCAGCGTATCAGTGCGATGGTGCTGGCGTTATGCGTGCTGGTACATCTGGTGACCATGATCTACGCCGTGCGCAGCGGCCTGAGTGCTGCTGAAATCCTCGGCCGCACTCAAGGCAGTGCTGCCTGGTTCGCGTTTTATTCCCTGTTTGTTATTGCCGTTGCGGTGCATGCACCCATAGGGCTGCGCACCATACTCAGCGAAATGTTCGACTGGCGTGGCCGCGGTCTTGATCTGCTGAGCGGCATCATCGGTGTCGGACTCGCGCTGTGGGGCATGCGCGCGGTGTATGCAGTGTTCGGTGGAGGTGGCGCATGAAAAACGATTTCCGCGCGCGCAACCATCCGGCGTATTGGGCATTCATCGTGCATCGTGGTTCGGGTGTGCTGCTGGCGTTGTTCCTGCCGCTGCATTTCTGGGCGCTGGGGCAGGCGCTGCAGGGTGCGGCCGCACTCGACGGCTTTCTGCGCTGGACGGAACAGCCGCTGGTGAAATTTGCCGAAACCGGACTGGTGTTGCTGTTGGCGGCACACATGGCCGGCGGATTGCGCCTGCTGGCACTGGAATTTCTGGATTGGCGTGAATGGCAGAAAACGCTGCTGGCGGCAGCCGCAGGGGCGTCGCTGGTGGCCGGATTGGCGTTCATGTTGAATCTGGTTTGAGCGAAGCAAACCGCTTGGAGGAGCGATGAAAAAGCAGGTAACAAAAAGCAAACCGAATCTGCTGGTCATTCTGGTCGATGACCTGCGTTTTGATGAGTTCGGTGCCGGCGGCCATCCCTACATGAAGACGCCGCACATCGACCGCATCGCGCATGAGGGTGCGTTGTTCGAGCGCGCATTCCACACCACGCCGATCTGCTCGCCCAACCGCGCGTCGATACTCACCGGTCAGTACGCGAGCCGCCACGGCATTATCGACAACGTTGCCCGCGATCTGGCGAGCCATCGCCTGCCGAACTACCACCTGGAACTGCAGCAGCTCGGCTATGAAACCGCGCACATCGGTAAATGGCACATGGGCAACGACGGCAAGCCCCGCCCCGGTTACGACTTCTGGGTGGCCTACGATGGCCACGGCAATCTCTACAATCCCAGGCTGAACGAAAACGGTAAATACGTGCAGCACAAGGGTTACATCACCGACATCATGAATACCATGGCGGCGGACTGGATCAAACGCAAAGGTAAGAGCAAGGGTAAAAGTAAGAAACCCTGGGCGCTGTGGTTTGCGCACAAGGCCGTGCATCCGGATGCTGAACAGGGAGCCGACGGCTCCTTCCGCATGGATGGCTACCGGCCGGCGAAACGCCATGAAAATCTCTACAAGGGCTGCGTGTTTCCGAAAAAACCGAACATGCAGAAACCCGCGGAATTTCTCAAGCACAAACCGGCGTGGGCCGAAGCCGTGGCATTGCGCAAGACGCCGGCATCCAAGGTCATGCATGACGCCATCCATTCCGGCAAGCAGGAGGAAATCCGCCTGCGCGCCGCGATGATGGCTGCGGTCGACGAAGGTGTGGGCATGATCCTCAAGACGCTGGAAGAAACTGGTGAACTCGACAACACGGTGATTCTGTTTCTTGGTGACAACGGTTATTTCTTCGGCGAACACGGCATCGGGCCGGAGCGCCGCTTTGCCTACGAGGAGGGCATCCGTTCGCCGCTGACCATCCGTTATCCAAAAATGATCAAGGCCGGAATGCGCAACAGCGATCTGGTGATTCTGCAGGATCTGGCGCCGACGCTGATCGAAATCGCCGGCGGCAAGGCGGGCAAACATGTGCAGGGCCGCTCACTTCTGCAGCTGCTCAAAGGTAAGCGCGCGGATGGCTGGCGTAAATCCTTGTTCGTCGAATACTGGGCCGAGAATGCCTACCCCTGGCTGGTCAACATGACCTACAAGGCGGTGCGCACCGACCGCTATAAATATATTCATTGGGTCAATCGCGCCCGCAACGGCGAACTGGATGAACTGTATGACCTGGAACGTGATCCCTACGAACTGGTCAATGTCGCAAAAAAACCGGCGTACCGCGCGGTGCGGGAGAAAATGACCAAAGAGCTGCGCAAACTGGCAGCCGATGCGCTGGGGTTGTAACGGGGCATAGTATTGCTGGCCTCAAAGTTGGAGTATCTTGAATCGGTTAATAATGTGCAGGCCGTTTAATCACCGGGAGAGGGAATAATGCGTCAGGCAACATGGATTTTGATGGCGGGGGTATTGCTGGTATCAAACGGAGTTGCAGCTCAGGGCTATCCGACGAAGTCGGTGCGCATCATTGTGCCGTTTTCGGCCGGTGGGGCGACCGATATCGTTACGCGTGTTGTGGCGCAGAAACTGACCGATATATGGGGTCAGACGCTGGTGATCGACAATCGTGCGGGAGCGGGCGGTAACATCGGTGCTGATCTCGCGGCAAAATCGCCGGCCGATGGCTACACGGTGTTCATGACTTCCGGCTCCATAGTCACGGCCAATCCGCACATGTACAAGAAACTGCCTTACAACGCAGAGACGGATCTCGTCGCGGTGACCAATGTGGCCAGCGGCCCGCAGGCGATAGCCGTCAATCCGAGTTTTGCCGCGAAGACGGTCAAGGATCTGATCGACATGGCCAAGGCGAAACCGCAGGCCGTGACCTTCGGCTCAGCCGGCATCGGGACGCAGACGCATCTTGCCGGGGAGAATTTCATATTCTCGGCGGGCATCAATGTGGTGCATATCCCCTACAAGGGTGAAGCACCGGCGATTGCTGACCTGCTTGGTGGACAAATCCAGTTTGTGACACCCAATCTTTCAGCGGCCATCAACTTTGTGCGGTCAGGCAAACTGCGGGCACTGGCAGTGACCAGTAAGGAACGCTCGAAGCAGTTGCCGGATGTACCTGCCGTTGCCGAAACGCTGCCTGGATTCGAAAACCTCGGCTGGTTCGGCTTCATGGTGCCGGCCGGAACGCCCAAGTCGGTGATCGCCAAGATTCATCAGGACACGGTTGCTGCATTGAAAGACGCCACGATCACCAAGCGCTTTGAAGACCTGGGTATGGTGCCCGTGGGTAATACGCCAGATGAGTTCGCAAAAGCGATCAAGGAGGAAGGCGGTCGCTGGGTCAAAATCATCAAGGAGCGCAAGCTGCAGGTGAACTGACGTTGTGTCGCCGTGTCGGCGTGCGAAGTGCAATGCCCCACAGCCGGCACGGCAGCTTTTAATGGAAAGAAGGTGATTTTGTGAAAGTCGATCCCCAACAGATTGAAGAGGCGTGCAAGGAGCTCTATATCCGTGCGCTGAAGATGCTGCCCCCCGATATCAAGGAGGGCTTCAAGCAACTGGACAGCCGCGAATCGGATGCCACCGGCAAGGCCATCCTCGGTACCATGATTCGCAATATCACCGTGGCCGAGGACACCAACAACCTGCTGTGCCAAGACACCGGCATCCCGATCTACAACGTGACCATAGGCAGCAACGTCGTCCTAGACGGCTATGCGCTGAAGCAGGCCATCATCAAGGGCTGCGAGCGCGCCACCAAGGAACATCCGCTGCGTTCTTCAGTAGTGCATCCGACCACCCGCAAAAACGAGCACACTTCATGCGGACGGCAGGTGCCGGTGATCAACATCGATTTTGTGCCAGACGCCGATACGCTGGCCATCGAAATGATCCCTAAAGGTTCGGGTTCGGAAAACAATTCCTGGCTGAAAATGGCGATTCCTGCCGAGGGCATAGACGCCATCAAGACTTTCGTCATCGATTGCGTGCTCGAAGCCGGCGGCAAGAGTTGCCCGCCGGTGATTGTCGGCGTCGGCGTAGGTGGCACGGCCGACCTGTGTGTGCATTTATCGAAAGTTGCAGCGACGCGGCCGCTGGGCAGCCAGTGCGAGGATCCCGAAGGCGCGAAGCTGGAAGCGGAACTGAGCAAGGTGGTCAACCAGTTGGGCGTTGGTGCGCAGGGATTGGGTGGGGATTCCACGGCTTTTGCGGTGCATGTGGAAACCGCGGCTACCCACATCACCATGAATCCCGTTGCGGTCAACATGCAGTGCCACTCGGCGCGGCGCGCGCGTGCAACATTCACGCCCAAGGGCGTGGGGTATGGGTACTGATATGGCCCATTACGAACTCGAAATGCCGGTCAGTGAGGAGCAGATACGCAAGCTGCGCATCAATGACACGGTAACCCTGCAGCGGACGCTATACGGCATCCGCGATGCCACGCAGATCCACATGTTCGACCATGGCCGCAAGACGCGCTTCGATCTCAAGGGCCATGCTGTCATTCATACTGCGCCCAACGTTAAATGGGTGGGCGAGACCAAAGAACATCCGTCCGGTTATGCGCCGATCTGCATAGGCACGACGACCAGCTCACGCATGGAACGTTTCACCCGACCGCTGATGGAGCAATACGGCGTGCGCATAGTCATTGGCAAAGGCGGGCTGTTTGCGGCATCGGCGAAAGCGTTCAGCGAACTGGGCGGGGTTTATCTGGCGATTATCGGCGGCACCGCTGCGCTGGAGACGACCTGGATCGAACAGATCGAAGAAGTGGACCTTGATGACCTCAATCCCGAGTCGCTGTGGAAATTCCGCATCAAGGATTTCGGCCCGTTGTTGGTGGCAATGGACGCGCATGGCGGCAGTCTCTATACCGCAGTCAACGCATCCGCCAAAGACAAACGTGCCGGCGTGCTCGCCGCGCTCGGTGTTAAAAGTTAAGCCCTCATGAAAACCATCAAGACCGATATCCTGATCCTCGGATCGGGCGGCGCCGGCCTGTTTGCCGCGCTGCACGCCCACCAAAAAAATCCAGAATTGTCCATTACCATTGCGGTCAAGGGCCTGCTCGGCAAAAGCGGCTGCACGCGCATGGTGCAGGGCGGTTACAACGTTGCGCTGGCCAGCGGCGATTCGGTGGAGCGCCATTTCATGGACACCATTGAAGGCGGCAAATGGCTGCCTGACCAGGATCTGGCGTGGATGCTGGTCGAAACCGCGGTCGAACGCATTCATGAGCTCGAGAACGAGCTCGGCTGTTTCTTCGATCGCAATCCTGACGGCACTATTCACCAGAAAGCGTTTGCCGGACAGACGTTCGATCGTACCGTGCACAAGGGCGATCTCACCGGTATCGAGATCATCAATCGCCTCGCCGAACAGGTGTGGGCGCGCGGTATCCACCGACTGGAAGAGTATCGCGCTGTTGAGTTCATCAAGAACAAGGCCGGTGATGCGATCTCGGGCGTGTTGATGATCGACATCCGCACGGGTGAATTCGTGTTCGTGCAGGCTCAGGCCGTGCTGCTGGGTACCGGCGGCGGTCCGACCATGTACAAGTATCACACACCCAGCGGTGACAAAAGCTGCGACGGCATGGCGATGGCGCTGCGCAGCGGGCTGGTGTTGCGCGACATGGAAATGGTGCAGTTTCATCCGACGGGACTGATCGCTGGCTCTGATACGCGCATCACCGGAACCATCATCGAGGAAGGACTGCGCGGTGCCGGCGGCTACCTGCTCAATGGCGAAGGCGAGCGCTTCATGCACAACTACGATCCACGCGACGAACGCGCAACGCGCGACATCGTCAGCCGCGGCATGTATGAGGAAATGCGCGCCGGGCGCGTCAACCAGCATGGTGGGCTGTACATTACGATGGGCCATCTCGATCCGGTGATGGTACGCAAGGAGTTCAAGGGCATGGTCGAGCGTTGCGCTGACTGCGGATTTGACCTGGTCAGCGGCCGCGTCGATGTAGTGCCCACCGCGCATTACATGATGGGTGGTGTGGCATTCAAGACCGATTGCAGCACGGATTTACACGGACTGTTTGTCGCCGGTGAGGATTCGGGCGGGGTGCATGGCGCCAATCGCCTCGGCGGTAACGGTGTGGCCAATTCCACGGTGTTCGGCGGCATTGCCGGAGACGTGATGCCGGGCTGGGTCAAAGCCAATGGTGAGTTTCGTGCGCCGGACCAGGAGGCAATTGATTCCGCAGTGGCGCGCTGCCGTGCACCGCTGACACGCCGCGGCGGCGACATCAACGCCATACGCGAAGAACTTTATAACGTGATGTGGGACGATGTCGGCATCATCCGTGATGCGGCTTCGCTGAACCGTTCGGCAGGTCTGCTTGACGAACTGGATGCGCGCCTGGATCAGACGGGCGTGGATGCATCCACGCTGGCCTTCAACCTGACCTGGCACGACTGGATGAACCTGAAGAACCTGCTGCTGGTGTCGCAGTCCATCCGTTTTGCCGCAATGGCCCGCGAAGATTCACGGGGCGCGCATTACCGTGAGGATTTTCCCGAGGTGCGTGATCTCGAGAATTCGAATTTTACCTGTGTCACATTGAGCGATGGCAAGTTTGCCGTGGCTACCAAACCTGTTCAGTTCACTCGCGTCAAACCAGGGCAGTCGTTGTTGAAGGCGTGACCTTCCAGAGCACGGTTGATTTTGCCTGTTGTTCAGAGGACACTCGATCTCTTATGCCAATAAAAAAACGGGGAAGAGATACATGAAAATCGACCGCTGCTGGAACAAGGGGAGGGCTGTATTGCTGGCGACCTGCGGGCTGCTGGTGTTGAATGCCGAAGTGATGGCTCAGGATTTTCCGACGCGAGCGGTGCGCATGATCGTGGCGTTCCCGCCTGGTGGTGGCAGTGACACCATTGCGAGAATTATCGCGCAGAAATTTGTCGCCGACCTGGGGCAGCGGGCCGTTGTTGATAACCGCGCAGGTGCCAGTGGCAACATCGCTGCGGACATCGTGGCCAAGGCTCCTGCGGATGGGTACACGGTATTGTTCGGCAACTCTTCCCTGGCGATCAGTCCGGCGGTTTACAGTAAATTGACCTACAGTCCCACTAAGGATCTGACTGCCATATCGATGGCGTCACAGTATCCCTTTTCCCTGGTCGTTCATCCGTCATTGCCGGTTAAAACGGTCAAGCAATTCGTTGCGCTCGCCAAGTCGAAGCCGAATGCGCTGGATTACGCATCATCCGGATCGGGGACCATGGGGCAACTGTCCATGGAGCTGTTGCGGCTCAAGACCGGTATACGCATGACTCACCTGCCCTACAAAGGCGCGGCGCCACAGACTGTCGCGGTGCTGACCGGTGAGGCGCAGGCCGGATTTATTGTATTGCCGGTTGCGGTACGTCATTTCAGCACTGGCAAACTGCGCGGTCTCGGCGTTGCGGGTCCCAAGCGTTCGGCTTTGGCGCCGGAGATCCCGACCATGATCGAGGCCGGTGTTCCCGGGCATATGGCCGTGCAGTGGAATGGTCTTTTTGCGCCCAGCAAAACTCCGGCCCCGGTGATTGAAATACTTTATAAATCGTGGGTTGCCGCCGTGAAGTCTGCAGAAGTTTCGAAGCGGATTGTTGAAAGCGGTGCCGAACCGGGCGGAAACACGACGGCCGAGTTTGTGGCATTCGTCAAGGAAGAAACAGCGAAATGGGCTGAGGTGGCCAAGGCCTCCAATACGCGCTTGGACTGAGGTTTTAATCGATGCCAATTCTCACGACTGCAGTACTTACTGAACTTGCCACGCGCGCACTGAAGCGCTCGGGTGCTTCCAAGATGATGGCGGAATGCACGGCAAAGGCCTTGGTCGTCGCTGAAGCCGAAGGCCTGTCGGGCCACGGACTGTCGCGAGTGGCGCTGTATGCGCAGCATTTGCGCGAAGGCCGTGCTGACGGCAAGGCCAAACCCAAGGTGGTGCGCAAGAACGGCGCCACCTGCCTGATCGATGCTTGCGGCGGATTGGCGTTTCCGGCGGCGGCAATGGCAGTCAAGGAAGCGATCAAGCGCGCATCGCGATACGGCATTGCTTACGCCGGTGTGACCAACAGTCATCACTTCGGCGCGGCGGGTTACCATCTTGCGCCGATTGCAGAAGCCGGACTGGTCGGATTGGCATTCACCAATTCACCTTCGGCGATCAATGCCTGGGGCGGCAAGAAGGCGTTTTTCGGTACCAATCCGGTAGCCGCGATTTTTCCGCGCAAGGCGGCGGCGCCCATCGTCATCGATCTGTCGCTGACTGAAGTGACCCGCGGCAAGATCATGCTGATGGCGAAAGAAGGCAAGCCGATTCCCCTAGGCTGGGCCGTGGACAAGGATGGCAATCCGACGACTGACGCACAGGCCGCGCTGACTGGCAGCCTGACGGCGATCGGCGGTGTCAAAGGCACGGCGCTGGCGCTGATGGTGGAAGCGTTATGCGTGGCGCTGACTGGTGCGGCCTTGAGTTGCGAAAACGACTCTTATTTCGAGGCTGGCAACAAGCCGCGCATTGGCCATGCCATCCTCGCCATCAATCCGCAGGTGCTGGCGGGTGCGGACGCCTATTATTCACGCATAGAAGACATGATCAGCGCCATGCTTACCGACGCTGACGTACGGTTGCCTGGTGCGCGGCGTCAGCTGGCGACGGCCCGTGCGCAGGCTGAAGGCCTGAACATAGCCGACGGATTGCATCAGGAGCTGCTGAAACTGGCGGGGCGTTCTCGCTAGCACTGATTGCAGCAGCCTGCAGAGATTCATTATAAGTAATTGATTATTAAAAATATTTTGTATTTTTTCGAGGCGGCGTAACCATGAACGCTGCCAATCCGCGCCCGTTGCAACTGCTGGGCGAAGTCTTTGGCCACCCGGCCTTCCGTGGCGCGCAGCAGGATATTGTTGAGCATGTTGCCGGCGGCGGCGATGCGCTGGTGCTGATGCCCACCGGCGGTGGCAAATCATTGTGTTATCAATTACCGGCGCTGCTGCGTGCGGGCACCGCGCTGGTGGTGTCGCCGCTGATTGCATTGATGCAGGACCAGGTCGCTGCACTGAAACAACTGGGCGTGCGTGCGGCTTTCCTTAATTCGACGCTCGACGGCCGTGCCGTCAACGCCTGCGAGAAGGCACTGCGCAGCGGCGAACTCGATCTGCTCTATGTCGCGCCCGAGCGGTTGGTGATGCCGCGAATGCTGGAATGTCTCGCGGCATCAGAACTCGCGCTATTTGCCATCGATGAAGCCCATTGCGTGTCGCAATGGGGACATGACTTTCGTCCGGAGTACCTGCAGCTGTCACTCTTGCATGAACGGTTTCCGGAAGTGCCGCGCATCGCGTTGACCGCAACTGCTGATCCGCAGACCCGTGCCGAAATCATCCGCCGTTTGGCACTGGACGATGCGCGCGTGTTCATTTCCAGTTTTGACCGGCCCAACATCCGTTACACCATCGTCGACAAACAGGACGCGCGCACGCAACTATTGCGGTTCATCCGCGAGGAGCACGAAGGTGATGCCGGCATCGTCTATTGCCTGTCACGCAGGAAAGTGGATGAAACTGCTGCCTGGCTGGTGTCCCATGGCGTGCGGGCACTACCGTACCATGCCGGAATGGACGCCGCTTCGCGTGCGGAAAACCAGAACCGGTTTCAGCGTGAAGACGGCATCGTGGTAGTCGCTACCATTGCGTTCGGCATGGGCATCGATAAACCCGATGTGCGTTTTGTGGCCCATCTGGACCTGCCAAAAAGTATCGAAGGTTATTACCAGGAGACTGGCCGCGCCGGCCGTGATGGCATGCCGGCAGATGCGTGGATGAGTTATGGCCTGGGCGATGTGGTGCAGCAGCGACGCATGATTGATCAGTCCGAGGGCAACGAAGAATACCGTCGCGTGTCTGTAACCAAACTCGATGCGCTTCTCGGCTTGTGTGAAACCGCAGGCTGTCGCCGGGTACGCCTGCTCGATTATTTCGGAGAGCCCAGCGTACCCTGCGGGAATTGCGATACCTGCAGCGAGCCGCCGCAGACCTGGGACGCGACCGACGCCTCGCGCAAGGCGTTGTCCTGTGTTTATCGCACCGGCCAGCGCTTCGGCGCAATGCACCTTATTGACGTGCTGCGTGGTCGCACTACAGACCGCATCAAGCAGTGGGATCACGACCGACTCAATGTGTTTGGTGTGGGTGCTGATCTGGATGAAGCGAACTGGCGCAATGTGTTCCGCCAACTGGCGGCGCTGGGTTATCTGCGTCCAGATCACGAAGCCTATGGCGCGCTGCGCCTGACCGAAGCCAGCAGGCCGGTATTAAAGGGGGAGCAATGCGTAAACATGCGCAGCGTGTCGCCGCGCAAAGCAAAAGTTTCGAAAAGACGAGGTGCTTCTGCGCAGCTTCCTGCCGCGGACGCCGGATTGCTTGAGCAGTTAAAAACCTGGCGCCTGGAGCAGGCGCGGGTGCAGGCGGTGCCGGCCTTTGTCATACTTCACGACCGGACTCTGGCGGAAATTGCCGCCGTTCACCCGATGGATATGGACGCGCTGGGGACTATCAGCGGCATAGGCACCAAGAAACTCGAACGTTATGGTGCAGCGTTGCTGGAACTGATCAAAGACTGAAGCGAGGACAGATTCGGGGGGTACCGCGCCGGCCACAGCCTGGCGCGTGAGTTCGCCGTTGTGCTATCGCATCCCGCGGCCATAGGCGTGATAATTCCCGGTCGACGCAGCCTGGAATCAGGAAGGAGCAGCACATGAGCATTACCGTGAGTCCTGTGACACCGGACTTCGCCGCCGAAATCGGTGATGTCGATTTGTCGAAACCGCTGGCCGCGGAAGATCTGGCGGCGGTCAAAGCTGCTTTCTGGAAATACGCTGTGCTGGTTTTTCCGCAGCAACAACTGACTCAGGATCAGCAACTGGCGTTTGCCGAGCATTTTGGTCCGATAGAGCGGGATCGCACACTGGATCCAAAAGCCACACCTTCGCGTTTCAATGGCGCATTCGCCGATATTTCAAATCTTGCGGCGGACGGGAAAATCTGGAGTGAGACTAGTCGCCAGCGCATGTACAAGGCAGGTAACAAGCTCTGGCATACCGACAGCTCTTTCAAGCGTTTGCCCAGCGTCTGTTCGCTGCTGTATGCGGAAACGGTATCTCCGATTGGCGGACGCACGGAATTTGCCGACCAGCGGGCCGCCTATGATGCCCTGCCGGAGGCGACGCGCATGAAACTGCAGGGGCTGGTGGTCGAGCACTGGATTGCGACTTCACGCCGGCGCAGTGGTTTCAAGGATTTCACCGAAGAAGAACAAAAGCGCCTGCCGCCGGTGCCGCAGGTATTGGTGCGCACCATTCCGCAGAATGGCCGCAAGTCGCTGTACGTGGCGTCGCACGCGGGCCGTATCTGGGGCATGCCCGATACCGAAGGCCGGGCATTGATTGACGAAATTATTGCGCATGTCACGCAGCGCCAGTTTGTCTACAGCCACCGCTGGCGGCCGGAGGAACTGGTGATGTGGGACAACCGTTGCACCATGCACCGCGGCACTGATTATGACGACTTGCGCTGGGTGCGCGACATGCGTCGGGTGACGGTCAGTGACGTGGCGAATTCCTGTGAGCAGGAAGGGGTGCCGTTGCCGGCCTGATGTCGGGTGGTAGCAGGCAAAAAAACACCCCGCCGCAGCGGGGTGAGTTTTTATTATTGAGGGTGTTTTTTTTAGTCCCCGCAGAACTTGGTCACTGCCATCGGATCTTTGTCGTCCTTGCCTTCCCAGAACATCTGTTTCTCGTTGAGTCCCTTCGAGACCAGGTAATCCCGCACGGCCTGGGCGCGTTCCACGTCCAGATTCACTTCGCCGTTTTCCAGTTCAACGCGGTCGGAATAGCCGGTAATGATGATCGAGCCGACTTTGGTGGGCCGTTTGTCGCGACGTGTGCCTTTATTGATGGTGTTGACCAGTTTATCAAGCGCTTTTTTGCCGCCCTCTTTCAACTCGGCCTCTTCCACATCCCAGGCGAGGTCGCCTTGAGCCATGGCTTTCAGCAGCACATTCTGGCGGCCCGCTTTGCCGCCTGGTTTGGCGGGGGGCTTCACTTTGATGCCGGACACTTCAACGGCTACACGGCGATTCGGTTGCAGGCAGCTGACCAGTTCAGGACTGGCAGCACAGCCGGCAATCAGTGCGACCATGGCTGCAGCACCCAAAGGCAATATCTTCATTTAATGTCTCCTCTTTGGAATTTTTAGGAAATGCTGATGCGGAGCAAGCCACACCGTAGACCGATTTTAGGCCTCAATGCATGCCAATGGCAATTAAATTTGACGCGCAGAGGGAAATGATTCCGGAAAATGGAAGATTTTTTGTTATTTTGTGACGAGGAGTCGTAAAAAATTCGACGACAATAACTGTCGCACACTAGCGACGCAGCCATGTATGCATTAGCGGCCGTCCGTCTCCGGAAGCCGCTAATGCAATTTTTTTGTGCGTGAACCTTCCGCGGGCGAGCAGATACTGTGCGGTGTTTACGCCATGCCTTCGACGATGCGCAGATCCCGTTCTGCGGCGCCATTGGCCAGTTCTTTCAATGCGATCTGATACGCTGGCGTATCGTGTGCCGCCAGCGCCTGAGCGAGACTGTCAAATTCGATGACGACCACGCGCTGCTGGATTCCGGCCTCATATGCTTTTGCCGCCATGCCGCGCACCAGAAAGCGTCCGCCCTGTGCCTGCACTGCGGCGGGTGCCAGTTTGGCGTAGCGGGCGAAAGCTTCCTGATCCTTGATTGCGCGGTAACACACTACCCAATAGCCCTTGGCCATATGCTGTACTCCTTGGTTGGTGGATGCGTAAATTCAGTCACCGAAAAAAACCAGCGCCCGCGCTTCTATGCTTTGCCGCGGCGGTGCATCTGGTGGTGTGGTCGGATCCTCGAACGAGGTGTGCGCAGTGAAGCGCGCGCGGCCATCGGTCGCCGAATCGAATACCTTGAATACCAGCGCTTCGTTGCGGTGCATGTGCGGAAAATAAAACCACTGGTGTCCTGCGCCATAACGCAGCCGATAGGTTTGCCCGACGCGCGTCGGATAACGCCGCTCGGCGATCATCATGTCCTGCAGCGGCACACTTGCCGAATCAGCAATGGCCAGCGGGTTGGCCTGTATCGGCTGATTGATGGCGCGCCAAACCTGAATGATGGCAAAGCGCCGTTGCAGCAGGATTGCTGCTTCGTCCGGCAGCAGATCCCGCGCCCGTTGTGGTCCCGACCACTCAGTGTAGTCGTTGTGCGCCCACAGTACCGGTTCGCGCAGCAGTTTGGCTTCACGCTCCCCTTCGTTGCCGGAGCGTAGCGTATGGTCGAATACAACAACGCGGGTACCGCCCGACTGCGCCTTGATCAATGCCGCAACTTCGGCGTAATAAACCGACTTCAATTCTTCCGGGTCGAAAAAATCCTGCATGGCCGTCTGGTGTTCGACGAAGGTGAAACCATTGCGCTCAAGGGTGAATTCGCCATCATGCTGCCGGCCATTGCGGATATTGATTTCCCGCCAGTCTATGGCGCCACTGGAGCTGCGGTGGATGTTGTTGGGGCCGAAAGTCGCGTTGACCAGCTTCTCGCCTGTTTCCAGCGTGTACGGGATGCGCACGGTCAAAGCCGCTGCGTGTGCTGAAACAGTATTCATGGCGAGGCTCCTGTTTGCGTGCTGCGGACTTACCGCGGTGCTCTTCAGGCCGATGATTTTGTCAACGTTACGCCGTCAAAACCACGCGCATCCATCAACCGGTCGGAGTGCATT